>ERZ827088.5279-NODE-5279-length-9994-cov-6.882282_pt1 | contig 9994 bp, 12 predicted proteins | sample MGYA00519922_ERZ827088 | MGnify/ENA primary metagenome ERZ827088 (study PRJEB31778, sample SAMEA3449254) | human gut metagenome | biome: human gut; feature: human-associated habitat; material: faeces | place: United Kingdom | collected 2010/2012 ... | reverse complement strand
TCGGCCTCGGCGGCCTTGATGTCCGATTCGATGTGCTGCATGGTCTCGGCCGGAATAGTCAGCTTTTCGAGCACCTTATCGTCGCGCTCGAAGATCTTGATGGCGTACCAGCGCTGCTGCTCCTCGGGCATATTGTGGACCGCCGCCTCCTCGATGTGCGCGATGGCGTGCTCCACGGGGCCGGAGAAGGTGTGCATCGGGATGGTCTTTCCGCTCTTGGCGGCCTTGACGGCGGCCTCCGCCGCCTGCATCACGCCGTCGCCCTTGAGTGCGGAGATCTCAACGATCTCGCAGCCCAGCTCGCGGGAGAGCTCGGCGACGTTGATCTGGTCGCCGTTCTTGCGGACCACGTCCATCATGTTGATGGCGATGACCACGGGGATGCCCAGCTCGGTGAGCTGCGTCGTTAAGTACAGGTTGCGCTCGAGGTTCGTGCCGTCGATGATGTTCAGGATGGCGTCGGGACGCTCGGTGATGAGGTAGTTACGGGCGACGACCTCCTCCAGCGTGTAGGGGGACAGCGAGTAAATGCCGGGCAGGTCCATGATGATGACGTCGTCATGCTTCTTGAGCTTGCCTTCCTTCTTCTCCACGGTGACGCCGGGCCAGTTGCCGACGAACTGGTTGGAGCCCGTCAGCGCGTTGAACAATGTCGTTTTACCGCAGTTGGGGTTGCCCGCAAGGGCAATTCTGATCTGCTTTTCCATATCATGCTCCTTCCGGTTCAAGCGCTTGAACCGATCTGCAAAAATTTATGACTTGCTTTATTCCACTTCGATCATTTCGGTATCCGCCTTGCGCAGGCTCAGCTCGTAGCCGCGCACGGTGACCTCCATCGGGTCGCCCAGAGGCGCTACCTTGCGGACAAAGACCTCTGTGCCCTTGGTGATGCCCATGTCCATGATGCGGCGCTTGACAGGCCCCTCGCCGTGCAGCTTCACGACCTTGACGGTCTGGCCGATCCGGACGTCTCGCAGAGTTTTCATGTTCCTCTCTCCTTCTATTTCAAAAATATTTGCGCTCAAATCATGATCTTACGCGCCATCTCTTCGCTGATGGCCACGCGGGATTCCTTGATCTTGACGATGATGTTTCCGCCCATCGCGGCGACCACGGTGGCGGTCCCGCCCGGGGTAAAGCCGAGATCCTCGAGGTGCTTGCGCAGCTCCGGACTCCCACCGACTCGGAGGATCAAATTTTCCTCGCCGACATTGGCAAGTGCAAGCGGCATCATGGTATTCCCTCCCCGTTCTTCGGTTAACAGTCTCTAACCGATATTGAAAAAAGAATGGTCAAGGTGTTAATCTCCTCTAACCGCTGTGCAGTTTAGCACGTCTAACTGCCTTTTGTCAATAGCCTTTTTCAAAAACTTTTTGCCGCTTGCAATTTTGGTTAAACTGTGTTAACCTAAGAATACTTTTAACCGGAAGGGTCGTGCAATTCGATGGAAATTTTACGCGCGTCGGAGGACTATCTCGAGTCCATGCTGATGATGAAGCTCAAGCACGGATACATTCGCTCCATTGACGTGGCGGAGCACCTCGGCGTGACAAAGCCGAGCGTCACCTACGCCACGCGCCGTCTCAAGGAGAGCGGGCACATCACGATGGATAAGGATGGACTCATCACGCTCACGGAGACCGGCATGGCCGTCGCCGCCAAAATGCTCGACCGCCACAAAACGCTCACTGCCTTCCTCATCGCCCTCGGCGTGGACGCCAGGACCGCGGAGGAGGACGCCTGCAAGATCGAGCACGACATCAGCCAGCAGACCTATGACGCCATCTGCTCGCACGCGCGCGCCAACCTGCAGCCGAAACGATAAGAAACCGAAACGGGAGCCGAAGCGATGCTTCGGCTCCCGTTTTCTGTCCGGTTCACTTTTCCTGCTTCAGCCGCGCGAGCTCCGCGCGCAGGGCCTCATTCTGCGCCTGCAGATTGTCGAGCTTGCCGTTCACAACCGCCAGCTGACGCTTCAGCTCCGAGGCGACAATGCGCTTATAGAACTGCCGCTTGCCCGCCGCGCCGATCGCGGAGAGCACCAGCGCCGTCCCGCCGACGGCCAGCGCGGCCTTTTTCACGTCCGCCTTGCGCAGCACCTGCACGACCGCCCGCTTGCCGAGCCTTGCGGGGTATGCCAGCTCCGGCACGCTCAGCACTTCCGGCACGGCGAGCGCCGGCAGGGTCTCCTGCTTTGTGATCCGCTTCATGGAAAGGTCCTCCTTTGTTTTAATGCAGGCCGCCGAGATACCAGGCCAGCGCGAGCTGCGCGAGCAGGATCGCCGGCAGGCCGTATTTGAAGTACCAGTGGCGCGTTTTGTGGTGCCAGACACGCATCCCGAGAATGGCTCCCACGCTGCCGCCGAGGATAGCGAGCAGAAAGAGCGTCTTTTCCGGCACGCGGCGCGCGCCCTGCACCTTGCTCCGCGCCTTGTCCCAGCCGTAGACGGCGAAGGCCAGCACATTGATGGCAAGCAGATAGATGACGAGCGGCGCAGGGCTGCCCGTGACGAATACCGCCGTCGGGCCGTCCACCCCGCCGATCACGCCGAGCGAGAGCGCCCCGCTCACCGTTCGAGCTTCGCCAGCTCCACCGCGGCGGCAGCGCCGAGGCGGGCGTTGTTGAACACGAGCTGAATGTTGGAATCGAGGCTGTCGCCGCCGGTGAGATCCTTGATCTTAGCGAGCAGATAGGGCGTGGTGGCCTTACCGTGGATGCCGTCCTTCTTCGCGTCCTCGACGGCCTCGGCGATGGCCTTGTCGATCACGGCCTTATCCATGGAATACTCCTCGGGAATGGGGTTGGTGACGAGCAGGCCGCCGCGCAGACCCAGCTCGCGCTTGACGTGGAACGCCTTGGCCAGCTGCTCCGGCGTGTCGAGCTCGTAGTCGACGCCAAAGCCGGACTTGCGCGTGTAGAACGCGGGCAGCTCGTCGGTGCCGTAGCCGATGACGGTCACGCCATGGGTCTCGAGGTATTCGAGCGTCAGGCCAAGGTCCAGAATGGACTTCGCGCCCGCGCAGATGACCATGACGGAGGTGTCGGCCAGCTCCTCGAGGTCGGCGGAAATATCGAACGTCTCCTGCGCGCCGCGATGCACGCCGCCGATGCCGCCGGTGGCAAACACGCGGATGCCCGCCATGTCGGCGATCATCATCGTGGTGGTGACGGTGCAGGCGCCGTCCCTGCCCTGCGCGACGAGCACAGGCAGGTCGCGGCGGGACGCCTTGGGGATGCCCGCGCCGGTCTTGCCGAGGTAGTCGATCTCCTCACGGGTCAAGCCCGCCTTCAGGCGGCCGCCGATGATGGCGATGGTCGCGGGGACCGCGCCCGCCTCGCGGATGATGCTCTCGACCTTGAGGGCGGTCTCCACGTTCTGGGGATAGGGCATACCGTGGGAAATGATGGTGGACTCAAGCGCGACGACGGGCTTGCCGGCGTCCAGTGCTTCCTTTACTTCGGGGGCAATGTCAAGATAACGGTTCATGATAAATGACTCCTTTTCTGAAATTACTGTATTCTTTCAGCCACGGCCGTAAGGCTCATGGCGGGGTTGATGGTGTCGGCGCTCTCCATCGCGATGGCGGAGGCGGCAAGGCCGCGCTTCGCGGCGGTCTCAAGGTCCGCGCCGTCGAGGAACGCGCGGGCGACGGCAGCCATGAAGGCGTCGCCGCAGCCGGTGGTATTGACCATGCGCGCGGGGAGGTTGTGCAGGTGGATCTTTCTCTCATGGTCGGCGGCAAGCACGCCGTCCGCGCCGAGCGAAAGAAAGACGCGCTGCAAGCCCGCGGCGAGCAGCGTATCCGCTGCACGATACAGGCTCGTCTCGTCCGTGACCGTCACGCCGGAGAGCAGCTCGGCCTCCATGCGGTTTGGCTTGAGCGTGTGGAGCCGCCCGAGGATCGGCTCGAGCTTTCCGGCCTTCGCCGCCGAAACGGGATCGGCAAAGAGCGGCGCGGTGCAGTGCTCGCCGAGATAGCGGATGCTCTCTGCGCTGAGGTTCGTATCGAGCACGACGAGCGCGGCGGCGTTGAGCGTATTTAGCTTCGTCTCCAGAAAGGTGGGCGTCAGCTGCTCGTAGATGGCCATGTCGTTCATGGCAAGCGCCATATCGCCGTTGCTGTCCGCGAGAAACAGGTAGGTCGAGGTCGCGCCGTCGGGAACATACAGGCTGTCCGTCAAGTCGATGCCGAGGTCGGCACAGGACGCCTCGACGCGCTTCGCGCCGTCGTCCGCGCCGAGCGCGGTGATGAGCTTGACCTTTGCGCCGAGCAGGGCGAGGTTGTGGGCGATGTTGCGGCCCACGCCGCCGAGGCTCGAGCGGATGCGCCCGGGGTTCGAGTCTCCGGCGACGAGCGGGGCGTCGCTCCGCCCGCCGATGTCAATGTTCACGCCGCCGACGACGGCAATGTAGGGTGATGCGGTCACAGTCAGTCCTCCTTTGAGCGGCGCACGCGGATGCTCTCGATGCCGCTTCGCATGATGAGCGAGCGCACCCACGGCGTATACACGAACCAGCGCCGATGAAGCCCGTGGCCTCGCCGACGAGGTACACGCCGTCCGCGCCGGTGACAAAATCGCGCCAATGCCTCGGCCGGTCGGCAAGGCAGGCTTCGGTCTTCACAAGCTCGCCGAAGTCGTGGCCGAGGAAGTCCGCGAGCCGCGCCTTCTGCCGCTCGAACGCCTCGCGGCAGTTCGTCTTTTCAAAGCAGCCGCCGTAGATCACGAAGCCGTCCTTGTGCATCAGCCACGAGCAGCTTTCACTGGTTTCGGGATCAAAGATGCAGGAATAAAAAGGGAAAGCCTTGTCCGTCGCGCGGAACCACTGCTGCAGCGACATATATCGGTAGATGGGCCGGTCGAAAAAGGTCTCGCGCACGATGGACCGCGCGCCGTCCGCGCCGATGAGGCAGCGGCAGGTGAACGACCGCGCGCCCTCCGCCGTCCGCACGGTGAGGACGAAGCCCCCGTCCGTTCTCGACACGGCCGTGCAGCGCCCCCGCACGATCTCGACCGTCGGCGGCACGAGCGAAACGAGCCAGCGGTCGAAGGCGTAGCGGTCCATATTGAGATAATAGCGCTGGTAGTAGCGCACGCGGCGCGTGCGCAGGTCCATTGTCTCCACCGCGAAGATCTGCGGATCGGCAAGCACGCTTTTGGGCAGTACAAGGTCGAAGTGCGCGAGCGTCTTCTGCGCGTCGGGCGCGAGCAGACCACCGCAGGGCTTCTTGTGTCCCTCGTCCTGCGCGTCGAGCAGCAGAATTTTCAGCTCGGGACTCTGCTGCGCGAGGCGGCGGGCAAAGGTCGCGCCTGCAGGGCCCGCGCCGATGATGGCGGCATCGTATTGCATGAAGCGTCCTCCCTGGTGCTTTTCTGCCCTTCAGCATAGCACAGCGGGGCGCTTTCTTCAACTCCCGATTGGGCGTCGCCCAATTAAGAAAGGTCAAAATACCACCTTTTCTTCGGAATGTCAAGCCCGTTTTCCCGCGATTTTGTAAAAATTTTGGGAACAAAATTTTCTTCCCGTCCGTCTAAGGAAACAGAAACCATTCGAGGAGGTACCTTCCATGAAACGAAGTCTTTCCCTTTTGCTCATCCTGTCGCTGCTCTGCGCCCTGCTCGCGGGCTGCGCGGGGACGGCCTGCCCACCCGCGTCGGGCGGCGGCGATCAGGAGCCTTCGCCCAAGGGAGCGCCCGCGACCGCGCGCTGCCGCGTGGTATCGGTCAGCGAGAACAACGTACTGCTGCTCGCGGATGTGGACAGCGAGCGGGGCGACATTTATACGCTCGACGCGGGCGAGCTTTCGCTCGAGCACGATCAGGCGGAGCTTGGCGAGCTGCTCGACGACGGTCAGCTTGCGGTCGGCGCGCTGGTCGAGGTCGCCTTCGGCGGCGATATTTTGGAGAGCTATCCCGCATTGTTCGGCGGGGTGGAGCGCATCACCGTCCTGCCGGACGAATTTGACGACCGCTGCGCGCTCTACCTGCGTGTGCTGAACGACCTGTGGGGCAAGGACGAGGGGCTGAACAGCAGCGGCGTAGAGTATATCAGCGTCGATCTTGCCGCGACCTCGCTCACGCCCGCCGAGCGCAGCGCGGTGGCGTGGACCTTCGCGCAGTCTCACAGCGCGGAGCCGCTGGAACTAAATTACGAGCAGCTCTGCGAGGAGGGCTACATCAGCGGTCTGGAGGGCGAGAACATCTTCCCCGCATGGGAAAACGGCGTTCTCTTCACCATCACCGAGACCGACGATCCGGTCACATTCAATCTGCCCAGCCTCTCGGAGGGCGGGGAACTCCCGTCCATGACGCAGTACAACATCAAAAACACCGTCAGCTTCGACGCGAGCAAATGGCGCACAGCGCTCGGCGCTTACGGTTTTTCAAAGTGCGTCGCCGTGCAGAACAATGACGGCGTGTGGGGCGACTACCGCATCAACGGCCCCGAGTGGATCAGCTGAACGAAGCGCACATCGCAAAGCAGCGCCTGCCTTCCGGCAGGTGCTGTTCATTTTACACGGATTTTACAAAAGAGCGGTAACGGATTTGACATTTCTCCCTTATGCTTTAGCTTGGTCAAGAATGGGTAAGATCAAGGAAACAAAAGAGGGATGGAATATGGATATTTTTGATTTTCTGACGATGCTCGGCGGCTTATCGCTGTTTTTGTTCGGCATGAGCCTGATGGGCTCGGCGCTGGAGCGCCGCGCGGGCAGCAGGCTGCGCTCGCTGCTCGACCAGATGACCGGCAAGCCGCTCGTCGGCTTTCTGACCGGTCTCGGCGTAACGGCCATCATCCAAAGCTCGTCCGCCACCACCGTCATGGTCGTCGGCTTTGTCAACTCGGGGCTGATGACGCTGCGGCAGGCCATCAACGTCATCATGGGCGCGAACGTCGGCACCACCGTCACCGCGTGGCTTCTGAGCCTCGGCGGCATCGAGAGCTCGAGCGTCTGGTTGCGGCTGCTCAAGCCCAGCTCCTTCACGCCCGTTCTCGCGCTCATCGGCATCGTCTTCTATATGTTCTGCAAGGACGCAAAGAAAAAGGACACCGGCACCATTCTCCTCGGCTTTGCCACGCTCATGTTCGGCATGGAGACGATGAGCGGCGCGGTCTCCGGCCTCTCGCAGGTCCCCGCGTTCACGAATCTGTTCCTTGCCTTCCGGAATCCGATCCTCGGCGTGCTGGTCGGCGCAGTGCTCACCGGCATTATCCAGTCCAGCTCTGCCTCCGTCGGCATCCTGCAGGCGCTCTCCGCCACCGGCGCGGTCAGCTACGCCGCCGCCATCCCCATCATCATGGGGCAGAACATCGGCACCACCGTCACCGCCATGCTCTCCTCCGTCGGCACGAATAAGAACGCCCGCCGCGCGGCGGTCGTCCACCTGCTGTTCAATGTCATCGGCGTCGCCGTGCTGCTGAGCGTGTTCTGCATCGTGCGCGCCGTCCTTGCTCCCGCGCTGCTCGATGAGAGCGCCACGCGCGCCGGCATCGCCGTGGCGCACTCGGTGTTCAATCTTCTCTGCACAGCCATGCTGCTGCCCGCGGGCGATCTGCTCGAAAAGCTCGCCATCCGCCTCGTCCCCGACAGCAAGAGCGCGGAAACCGTCTCCGAGCTGGACGAGCGTCTGCTCGCCGCGCCCTCGCTGGCGCTCAGCCGCAGCCGCGCCGTTGCCTGTGAAATGGCGCAGTGCGCCGTGCGTGCGCTGAACAACGCTCTGCGCTCCTTCACCGAATACACCGACACGCTCGCCCGAAGCATCCGCGACGACGAGGAGCGCTGCGACCACTATGAGGACATCCTCGGCACCTATCTCGTTCAGCTCAGCGCCCGCAAAATGGGCGTGGACGAGAGCGAGGAGGCCACCGAGCTCTTAAAGTCCATCGGGGACTTTGAGCGCATTTCCGACCATGCCGTGAACATTCTCGAATCCGCCGAGGAGCTGCGCGGCAAGTCGCTCGCCTTCTCCGCCGCCGCCGCGCGCGAATACGACGTGCTCGCCGCCGCCATCGGGGAGATCCTCGACCTCTCGCTGCGCTCGTTCGAGCGGCAGGACGTCGCCATCGCCGAGCTGGTCGAGCCGCTCGAGCAGGTCATCGACACGCTCAAGGAGCAGATGCGCACGCGCCACATCCTGCGGATGCAGCAGGGGCATTGCAGCATCGAGGCCGGCTTCGTCTGGTCCGATCTGCTCACGAACCTCGAGCGCACCTCCGACCACTGCTCCAACATCGCCGGCTGCGTCATCGACGCCGCGCAGCACAATCTCAATCTGCACGAAACGCTCCGCGCGGCGCACAGCGATACGCACGCCTTCCGCAGCGAGTTTCAGCGCTACGCCGCCAAATACGCCCTGCCCGCTCCCGCAAGCGCACAGTAAGACATAAGGAGGACCGCCCCCGCCGGGGTCGGTCCTCCTTTTTTCGTATCAGCGGCAGCTGCGCTCGAGCGCCTGCCGGATGTTGCCCTCCAGCAGCCGTCCCAGCCGGTCGATGTGGTCGTTCACGTTGGACTTCATGCCGCCGCGCAGCCAGTCGGCGGTCATACCGGAGAGCGCCGCGGCGTAAAACTGCGCGAGCGCCTGAATGTCCTCCTCGGCGGCGCTCAGGCCCTCGGCCTGTCCGCGCACATAGGAGAGCATGGCGGCGTAGGTGACCTTATGATAATAATGCTCCAGAATGTTCCGGTTGCCGGAGTTGAACAGGTGGTGCACCGCCCGCTTGTTCTCAGACACGAAGGCGGTCGCCTCGCGGAACGCCTCCTCCCACGAGGCATAGCTGTGCAGCTTTTCCATGAAAAGCTGCGTCTCCGTCTGGAAGATCTCCTCCACCAGCGCGTAAATGTCCGCGTAGTAGTAATAGAACGTGTTGCGGTTCACCGTGCTGCGCTCGGCGATATCCTTCACGGAGATCTTGTCGAGCGGGCGCTCGTTGAGCAGCTCGATGAACGCCTGCCGGATCGCCTGCTTGGTGCGTACTGCCATGTCACTCCACCCTTCCCGTGCGCCTCGCACACCATGTCTCCACCGCGCGCAGCAGCGGGACCAGCTCCTCGCCTGCCGCGGTCAGCGAATATTCCACGCGCGGCGGGATCTCCGCGAAAACGATACGTTCCACCGCGCCGAGCTGCTCCAGCGCCCGCAGCTCCGCCACCAGCGTTTTCTGCGACATCCGCCCCATCTGTGAGCGGAGCACGCCGAAGCGCTTCGCGCCGTCCGACAAAGCAAACAGCAGCGAAACGGTCGCCGCGCCGCGATGGCCGAGCAGCGCGTCAAGCCGCTCGTCCGCCGCTCTCACAGAGGCTGTATTCCGCTCCAAAGTGATTCCTCCTCCCCGTCGCTTTCCAAAACGGAAGCAATGGTATTTTTTTCGTTCTGCGGCATTATTATAGCGCTGCTTCCGTAATTTCCGCAAGAGAGCCGATTTGGGCAATTTTCGGCGAGTGCCCGGTTTTTGTGTGAAATGCGCCTGTTTGTCTATTTTTGTCCCTCTTTGCAAATGCTACCATGAGGGAACAAATGGCAAGCCCGCCGAACACGGCAAAATTTTGATCACAATCAGGACGCTGAAAGGAGCGCACGGAACCATGACCGTAACCGAAAAGCTCGCCCACGCCGCCGAACGCAAGGCGTTTGAGACGATGCTCGACTCACTCATCAGGAAAAGCCGGACGCAGGACGTCGGCAAGGTCGCCGACGACCTTGTCAGTATGGTGCAGAGGATCCACTCGAGCGTCTGGGAGCCGGAGACCTTTGCGATGCTGCACAAGATCGCAAACGACCCGAACAGCAAGTGGGCGCACTATGCCGAGCGTCTGCTGCGCGAGTGCGACCCGTATCTTCTCCGGACCTTCCTGACGGCCGCCGCCTACGAGGGCGGCTTCCGCGGCTTCCAGCAGGCGCGGGCGAACTCCGAAAAATACGACTGCAACATCCCGTGGATCGTCCTCATGGACCCGACGAGCGCCTGCAATATGCGCTGCGCGGGCTGCT
>ERZ827088.5278-NODE-5278-length-9995-cov-8.510362_pt1 | contig 9995 bp, 15 predicted proteins | sample MGYA00519922_ERZ827088 | MGnify/ENA primary metagenome ERZ827088 (study PRJEB31778, sample SAMEA3449254) | human gut metagenome | biome: human gut; feature: human-associated habitat; material: faeces | place: United Kingdom | collected 2010/2012 ... | reverse complement strand
TCCTGTTCCCAGCAGCTCTGATTTCTATATTCATCCTGGGGTACCTGAAAATAATGTATTATTGGTAGACCCCAGTTCTGCATTAATTAAGCTTACAGCTCGTCAATTGATGATTGAATCTGAAAAGATTGTATCTAATCAAACTGAAGCTGTATATGCTACAATTACCACTGGTTTCTCCAAGATGTATAGAGATGCTTCAATATTGATTGATTCTACTAAGGAATTTAGTACAAATGGATTCCCTGAATGGATGAATATTGACCCCTATATCACTGTAAACATTGAGCAGTAAACTCTTTTCATTTATAAAAGATACCTGGTATTCCATAAATATACATGGGTACCAGGTATCAAATTATTAATTTATTAAATCAAATCAATTATGGGTACAAAAGTAAAGGTAGGTTCAAAAGCTTATATATTCCATGACCAATCCACTGGTATTACCATTAAAAAGGGTGAAATAAAAGAGTTAACACCTCAACAATACAATTCAAAAAGAATCCGTTCTGCTATCAATGGTGGTCATTTGGTAATTACCAATGAAAACATTGAAAAAGAGATTAAAAAAGATGTAAAGGTTGATAATAAGAAAGCTATTGAAAAATTCAAAGAAATGGTAGAATCTGGTATGACCAGTGAAAAAATTGCCAAAGCTTTCAATTTGGAAACCCTAAAAACAATGGCAGCTTCTTTTGATATTGAAGTAACAGATGAAGATACTAAACTATCTATTGTTGAAGCTTTAATGGAAGAAGACGAAGAACCTTCAGGGGATTAAAAAAAAATAAACTATGGTAGTTGATTTTATATTCAACACTGTAGGGTTAAAATCAAATTTTATAAACCTATCATATGAAGTCCCAGATGAGTATACCTACTCTTGGGACTTTGGTGATGGGGAAACTTCAACTGAATTGAACCCTACACATGAATATCAGAAAATGGGTTTTTATAGGGTTTCAATGTCAATTGTTGATTCCAATAATAGACCAGTAGAAAAGGTAATAAAAACTGTTTTGATATCTGATAAAGTAAAAACCCATTTATCAAACAGTATATATGTGTTGATTAATACTTATATACCTTATTCAATATTTGGAAAGGTACCATCAAGTGTTAAACAACAATTTATTGAGAAATGGCAATTATATATTCAGCCACTAGTAAATCATGAAATTCCAGTAGAAGATTTTAATAATGAACTTTATTATGAAGCTCTAGAAAATCAATTAATAATGGAATTGGCTGCTTATGATTATATGATATTAAACATTCAAAATGTAATCAATGCTACTTCTCAAACCATTATAAAAGATAATTCACAAGGTTCAGAATGTGGAGGGGAATATTCTTCCCAAAGTTCTGGTTCCTCATCAGATACATCCTCTGCATCTGGAGGTTCAATAAAAAAGATTGTAACTGGACCAACAGAAGTAGAATATTTTAATGATACAGAATCTGAAAAAGATTTTATATCAAACATAACCAAAGCAACCCAACCTGGTGGTTTCATAGATATACTGAAACATAATTTATGTATGCTAGCAGGAAGGTTAGATATATATCTACCAATCTGTGAAAACCAAACTAGGGTTGTAGTACCAAGAGTGGTAAACAGAAGGAAACCAAGATTATTGGATGGTCCAGACCCATTAGAAGTATTAAGGTAATATGCCAAAAATTAGCAGAATGTCCCAAAAAGATTGGGATAAATATAAATCCATAATAAATAACTTCATAGATATAGATGCTGGTAAACAACCATTTCTATGGTTAAGAAAAATAAACCAACCATTGGCTTTTGGTGAAGATGTTGGAGTTAAATATGTACCTTATCAATTAGAGGGGTTATTCCAATATAATTTTATTAAAACCTGGGCATCATCTGGAAGAAATTCCATTTCTGGTGAACTAGATAATGGTAATTTGGTTTTATATATTTCTGCTAACCTTTTAAGGGAAAACAATTTATTAAACAAATATGGGTATTGGGATTTTAATTGGTCCGAAGATAGGTTTATATTAAATGGGAAAGTATATAAACCATCTGGAGATACCCAAGTTGCACAAGCATCAGATGAAGCTCTTTTATTCTTTATCATATTAGATAAAGAAGACCCACAAGAGAATGAAGATATTTTACAATCTTATGTATCAGATACTACCATAATAAGTTCTGGAAAACAATCCATAATAAGAAATACAAATGGTAGAAAAGTTTATGAAATAATTTGATATGGAAAATCAAATACAACCACAACCATACTGGGCAGATTTTAAAATTAAAGTGGGTTTATATGCAAAACAGGAAGAAAATGGGGAGACCAAAAGAGTATTGATTGACCCAAAAGATATCCAGTTTAAATTTACTTATAAAGATGCAAAGGATAACCGGTTAGTTGCTAGTTATGATGGTACTACAAGAGTAAACCATAAGATTGAAGATAATCATATTATAGTGATTGTAAATTCAAATACCTTTCAATGTGGGATATTAAGGGTAACTAGAGCATTCAATACCCCAGATTCTGATTTTAATGATGGGATTTGGGATTATGGAGATAAAACCGAATATACCAATATAGAAATTGTATCATGAATGTTATTATAGAAGAAGAGGTACTTTATCCTTCAAACCCAATTTCTGTAGAAGAAGAGGTAGTAGTTCCAGCTATTGTTCAAGAAGTACAAAGACAATATAAATTAGACCCATTATGGGATAGTCTTGAAGAAACTCCAAAAAACCATATACAGATGATTGTATATAAGTGGGGAGATGAAGATTATGATGTGTCTTTTTGGTTTTATGACCAAGATATACGTGTAAATTGGGGTGATGGTATTATTGAAGATATTGTAAATGGTGGTATACGGGGGTATAATAGAGTAAACCATAAATTTGTTGATGGAAGTGGTAAGTTAGATAGTAATGGTGAAAGATTTTGGTTTGTAGATATTACTATCATTAAAGATAATATTACTTACAATAATATTATCTTATCAAACTATAGCAATAATGGAGATTATAGTAAATCCATTATAAAAGCAGTATCAATAAATAGAGAAGGATTATATACTAACTTGATATGTTCTGATCATAATTTACAATATCCACCATATGTGGAATATATAAGAGTTCATGGTAAACATATAATAGGTAAAAACGATACACTAAATTCCAGATTTATAAAAGAGATAAAGTTTGATAGCAATAATATAAAGTTTGAAAAACTTATTGGGAATATTTTTCCAAATAATTATCCAGATTACCCAATAAATATATTTAACCCAGAGTTAGTGGGTTCATATGCTAATGCTCTATTTTCAAAACTTTATGCTCCAATATTGTTAAAGAAGTCATATGATTTGAGAAAGTTTACTTTTTCTTCTATTTCAAATTTGTTTGAGGGTAATGACATTGTAGAAGAAATTTATTTACCGGAACAAAGTTCTGAAAATTGGAAGGATCTTGGTTACATGTTAAGTGGTTGTATAAGACTTAGGAGATTAATTTTCCCAAAAGACCAGTCATTATTTTCTTATGTAGATAATTTAACAAGTTCTTTTAGTCAATTATATAATTTAGAGGAAGTAGAAAATTTTCCAAATGAGCATATTGGAAAATTTTCTGATAAAGCTATAATATGTACTGGGTTTAATTATTTTAAATACAGTATGGGTTTTGGTAATAATGAAATAAAGCTAAGATGTTTTATTGCAAATGATTCATACATAAATTCATTATATTTCAGCAACGAGTCACCTTTTGATCATGGGAGTACTCATATAAATTTATTAAGAGCCAAATTTGAAAAAGATAGTTTATTATCATTATTTAATAGGTTACCAGATTTTAAAAATTCAAATAGTAGAACTATTAACATAGTAGATAATCCGGGGACATCTGAACTTATGGAAGAAGATATAAAGATAGCTACGGATAAAAATTGGGTTGTAATTACCAAATGATATGAAACATTTAGTATCAAAAGAAGGGTTCCTATTTGTAAACAAGGATTTTATAAATGGGGTAATAGTAGCAAAGGAATTATTTATTCCAGATGACTACAATTTGGATTTATATATGGAATTACCAGAACAAGAAGCCTTAGAATTGCAAGAAAAATATAATATAGAAAATGGGAACAATAATTTTAGGAATTAATACAAGTAATAGGGGGGAGGGAGGAAAACCTACCAAAATCGACGTGGCAGCAGAGGGGATTAAATTCGCTTATTCTACCTTTGAAACAGTACCGAGTTATTTTGATTTCTCAAATGTAATAAATGGTCATCATCTTTTTTATAAGGTTGAAAATCTAAAATTATTTAATAGACAAGATTTTGAATCTATAACAAATTGCCAAGATTTTTTATCTAATTCAGGAATAAAAGAATTTATAGGGTCAGGTTTTAAAAAAGTGTCAATTACAGATGGTATGTTTATAGGATGCGCTAATCTGGTTTCTTTTTCAAATTTTGATTTTTCCAAAGTAAGATCCTCAAATTTAATGTTTTATAAATGCACCAATCTAACTTATTTTAAAAACACATCTACTATAAAAACAAATCTATCATTTTCTGATAGCCCTTTGCTGAATCCAAGTGATGTAGAATCTTTAATATTGGGAATGTTAGCTGATCTTACGGGGAAAACATCGCAAACGATAACATTTAATACCGCATTGCAAAGCAGTATATCTGAAAGTGCAATTCAAGCAGCGACGGATAAGAACTGGGTTGTAAACTTTGCTGAGAGCTAGTAAAAAAGAGATAACAATGAAAATCGAAGAAAAAACCTATCAAAAGATTACTCCCGCAACGGAAGGTAATTACCTGACTACCTACCGAGAAGGCGATGATATAAAGACTTACGAGGGAGTAAAAGAGATGTACACGCCGGCAGATTTTGACGCTTCAACCGTAAGGGAGATTACACCGGAGCAACATCTAAGCTACCAAAAAGCCAAAGAACAGGCTTTGCAGGAGGAAATAGAACAGGGAAATAATACTTAATAATATGGTTTTATCAAAATGATAAATATGTTAGAAAGAAGAGTAATACTTAGCAGTAGTGAACCTGATACCACTAATAACCAATTAATCAGTACGATAATTCAATGAAAAATCAAGGTAGAAAAAGTATAACACTAAGTCTTCAAGTTAGTGTAATTGGTAATATACCAGGGGGTAATTTTAAACTTGGTTCACCAAAGGAGGTATTTCTTATAAAGAATTTAACTGATGATACCTTAACATTAACAGTTAAACCTGCTGGTAATGATGAATTTATAGAAACTAAAGTATACCCTGGTTGGAATCCAGAAATCATATCCGAAATTCAAGGTGCCCAAGAAAATCAGCTTCAATATGGATATTAAATAAAAAAAAAATGTCCCAACTTATTATTGGAGTAGGGGGAAGTCAGAAACAAAATGCCAATTTACCAATAAATGCGGTTATATCTGATATGGTAAAGGCAATAGTAGTAACTGAATCAGCCCCAGACCAACAAGATAATATATTATATTTTGAATATGAACCAATATCAATGATGTTGGCAAGGTCAGTAGGAAAAAAAACAATATCTATTATAGCAGAGTTTTTAGAAATTCCAATTAAGAATAAAGAAGTTTTGGTTAATTTAACTCTAGCAAATTATACTACTGATAAAATTGGAAGGGTAAGAATTTTATTAAAGAATGAATACCCAAATGAAGTTAACCTTAATATAAAAGAGGTTAATGGTAATCAGATAAATGCCAACAACAATTATTTCTTTGGTGATTCAAAAGTAGGATTTAATTTAGAATCCAATAATATCATGGAAATTCCATATAAGCTAGTATTTAATAAATCTGGGTATACTGAATTAACCTTCAGTTTAATCCAATTAGATACTGGAAAAGTATTAGCTTCAGAAAAATATGGAATCCAAATTAAAGAAAATTAGTTATGGCTAATCCAATTTTATCCTTTAATGGTAGGAATATAAATAGGATTGTATTCAATGGTAGAGATATAAATAGGGTAATTTTTAATGGTATAATTGTATGGTCAAAGAATAATGATGACCCAAGATTATCCTTAGAAAAATTGAATGTATACTTATCTGAAAAAAATCAATACCAAGATACTAATACAGTATATACTAATACTACATTTACAATAGAGTGATTAACTAAAAAAAAAGAAACAATGGCTGATATTACAAAAAATGGCGTTGTAGTAAGTCCAAGTACTGGTTCAGGTAATACTGAATTAAAAGTAAAAGCCCAAATACCCAATAAGGGTAATCGTGTAAAACAAACAGCAGAATTTACAGTAACTGCTCCTGGAGTAAATACTCCTAAAAAATTCACAGCAAATCATTTACCTGCTGCAGAATTTGTTAAATTTGACAATGGTTCTTCCCAAGCAGTTGATAAATCTGGTGGAATAGTAACCATTACTGGTACATCTAACTCTTCAAAGTTAACCTTTTTAAAGGGTTCAGGAACTATTATTACAGAAGATATATCTTCTGTTGAATACCAAGCTAATGGTTCCAATACAATTAATGGAGTTGAGATATCTGGTGACCCAGGTGCACAAGCTTCTTATGCATTTACACTTACCATAAATGCATTAGAAAATGAAACTATAGATGAAAAAACTCAACAGATTACTGTACAAGGTGCTGGTGGTTCTGGAGTTACTGCAACAATAGTTCTTAATCAAACTGCTGGTGACCCGACTTTGGAAGTAAGTCCTACATCTATCGATGTTCCTCAAAATGGTTCAGAGGTATCTGTACAAGTTACTACCAATACAACATTCACTGTATCTTAAGAAGTTTATTAGTAAACCAATCCAGGGGGGATTCCCCCTGGATTTTATCAATTTAATAAGTTATGCCAGAAAGTAAAGCAAACATAATTGCTGAGATACCATGGAATGATGGTTCAGGTGATAAACTTTATGTTGGTTACGATAATAATGAAAAATCTCAAGTTATAAGCATAACATCTGATTATAATACTGGTCCAAATCCCAGAGATTTAATTGTAACTATACAAACTAATACACCAAATGTGGAACCAACTAGTCAAGTAAAATTTTCTCTTCTAGTTACTCAAACAATAGATAATACAAGAGTAGTAGCCACATTTGATAACAAAAAATCCTTATATTCAAATACTTCTTCCCAATATGTAAAACAATCCTAATATTATGGAATTAAAAATATCAATACCATGGGGAGATGGTACTAACCAATATTTTTATCTTGATTTTTCTAAAATACAGGAAAATGACCAAGTCTTGGTTACTTCAGATAAAAATATCCAAGGTATTCAAAGAGTAAAAGTTATTGGATTCAAAGGAATATCAGAAAAAGCAGATAACAATCAACCAATAGCTTATTTACAAGTATTACAACAAACAGATAATAGTGTAGTAGCCACATTTGATAGTAATGTGAGTATATATGATGATAATAAAGCTTCCTATAAATATTAACCATAAAAAATAAAATATTATGCCAGAATTTAAAGACATATCAACATTTAACCAAGTAACCCCAGTTGGTACTGAAAGAATCCAGGTATCAGCAGCCAATTGTGTAACTCTAATGGATATTGCTAATCTTGGTAGTAAAACTAATTGGTATACTGAATTAGATAAAAGAATTACACAGAATAAAGATGATGCTCTTGCAGCTTATGAATTAGCTAATAATGCTAATAATAAAGCAGTTGAAGCTATGAGTGATGCAAAATCTGCTTTAAATAAAGCATCAAGTAATCGTACATCAATAGTTTCATTATCTAATACTTGTAAAACTTTATCAAGTTATAACCTAATTAGTAATACTATTGCTAGTGTTACATTAACTGGTAATAAAGTAAGTTTTATAAATAATTCATCAATTAAAACCATAATACTTAATGTCACTAATTGGGGAGCGAACCAGGGTTCGCTCCAGGATTCAGTAATATATATTCCAAGAAGTAATGGAGCGGGTGGTATAGTTGAATGGAGTACTCCCAATAAAATAAGTGGTATACATGGTAATCTTACCGAAATAGAAATGATGGTTTCAAGTTTAAATAGTTGTTGGGTAAGATATCAAGTAAGTCTAGTAAAAAGTGAAAATGGTAGTGGTATGACTGGTTTTGAATTAATCATTATTGGTACTGTATTATTATCTAATCCTAACAAAGAAGTAATGGAGTGGGTGGGGAATTTATAATCAAAATATACTATAATTTATGAAAAAGTGGATTAAATCACCATACTTTTGGTTAATTATCTATTTAATATCCATGTTTATAGTAGTTGCATTCCTTTGGAAGTATCTTCCAATATGGGAATCATTATTACTTATATTATGGTCAACCTGTTCTCTAGTAGCTGGGTATTTAGTTGCTAGGTTTCTATATAAACATTAAAAGTAAAACTCTTCTATGGCTAAAAAAATACCACATTTATCAATACCTTCAATTGGTAACCTTCCAATAGAAATAAAGTTATATGGTGATTGGCATAAAGCCATAGAATTAGTTGATAATCTTGGACCCAGTATTAAAAAAGGGTATGATACAGCAGTAAATAAATTTTCAAAGGATTTATTAAAGATTGTATTATTTTCCATAGCTACTGGAACTCCACCAAAAGGTACAGGTATAAATTGGGAACCTCATAGTCCTATCACTACAAAGAAATATGGGGAACACCTAATTTATTACCTTACTGGTACTTATTATAGGGCAATAGGATTATTCAAATACAAGGATAGAACACTTGTTGGATTACCAAGGTCAAAAGGAAGGTCATCATCAGGTGGTATAACTCTTGGGGAATTAGCAAGAATTCTTGAATATGGGACCGGTGGAAGAGGTGGAGGTAAATCATCAGGAACTATACCACCAAGACCATTATGGAATCCTGCAATAAATGCAGTTGGTGGAAAAGATAGACTAAGGTCAATGATTATAAAAAATATCAGAAAACAATTATATGGTTTTGGTATAAGAGCCAACCAAGTTAGATGGAGGTAATAAATATGATAAATTCACAAGAAATCATAGAAAGGTCAATATATCAAGCCTTGCTTAATGCTTCTATAAAACTTGGATATTCACTAGACCCAAATAATTATTTACCCATAAGTATTGAAAACCAAAAAAGGTTTAAAGAAGACATGGATAAATTAAATAAATATATTTGGGTATTTGGTACTGGGAATAATCAATCCAAGGATAAAAAACTTACTCCAAGGATAGTAGTTAATGCAAGGGGTTTCTATCCTGGTGGAATTGGTTTACCTAAGTTACTTATACAAAAAGAGGAAGGAATAGGATTTACAGCAACGGAAGAACCATACGAAACCATAGACCAATTTATAGATATACATCTAATAGCTAATAATCAAGAAGACCTAAGATTATTACATCAGGTAATGTTTTATAGTATCCCACAAAGAGGTTATTTAAAACCTTATAATGTAGATGAATTTTTATTTTCTGGTAATATATTTCTGGAATTGGTAAACTTCTTTGATATTCCTAATTTGGATTTTGGGTTATTAGAGAAAGTTTACCAATTTGTTATTCAGGATTGTGTAATAAATGAAATTACAGAAAAAGCAGACCTTGTACCTATTACAGATATAACACTTCTATTAGAAAATTATGGATATAACCTAATAGAAGTTTCAAAATAAACAAATTATTAATCCCAAAATATAAAAAGTATGCCTAATACACCTAGAGTTGAATTCAACTTTCAAAACAACAGTGTACAGCAATCTGTACCGTTATTAGGGGTATCCCATGTAATGGCTCGTACTACTAAGGGTCCTTTTAATCAACCAGATGAGGTTTTTTCAACCTATACCCAATTCCAAAGGGTGTATGGGGAAGAAATAGTTCCTGATGGTTCTATTTCTAATATTATGAAAGCCTTTGAAATAGGTTCAAAGATTAGGGTATCAAGAGTAGCTGGTG
>ERZ827088.5277-NODE-5277-length-9998-cov-4.095947_pt1 | contig 9998 bp, 9 predicted proteins | sample MGYA00519922_ERZ827088 | MGnify/ENA primary metagenome ERZ827088 (study PRJEB31778, sample SAMEA3449254) | human gut metagenome | biome: human gut; feature: human-associated habitat; material: faeces | place: United Kingdom | collected 2010/2012 ... | reverse complement strand
TGACAAACATCGAAGATCAGCTCGGCGTGCGCCTGTTCACCCGCACATCCGGCGGACTGATTCTGACCTACGCAGGCGAAAAATACTATCGTATGGCGTGCGAGGTATTGCGCGTCTATGCGTCGTTTGAATCCGAAATCGTCGAGGAAAGAACGCTGTCGCACGGCCGCGTGACCGACAGCGCACTCTGCGAACGAGCCGTTCTCTCCCGCCTGCGCGTCATGGCGGAGGAGGACTGGATGGCCGCCGTGATGGCCGCGCCCACCAGAACGCCCATGAATCGGTTGGCCGTCAGGCGCTCCAGAAGAATTTTCATCTTGGCGCCCGCCGCCGCCTCCAGGCCGGAACTGGTCATCTGCATACCATAGAGGAACAGCGCCAGACCGCCCAGCAGGGACAGAATATCTGTGATGCCCATATTCTCTTTCCTTCCTTGGCGGCCCTGCAAGGTCCCCTGCAAAAAAACGGGACGCGCCGCCTTCTTCCATAGATGCTCGAAACGATTCCAGCATCCATTATATGCGGCGGACTTTCCTGCCGTCAACAGATTTTACGCAGGTTTAACATATTCTTTTCAAAACACGGAAAACCGGCCCCGGGGCTGAAAAAAGCGCCGCCCGGCCAGGGCGGCGCTTTGTGCTTTGGAGCGGGAGAGAGGGAGACTTACTCGGCCTCTTTCTGCTTCTCCAGATACTCGTCATAGGTCATGCGGCGGTCAGTCAGCTTGCCGTCGGTGGAGAAGTCGAAGACGCGGTTACACACGGTCTGGATCAGCTGATGGTCGTGGGAGGCCACCAGCACGTTGCACTTCACGGCCTCCAGCCCCTTGTTCAGGGCGGCGATGGACTCCAGGTCCAGGTGGTTGGTGGGCTGGTCCAGCATGAGCACGTTGGCCCCGGACAGCATCATCCGGGAGAGCATGCACCGCACCTTCTCACCGCCGGAGAGGACCTTCACGGGCTTATACACCTCGTCGCCGGAGAAGAGCATCCGGCCCAGGAAGCCACGGAGATACTGCTCCTGGGGATCAGGGGAGAACTGGCGCAGCCACTGTACCAGATTGTCGTCGCAGTCCTTGAAATATTCGGTGTTGTCCTTGGGGAAGTAGGAGAAGGTGGCGGTCTGCCCCCACTTCACAGTGCCCTCGTCGGGCTCCATCTCGCCGGCGAGGATCTTGAACAGGGCGGTGTGAGCGTTCTCATTGTCGCCCACAAAGGCGATCTTGTCCCCGTGCTCCACAATGAAGGAGACCTTGTCCAGCACCTTCACCCCGTCGATGGTCTTGGATACATCGGTGACAAAGAGGATGTCCTTGCCCACCTCCCGGTCGGGGGAAAAGCCCACCCAGGGGTAGCGGCGGGAGGAGGCAGGCATCTCCTCCACGGTGAGCTTGTCCAGCAGCTTGCGCCGGGCAGTGGCCTGCTTGCTCTTGGACTTGTTGGCAGAGAAGCGGGAGATGAAGTCCTGGAGCTCCTTGATCTTCTCCTCGTTCTTCTTGTTCTGATTCTTGATGAGCTGCTGCACCAGCTGAGAGGACTCATACCAGAAGTCGTAGTTGCCCACGTACATCTTGATCTTGTTGTAGTCGATATCCACGATGTGGGTGCAGATGGTATTGAGGAAATGGCGGTCGTGGCTGACCACGATGACGGTGCCCTCAAAGTCCAGCAGGAAGTCCTCCAGCCAGTTGATGGCGTCGATGTCCAGGTTGTTGGTGGGCTCGTCCATCATCAGAATGTCCGGATTGCCGAACAGGGCCTGGGCCAGCAGCACTTTCACCTTCAGACGGGCATCCAGGGTGGCCATGTCGCTGGTGTGATACTCCGTGCCGATGCCCAGCCCCTGGAGAATGCGGCTGGCGTCACTCTCCGCCTCCCAGCCGCCCAGTTCGGCGTACTCCTCCTCCAGCTCACAGGCCCGCATTCCGTCCTCGTCGGTCATCTCCTCCTTGGCGTAGATGGCCTCTTTCTCCCTGCCCACCTCATACAGGCGCTGGTTGCCCATGATGACGGTGTCCATGACGTTGTAGGCATCATAGGCGTTCTGGTCCTGCTTCAGTACCGACATGCGCACGTTGGGCAGGATGGACACGGTGCCGCTGGTGGATTCCAGGTCCCCGGACAGGATCTTCAAAAAGGTGGACTTGCCAGCCCCGTTGGCGCCGATGATGCCGTAGCAGTTGCCCCGGGTGAATTGCAGGTCCACGTGAGAAAACAGGGGCTGTCCGCCGTACTGCAGCCCCAGATCGGTGGCGGTGATCATAGTCGTCTCGCTCCTTACACTCCATGGTAAAAACAGTTTGCGTCCGCTCAGTGCACAAAGGGCGGCACGCCCGCGGTCTGCCCGCCCCGAAACGCCGTGCGGTCCTCTGCACACTGAGGTTACTATCTTATCACAAACAGGAGGAAAAGGATAGAGTATTTTCCGGAAAATTGGGGGCATTTTTTCGTTTACAGCTGTTTTTTTGACCAACAGGACAGCGGAAAGGGAGAAAAAGCGCCCCAGGACTCTCCACTGGGAGATCTCGGGGCGCGGAGGGGGAGTCAGTGCCGTGCGGGCCTCTCCGGCGGACGGGAGGCCAGGCGCAGGGCTCGGCGGAGCTCTGAGGCTCGGGCTGGGGAGAAGGCGGGGGCTCCGCCGCCGAAGTAGAGCTGGTCCAGACAGCGGGCCAGCTCCCCCAGCTCTTGGGCACAGCCGGGCAGCTCCGCCGCCGCCCGGTCCAGGAAGGCGCGGCAGGTCTCCCCCGGCCGGCGGCCCCTGCGGCGGCGCTTCAGGCGGCGGTCCAGCCACACCAGCACGCCGGCGGGGGTATTCCGCCGGGCCAGGTAGGTGAGCTGGAAGCGGACGCGGTCCGCCAGCCGGGACCACAGCATTGCCAGGGTGTCCCGTGGGCTGCGGCGGTCCACGACGCGGCCCCTGCGGACCGGAGGGTGGGACCGGGTGCGGCTTCCGCCCCGGCGGAGGGCCCAAAGGATCGCGCCGACGCCGGCCAGCAGGACCAGGCCGGCCAGCACATAGAGGACCGCATCGCTGCTCTGGACGGCCTCGCCGGCCGGGCCGCCTGCGGCGGAGATGGGATCGGGCAGGTTTAGGGAGCCGGTCTCCGGGGCAGGGAAGAGGGAGAAGAGCCAGCGGAAGAACCGGTCCAGAAGGGCCAGCGCCCCAGAGGCCAGCTCACGCAGCCAGCCGGTGAGGGCGGTGAGGGCCTGGGCGGCGGTGCCGGTGAACAGCAGCACGCACAGGGCTGCGCCCCCGCCCAGGGCGGCCAGCAGCAGGAGAAGGAGCAGACGCCCCCGGAGGGAGCCGGCGGCCTGTCCGCCGGGGCGGCTGTTGGAGGCTCTCTGTCCGGCCAGGGCTGCCAGGGCCAGCAGAGTGCCGGCGGCGGGGGCCAGGGCTGTGTCCAGAGGGAGGACCCCGGCGGCGGTGCACAGGGCGGCGGCCAGCAGGACCAGGGAGGCGGTCTCGAAGGAGACCATCAGCTGCTCCGCGGGCGTGGGGCGGATCAGCAGCTCATAGCAGCGGAAGTAGGAGAAGCCCCACATGGCAAGCAGGCACAGCCAGGACAGCAGGGAGGGATAGCGCACCCCCCACAGCCAGACGACGGCCCCCTGGAGGGCCAGAGCGGCCAGCGCCAGAAGCAGGACGGAGCGCTGGGTCCGGGGGCGCCGGAGAAACAGGGCCAGACCCCCACAGGTCAGGGAGAGGCAGACGCACCAGATGAGCAGGCCGGCCGGATCAGACCGGCCGGTCTGACGGAAGGCGAAGATGGAGAACAGGGTGTGCAGGGCAGTCACATTGGACAGCAGGCCGGCCAAATCGACAAGGCGGGAACGGCTCTGGTTCACGGGCGGCTCCCCCCTTTCCGCAGGGAGTCCAAGGAGAGGGACCGGAACCCGGCCCGGGCGGGGACCTCCCAGTCCTGGGCGCACAGCACCCACAGCTGCCCTGGGTCCAGCCGCTCCACCAGGGCGGCGGGGAGGCGGCTGCCGGAGCAGGTGATCAGATAGGCGGTGCCGGACTGGGGGGCCGCGTCGGCGGCGAAGCGGGAGGGGAGAAAGGCCGGCCCCTGGGGGGAGCGACTCTCCTCTGGGACCCGCTGGGCCAGGCAGCGGTAGCCCGCCAGATAGAAGAGCAGGTCGTCCCCGCCGCCCTCCCCGGAGGAGACGGTCATGGGACCGAAGAGGCGGGAGTGGGGGAGGGAGAGGGAGCAGTCCACCCCTGCGCCAGACAGGCCGGAAAGGACGGAGGCCAGTACCTCCAGGGCCCCCTCCAGCTCCCTCCAGTCCTGGGAGAGACCGCAGAAGGACTCCCCATCCAGCAGAAAGCGCAGCCCTCTGGGCTGGATGGTCTGGTACAGGTTTACCGGCGTGCCCTGCTCCCGGGCGGCCATGCGCCAGTTGATATGCTTCCAGCTGTCTCCGGGCTGGTACTCCCGGCAGCCCCGGAGCACGGTGTTGTCCTCCATCCACCCCTGACGGCCGGCGGCGCAGTCCCACTGGGGGCGGAGAAAGAGGGAGAGGTCCACCTCCACCGGCCGGGGATAGACGGCGATGGCGGGGATCTGCCCGGCGGGGAGGGGCTGTTCCCCCTGGACCAGCCCGAAGCCGTCCCCGGAGCGGGCCACCAGTCGGTGGACCCGGTACAGTCCCCGCAGCTGGGCAGTCCAGGTGCTCTCAACCTGGATGGTCTGCCAGCTCCCCACAAAGGAGAAGGACTGGCGCAGGGCGGGGACCGGGGCGCCCCCTTCCTGATCCGGGGCGGGCTGCAGATAGGACTCAAAGGCATCGTCCGGGGTGAGGCACCCCTCCTCCGGGGCGTTTTGGGACAGCTCCAGCCAGATCAGCGGCAGAGCCTTCCCGTTCTCCAGATGGTAGATGAGCTGGGTCTGCTGCCCGGGAAAGAGCCGGGGGCGGGGGCACTCCACCTGGATGGAGACGCCGCGTATGGCTCTGCTCCCCCACCACCGGGCGGCCAGCCCCAGCAGGAGGAAGAACAGGCATACCCCCGCCACCCCGCCGCTGCCCAGGCGCAGGGCCAGCAGGACCCCGGCCCCGAACAGCACCAGGGCAGGGGAAGAGATCAGCAGGCTGGAGCCCCGGCCGAACAGGGCCTTACGCTCCATGGAACTCATCTCCCGCCGCCGGGGGGACGGGGAGCTGGGCGGCGATCTGGTCCAGCACCCCGTCAGCGGTGACACCGGAGAGCCGGGCCTCGTTGGTGAGCAGCAGCCGGTGGGCCAGCACGGGGTGGATCAGGGCCTGGATGTCGTCCGGGGTAACGAAGGAGCGGCCCGCCATGGCGGCCCAGGCCCGGGCGGCCCGGAACAGGGCCCGGGAGGCCCGGGGGCTGGCCCCCATCCGGACCATGGGGTGGCTGCGGGTGGCCCCCACCAAGGAAACCAAGTAGCCGGCCACCTCCGGGGACACCCGGATCTGGGAGAGGGAGTCCTGGGCGGCCACCAGCTCCTCCGGGGAGGTGACAGTCTCCAGACCGTCCAGCGGGATGCTGTCTCCCAGGGAGAAGAGCATCCGCCGCTCCTCCTCAGGGGCGGGGTAGCCCATGGAGAGGCGGATGAGAAAGCGGTCCATCTGGGCGGCGGGGAGGCGGAAGGTGCTCTCCGACTCCACCGGGTTCTGGGTGGCCATCACCACAAAGGGGGTGGGGAGGGGAAGGGCCTCGCCGTCGATGGTGACCTGCCGCTCTTCCATGGCCTCCAGCAGGGCGGACTGAGTGCGGGGGACCGCCCGGTTGATCTCGTCGGCCAGCAGCAGATTGGTGAACACGGGGCCGGGCAGGCGGCGGAACTCCCCCCGGTTCCGGTCATAGATGTTCATGCCCAGGATGTCGGCGGGCAGCAGGTCGGGGACGAACTGGATGCGCTTGGATCGGCAGCCGGACACGGCGGCCAGGGTCTTGATCAGGGTGGTCTTGCCTACGCCGGGCAGGTCCTCCAGAAGCACGTGGCCCTGGGAGAGCAGTGCCATAACGATCAGGCGGATCTGCGTCTCCTTGCCGTAGATGATCTTGGCGGTTTCCGCAGTCAGGCGGTCTGCCAGCTGAGCGATATCCATAGGGAGCTCCTCCTTGTGCCGGCTCTCGCCGGTTTTACAGATAAGCTCCATTTTACCACGATTTTTTGGGAATTCTATCCCCAATTTGTAAAGAAGTGCCCGACCCCGCCCCGAAGGGCTGGGCGGACAGTGCCCGGGCCTTCCGGAGCCGGAAGAGCGCCCGCATGGCGGTGCGCCGCTTTCTGAAATATCTGCCCTGTCAGGGGGCGGGAGCCATCCTCAGCAAGCCGGACGGGGACGGCTGGCGAAGTTCCCCGGAGGGGCAGACAGCAGAGCGGGGCGCTCCCGAAGGAGCGCCCCGCTCTTGGCGTGTGGGTGAGAGTATGGTTCTACTTGGGCTGATACAGCTCCAGGATGGCCCCGTCCTTCCACACGAAGGCCAGCTGGTCGCCCTGGTCGTTGGCCTGCATGGGGCCGCAGATGACGCTGTCCGCGTCGGCAATGTACTTCTCCAGGCTGTCCACCTTGTAGGCCACGTGGGGGCAGCGGTGAAGCACCTCGGGGAAAGGGGTGCCCTCCTCAAATTTCAGATACTCGATCTTGTAGTCGTAGTCGTCCACGTTGCTCACCCAGAACTTGGCCCCCTCGTTGTAGGTCATGCCGGGCTTCTTGTTGGTGATGGGGATACCAATGTGCATATACTCAGCGGACATGAAAGTTCCCTCCTGATCAAGCGTTTTTGATTTCCTGGTAGACCTCAAAGGCCTGCTGGGCGGTGTAGCCCCCGTGGACCACCTTGCCGATGGCCTGGGCCATGCCGGCGGGGCAGTCGGACTGGAAGATGTTCCGGCCCATGTCCACCCCGCGGGCCCCCTCCGCGATGGCCCGATAGGCCATCTCCAGGGCCTCCAGCTCAGGCAGCTTCTTGCCGCCGGCGATGACGATGGGCACCGGGCAGGCGGCGGCCACCCGCTCGAAGCCGTCGCAGTAATAGCTCTTGACCACGTTGGCCCCGTTCTCCGCCAGCACACGGGTGGCCAGCTGGAAGAACTTTTCGGTGCGCTCCATCTGTTTGCCCACCGCCACTACACCCAGAGTGGGGATACCGTACCGGGCGCCGGCATCGGCGGTGCGGCACAGCAGCTCCAGGGAGCGGGACTCGCCGGGGGCGCCGATGAAGGTCTGGACGGCCATACAGTCCGCGTTCATCCGGACCGCGTTCTCGATGTCGCAGGCGATGCCGCCGCCATTGGACATCTCATCGAAGAGGACGGTGGTGTCATAGGTCACCCGGACGCACTTGGCCACCGGGGCGGCGGGGGAAATGCAGGAGCGGAGGATGCCCTTGGTGCCCATGAGCACGTTCACATAGGGGATCAGGGGAGGGATCACCACGTCGATGCGCTCCAGCCCGGCAGTGGGGCCCATGATGTAGCCGTGGTCAAAGGCCAGCATCACCGTGTTGCCCGACTTGGGATCAAAGAGGCGGGACAGACGGTTTTTCATGCCCCAGTCGCAGTGGGCGGCCCCCTTCACATAGAAGCCCTCCTGGACCGGGGCGATGTCCAGGTGATAGTCGTGGGCGGCCTTGTTTCCGATGTTGTCAGCCATGTCTTACTCCTTGCTGTACGCAGGGGTGTGGCAGGGGGTGTTCCACAGGCGGATGAACTCGTCGTCCCACTTGGCGATGTTCATCTGGAAGCCGGCGGCCTCCTGTACGGTGAGGATCTCTCCCACCATGCTGGCCACCACTTCCACGCCCTTGGCTTTCAGGAACTCCACGGTGTCCTTGAACAGCACCAGCATCTCCATCATGGTGGTGGCGCCGCAGCCGTTGATCATCACGAAGGCCTTGTCGCCCGCCTTCAGCTCCAGCTTCTTGGACAGGGCCTCGGCCACAGTGGCCACGGTATCCTTGGAGGACATCATGGGCACCCGGACGCCGCCGCCCTCGCCGTGCTGGCCGGCACCGATCTCCATCAGGTCGGTCTCACCCAGGTCGCCGAAAGACATGCCGTTCTGGGGGTGGGTGGCGTCGGTGGACTTGACGGTGACAGAGGCCATGCTGTCGGCGTACCGCTGGGCGATCTCGGCCACCTCGTCCAGGCTCTTGCCCTCCCGGGCGGCGGCGGCCGCAATGTGATACAGGGCCACCGCACCGGCCAGGCCCCGCTTGTTGTCCTCCCCGCTGGGGTCGTACTGGATCTCCTCGCCGGTGACCACCTGGCGGAAGTTCAGCCCAGCCTTCTGGGCCAGCTTGATGGCCTGCTTGCCCGCCAGCTGGTCGCCGGCGTAGTTCAGAGTGAGCAGCAGAACGCCGTGGCCCTTGTCGGCCAGCTTCATGGCGTCAAAGACCAGCTTGCCGTTGGGGGCGGCGAAGATATCGCCCACCGCCTGCACGTCCAGCATTCCCTTGCCCACAAAACCCGCCTGGGCGGGCTCGTGGCCGGAGCCGCCGTAGGTGACGATGGTCACCCGGTCTGCGTCGGCCAGGTCCTTGCTGATGACTAGATGGCCGTCCACCTCCAGAATGTCGGGGTAGGCCAGGCCAAGACCCACCAGCTCCTCGTCGGTGATGGTCTCGGGGGAGTTGATAAACTTCTTCATTTTCATATATGGAGTACCTCCCGTTCAAAATCAATGGAGATGCGCTCAGGGCCGTGCCAGCCCCTGGAAGAAATAGGCCATGGAGGCGGCCCCGGCATCCGGGGTCCCGATGGTCTGCTCGCCGTAGCTCTTGGCACGGCCGAACTTGGAGACGAACTGCTTGCTGGCCTCGGCCCCCTGGAGCGCGGCCTGGGCGGCGGCGTCGAACAGCCCGGCCTCATCGCTGCCGGAGTAGGCAGCGATGGCCTGACTGGCGGGGATCAGGGCGTCCATCATGGTCTTGTCCCCCACCTTGGCGCCGGACATGTCGCTGAGGGCCTTCAGCGCTTTGGCGAAGATGGCCTGGATGCCCGCCGTATCGATCTCATTCCCCTCGGGGGCCTCCTCCTGGAGACCATCCAGCCAGGTGTTCCACAGGGGGACGGCACTGCCGCCGTTCAGGACCATGACAGCCATGGCCGCATCGTCCAGCATGGCTTGGATGCCGCCCTCTGACTCCCCTGCTGCGGCGGAGACGGCTTTGGCGATCTTGCTCATGGTCAGGCCGTGGTCGGCGTCGCCGAACCGGGAGTCGATCTCCGTCAGCTCCTGCTCTGCGGCGGTCACTGCCGCACAGGCGTTCTGAAGCCGGGATGCAAATTCCTGCTTGGTCATATGGTGTCACCTCCCTCCTGGACAAAACTTAGGAAAGCTCCTGCTGGGCTGTGTTACTTCTGTGCGTAGATACTACTATAAAAGGTAACAAAAATCAATAGATAGATCTTTTTTTCTCTGTCATTTACGTAATGATATATTGAAATTTATGCAAAACAGACAAAAATAGAACTCCCTGTGGAGGGACGATCCTCCGCAGGGAGTTACATATGTTACTTATTGGCCCAGCAGGGACTTGACCAGCTCCGCCCGGGCTGCGATGTGGGTGAAGATCCCGGACCGCAGGGCGCCCCGCAGGGCTTTCTCACTGGTGTTGGCGGAGCAGACGCCCACGATATGAGGGCACTGCTTCAGCAGCTCCAAAGGGATCTGGATGGCGAAGTCCTGATCCGACTGGATCACCGTGCCTGCCTCGTTGAAGTAGTAGACCAGCAGCCGTCCACAGGTGTGCTGCTGCTGGAGCAGGCTGCCGTACCGGACCAGGGAGGCAAAGTCGGGGCTGGAGGGGTAGTTTCCGATGTTGACCAGGGCGGTGTCCATCTGAACCCACTGGTCCTGGATCTGGCGGTAGACCTCGGTGGAGCACAGCAGCTGCTTCTCCTCCAGGCTCTCCGGCAGGGCGGGGAGATAGAGGAAGTGGGGGGCGGCGCCCAGCTGCTGGGCCATGAGGCGGACGTTTTCGTTGGACTGGTAGTTGCGGGCAGGGATGCTGGCATTTCCCACCAG
>ERZ827088.5273-NODE-5273-length-10006-cov-4.690885_pt1 | contig 10006 bp, 10 predicted proteins | sample MGYA00519922_ERZ827088 | MGnify/ENA primary metagenome ERZ827088 (study PRJEB31778, sample SAMEA3449254) | human gut metagenome | biome: human gut; feature: human-associated habitat; material: faeces | place: United Kingdom | collected 2010/2012 ... | reverse complement strand
AAGAAAACGCCATGACCACCGACCCCACCACCGCCGCAGCCCGTCTGGTGGGCGGCCAGATCGACGCCATGAAGACCGCCGCCGGCAACACCGCCGGTGCCATGACCGGCTTTATGGGCATGGGCATGGCAGCCGGTGCAGGCGGTATGGGCGGCATGAGCGCCCAGAACCTGTTCGCTATGGGCCAGCAGGCTCGTCCGGACAGCGTGGACGCGCCCCAGCAGGTCAGCCGTCCCGCACCCGCCCCGGCGGACAGCTGGCAGTGCAGCTGCGGCACTACCGTTACCGGCAAATTCTGCCCGGAATGCGGCAGCAAAAAGCCGGAGCCGAAGCCCGCTGCGGACAGCTGGACCTGCAGCTGCGGTGCCACCGTTACGGGCAAGTTCTGCCCGGAGTGCGGCAAGCCCCGCCCGGCGGCAGCAGAAGGCTGGACTTGCAGCTGCGGCGCAGTGAACAAGGGCCGCTTCTGCTCCGAGTGCGGCAAACCAAAGCCCGCCGGTACGCCCAAGTATAAGTGCGACAAGTGCGGCTGGGAACCGGCCGACCCCGCACACCCGCCCAAGTTCTGCCCGGAGTGCGGCGACCCCTTTGACGACAGCGACCAGATCTGACCTGACAAATACAGAGCAATGAAAGGAGCATACCATGATGGGATTCTTTTCCAACCTGTTCGCAAAACAGAACTGTGCCGTCTGCGGCAAGGAGTGCGGCACCCTGCACCGCTCCAAGCTCCGGGACGGACAGTTCCTCTGCGACGACTGTGGCAACAAGTGCTCCAAATATATCCGGCTCAGTGAGCTGACGCTGGACGAGGCCAAGGAGCACATGGAGTACATGGCCCGGATGAAGCGGGTATTCGACGAGGTGTTCGACAAGACCGAGTTCCGGGTCAACGCATACCCCTCTACCCCAACGCAAATGGGGCTGGTGTTCTGCGATGAGCTTGGAATGCTGTACATCGACGACCGCACCGGCGGCCGGGGCAAGATGCCGGAGCTGATCCGCTACGACCAGATCGCCAGCTATGAGGAGTATCTGGACGAGACCCCCGCCAAGGAGCCGGGCCAGAAACCCACCCTCAACGGCGGCGGCCTGAAGCTGAAGCTGGTGCAGCCCCGCAGCATCACCGAGGCCCAGACCCAGCGGGGCATGCATCCCCACCCCTACATCAAGCAGGAGCTGGTCATCTGCTTCAGCAAGCGGGACCGGCGGGAGATCGGCTATGCCCACATCGCACGGCAGCATCTGGACCACATCTTCGGGGTCCACGATAATGAGACCAGCATGTTCGGCTTCCGGATGTCCAAGGCCGAGGAACGGGAGCTGAAGGGCCAGATGGGCATGATCGGTGCCATGGGTGCCGTGGCATCTGCCGCCATGAAGGGCGGGCAGCTCTCTGAGCAGGAAAAGGCCCGCTTTGTGGAGAACATCAATCTGGCAAACGACGCCCAGACCGGCGGCATGGCATTGTACAGCCGCCGTGCTGACGAAGCCTTTGCAAAAGTGCAGTGACCCCAAAAGGAGGAACGGATATGAGAAAGATCCAGCGCAGAGATTTCCTCAAGGCCATGGGCCTTGCCACCGCCGCCCTCGGGCTGACCGCCTGCGGCGGCTCCGGTGCCGCCAGCGCATCCAGCGTTTCCAGCGCACCGGCTTCCAGCAGCAGTGCCCCGTCCGCTTCGGCACCGCCGGAAGCTGCAGAGGACAAAGCCGCCCCTGCAGGGGCCCCTGTGACCCAGTTCCAGACCGGGGAACTGAAGATCGGCGACTATACCTTTAAGGCAGAATACATCCCCTTTGACGTCCGCCGGGAACTGGACGGAGCGCATCACTGCATCCATGCGGACAGCTACCGGGGCAATTACTTCTTCAGCTTCTACAACGAGGACGATGAAGAGCAGTCTGCCAAGATCTTCGAGTATGCCATCAAGGACGACCGGCTGACCCCGGTGGAAGAGTACAACATTGACGGCAGCAACGCCCTCAGCATCGACCGCAATGGCATCCTGTACGCCATGGACAACTTTGATGTCTACTGCTACGATCTGAACAGCAGCGACCCGGAGGAGCCCAGCGACGCACTGGACTACTCGGGCAGCTGCTATTCCTCCAAGGACCGGGATCTGACCGTGATCTACTGGACCAACTCCGCGCCGGTGCTGGTGCAGGACGGCGAGTACACCGAGCTGACGCTGGAGGGCGATAACGAGATGGGCCCCTTCTGCAGCATGCCCTCCCTGAACCTCAGCGGGGACGAGCTGCTGACGGTGGGCGAGCTGGAATCCAGCGGCGATGATTACTTTGCTGCCTTTGATCTGGACGGCAATGAGCTGGCCCGCAGCTCGCAGCCGGTGGGCAACTTTGACGCCGTGATGATGAAGCGCCCCAACGGCTATCTGCTGGACACGGGCTATATGTGGGAGCTGTACGCGCCGGACGGCACTTTTTTGGAAAAGTCCCTCCCCGTGGGCGAGCGCGAGACCCTGTGCCAGCTGTGCGGAGAGTTCTGCACCTTTGATGTCTTCCTGCCGCTGGAGGAAAACGCTTTCCTGGCAGTGGGTCACTACGGCAAAGCCACCGAGCCGGACGAGCCGGTGGTGTTCCGCATCACCACGGACTTCTGAGCCGACCGCTTCGGCGGGGAGACCAACACAAAAACAGCGGGGCCGGGGAAAAGCCCTCGGCCCCCTTTGGAACAACAGGAGGAAACGCTATGGCAGGAATGCTGGAATACAAGTGCCCCTGCTGCGATGGCGCCATCCAATTTGACAGCGCCACCCAGAAGATGAAATGCCCTTACTGTGACACCGAGTTCGACGTGGATACCCTCAAGGGCTATGACGAGGAGCTGAAGGACGAAAAGCCCAGCGAGATGAACTGGGCCACCCCCGGCGGCAGCTGGGCAGAAGGGGAGACCGCCGGTCTGCATACTTACAGCTGCAAGAGCTGCGGCGGCGAGATCGTGGGCGATGACACCATGGCCGCTTCGGCCTGCCCCTTCTGCGGCAACCCCATCGTCCTCACCGGACAGTTTGCCGGGGCCCTGCGGCCAGACCTCATCATCCCCTTCAAGCTGGACAAAAAAGCCGCCAAGGCCAAATTGCAGGAGCACCTCAAGGGCAAGACCCTGCTGCCCCGGGTGTTCCGCAGCCAGAACCACATCGACGAGATCAAGGGCGTGTATGTGCCCTTCTGGCTCTTTGACAGCGATGCCGACGCTCAGCTGCGGTTCACCGCCACCCGGACCCGCTGCTGGTCGGACAGCAAATACGACTATACCGAGACCAACTACTACTCCGTCCGGCGGGACGGCACACTGGGTTTTGACGCAGTGCCGGTGGACGGCTCGTCCAAGATCGAGGACGACCTGATGGAATCCATCGAGCCCTTTGCCATGCAGGACGCCATCCCCTTCCAGACGGCCTATCTGGCCGGCTATGTGGCAGACAAATACGATGTGAGCGCCGAGGACAGCATCGAGCGGGCCAACAAGCGCATCCGCCGCTCCACCGAGGAGACGTTCCAGCAGACCGTTACCGGCTACGATTCGGTCAAGGTGGAAAGCAGCAGTATCCAGTTGCACGGCGGCAAGGCAAAGTATGCGCTGTTCCCGGTCTGGCTGCTGAGCACCAGCTGGCGGGGCGAAAACTACCTGTTTGCCATGAACGGTCAGACCGGCAGATTCGTGGGTGACCTGCCCGTGGACAAGGGCGCTGCCCGCAAGTGGATGCTGGGCCTTACGGCTGCCCTTTCCGCCGCATCCTACGGCGTGATGTGGCTGCTGTGGCTGGCACGGATCCTGTAAAGGAGGGACGAACGATGAAAAAGACTTCCAACCGACTGCACTCCCTCTTTGCGGCGCTGGCAGCACTGATTCTTGCGGCGGCGCTGGCTGTTCCGGCCTTTGCGGTAGAGGGCGGCTTTGCCGACCTGTACTACCGCATGTTCGACGACGCTGAGGTGCTGACCGAGGACGAGGACAACGAGCTGGAGGACGCACTGGAAGAGCTGAGCGTCCGCCAGAGCTTTGATGTGACCATTGCCACCGTCGAGTCGCTGGAAAGCGTGGACTACGACAGCATGGAGGCCTATGCCGACGACCTGTATGACTTCTGCCAGTTCGGCTACGGCTCGGAGATGGACGGCGTGCTTCTGCTGGTGAGCGTGGGCGACCGCAAATGGCACATCTCCACCTGCGGCTACGGCATCACCGCCTTTACGGATGCCGGCATCCAGTACCTTGGCGAGCAGATGACCCCCTTCATGGCCGATGGAGATTACGCCGGTGCATTCCGCACCTTTGTCCAGTGGTCGGATACCTACATCGACGCTGCCCGGGCGGGCCACCCCTACGATGTGAATAACCTGCCCCGGGAGCCGCTGTCTCTCATGTACCTGTTCCTTGCGCTGGGCATCGGCCTTGTGCTGGCATGGGTCGTCGTCCATGTGATGAAAAGCCAGCTGCGCAGCGTGGCGTTCCAGGAGAACGCCGCCAGCTATGTGCGGGAGGGCAGCATGAATCTGACCAACAGCCGGGAGCTGTTCCTGTACCGGGATGTGCAGCGCACGGAGCATGTGGAGGAAAAGGACTCCGACAGCTCCGGCGGCAGCTCCACCCACACCTCCTCCAGCGGCACGACCCACGGCGGCGGAGGCGGTTCGTTCTGAAAGGAGCATGTTTATGAACCCTTATCTTTCGGAAAAAGCCCGGGGCGAGATCCCCCGTTTCCTCAAATGGCTGCGGAACGCGGGGCTTGCCTTCTGCGTGTTCTGCTCTTTTGGCGGGTTGTATACCCTCTGTCTGGACCTGCAGGCCAAGGACACCTCCCACGTTGTCGGGTATGTGTTCTGGATCGTGGTGGGCGCAGTGCCCCTTGTTCTGTTCGCACGCAACGAAAAACGCCGCTACCATGCAAGAACCATCGCCCGCAGGGTGGAGAGCTACTCCGGGCCGGAGGTGCCTCTGCGGTGGCTGTGCAACAGCGTTGGCATGGACACTAAAGACCTTGCATGGTATTTTGAAAACGGCTATTTTGCAAACCTCAGTCTGGATCTGAACCAGAAGATCGTCCGCAGGCGGACCGTGCCCCGCCATGACCCGAACCGGAGCTGAACCCTCACAGCTGAAACAGAAAGGAGTATTTTCATGGGACTTTTTGATAAGATGAAGCAGGCCGCCGCAAATGTTTCCGGCAACCAGACCGTCACCTTTACCTTTCAGGCTCTGCCGGAAAGCCTTGCCCAGATGCAGGCACTGCCGGAGGCCAGTCTGGACACCCCCTTTAAGACCGCGGCCCTCACCGTCTGCGCGCTGTGCGCCTACGGTGCCGATAAAAACATCGGGCTGGAGATGCTCAACTGGCTGCGTGGCCCCCGCCCGCTGAACGGGCAGGAGATTTCCTTCCTGAACGACCGCTTCCGGGACGGCAAAAGCTATATCCCGTTCTCCTACTTTGTGGGTGCATCGCCGGAAAACGGCTATACCCCCCGCCAGCCCTTCACCCTTCTGGTGGGCAGTGACCACACCTCCAACACCGAGGAGGGCTACTGCAAACTGTTCATCCCCTGCGGCGGTGCCGATGACCCCCGCCCCATCAAGCTGCGCCGCAAGGGCAACGGGCAGTGGTTTCTGTGGGAGCAGTACCTGATGACCGGTATCCGCATCCCGACATCGGCCGACCCGTGGGCGTAAGATGAAGGGCGTGACCATGAAGCTGTTTGCCGCCACGCTGGCGTTGACACTGGGGCTTGCGGGCTGCGGGCCGGTGGACGGCGACCCTATCTGCTCCGGCGCGTCCGCCCCGGACAGCGTCCCCCGGCAGGACGCTGTGACCGTGGCGCAGCTGCGGCAGCAGGCAGAGCAGAACGGCAGCCTTGCCGTGGTGCTCTATCTGGGCAGTGTCCCGGAGCGCACCGCCGATGTGGACGCTGCGCTGGACAGCCTGCAGGAACAGCCGTGGCAGTTTGTTGCGGACATCCCGGCAGACCGCTGGGTCGCAGCGCCGGGCGGCGGGCGGGAGCTGTACTGCATCTTTGCCGTGCGCAAGGAGGATACACTTTTTGTCTATGAAAAACAGGACCCCGCGTATCCCGCGCAGCTGGGAAAAGAACTTTACGGCAGGCAGGACGGCCAGCCCATTCTGCTGCTGTGCAACGGCAGCAGGGAGGACACCGACACCATGGTAACGGTCTATTGCAGCACCGGTCGCTCACTGGACTGGAACCCGCAGCTTTCCGGCAGCACCGGGCACCCTGTGCCGGTGGAGGGCGTGGCGGACTTTTCTGCCGGATTGGAACCCGCTGCTGACCATTGACCACACGAACGGCGCTCCCGACCCCATGGGTGCGAGAAAGGAGAACCTATGAAAAAGATCAAACTTTTGGCAGCCCTGCTGGCGCTGACCATCGGCCTTGCAGGCTGCGGCGGGTCGTCCAAAGGCAGCAGCGCGTCCAGCTCCAAGCCCGAAAAAATGCTGGACGGAGACAACATGATCGCATCGCCCTCCGCCAAACAGGAGTACACCGAGCCGGAGGACGTGACCTACATGCGCCTTCTGGCAGGGGAGGACGAATACCGCGCCTGTGTGCTGTATCTGGGCGGCTCCTACGAGGTGACCACCGATGTGCAGGCGGTGCTGGACAGCCAGACCGATCTGCGGGATCTGTGGGGCTTCGTCTACGACATCCCGCAGGATCACTGGGTCGTGGCACCGGATGGCGGGTGCGACCTGTACTGCATCTTCCCGCAGGAGGCGCAGGCCACCCTGTTCGTCTACGAGACGAGCCTGACAGACGATGCCGAAAAATCGCTCCAGCGCGGTAAACAGCTCTATTACAGTGAGGACGGTCAGCCCATCCTGCTGCTGTGCAACATCAGCGATATCGTCCCCAACACCGAGGTGGAGCTGTACCCCAGCACCGGCGAAGAGCTGGTATTCAGCCCCTTCCTTTCCGGCGAGAACGGCCATGTGGTGCAGGCAGACGGCGTGTGCGACTTTACCATCTACCCGGAAGGGGACGACTGGGAGACCAACACCAGCCCCTGGTCGTTGGAGGGCAACTGGCTGGAGATCTACCGCGACACCGACGAGGGCGTTTTTGACACTGACCCCGCAGACGCTGACCGGATGTGCTTTTTGCCCACAGACGCCGACACCGAAGGCAGCCAGCTGCCCCTGACCGCCAGCTACATCACCCCCTACCCGGAGCTGAACGTGGAAGAAGCCGACCTGTTCTATCAGGAGGGCACCCCGGAGGTACCCTTCCAGTCTAATCAGGAGTGGTACGCTACCTTTACCGGGGAGGATGGCTCCCGCTACGCCGTCACCCTGGAGGACGAGGACACCCTTGCCCTGAAGTTCTATCTGGACGGCGAAGAGAGCTACATGAGCCTTGTCAATACTGTCTACTTTGCGCGGCAGGAGGCCATGGGCTGACCGCTGCCGACCCACACCGGGAGGAATGCACCATGAAACACACCAAAAAGATCACCATCCTCCACTCCAATGATCTGCACGGAGACTTTCTGGCAGAGCAGGTGGACGAAAAACTGGTGGGCGGCGTTTCCATGCTGTCCGGCTACATCGAAAAGGTGAGGGCAGAGGAGCCCAACACCATCTACGCCATTGCAGGTGATATGTTCCGGGGCTCGGTCATTGATTCCGAATACAAGGGACTTTCCACCATCGAGATCATGAACGCCCTTGCCCCGGACATCGTCACCATCGGCAACCACGAGGTGGATTACGGCATCGCACACTTGCTGTTCATCGAAAAATGTGCCCGCTTTCCCATCATCAACGCCAACCTCTACATCAAAAACACCCCCACCCGACTGTTCACCCCCTACAAGATCCTGCGGGTGGACGGCATGAACATCCTCTTCATCGGCATCATCACCCAGGACGTCATCAACCAGACCAAGTCCGAATCTCTGGTGGGGTCCTTTGTGGACACCGCCGCAGCTGCCGCCGAGGTGGGCAAGATCTGCAACGCCCACAACAGCATCGACATCGATTTTACCGTGCTGCTGACCCACATCGGCTTTGAGGAGGACCGCCATCTGGCCCGCCAGCTGGACCCGGCCTGGGGGGTGGACCTGATCATCGGCGGGCACAGCCACACCCTGCCAGAGCACGCGGTGGAGGAAAACGGCGTGGTCATTGCGCAGGCGGGCACCGGCACCGACCAGATCGGGCGCTTTGACATCATTGTGGACACGGACAACAACTGCATCGATTCCTACACATGGCACACGGTACCCATCACCGCCGAGACCTGCCCCCGCAACCCCGCCATGGAGCAGGTGCTGCACCGCTTCACCAGTCAGGTGGACGAAAAGTACAGCCACATCGTGGCGCGCTTCCGCCGGGAGCTGACCCACCCGGAGCGCACCCGGGAGACCGAGCTGGGCAACCTGTTTGCGGACATCTTCACCCGCAGCCTTGGCATCGATATTATGCTCATCGGCTCCGGCAGCATCCGGGCCGAAAAGCTGGGCCCCATCGTCACCTACGGCGACCTCATCGAGGGCTTCCCCTACGATGATGGCGTGTTCATGTTCAAGGTGACAGGCCAGCAGCTGCGCCAGATGCTCCACTACATGCTGCGGGAGGAGGCCTACACCGGCCACACCGAGTTCTACCAGCTGCCCTCCACCCTGCGGCTGCGCTACGACCGCGCCAAGGGCGACTTTGATTACTTTACCTACTGCGGCAAGGAGGTGGGCAAGGAGATCAGCGACGATGCCCTGTTCACCGTGGGGCTGCAGAACTACCACTTTAAAAACATCGAGAGCTTTTTCAACATCTCCTACGATACCATCTGCAAGCTCCAGAAGCCCCGCAGCGTGGCAACCTCCTGTCAGGATATCCTGATGGAGTATTTCCGGGAGCACGAGATGCTGGATGCCGCCGTGGACGGCAGAATGACCATTCTGCCCTCTACCGCGCAGACCGGCTGACCCCCGCAGGGTCAAAAACATGGTTTCGCCCCGCAAAATCTGCGGGGAACACTTTGCAAACAGAAAGAAGCACCCCATGAAACAATGATTCGCAAAACGAACACGCCTTGTCAGTGCCCTTTTGACGCTGGCTATGGTATTCACCTTTTTGCCCTTCAGCGCCTTTGCGGCAGGGGGGTGACGGGTGGTTATAGCATCACCTCAATAGTATTGTATCGTTCTTACAGAAAGAACAGTACAACATCATCGTTCGGGTGATTTTGTCCTATTGTGCTGATTTATGCCTTTTCCCGGTCGAGTTATAAAAAACGGTAACTCGTCTGGGCGATTTCATGCGCTATCCAATCACAGTTGCTGTTTGTGGAGGTAACTGTGATTTTTTATTGGGGTAACGCATCAAAAAAAGCCTGTCTGCTGCCGTAGACCAGACTGCAAACAAACCGGCACAATCGTTCCGCTTCACCACCCATAATCATGCCGATGTGCAATATTGCGCTAGCTTCCCTCAATGGGAGGCTGGCGTTTTTGCGCTTTTAAGGGCAAGGTGTCGTGCGCCACCACGATCCTTTTTGTCCGAATGCTCACATTCCGTAAAATAACTGGAGGATTATTGATAATGAAATCGACCTATTTGCTGCCGTGGTTCAAGATGACCACATGGTACTTCCGACTGTTTCGATTGCTGGAAGTTTCCAACGTCAAAAAGCGCACCAAAAATCATAGTGCTGATGCCGACCGTATTTTCATGTTGGTGAAAAATCATGTGCTGGCCGTATCCGGCATGGGAGATGAAGCTCCGCCCACTCCCGGCGGAAGAAACGGAGGGTGTGATGTATTATGATCCTGCTGCAACGGGTGAACGAATCTGCAACGAGCTGTTCACATGGGCGGATGTGTACGGTACAGCCAACCACGATGAACGGCGCGCCATCTTGCAGCAGTTCATCAAGGAGATTCGCGTCCGAAAAGACTATGAGATCTCGATTACGCTGAACGCCAGCTTCAACCAAGTGGAACAGCTCAAGGCTGTGTCAACCTACGATG
>ERZ827088.5268-NODE-5268-length-10013-cov-2.864531_pt1 | contig 10013 bp, 9 predicted proteins | sample MGYA00519922_ERZ827088 | MGnify/ENA primary metagenome ERZ827088 (study PRJEB31778, sample SAMEA3449254) | human gut metagenome | biome: human gut; feature: human-associated habitat; material: faeces | place: United Kingdom | collected 2010/2012 ... | reverse complement strand
AAAGGCCCGAACAGCCCCTGACCGCAGCTCATGTCCAGAGAAATCAGGGCAATGAGCATGCCCGCCGATTCATAGTACAGGCCCATGACGCCGGCATGCGCGGCCTCCGGCGCGGAAGCCAGCGCGATTTCCGCCGTGCTCCACAGGCTGTACAGCAACGCCGCGCCCGTCCCCATGGCGACCAGACTGTCCATGTTCGGCGCTCCCCGCAGCAGAAGGGGAATCCCGGTGCGGTAGAAATCGCGGCCCGACCAGACCACGGGCAGGGTCAGAAAAAGCTGGACAAGCGCAAAGGCCAGAGGGGAAGAATGCGGAGCCAGCCATGCGGGCAGAGGCAGTCCCCAGTGACTGCCCATGGCGATGATTACCAGCGGCACGGCGAACACGAACTCTGTCATCAGACGCCGGCGGCGCAGCGCAAGAGCGGCGTCGCTGCGGGCCTGCTCTTCTTCCCATGCGTCGTGTTCATCGGTTTCCGGCGGAATATACGCGGGTTTGAACCCCAGAGAGGCAATTTTCTCCTCCACCTGTCCGATAAAGGCTTCCTCGCTTATGCCGTGTTCGGCCAGATACGCCTCGTCCGGACTCAGAAGAGCCGTGCCCCCTGCCAGGTTCACGGAAACGGACGCCACGCCCGGCATGGCTCCGAGCGCCCGCTGCGAACGCGCGGAACATGCCGCGCAGCTCATGCCGTCGATACGAAAACGCATGTTTTGCGCCCACTCAGCCATAAATCTGCTCCATTTTTCCTCGCGGGGTCTTGCCAAGAAGCCCGGTCGGCTCTAGTTTATTTGAAAACAGGTTTCGTTTTAGCTTAAGGAGAAATAGTATGTCCATGTTAAGTGTCAAGGGCATGCGCTGCGCGCACTGCCAGAAATCGGTGACGGAGGCCATGGAAAAGGTGCCCGGCGCGGGTCAGGTGACGGTGGATCTGGAAGGAGGCAAGGCCGCCTGGACGGGTGAGGCGTCCGCGGAGGCAATGACCGCCGCCATTGAAGGGCAGGGTTTTGAAGTGGTGAAGTAAGGGAACTTGCCGCAGAAGAGCCTCTTTCCGCATACAGTGGAAAGAGGCTCTTTCCGCCGGAACAGGCGCGGAAGGCTTTTGCCGGCCGCGCACGCGCCGTCATGCCTCAGCCCCTCGCCAGCTCCGGCGCATGGACGGCCAGCCAGATACAGGGGCGGCTTGTTTGCAGCACGCGATGCCTGACATGCCGGGGGAGGAAAAGGTGTTCCCCCCGTCCCAGAATATGCTCCGTCCCGTCCCCGAACCCGAGGCGGGCCTCACCTTCAAGCACAACGACCCATTCGTCGGCGCTCTGGTCGTACCACTCTCCCTCCGGGGTCACATGCCCCCACGAAACAATGCGCTCCACGCGCATCCCCTTTCCGTCCTGCAGCAGCGTCTCAAAAAATTCCGGAGCATGGGGGAGCGTTACCCCTTCCGGCAGATCAAGCAATGACGCCATGTGTTCTCCTCTCGCGGGCATTTTTGCCCCGCGCATGTGAATGATCCCAGCTCTGCGGTGTCTGCGCCGGCCTGGCCGCCAAAGCGGCTTGACGAAGAGGCACAAAAGCGCATTCCAATGGTGACGTGATCCGGCTCGCCAGGCGATGGATGCGGGCTGCGGCCAATTCGCAAAAAAGCCCCCGAAAAATCAGGGGCTTGCAAAAAATGGCGAGGGTGGGATTCGATACTGTATACTATCCCATTAGTATGATTGAAAACCGTCAAAGAAGATGATCTATTATACCCCAAATATACCCCCTGACAGCTCTCAATATCATTTGTCCTTTCTTTTTACTCTACATTACTTAGGATGTCATCCCCGCAATATTCGAGTTAAAAAATTCCCCACACCATTCGGCATGGGGATATAGAGGGGCGTAAATTCCAGAGGGCAACCTTATTTAATAGTATAGAAACTTTTGATCATAAATTTATCTTTTAAAGCTGAAGAAGCGCCGCATCCTTGAAGATATCAGAATACGACATCTCGGACTCCTAGTGGATGGAATAACCGCCGTTCCTGCACACGGGAACATGACGTGTCACTTCTTTCCCCTCCCTATTAATATAGGAAAGAGGCGTCAGCTCACGGGAGATTTCCTCGCCGAGAACCTGCTTGATGAATTCCGAAGCTTCCAGGCACGATTTGCCCTTGAAGCCGGAAGTTTCAAGAGTGACTTCGCCTGTGGCGTCGATGGAAATGGTGATGGTTTTCATGGTGCTCTCCTACACTGCGGTCAGGGTTATTTTCAGGGTGTTGTCGACCTTCTTTTCCGAGTAGAAATAGTTATGGCGTTTTGCCTGGGCCTTCACGACTTCCGCCGTGTAAGTCTGTCTGATCATTCATCCATGTGAGGAAATGTGAGAACATGCCGCTGGTGGTTCCGCCGTCGCTGCTTCTGTTGCCCTTGACTCTTCCGAACATTTTTTCGAGTTCATCGAGGAAAAGGACACAGTTGCCGAAGGCGTCTATGATCTTGGTTGCTTCTCTGATTCTCCGTTCTGATTCGCCGACAAGGGAATTTTTGAGCTGCCCTATGTCCAGACGAAGCAGAGGAAAATCCAGCATGGAAGCAACGGCACGGGCGGACAGTGACTTGCCTGTTCCCGGAATGCCTACAAGAAGAATTCCTTTGGGCTTGGGAAGCGACGAATCAGGAGCGTAGGCCTGTGCGCGGTTCTGGATGCAGCTTTTCAGTTTTTTCAGGCCCCCTACGTTCTGCATGTCGGCAGGGGGATAAAGCTCCAGCAGACCAGATTTCTTAATCATCTGCGATTTGGCTTCAGTGATGACCTTGGAACTGAAATAGCCTTTTTTCACCAGCGATAAGCTGAAGGCAGTTTCTGCCTGAAATTCAGTCAAACCTGTGGTGAGCCTTGAAGCTTTGCGGTTTGTCCTGATGTTGGTGGTTTCGCCGATCTCGGCCTGCAGGCGCATCAACGCCTCTTCATCGGGCAGCTTCATCTCGATGAGATGAAAGAACGGTTGGAGTTGAATCGGAAGAGTCGGTAATGGGGAGACCATGACCAGACAGTTGCCGACGCTCTTCCAGCGAAGAATTCCATTGAGGATGGACTGGCAAACAACGGGATCGTCAAGAAAGTGCTGGAGTCCATGGGCGATGAGCACCGTATCCTTCACAGTGGAAAGCCATTGAACAGCCTCGACAGGATTTTGGATTTCGTTGAGAGTGAAGGATGACATGGCCATACCGTGAACACCGGAAACACAATCCCAACGGCATATCTGCCATTCGGGAATCTTCCTCATGAGTTCATCTGCTCGATGCGGTTCCTGAGTTTGTAACAGGATGGTGGGGAAACCGGCTTTCAGATAGTCAGTAATCATAATAAAACCTCCTATCTGATACTATTTCTATATGAAAAATGAAAAAGCCCCATGACATGATCACGGGGCTTGAGGTTTTAAAGAGATAAAATTTTAATAATCTTCTTGTTGTGACAGCACTCTAACCGTAGAGCTTTTGTCCAGTGCTTTCATGAGCATACTTATGAGGACAAGTTCCTGAAAAGCATCCTCTTCTGTTAAGGTATCTGTCACTTCATGAGCCTTTTGGTTCCTCACAGCAAGACTCCATCCTTTAAAAAGCACTCTGTACCCTCTCTGCAAATCCTTATCCAGCAATGTCTTATTCAATGAAAATCCTGTTGAATCTCAGAAGATATTTTTGTCAAACTAGATGTGACATTCTGAATCACCTGTATATTTGCCTTTGTTTCTACTTTAAATCGAATACTACTTCCTTCTTTCTTAAACCAAAAAAATCAATTCATCCAGCTCTTTCATATACTACGCCTTCACAATGTCCATAAGCTTGTCGTAACTGTCCACCACGTCGTATGTGACGCGGTTGTCGCCAAGTTTTTCCGTCAGCATATTAAAGAATTTGCGTGCGCAGGCAATCTTTGTTTCCTCCACACCGCGCAGTTCCATGGAAGACATGCTGCCCTTGGTCTCTGCTACAAAATAAATGTGCTTTACACATCCTTCCTTGAAGGCAATAGCCCAGTCGGGATTGTAGGGGCCTACCGGCGTAGGAATGAAAAAGCCGCTCGGTAGTTTGGCATATACCACAACCTCACCGGCCGTATCCAGCCTGTCGGCGAACCTGCGTTCCACTCCCGACTGCGTATTTACATAGTCATAAATATGTTTCTGGAGCTTCTGCCCCGTGTCGCCTGCCAGCCTTACCTGAGCTTCGGTAAAAATGCTGCTGTCGTAGCTTTCCGAAAGGCAGTCGTAACTCAGGCGTTCGATAATACAGGTTGCTTTCTGTTCGTTGATGAGCCGCCCGGCTTCAGAAATAAATTCCTCCGGGTTCTGGCGGAACAGGTCAAAGGTGCTGGCATGAACGCCCGACAGCATGAGCGCAAGGGTTTTTCGTGTCAGCTTCGTCAGTTCTGCCAGTTTTCCGAGCAGATCGTATTTTACCTGAGAATGTACGGAAGACTTGCTGAATTCGGTTTCCGTCTTTTTTATGGTGAACGCAGATCCCTGCTCCAGGTGTTCCGTTGTCATGTTGTCCTGCTGCATCCCGGTAACGACCACATATTTCAGCGGAGTGACTTTCAATTCCGCATTCAGTGTGTCGATACAGTTGCGGATAAGCTCGCCGCTGTCGAAATCCACACGATAGATTGCCTTATGGTTGATACGTCTCCAGAGTTCCTGAAACTCCTTTTTTCTGAAATTTCCGTTCAGGAGGTTGGTTCTGGATTTGCTTTCATCGCTTACAGGAATGCCCTGAGCGCAGAGATACAGGGAATCAATCAGCGTCACTATGCTTTCCGTGTAGGGGAAAAGTTCCGGTCGCATGGGCTTCAGCCGGTCCTGTTCCCTGGCTTCGTGATATGTTGCCGTTACTTCTTCGCTGACTTCGTCAATATAATCGTTCTTCAGCAGCCAGGCGTGGATCATGTTGGCCATGGCGTCGTCAATTTTTGTTCTGGTACCGTCCGCCGCCTGCACTACCTTGCCGGAGAAGAAGCCGGTTTCCGCCTTGCGGGGGCGATCGGAAATTGTCTCCCGTATTTCCTTTTGAAGGTTGGAAACAAAGTCCGTATAACTTTCGCTGGTAATCACAGTCAGCACGTTCAACTGATGGGTGGTGAGGGGATTATCCATCCTCTCGCCCTGCTGATTGACGCAGAGGCGCAGGCCCCGCCCGACTTCCTGCCTGCGGGAAATGGTGCTGTCGCTGTGCTTGAGCATACACATGACAAAGACATTCGGATTATCCCAGCCTTCCCGCAGAGCCGAGTGAGAGAAGATGAAGCGCGTCGGCTCATCAAAAGAAAGCAGGCGTTCCTTATCCTTCAGAATAAGGTCATAGGCATCCGTATCGTCGGAAAGTCCCTTGTCTTCACCTCTTTTTATGACAGAAGGATCTACAAGTCTGTTGCTCTTCCTGTCTATGGAAAAGTACCCGTTATGCGTACGTTCCGCCGTGATGCTTTCAAGATATTCCCGATACCGTTCATTCCGGACGGGCAAGGTGTAGTGAAGAATGTCGTTGACCTGAAGATTGTACTCCTCTTCAAACATGCGGGCGTATTCACCCTTGTTTCCGGGTTGATTGTAGTCCCTGTATTTTGCGACTTCATCAATGAAGAAGAGGGACAAAACCTTGATTCCCAGAGGATAGAGACGCATTTCCGTATCCAGATGGGCACGCACGGCTTCCCGAATCTGGAGGCGGCGAAGCATGGCTTCGTTCACGTCACCGCAGGCCTCGCCGGTATGGAGGACAAGACCGTTGGTGAATTCCACGGTCCAGTTTCCGGCGTCTATCTGCGAGACAACATAGCCATGATATTCGTCAAGCCCGCCGGACAGATTGAAAAGATTTTCTCCCTGCCCCACCTTTCTGGCAACTCTTTTTATGGAGCCGCTTTTCTGCTTTATTTCCAGCTCCATGCGGGCAACCGGGGCTTTGGATGAAACTTCTATATCTTCCAGATAAAGATATGCGTTCGTCCCGGAAAGCCCTTTGACGGATATGCCGCGAACGCCGATTTTCTTCACCAGCTTCTGATTATAGGCATCCAGGGCGTCCAGTCTGTGAATTTTGTTGTGTTCCACACGGTGTGTGGCGGAATAACGCAGTATCATGAGGGGATTGAATTTTTTCAGAGCTTCCTGCGTTTTTTTGCCTTCCATTTTCTGCGGCTCGTCCAGAATGAGAATAGGACGGTTGGCGCTGATGACGTCTATGGGCCTGCGGGAACCGAATTCATCCAGTTCGTCGTAAATACGCAGGTTATCCTTTCCGATAGCGTTGAAGGCCTGAATATTGATGATCATGACGCTGAGATCCGCGCTGGAAGAAAAACTTTCCAGAGCATGCAGCGTTCGGGAATTGTAGGTGAAAAAGCGCGCTCTTTTGCCATAGGTTTCGGCAAAGTGATCGGAGGTTACTTCAAAGGATTTGCTCACTCCTTCGCGAATGGCTATGCTCGGCACCATGACGATGAATTTGTTCCAGCCGTAACGGTTGTTCAGCTCGAACATGGTTTTGATATAGCAGTATGTCTTGCCTGTGCCGGTTTCCATTTCCACATCGAGATTGACGGGGCACCAGGCGGCGTCGTTCTCCTCGATATCTCTTCCCTCACTGTCCTTCAGCTTTGGGGAAAGGGGGAGATTCTGACGCATCTGCACCTTCCGTATATTTTCAAGCAGCTCCGCCCGTGAAAGGACAAGCTCGGTATTCTTCACCCCTAAGCCTGTATCGTTTATTTTGGGATTCGTTCCGGGATCCATACGGTACGACATGCCGGACAGTCTGGGCTGACCGGCAAAGCAATCCACCACGGATTCTACGGCGGCGGTCTGATAGGGCTGAATTTTAAACTTGAGCTTCATGGAAAAAACCTGCTTTTCTTTCTGCATCGTTTTTTTTAGCAACGGCTGCATAAAAGATTAACATGTTGAAATTAATTGCTTAATAACAAAAAGCTTTCTGCATTTTAGCTATTTGCTTTCTGCATTCGTCAAAACCCAAAAAGGCTTTGAACGTGTTCCAAGATTATCAATTAAGCCACGTCTTCTTAGGCTGGTGATTAGGTTCGATACCCTATGGCTTTTTTCTTTTTTAGATAACGATATACTTAATTGAGGAAACAGTTCCTGCTCGATATCCTGTCTAGTAACACCGTTATTTTCTGTAATAAAACGTAAAAGCAAATCTGCATAGTAAGCAGTACCTTGTTCTTTAACCTGATAATATTGGGTAGTTCCTCCTGGAACCATCTGTGCAACATATACAGATATATGCAAATGTGGCTTTCTTCCTTCAATTAATCCTTTTTTTCTTAAATGACTTATCATTTCACTGGGGATAGGCAATCTTTTCTGAATACGATCTAAAGCTAGAATATCAGAAATCGGCAGGTCGGTATTTTGAAGGAGCAGGCGGGTATAGGCAGGGTCGACAATTTTACCATGTATGGTCAACTTTACCTGATTGTGCGTCAAATCATAGTCCGGCAGAGGAAAATATCTTTTTGCCTGACTCTGATACATTTTTGCAATACCCATTCCCATGCTGTCAATCATGTTCAATTGAGACATGGCATTTGCAAGACATGGATTACGATAGCGTTGAGGCGTCTGCTTTCCTTCAATATAATCATCTGGTTTCCCTTCGAAAAAATAACCGGCACTGAGAAATTCCAGTCGATCCAGATATTCCGTAACAATAACCCGGCTGTTCAGTGTATAGTCCTGATGAATGATACAGTTGTGTAAGGCTTCCATAATGACATCTTTATCGTACTTGGAGAACTCCAGAGAGACGAGCGAGTCGTCAGGGAGTATCCTGAGCTGGATATTACGAATACGGGAATACAGCTCCGAAGAGGTAAGATAAAAAGGAAGTCCGAAATGCTCATATGCTTTTTCAGGCCCTTCAAGACGCCATGTCAACTGTGCTGGATGAGGAGAAAGAAAGCCCCAAGATTCACTTTTACCGAAGAGTAGAACCGCCGCCCTTGTAAGTTTTCCAGCGTTGATCAGATGCAGTTTGCTGAGAAAAGTTTCTTCCGGCCAGGACGCTATTTCTTCCGGGGCTATCCTGTTTTTATGCTTCTGAATAAAATCCTGTCTGGCTTTTTTCAGTGCAGAGGCATCAAGATCATCGACACCTGCCTCCGGTACAACGTGGGCAGACCAGTCTTCAGTAAGCGTCTGGTTACGGATTGTGTCAAGTTGTGCAAAATCCAGAGCTTTCAGACTTTCCCCGGCCCAGGAGTAGGCATGACCGTTGGCAAGTACGGGAATACCACACGGCGCAGCCGGAATCTCAAAGAGGATGACTCTCTTCCCTTCCTCCTCCACCTCATAAATTTCCATGAAGCTTATGGAACCCGTAATTTGCTTTATTTGTCCCTTCAGACTTTGCAGCTGCTCATAATCACGACGAAAATTCGTGCCTGTAATTTTTCTTGTCTTATCGTTTACCCCAAAAACAAGCCACGCTTTTTCCTTGCCCCTTATGTTCGCTTCATTTGAGAGAGCAGAAAAATATTTGGCTATTTCACTTGTTTTATAGTCGTTGGAAGCTTCTTTAAATTCCACAAGTTCACTTTCCCAAGCAGTAATCAGCGAGGAAAGAAGCTCTCGAAGTTTTTGCTGTTCCACGCTTCTCTCCTACAGGGTCTTGACCAGTGTGCCGGGGGAGAGCAGGCGGAATATCTGCTCCACGTTGATTTTTACCGCGTCGGAGGCAAAGCCGTCGTCACGGAACACCGCGCGGACAGGCTGAAGTTTTGCCAGTTCCTGCACGAGTTCTTCCGTGATATTTTTGTCAAAACAGGCAACAAGTGCATTTTCATCCACAAAAAACACGGTCTTCCCCTGCCTCTTTACCCGGCGGATGGGTAGAGACAAGTCCACGCCCCAGTCCAGCAGCACCTGAAAGAGCAGGTCTTCGTCGGAACGATCATATTTGATGCTGCTCACGGCCTCCATCAATGTTTTCTGGCTTACGGCGTCGGGATTATAAAACACGTCGGCCATGTTGGAAGAATCCACCTTCAGCACGCGGAAGCCGGTATCCAACGAGGACGCGACAAGCTTTGCCGCATCCAAAAGACTCCCCTGTCCCGTGGAAGAAGCGCTTGTCTGTTTTGCCGCCATCTCTTCCTTTATCTTCTTTCCGGCGCGGCGTATGCGCTCCTTGCTTATCTCCGCAATGGTTTTATAGCCCGCCTTCGCGGCTTCGCTCTTTTCGTCGCACTTTTCCGGCAGCTGCACCATGATGAAACGGCGATTTCCCCCGTCTTCCGCATTGAGCTGCATCACCGCATGGGCCGTGGTGGAGGAGCCGGCGAAGAAGTCGAGGATGAGATCATTATTGACGCTGGTAATTTTTGTGAGATGATATATTAATTTTGAAGGCTTAGGATGAGTAAAAAGTTTTCCTTGTCCAAAAAGTTCTCTAAATTCAGCAGTTGCATTCTCATTCATTCCATGACTATCCCACCAAGATTCAGCACGAATTTTTCCCTGTATCCGTTCAGATGCAAAAACTTTTTGTACTGGTCTAGACTTTCCTGTTTTTCCAAATATAATTCTTTTTTCAGAAATACGTTTTTTTACTTCTTCTTCATTAAAAATCCAATATCTTCCTTCAGGAGGATAAAAAATTTGTCCTGTAATTGGATTAGTAATAGGAAAATACGGTCCTTTATGATTTGCAGACAAGTCCATGGTTGTCCAATCACCGCGTGGATCATTGTCATGGTTTGAATAATTTTTCTCAATATGTTCTTGTGTTACATTATATCCAATATCTGAAATTTTATTAATATTTTTTGAATATGATATAATATAATCATGTACAGGTGGAATAATTCCCATATTATTTCCATTAGTTTTTTTCTTCCATAATATTGTACCGATAAAATTATCTTCACCAAAAATTTCATTGCAAAGTTTTTTTAAATTTTCAACTTCACTATCATCAATACTGATAAAAATTAC
>ERZ827088.5263-NODE-5263-length-10016-cov-8.692099_pt1 | contig 10016 bp, 8 predicted proteins | sample MGYA00519922_ERZ827088 | MGnify/ENA primary metagenome ERZ827088 (study PRJEB31778, sample SAMEA3449254) | human gut metagenome | biome: human gut; feature: human-associated habitat; material: faeces | place: United Kingdom | collected 2010/2012 ... | reverse complement strand
CTACTCTTCAACAAATGGCTACAATAAGGAACAAGAGAAGCCTATCGTGATCGGCGTATATCGTCTGACCATGAAATCCAACAGCGACAATTTCCGGCAGAGTTCGATTCAAGGTGTTATGAAACGCATCAAGGCCAAGGGCGCAACAGTTATCATTTACGAGCCTACACTTGAGGATGGATCGACATTCTTCGGCAGCGAAGTCGTCAACAATCTCGAAATGTTCAAGCAGACGAGTGCGGCTATCATAGCCAATCGCTATGCCCCCTGTCTAGACGATGTCGAGGCAAAAGTCTATACTCGAGATATTTTCAGAAGAGATTAATTATTAAACAAATTAACACACATAAGCCATGTCTATTTTCAAAGACAAAGTCCTGTTAATCACAGGCGGTACGGGAAGTTTCGGTAACGCAGTTCTGCGTCGTTTCCTCGACTCCGACATCCGGGAAATTCGTATCTTCTCGCGCGACGAGAAGAAACAGGATGACATGCGCCACTTCCTTCAGGCTAATCGTCCGGACGTTTCGAACAAAGTAAAATTCTATATTGGAAATGTACGCAACCGTGAGGCTATAGATTTCGCAATGAACGGAGTCGATTATGTCTTCTCGGCGGCCGCACTGAAGCAGGTACCCTCTTGCGAATTCTACCCGATGGAGGCTGTGCGTACGAATGTAGAAGGCACCAACAATGTACTTCTCTCCGCTATCGCTCACGGCGTTAAGAATGTCGTCGTCCTCTCTACGGACAAAGCAGCCTACCCGATCAACGCCATGGGTATCTCCAAGGCCATGATGGAGCACGTTATCTACGCCAACGCCCGTGTGGCAGCTGAGCGGGGCGGCACGACCATCTGCTGCACCCGTTATGGCAACGTCATGTGCAGCCGTGGTTCTGTCATTCCGCTGTTCATCGACCAAATCAAGGCAGGCAACCCCATCACTATCACCGACCCCAACATGACCCGCTTTCTGATGAACCTGGACGAGGCTGTGGATCTGGTCTTGTTCGCTTTCCAACATGCAAATCCCGGTGATTTGTTCATCCAGAAGTCTGATGCTTCCACCATCGGCGATTTGGCAAAGGCAGTCCAGCAGTTGTTTGGTGATACCGGTACGAACATCATCGGCACTCGTCATGGTGAGAAGCTGTTCGAGACCCTGATGACCCGTGAGGAGCGTCTGCGCAGCCAGGATATGGGTCACTACTTCCGTGTTGCCGCAGATAACCGCGACCTGAACTACGATAAGTTCGTGGTCAAGGGCGAGGTTCATACCATGGCGGACGAGTCCTACACCAGCCACAACACCAATCGGCTGGATGTGGAAGGTACCGTCAAGAAGATCATGACCACCGAGTATGTTCAGAATGCACTGAAGGGTATTCCTAACGTATAAGGTGGAATATATGCAATCGCAAAGAGAAGGCTATCTTGACGGAATGAAGGGCTTGGCGTGCCTTTTCATTCTTTTGGGTCACTTCACAGGGATATACAAGTATGCGGAAAACGCTTCACAAATTGATTCTTGGTTTGTCAGAATATTGACTGAAGGACCGGTTCCGATTTTTACAGCAGAGAGTTTCTGGCTTTACTTGTTTTTTGTGATAAGTGGATATTTGTTGATAATCTCTACCCCCCCCCGAAAAACAAGAGACTTTTTGGTAAAGTGTGCTAAGCGAATCCTTCGCCTTGCGATACCTATTTGGGGAACGGCGATATTTATCTTTGTAATCCAGAACACAATAAGCTTCTACAATCATAGTGTGCAGGCAATCGTACAAAACACATGGCTGACGCACCTATATGGAAGTCGTTTGACAGTTTTGGATATATTGAAAGAACCGTTTTTTGTCTTGATACTGGGAACGAGCAAGTTCAACTCTCCGTTTTGGTGTCTAAGAGATATGCTAATTTCCTCATTTTTGATTTACGGGGTAGGTTGGATTTGTAAGTCGAAAAAGACAGAGACAATTGCTGTTTGTGTACTTACTGTGTTGGCAGCCATTACAGGCAGAAGCATCATCATGGCGTGTCTTTGTGGATCTTGTGCGAGACTACTTAGAGAGAAGGCAGAGATACAAAATAAAAAGAACATTATGGTTTTAGCTGGGTTGCTACTTCCTCTTGTTGCATTTTGGTCGGGAAATCCTGTGTTTACAAGTACAGCTTTTGCAAGCTTTTTGATTGCTGTTCCTCAGGTAGAACGAGTGAAATCCATCTTTGAGTGTAAATTGGTCAAGAGGTTGGGTGCAGTTTCCTTTGGAATCTATGCGCTTCATTGGCCTATTATAAACTCTATAGGACTTCGAATTATAGTGATGTCTACTAACAAAATGCGAGCGGACATGATGATGATTGCATCGTTGCTGTGTTGTTCTTTGATAACGCTTGTGCTGGCAACCATATTCAAAATAACTGTGGAGAAATTGACGGAGGGTCTTTGTAAAAGAATTCACTGAGATTGAAGGGCGTGATTATGAAAAAACTGTTGCTGGTTGGTGCCGGTGGCTTCGGGCGCATGGTAGCGGAGCAGGCGATGCTCCAATACGACTGCGCCTTTGTGGATGATGGACAAGCTGTGGGCACTGAAATCTGCGGCATTCCGGTGGTTGGCGGCCTTGCAGATTTGCCGGAGCTGCGGAAAGAATATGGTTTGCTGGTTGTTGGCATCGGCAACAACCAGTTCCGGGCACAGGTGTATGAAAAGGCAAAAGCCCTTGGCTATGCGTTTCCAAACATTGTTGCCCCCAGTGCCTACATCAGTCTTTACGCCAAGTTGGGCTGTGGTTGCGTGGTTCTGCAAAACGCTTGTATCCAGAATGGTGCGTCCGTTGGCGATGGTGCTCTGCTGAATGCAGGAACGGAAATCCATTGTGATTCAGTGGTAGGAGATTACGCCTTGGTCTATACCAACAGCGTAGTTCGTACCGGCGCAACTGTGGGAAACTTTGCCCGCATTGGAAGCAACTGCACTATCAGCAATAACGCAACTGTGCCGGATGGTGCAGATATTCCGGACTGCGCCGCAGTACATTAAAGAGGTGAAAGGATGAACATTCTAGTCACAGGTGCTAAGGGCATGGTGGGAACCGCCCTGTGTAATAACCTGAAAAACATTCGGGACGGCAAGAACAAAACCCGCCCGGCACTGGACATTAAAGAAATCTACGAGCACGATTTGGACTCCACCCCAGAGGAGCTGGACGAGTACTGCCGGAAGGCGGACTTTGTATTCAATCTGGCTGGCGTGAATCGCCCGGAGAACCCGGAGGATTTCATGAAGGGCAACTTTGGCTTTGCATCCGACTTGCTGAACTGCCTGAAAAAGCACAACAATAAGGCCACCATCATGCTGTCCTCCTCCATTCAGGCCACCATGGCTGGTCGTTTCGGCAACAGCGAGTACGGCCGCAGCAAGAAGGCTGGCGAGGAGCTGTTCTTCCAGTATGCTCAGGAGACCGGGGCTAAAGTCGCGGTCTACCGTTTCGTGAACCTGATGGGACACAGCCGCCCCAAGTACAACAGTGCCGTTAGCACCTTCTGCTGGGCGGTTGCCAATGACGAGCCATTCACTGTCAATGACCGCAGCACCGAGTTGGAGTTGCTGTACATCGACGATCTTGTAGAAGGGATGTTTGACCTGCTGGAAGGCAAAGAACAGCACTGTGAGTTTGACGGTGTGGAGACTGTCCTGAAACAAGATGGCCGCTATTGTTGCGTTCCCGTGACCCACAAGGCCACGCTGGGCGAGATCGTGGATCTGCTGCAGGAGTTCAAGGCGCAACCGAGTACGCTCATGATGCCGAAAATGCCGGACGGCTCTTTTGCCAAGAAGCTGTACTCCTTGTATTTGACCTATCTGCCCACCGACAAGTTTAAGTACGCCCTCAAGATGAATGCGGACAACCGTGGCTCTTTCACGGAACTGGTGCATACCGCCGATTGCGGTCAGGTGAGCATCAACATCAGCCGCCCGGGCATCACCAAGGGGCAGCACTGGCACAACTCCAAGTGGGAGCTGTTCATCGTGGTTGCTGGTCACGGTCTGATTCAGGAACGGAACATCAACACCGGAGAAACGGTGGAGTTTGAGGTTTCCGGGGACAAGATTGAGGCTGTTCACATGATTCCTGGTTGGACCCACAACATCATCAATCTTTCTGAAACGGAGAATCTGGTGACGGTGATGACCTGCAACGAGATTTTCAACCCGAACCACCCGGACACTTTCTACGAAGAGGTTTGATTATGAACAAACATAAAATTCTTGAAATCGTAGATAGACATAGCAAACTCTTTCGGGCTGCATTCAGCGTGATTAACAAGTTTCCTTTTAATAATTCATGGGGGGGGTAAAATCTAATATTGGGCTTTCCCTTCTAAAAAAGTGCAGGATTGTTAACAATGGCATGAATAATCGAATTATCATAGGCGACTATTCAAGACTAAATGGTTGCAGTATTAACATCTCTGGGAATAATAACACGCTATACGTTGGTAATCGCTGCGTGTGCAATCAAGCGACCTTTTGGATTGAGGACGATAATAATTCGATACAGATTGGCGAGCATACTGCTTTATGTGGAACGATACATCTCGCAGCGATTGAAGGAACAAAAATAGAAATCGGAAGGGATTGTTTGTTCTCCAGTAAAATTGATATACGTACAGGAGATTCGCACAGTCTTATTCAGAAGGGAACAAAAAAACGACTAAATCCTTCTGCATCTGTCAAAATTGGTAATCATGTTTGGATTGGTACGAACGTTACGATACTAAAAGGAACCTCAGTTGCCGAGAACTGCACGGTCGGAGCAGCATCTCTTTTGTGTAAACAGTATTTAAATCCGAACTGTGTCATTGCGGGTGTTCCAGCTAAGGAAGTAAAGCATGATATTGATTGGATGGCAGAACGAATTTAATCAGAAATGGAGAAACAATGGCTGATTATAATAACGTATCTTTCAAGAACAATGGCAGACTGAAGCTGCTGATTATTGTGGGGACTCGCCCTGAGATTATCCGTTTGGCGGCTGTGATTAACAAAACCCGCAAGTATTTCGATGTAATTCTGGCACACACGGGTCAGAATTATGATTACAACCTAAATGGCGTTTTCTTTCATGACCTTCAGCTTGCAGACCCCGAAGTGTACATGAATGCAGTGGGAGCCGATTTGGGCGAGACCATGGGCAACATCATTTCCGAGAGCTACAAACTGATGGTAGCAGCTCAACCGGACGCAGTTTTGGTGCTGGGCGATACCAACTCCTGTCTGTCCGCTATCAGCGCAAAGCGTCTTCACATCCCACTGTTTCACATGGAGGCCGGCAACCGCTGCAAGGATGAGTGCCTGCCCGAGGAGACCAACCGTCGCATCGTGGACGTAATCTCTGATGTGAACATGGCCTATTCTGAGCACGCACGCCGTTATCTGGCTGACACCGGTCTGCCCAAAGAGCGTACTTACGTCACCGGTTCTCCGATGGCAGAAGTGTTGCATCAGAATCTGGACAAGATCGAAGCCTCCGATATTCACACCCGTCTGGGACTGGAGAAGGGCAAGTACATCCTGCTGTCTGCTCACCGGGAGGAGAACATCGACACGGAGAAAAATTTCATCTCCCTGTTCACCGCTATCAATAAAATGGCGGAAAAGTACAATATGCCTATTTTATACTCTTGCCATCCTCGGTCCAGAAAGCGCTTGGAGCAGAGCGGCTTCCAGTTGGACAATCGGGTAATTCAGCATGAGCCGTTGGGCTTCCATGACTATAACTGCTTACAGATGAACGCTTTCTGTGTTGTTTCCGACAGTGGCACTCTGCCGGAAGAGAGCAGCTTCTTCACCAGCGTAGGACATCCCTTCCCAGCGGTATGCATCCGTACCAGCACGGAGCGTCCCGAAGCATTGGACAAGGGTGATTTCATCTTGGCGGGCATTGATGGCGACCATCTGCTGCAGGCGGTCGATGTGGCTGTGGAGATGAACAAGAATAGTGACCTAGGCATTCCCGTGCCAGACTACGTGGACGAGAACGTGTCCGACAAGGTGGTTAAGATTATCCAAAGTTACACCGGCATCGTTAACAAGATGGTGTGGAGAAAGTACTAAAACCACGCTATTAATTCCGGAGAGGTTTATACTGAATGACCAACATTAAGAAGAAAATCTGTGGATTATCAGAAAGTGCAAAATCGGCAATCGTATACACGCTTTCAACAGTCTTCTCAAGGGGATTGGCGATTATAACGGTTCCGATTTTCACAAGACTAATGACCACGGAGCAGATAGGCGAAGTGAATCTATATAATTCATGGTATGCGCTAATAAGTGTTGTTGCTACTCTTTCACTGACATCTGGTGGATATTCTGTTGCCATGAAGGAATATCCGGATAAGCGGGATCAGTACCAGTCATCAGTTCTTTCTCTCACATCACTTATTGCAATTATAATCGCTCTGGTGTACTTTGTTTCGCCCGATTTTTGGTGTGATATATTAGGGCTCTCAAGTGGACTAATGACATTAATGTTAATAGGATTCTTGGTTGCTCCTGCATATGATTTTTGGCTCGCAAGGCAACGTTATGAGTATAAATATAAATTGTCCGGATGTGTAACGATAGGGTCGGCGATTTTAGCATCTGTTTTATCTGTTGCGGCAGTTATAGCAGCAAGTAATGGTGGATATAATAAAATTGCGGAAGTCCGATTGTATTCAAACTATCTGGTTGTATACGGTGTGGCAGCAGTTATTTGGTTTTCGCTGTTTATAAAAGGCAAAACATTTTACAATAAAGAATATTGGAAACTTTCCCTGACACTGAGTATTCCATTGGTTGGATATTCTATCGCAGCACAAATATTAAGTGTTTCTGATAGAATGATGATTAGTCAAATGGTTGACAACAGCGCAGTTGGAGTCTATAGCACGTTATACACAGTGAGTTCCCTGTCGTTAATGCTATGGCAAGCGATTCATGCATCGTTCGTTCCGTACTTGTTTCAGAATATAGAGAAGAATAGCAAGGGCGTTAGAACGATTTCATCCCAGATTATGTTGTTGTACGCAGTTATGGCGATTATGATGACATATATGGCACCTGAAATTGTTAGAATCCTTGCCACCCAGGAGTACTATGAAGCAATATATATAATGCCACCAATTGCAGCCGGCGTTTTCTTTACAGCTTTTGCTAATATTTATTCTGATATTGCAGTGTATTATAAGAAAACGCAATATGTTATGTATCCTGCAATAATAGCTGCTGGTGCCAATTTAATTTTGAATTATATCTTTATTAAAGCCTTTGGGTATATGGCGGCTGCTTATACAACACTTGCTTCGTATGTTTTGATGAGCGTTTGTCAGGCATTATGGGCTAATAAACTTTGTGAGGAAAAAGGAACGTCGTTAAATGATATCTACGATTCGAACAAGATGATTGTGATGGCAGTAATAACATTGGTGCTCTGCTTATTTGGAATGCTTCTATATCATTTCTTTGTCGTTAGATACATTGCTGTTGTTTCTCTTTTTATGGGAATGGTTCTCATAGCAAAGCGTGTTAAAGATAAATAGTACGAGGTGAAATGAAAATGAAAATTGCAGTTGCAGGTACTGGCTATGTCGGCTTGTCCATCGCCACTTTGCTGTCACAGCATCACGAGGTTATGGCAGTAGACATCATCCCGGAGAAGGTTGATCTTATCAACCACAAGAAGTCGCCTATTCAGGACGAGTATATTGAAAAGTATCTCGCAGAAAAGGACTTAAATCTGACTGCCACACTGGATGCTGAAGCTGCCTATAAGGATGCAGACTTCGTTGTCATCGCAGCACCTACCAACTACGATAGCAAGAAGAACTTCTTTGATACCTCTGCGGTTGAAGCAGTTATCAAGCTGGTCATCCAGTATAATCCGGATGCCATCATGGTCATCAAGTCCACGATTCCGGTCGGCTTCACGGCTTCTGTTCGTGAGAAGTACCACTGTGATAACATCATCTTCAGTCCGGAGTTCCTGCGGGAATCCAAGGCTCTGTACGACAACCTGTACCCGAGCCGTATCATTGTGGGTACTGATGTGGATAATGCACGTCTGGTGAAGGCAGCCAATACCTTTGCTGGTCTGCTGCAGGAAGGCGCCATCAAGGAAGATATTGACACCCTTATCATGGGATTCACCGAGGCGGAGGCTGTCAAGTTATTCGCCAACACCTATCTGGCATTGCGTGTGTCTTACTTCAACGAGCTTGATACTTATGCGGAAATGAAGGGATTGAACACCCAGCAAATCATCAAGGGCGTATGCCTTGATCCTCGCATTGGTGATCAGTACAACAACCCAAGCTTCGGCTATGGTGGTTACTGCCTGCCCAAGGACACCAAGCAGCTTCTGGCCAACTACGCTGATGTGCCTGAAAACCTGATTGAAGCTATCGTGGAATCCAACCGCACCCGCAAAGACTTCATAGCTGATCGCGTTCTGCAGATGGCAGGCTATTATGGTTATGGTGAAGATAACGAGTACGATAAATCTCAGGAAAAGCCCTGCGTGATTGGCGTATACCGCTTGACGATGAAGTCGAACTCTGATAACTTCCGCCAGTCCTCCATTCAGGGCGTCATGAAACGCATCAAGGCAAAGGGTGCAACGGTCATTATCTATGAGCCGACTCTGGAGAATGGCAGTACATTCTTTGGCAGTGAAGTTGTGAATGACCTTGGAGAATTCAAAAAACGCAGCCAAGCCATCATTGCCAACCGCTATGATAACTGCTTGGATGATGTGCAGGACAAGGTCTACACCCGCGACCTGTTCCGCAGAGACTAATACTTATTGCAGCCATGTGCTCCGCCACATGGCTGTGCTGCTCAAATATGCTACCTCTCCGTGGTGAGCAGCAGGCAACGAGATTTCCTCTCGGCTAAAGTATGTATTCGTTAATTCACTCTTTGTATGAGGAAAAACTATAATGGGAAAGTATTTTGGGACTGATGGCTTCCGTGGCGAAGCTGGAATTACATTAACGGCAGATCATGCCTATAAGGTAGGCCGCTTCTTAGGCTGGTACTATAATGCCCTGCGTGAACGCAACGGCAACAACGAGCCTGCACGCATTGTAATCGGTAAAGACACCCGCCGTAGCTCTTATATGTTCGAGTATAGTCTGGTGGCTGGTCTGACCGCTTCCGGCGCAGATGCCTACCTGCTGCATGTCACGACTACGCCGTCCGTGGCCTACATCGCCCGCGTGGATGATTTTGATTGCGGCATTATGATCTCTGCCAGCCACAACCCCTATTATGACAACGGTATCAAGCTGATTGACTGCTACGGCGAGAAGATGCCGGAGGAGATCTTGCTGTTAGTCGAGGATTACATTGACGGAAAGCTCCATGTGTTCGAGAAGGACTGGCCGGAGCTGCCTTTCGCTCACCGGGAACACATTGGTTGCACGGTGGACTATGTGTCTGGCCGCAACCGTTATATGGGCTACCTGATCAGCCTCGGTATCTACTCCTTCAAGGGTGTCAAGGTTGGTCTGGACTGCGCCAACGGCTCTAGTTGGAACATTGCTAAGTCTGTATTTGATGCGCTGGGCGCAGACACCTACGTCATCAATGCACAGCCCAACGGTATGAATATCAACAACAATGCAGGTTCCACCCACATCGAGGGCTTGCAGAAGTTCGTGGTAGAGAAGGGGCTGGACATCGGTTTTGCCTATGACGGCGATGCTGACCGCTGCCTGTGTGTGGATGAAAAGGGTAATGTTATCACCGGCGACCATATCCTGTACATCTACGGCTGCTACATGAAGGAGCGTGGCAAACTGCTGACCAATACTGTTGTTACCACGGTCATGTCCAACTTTGGCCTGTATAAGGCTTTTGATGAGAAGGGCATCGGCTACGCCAAGACCGCTGTGGGCGACAAGTATGTTTACGAGTACATGGCTAAGAACGGCTGCCGTATCGGCGGTGAGCAGAGCGGCCACATCA
>ERZ827088.5261-NODE-5261-length-10018-cov-2.857272_pt1 | contig 10018 bp, 8 predicted proteins | sample MGYA00519922_ERZ827088 | MGnify/ENA primary metagenome ERZ827088 (study PRJEB31778, sample SAMEA3449254) | human gut metagenome | biome: human gut; feature: human-associated habitat; material: faeces | place: United Kingdom | collected 2010/2012 ... | reverse complement strand
AATCCTGGAGATTTCTCTGATTGAAAATATTCAGAGAGAATCCCTGAACCCGATTGAGGAGGCACATGCATACAAACGCCTGATGGAAGAGTTCCATCTCCGCCAGGATGAAATCGCAGAGCGCGTTTCCAAGAGCAGAACGGCGGTTACAAACTCGATGCGTCTCCTGAAACTGGACGACAGGGTACAGCAGATGGTTGTCGATGAAATGCTGACAACCGGTCATGTGCGTACGCTGCTGGCGCTGGAGAATAAAGAGCTCCAGTACAATACGGCAATGAAAATCTTCGATGAAAAGCTCAGTGTCCGTGAGACCGAGCGCCTGGTCAAAGAGATCCTGAATCCGAAGGTGAAGAAAGAAAAGAAAGTCAATCTGGAAGAGGAAGCCATCTACGAAGGTCTGGAAGAGAAAATTAAGAGCATCATTGGTACGAAGGTTTCCATTCACCGCGGGGCAAAGCACAAAGGAAAGATCGAGATCGAGTATTATTCCCAGGAAGAGCTCGAGAGAATCATGGATCTGTTTGAATCAATACAGTAAGAGGTAGAATAATGAGCGATTTATTTAGTAAGGTAGGAATTGACCTTGGCGTTGTTGTACTTCTTCTGATTGTACTGATTATCGTGATGATGATTATGACGGTCAGCATGTCGCTGCGTCTGAGCAGACTGAACCAGAAGTACAGAAGCTTTATGAAGGGAAAAGACGCCCAGTCACTCGAAAAGCTGTTTCATCAGCGGTTCAAGGAAATTGACAAACTGAACAAGCAGAATGAGCTGACGAAAAAGAATCTTGCGGATCTGAAAAAGATCCAGGGCATGACGCTGAACAAATACGGAATCGTAAAATATGATGCGTTTGACGATGTGGGCGGAAAGATGAGTTTTGCGCTGGCAATGCTCGACAAAGAAAACACAGGTTTTATCCTGAATGCAATCCACAGCCGTGACAACTGCTTTTTATATCTGAAAGAGATCGTAAAAGGCGAGTCCTATATCATGCTGAGCACCGAGGAAATCGACGCGCTGCGCCAGGCAATTACGATGAATTCGATCGATCTGATGTAAAAGCGGACCGCAGAAAAACAGCATGAAAGAACGCTTGAAAAAATGTATATACTGTTATATGATGGTACTGGAACGCGCCAAACCCGCATAAATGCTGGAAAAACGGCAGTGGTTCCGGGCTGGAAAGAACAAAAAGAATCCCGCCAAAATGAGGGGATAAGATCTACTAGGAGGAAATTATGTTAGACATTAAGTTTTTAAGAGAAAACCCGGAAGTTGTAAAACAGAATATCCGAAATAAATTCCAGGATCAGAAACTGGAGCTGGTTGATAAAGTCATCGAGCTGGACAAAGAAAACCGTGACATCAAACAGGAAGTAGAAGCACTTCGTGCAAAAAGAAACAAAATCTCCAAACAGATCGGCGCACTGATGGGCCAGGGCAAGAGAGAAGAGGCTGAGGAAGTAAAGAAACAGGTAGCTGTTGACGGTTCCCGCATCGAGGCTCTTTCTGCAAGAGAAAAAGAAGTAGAAGAAGAAATCAAGAAGATCATGATGGTGATCCCGAACATCATCGATCCTTCCGTACCGATCGGAAAAGATGACAGCGAGAACGTAGAAGCAGAGCGCTTCGGCGAGCCGGTTGTACCGGATTTTGAAATCCCGTATCACACCGACATTATGGAGTCCTTCGACGGAATCGATCTGGATGCAGCAAGAGAAGTTGCAGGAAACGGATTCTATTATCTGATGGGCGACATTGCACGCCTCCACTCTGCCATCCTTTCTTATGCAAGAGATTTCATGATCGACCGCGGATTTACCTACTGCGTACCGCCTTTCATGATCCACGGCAACGTCGTAAACGGTGTTATGAGCTTCGCTGAGATGGAGTCCATGATGTACAAGATCGAGGGCGAGGATCTGTACCTGATCGGAACCAGCGAGCACTCCATGATCGGTAAATTCATCGACAGCATCATCCCGGAGGAGAAACTGCCTCTGACCCTGACCAGCTACTCTCCGTGCTTCCGTAAAGAAAAAGGAGCACACGGCATCGAGGAGCGTGGTGTTTATCGTATCCATCAGTTCGAAAAACAGGAGATGGTTGTTGTCTGCAAACCGGAAGACAGCATGATGTGGTATGACAAACTGTGGAAGAACACCGTAGACCTGTTCCGTTCCATGGATATCCCGGTTCGTACTCTGGAGTGCTGCTCCGGTGACCTGGCTGACCTGAAAGTAAAATCTGTCGATGTTGAGGCATGGTCTCCGCGTCAGAAGAAATACTTCGAGGTAGGAAGCTGCTCCAACCTTGGTGATGCACAGGCAAGACGTCTGAAAATCCGTGTCAACGGCGAGGACGGAAAGAAATACCTGGCACATACCCTGAACAACACCGTAGTTGCTCCGCCGCGTATGCTGATCGCATTCCTGGAGAACAACCTGAATGCAGACGGAACCGTAAGCATTCCGGAAGTTCTTCGTATGTACATGGGCGGAAAAGAGAAACTGGTTCCGAAACACTAATCGCATAAGAAATACAAAGGAATGAGAGGAGGTGTTCTTATGCACGCTTACCTGAAAACCATTGGATTTTCAAAGATCAAGACGACGAAGGAACTCCAGGAGATTCTTCGTGATGTAGTAGAAAACTACGACCGTAAAAAGATTGTGGAAACAGAAGAACACCACCTTTTTGCTGAATTTTCGAAAGAATATGCATATGACTGTGGTATCACGGTCTGTGGGGAAATTGATGAGAACAACCGTTTCCAGATGGAATATTATTATCCCTATTTCGAGGGCGGGCAGATCAGCTCCTACGAGGAGGTATCGGTGGAGCGCCACGTCGATAAGGAATCGTTTGCAGGCGCCTGCGACGATATGCGGCTTGGCATCACGATGATCTTTTATCTGACGCATGCAGCGGAATATCTTGAGATGAAACAGAAAAATGCGCTGCAGCCGCTTCCGCTCCCGCTTTCTGTCTCCGGTCTTGCAGCGGAAGGAACAATTCTGCTTCCGATCCAGAAAGACCCGGAACAGGTCGAGAAGGAGCGCCGCAGCACGCAGCAGAAGAATTCACTGATCTCGGCTGCCAGAAACGGGGATGAGGATGCGATGGAAAGTCTCACCATGGATGATATTGACACATATGCCATGATTTCCCAGCGTCTGACGAAGGAAGATGTCTTTTCTATTGTAGATAGCTTTTTCATGCCGAGCGGTCTCGAATGTGACCAGTACAGCGTGATGGGTGAAATTACGGAGATGAATACAACGAAGAACGCGGTAACGGGCGAGCAGTGTATGAGCTCGGCCTCGTCTGCAACGATGTGCCGATAGACATCTGTATCAACGAAAAGGATTTATTTGGAGTACCGGAAGTGGGAAGACGTTTCAAAGGCCAGATCTGGCTGCAGGGAATGCTGGAACATCTGTAAGGGAAAAATAAAAAGAGCGAGGGCTGAAAAGAGAAAATTCAGTCCTCGCTCTTTTTTGCAGATTTTTATAACGATAAACGGATGTTTACTGGTTCTGCACCAGATTCAGATGCTTACGCACCCGCTCGATCAGCATTTCAAGCGCAACGGTGTTCTGTCCGCCCTCCGGGATGATCACGTCGGCACGGCGCTTGCTCGGCTCTACGAACTGCTCGTGCATCGGTTTTACGGTCGTCAGGTACTGCGTTACAACGCTGTCCAGGGAACGGCCGCGCTCTTTTACATCGCGCAGGATCCGGCGGAGAATCCGCACGTCCGCATCGGTATCGACAAAGACTTTGATGTCCATCAGATCGCAGAGATCCTTCTCAACGAAGAGGAGAATGCCCTCGAGCACGATAACCGGGGCAGGATGGACCAGAATCGTTTTATCCGAGCGGTTATGCATGGCATAATCGTAAACCGGCATCTCGATGGACTTTCCGGCTTTCAGCTCGAGAATGTGCTGGCATAACAGGTCGGTATCAAAGGCATCGGGATGATCGTAATTTAATTTGGCACGCTCCTCAAAAGGAATATCGTCATGGCGTTTGTAATAGTTGTCATGGCGCAGAATGCTCACTTCATCGCGTCCAAAACTTTCTACCAGCTTATCTGCCAGTGTCGTTTTTCCACTGCCGGTTCCTCCGGCAATTCCTATCAGTATCGTATCCATAAGAAACTCCTTTTTATCCGATGATAGCCAGTGTTGCGCTTGTTCCGAGACGGCTTGCGCCGGCATCTACCATAGCCTGTGCCTCGTCTGCGTTGTGGATTCCGCCGGAAGCTTTTACGCCCATATCCGGGCCTACGGTCTTTCTCATCAGGGCAACATCAGCCGCTTTTGCACCGCCGGTAGAAAATCCGGTGGAGGTTTTTACGAAGTCAGCGCCGGCTTCTTTTGCGAGCTCGCACGCTTTTACTTTCTCTTCATCGGTTAAAAGGCAGGTCTCGATGATGACTTTCAGAACGATGTCCTTGCCGCATACTTCTTTTAAGGTCTGGATATCGGAGCGTACGAAGTCGTATTTGCCGTCTTTGAGGGCTCCGACGTTGATGACCATATCAACCTCCTGTGCACCGTCTTCGATGGCCGCACGGGTCTCAAACGCTTTTACACGGGTATCGGACATGCCCAGAGGGAAGCCGACAACGGTGCAGACTTTGACGTCAGATCCTTTGAGCTTTTCAGCAACGAATTTGGTGTAGTACTGGTTGACGCAGACAGAAGCAAAATCATGTGCAAGTGCCTCGTCGCAGATCTTTGCAACCTGTGCTTCGGTTGCGTCTGCTTTTAAGATAGTGTGGTCAAATAATTTGGTGTTCAGCATAATTTTTTCCTTTCTTTGATGAAAAATAAATCAGAATGATAGAGAAAAGGCAGAGCCGAAAAAACACAGTTCGGATTTAACGGCTCTGCCTTTAAAAATTGTAACTATTCAGAGCCACATCTCGATTCCGCTGCGCTGCATCTCGATGTGGCTTCTCGCCATATGAAATTCCAGAAAAAACCGCTCATTCATGCAAGCATGATTCGCAATTTTTTCTTCCATTTCGCATGGCTCTGAATAATTACCAAATAAAGAGGAAAAGATGAGGAAAACTATGCTCCAAGAGTGGAAAAGAAAAGGAAAAAAATTCCGCCATGTGGAAAAAGATGGAGAAGAGACGACGGAGCTTTCTGTGAAAATACGGGCGGCAAAATTTCGTGATCTGCCGATGAGTCTGCGGATTCTGATCGTGAATCTCAGTCTGTTTCTGATTCTGTGCGCCGTATTTTTTATGGCAGGCGCGTATCTGTATGCGCCGCAGGCGGCAGGACGGAATTACGTGGAAGCATGCCTGGCAGGAGACTGGAACAGTGCATACGATGTATGCCAGTTCCCGGACAGCACGTTTCTGTCGCGGAAGAACTACGTCAATGCAATGACCTGGAAAGCAAAACAGGACGGCACTGACGGGCAGGGAACACCGGAGATCAAGAGCTTTTTCATGCGCAGAAAACAGAATCTTGAGACCGGGGAAAACAGGATTTATACTGTGCGGTACACGTTAAAAGGCATGAGCGACTCGCAGGAAGAAACATTGGAGATCGCCGCCGGGGATACCGTAAAATGGAACTTCAAAGAGTGGTACGTTGTGCCGAAAGACAGCTGCGTGACGGATGTCGAAATCACCGTCCCGGCGGATGCCTCGTTCTATCTGGACGGCGTGCAGGTCGGGAAAAAGTATTTAAAAGAGACGGCAGATAACGTCAGCATCTACAAAATCCCGTATCTCTTCCTCGGCGGCCACACCATTGAACTGACCGAAAAACAGAAAGACCCATACCGCGAGATCGTCCTCGTGCAGGACAACAGCAGCATGGAATTCCTGCCGGATTTAAAACTCAACGATTCCACCGGCAAAACCATCGCCGACCGCGCAGAAGAGTCCCTGGACAAGGTATTCACAGCCGCAGCCGCCGGAAAATCCTTCAGCACCATCAAAAATGAATTTTCCGCCGACACCGCCGTACAGAAAACCGCCAAAGAACAGTACCAGCAGCTCTGCGATGCCTACCTGAACAGCGACACCAACACCGGAATCACCAGCATCACCGTGAGCAGCGTCTCCACAACCGTAACCAACGAATCCAACCAGATGAAGATCGAAATCAACGTGACCGCTGCGATCGAGCGACGAACCCGTTTCCTCCATTTCTTCCGCAAAACCAAAATAGAGACCGTCACCTGGAAACTCGAGTCCGTTGTGACGCTGGAAAACGAAAAATGGGTGATGGGCAGCGATTTCCTGAAGGGCGTTGAGCTGTCGAAGTGATTTTGAGAAAACGGTTGATATTTCTGAGAACTCTGCGTACAATAGAAATACCAAGAGAGAAATCTCTTCCTAAAATAGGACATGAGGCATAAGGTGTTTGCTTCTGTTGTTCTGGCAACGTTAAAATTTTGCAGTTACTCTTAAGCAGAGAGGATAATCAGGCTGGACAGGTGGAAGACCTGTGATTTGGTGGCAAAGCACCAGAAAGAAACCAGGTTTTTTAAAAGAGAGTGACAAAGAGTGATTTTGTATCCGCTTTTACCATGGGTGCAGAGTCACTCTTTTTTTGTGACAAGATGTTAAGAAACGATAAACATTAATTTACCAGAAGTGGAAAAATGTAAGAATTTGTGCCTTGCATCTTAGGTCAGATCACGTTATGATAGTAAGTAGAAAAATGTCGAAAAACGTTTGTGTTACGATGGAAGAAAGTTCCGCAAAGGGGCGGGACGATGGAGTATAAACAGATCATATGGAAAGAAAATCATTGAAACAGAGAAGAAAGCAGATGCGCCGCAGACAGATGATGCAGAAAGTATCACGGATTTCCCTGTGTGTGGTAATCGGCCTTCTTTTTCTTGCGCTTATCTGGAAATTTGCTGGAGCGCAGCTTGCGAAAAAAGGAATTGTACTGAGTAATGACACAGCCGCAAAGACGGTGAGCGAGACGGCGCCAGAGGCGGAGGACGGATCGGGAAATGCGGGAATTAAGAAGCTTGCGGAGACCACGCCGCCGAATGAGACGCCGGGATGGCAGTACAGCTCGTCGGGCTGGTGGTACGCAACGGATGCCACAACGTACTACGTCAACGGCTGGGCAGATATCGACGGAAACCAGTACCATTTTGATTCCAATGGTTACATGGCGACCGGCTGGAAAGCGATCGGCGGAAAAGGCTGTTACTTTGATGACCAGGGTGTTTACCAGCCAGACCGCAACGGCTCGATGATGGTAGCCCTGACCTTTGATGACGGCCCAGGCGTCTATACCAGCACGCTTCTCGATACGCTGGAGCAGTACGGGGCACAGGCGACGTTCTTTATGCTCGGCAGCAATGTGGAAAAATACGGTGCAGATGTGATCCCGCGCATGGCGGCGATCGGCTGTGAGCTTGGAAACCACTCCTATGCGCATCCGAATATGAAAGAACTGAGCACCGACGACGGCCTTGCCCAGTTCCAGATGACGGATGATCTGATCGCCCAGTACAACAACGGACAGGGTGCAACTGTCATCCGTTTCCCGTATGGAAACAGCACCGATGAACTGCTCGCATCTATCGGCCGCCCGAGCATCATGTGGGATGTCGATACGCTCGACTGGCAGACGAAAAATGTCCAGGCGAATATCAGTGCCGTTCTCGATAACGTGAGCCCGGGGGACATTATTCTGATGCACGATATCCACGAAACAACCGTAGAATCATGTGCGACGATCGTGCCGGAGCTGATGAACCGCGGCTATGAGCTTGTCACGGTTCATACCCTTGCCGCAGCCAATGGCGTAGATCTTGCCGCTGGAGAGACGTATTACGGCTTCCACGGCGGAACAACAAATGAATAGAAGAGAAGGCAGAAAAAAGAAACCCCGCGGGTTCACCTTTCAAACAGAAGGGAACCGGCGGGGTACTTTTATGATAAGAATTTATTTCATTGCCGCTCTCTTACGAAGTCTGGAATCCAGCTCTTTCTTACGGATACGTAAGGAAACCGGAGTAACCTCAAGAAGCTCGTCCTTGTCGATGAAGTCCAGAGCCTGCTCCAGGGAAAGGATTCTCGGCGGAGTCAGACGCAGTGCCTCGTCGGAGGAAGAAGTACGGGTGTTGGTCAGGTGTTTCGTCTTGCAGACGTTCAGCTCGATATCCTCAGCCTTACCGTTCTGTCCGATAACCATACCGGCGTAAACCTTCTCGCCAGGTCCGATGAACAGAGTACCGCGCTCCTGTGCGGAGTACAGACCGTAGGTAACGGACTCGCCTGCCTCGAAAGCGATCAGGGAACCCTGTTTGCGGTATTCGATGTCGCCCTTGTACGGTGCGTAATCTTCAAACTCGGTGTTCAGGATACCAGTTCCTTTGGTGGAAGTCATGAAGATTCCACGGAAACCAATCAGGCCTCGTGCCGGGATTTCGAACTCCAGACGGGTGGAACCATCGCTTGCGCGGCTCATGCCGTGAAGCTCGCCTTTACGCTCGCTGAGGAGCTGGATGACCGTGCCGGAGAACTCATCCGGAACGTCAACGTATGCGATTTCCATTGGCTCGAGTTTGCGTCCGCGCTCGTCCTCTTTGTAGATAACCTCTGCCTTACTTACTGCGAACTCATATCCCTCACGGCGCATGTTTTCGATCAGGACGGACAGATGCAGCTCACCACGGCCGGAAACCTTGAAGCAGTCTGCGGAATCAGTCTCCTCGACGCGGAGAGAAACGTCAGTGTTCAGCTCACGCATCAGACGGTCGCGCAGGTGGCGGGAGGTAACGTATTTACCTTCTTTACCTGCCAGCGGGCTGTCGTTTACGATGAAGTTCATGGAAATGGTCGGCTCGGAGATTTTCTGGAACGGGATGGAAACCGGGTTGTCCAGATCGCCGCAGAGAGTATCTCCGATGTGGATATCCGGGATACCGGAAACAGCAACGATAGAACCGATGCCTGCCTCAGTAACCTCTACTTTTTTCAGTCCGTCAAATTCATACAGTTTGCTGACCTTTACTTTTTTCTTCTTGGTCAGATCGTGGTGGTTGACCAGCATAACGTCCTGGTTCACGCGGATCGTTCCGTTTTCAACTTTGCCGACACCGATACGTCCAACGTATTCGTTGTAGTCGATGGTACTGATCAGAAGCTGTGTGCCAGCTTCCGGATCGCCGGTCGGAGCCGGGATGTATTTCAGGATGGTCTCGAACAGAGGAGTCATATCCTTCGGGGTATCGTTCAGATCGAGTACTGCATGACCCATCTTTGCGGATGCGTACAGAAACGGACAGTCAAGCTGTTCGTCAGATGCATCGAGGTCCATCAGAAGCTCGAGCACTTCGTCGATAACTTCATCCGGGCGTGCTTCCGGGCGGTCGATCTTGTTGATGCAGACGATAACGGACAGATCCAGCTCGAGTGCTTTTTTCAGCACGAATTTGGTCTGCGGCATAGCGCCCTCGAATGCGTCTACAACCAGAATAACGCCGTCTACCATTTTCAGAACTCGCTCAACCTCGCCGCCGAAGTCCGCATGGCCTGGGGTGTCGATGATGTTGATCTTTACTCCTTTGTAGAATACAGCCGTATTCTTGGAGAGGATAGTGATTCCCCTCTCTCTCTCGATGTCATTGGAGTCCATGACACGCTCTTCTACTTCCTGGTTTGCGCGGAATACGCCGCTCTGCTTTAATAACTGGTCTACCAGGGTCGTTTTACCGTGGTCAACGTGGGCGATGATCGCAATGTTTCTGATATCTTCGCGTTTGATCTTCATAATCAATCCTCTTTCTTCATCTATAACTGTCCTCTTACCGATCATTTCCCGACCCGTTTTGCACAGTCATCTTACATTGTATACACTACTATTTCTAATTTTTGCATTACCGACTCAAAATTATAGCATTCATGAAATCAAAATGCAATATATAATCTTTCAAAATATATGGCTTTAGATATTAATGCTAGAAGAAATCTAGAAATAACAGAAAAAATGAGAGATAAATC
>ERZ827088.5258-NODE-5258-length-10020-cov-3.463021_pt1 | contig 10020 bp, 8 predicted proteins | sample MGYA00519922_ERZ827088 | MGnify/ENA primary metagenome ERZ827088 (study PRJEB31778, sample SAMEA3449254) | human gut metagenome | biome: human gut; feature: human-associated habitat; material: faeces | place: United Kingdom | collected 2010/2012 ... | reverse complement strand
TCGATTCTGCCGCGCCAAAGGGAAGGCTGATTCTCCCACAGCAGCAGACGATCCGCGATCTTCTGGATGCCGGAACTACTGCAATCGTTGTAAAGGAAACAGAACTCAAAAGTACGTTGGATTCACTCGGGAAAAAACCTGCACTGGTGATTACCGACAGTCAGGCATTTAAAGAAGTTGACAAAGATACTCCTTCCGATATCCCGCTTACTTCTTTCTCCATTCTTTTTGCAAGATATAAGGGGAATCTGGGAACCGTCGTCCACGGCGCAAGAGCACTGGACACGCTGGAAGACGGAGATACGATCCTGATCAGCGAAGGCTGTACACACCACCGCCAGTGTGACGATATCGGTACTGTCAAGCTGCCACGCTGGGTTCGTGAATATACGGGAAAAGATATAGATTTTGAATTTACCAGTGGAACTGAATTTCCACTGAAGCTGAACCATTATAAAATGATCATTCACTGCGGTGGCTGTATGCTGAATGAGCGCGAAATGAAATATCGCCTGAAATGCGCCGGTGACGCCTCTGTACCAATCACCAATTACGGAACTGCGATTGCTTATATGAAAGGGATACTTGAACGCAGTATTGAGATATTCCCACAGTTACGAAAATAAACAAAGTAATGAATAACAAAAGGAGATTTTTATGCAGATCAGAAAAGCGACAATGAATGATCTTTCGGACATCCTTGCAATCTATGCTTATGCCCGGAAATATATGAAAGAACACGGCAATCCGGACCAGTGGCGGGACAGTTATCCTCCGGTTTCCCTTACCACACAGGATATCCAGTCCGACTGCTTATATGTCTGCATCATTCAGATAGAAGAAGATGAGCAAATCGGAGGCGTATTCTATTTTCACAGGGAAGAAGACCCTGATTACCAGACAATTGACGGTTCCTGGTTAAATGACAGACCCTATGCCGTTGTTCACAGAGTTGCCACGGCACCTGGTACAAAGGGCGTAGCTACCTTCTGTCTGAACTGGGCTTATGAACAGTTCCCAAATATTAAAATTGATACACACGATGATAATATTCCCATGCAGCATCTGCTCGTCAAATTAGGCTTCACCTGCTGCGGGCATACTACACTGCAAAACGGTGATATCCGCCTGATCTATCAAAAAGCTGACTAAATAGAGCCCGGCAGCCGGAGATATTATACATTCTATGTAACATCCCCGGCTGCCAGGTTTTTATCTATTCTTCTTTTTCTTCTAATGCTTCCACATTCAATCCCCTCGGCTCAACCGGTGTAGAGAATACAATCTGTGTCTGTGTCTTTCCGAAATGCTGGAGCTGTCCGATGAATCCATCCAACTCAATCGTACTCGGGAATGCCACCTTCATAAGCATAGAATTCTTCTTGTTATAACTACAAGAAGGCGGCAACACTTGGAATTTAATGCACCCTTCCAAGTATCTCCCCAATCGGTGCCGCTATCGTAAGCTTTGCACCTACTTCTCTGGCTGTTGCACTCTTATTGATCACCACAAGATGTTTCCCGCGGAAATAATCAATAAATCCTGCCGCGGGATACACAACCAGAGACGTGCCTCCTATGATTAGCGTATCTGCTTCACTGATCGCTTTGATACTCCTGCTGATCACATCCGAATCCAGTCCTTCCTCATAGAGTACTACATCCGGTTTGATCATTCCGCCACAAGTGCATCTTGGAATTCCGGATGCATTTTTTACATATGCCGCATCATAGAATTTGTGGCATTTCATACAATAGTTCCGGTGAATACTTCCGTGCAGTTCCAGTACATTTTTGCTTCCTGCCGCCTGATGCAATCCATCAATATTCTGCGTGATGACCGCTTTTAATTTGCCTTCCTTTTCCCACTGGGCAAGCTTTTTATGCGCAGCGTTTGGTTTTGCGTGCGGCGCCAGCATCTTAGCACGGTAAAACCGGTAAAATTCTTCCGGATTCTGCCGAAAAAAGGTATGGCTTAAAATCGTCTCGGGCGGATAACGGTATTCCTGATGGTACAGACCGTCCGTACTGCGAAAATCCGGGATTCCGCTCTCCGTGGACACGCCCGCACCGCCAAAGAAAACGATGTTATCGCTCTGATCAACAATCTCCTTTAGTTTTTTCCATTGCAAATCTGGCATATTTCATATCCTCAACTTTGATATGATCCTGCAGCCACTGCTGCAGATACTCAAACAGATCCTGAATCATGGCGTCCTGCGTACCGAGCGAAAGCTTCGATACCCGATCGGTAAACTCTTCCAGCCTCTGCACGAACATCCGATGCTGTTTCTTCTGTTCTTCGATTCCGCCATAGCCCATCTTTTCCATCAGCTGCTCTTCATGTGTAAAGTGCATCGTCGTGTAATCCTCCAGCCGCTTTAAAAGCTGTCGAATATCCGCACATTTAAACAGCATGTTTTCATCTGCCAAAAGCGCACCCACCTGGTCTGTCAGATCCAGCAGAACCACATGCTCTGCATCTACTGCTCCTACACCCGTCAGAAAATCTTCTTTGTTCTGTTTCATTCCTGCTTTCTCTCCTGTCATTTTCACGTTCGTTAAACGTCTGTTGGCGTCCTAGCGCATCCAGACAACATCATATCCTGGCGCTGGTAAACTCCAACCATGTCCTTCCCTCTCCCATCGGACCAAAACGTTTCAGATAGAAAAAGTGTACCATAAACAGCCATAGTTTACAACAAATCTTGCCTTCCGAAAGTGTGCATTTTCAGATACACGGACGTTTTTTCAGCGCATACTCAGTCCATGATGCGATCCCGCATTTTAATTCCCTCCGGCGTCGCGGCAAGACCGCCCTCTCCGGTTTCCCGAAGACATGCCGGCATCGAAATTCCTACCTCCCGCATCGCGTCAATCACCTCGTCAGGAGGAATTCTGCTGCGCACTCCGGCAAGCGCCATATCTGCCGCCGAAAGGGCGACAACCGCGCCGGATACGTTTCGTTTTACGCAGGGTACTTCTACCAAACCTGCTACCGGATCGCACACCAGACCCAGCAGATTTTTCAGTGCCATCGCTACAGCGTGCGCCACTGCCTCTGCAGAGCCGCCCCGCAAATGCACCGCACCTCCTGCTGCCATTGCCGATGCCGAACCGATTTCCGCCTGACAACCGCCCTGCGCGCCCGCGATAAACGCCCGGGATGCGATTACCCCGCCAATGCCGGACGCCACATACAGCGCTTTTGTCATTTCTTCATCCGTATAATGATATTTTTCCTGCATGCTCAGAAAAACTGCCGGCACAACACCGCATGCCCCCGCCGTAGGCGCTGCGACAATTCGTTTCATACAGGCGTTGGACTCTCCCATTTTGACCGCCTTTTCCATCACGCGCCCAAGGAAATCGCCGCAGATCGGCTCTTCCTGCTCCACATAGTGCTCCAGCTTGCCGCCGTCCGTGCCCACCAGCCCGCTGCGGGAATGCAGGGTTCCGTCATAGTCCTGATCCGCCTCTTTCATCGCCTGGTACATGCGCTGCAGTTGTACAAAGGATTCCTCCTGTGCAATCTGCCGCTCCCGGCAGTCATCTTTTTGGATCAGCTCCCAGAAACTGCAGCCTGTCGCTGCAGCTTCCTTGCAGATTTCTTCCAATGAACGATACATATCTTTGCTGCCTCCTATTCTTCCAGACACAGGTAGATTACTTTTTCAATGCCCTCTTCCTGCTCCAGTGCTGCAATCCGCTCCCGCGGCACTTCCTGATCCACTTCGATTACCATAACGGCATGTCCGCCGCGTTCGTCCCGGTACACCTGCATCGTCGCGATATTGATCCCTGCTTCACCCAGACGCGACGTTACTTTTACGATACAGCCCGGCTTATCCTGGTTGTATACAACCAGTGTCGGAGCTTCCCCGGAAAAATTTGCAGTCAGTCCATCGATCTCGCAGATTCTGATCCGTCCGCCGCCGATCGATGCACCGATCACTTCCAGCTTTCGCCCGCTCTCTCCGGTCACCTCCAGCCGAACGGAATTCGGATGCGCATTCATAAGGCTGATTCCTTCAAAGGAAAACGAAAGCCCTGCCTTTCTTGCTTCTGCGAAGCTTTCCGGAATCCGTGGGTCGTCCACTGCCAGCCCCAACAGTCCCGCCACAATCGCACGGTCTGTTCCATGTCCGCGCCCTGTTGCCAGAAAAGAGCCGTGCAGCCCGATCTTTGCATTCACGACCCGTTCTCCCAAAAGCTTTCCCACCGTCTGACCGATCCGCACCGCCCCCGCCGTGTGAGAGCTGGATGGTCCTACCATCACAGGTCCAACAATATCCAGTATGTTCATAGCTTCTCCATTCCTCAGACACGCTTTTTTTCACAGCTTCCCGCACAGATATGCGCAGGCCTTCAACAGCGTCTCTAATTTTTTCCCTACAATAATATAATAATCCGGCTGCTGCGTACCTTCCAGACAAATCTGGTTTCCGTATACGGGCAGGCTGCAGAAGATCACTTCTTTGGACGATGCCGACAAAATGCCATAGCCTCGGTCGGAAATCAGATATGGAAGTTCGTTTTCGACTCCATGGGAGATGCACCGCGCCGTCTTTTCCAGATGGATTCCTCCTTTACCGAACGCACCTGCTGCATAGAGCCCTTCTCCCTTTTTCCAGTCAAAAAACAGCCTGCTGCGCCCACCGTTTGGCGCATTTTCGATCAGGCAGCGATCCTGTCTACTTTCTTCCAGCAAGATTTCACTGTCCTTATCCAGAAACCGCAGCACACCTGTCTTTTTGTCCGCAACCACATACATTTCCGGCGTTCGCATCTCCACAAGCGTCGGTTTTTCGCGCATCTGCCAGTTTTTCTCCACCCGGGTGACGGCGATTGCAGGATGCACCGGCGGCATCTCGCCCCGTGAAAAAGTGACGCGCAGAATTCCGCTGCCGACAGGGCTCAAACGGGTCACTCCATAACGGCTCTGTAAATACAGACCGTCCTCCTTACGCTGTACCCAGCGAATCGAATGGTCGATCTTCGCATGTCCCGCCGCCCGCAGCTTCGCGGTATCCGGAAGTTCACCGAACGAAAGGACACCGGATGCTGTGTAGGCATGCATATCGCCTGTGACACGCGGCTGTACCGTGCCGTTCACCGTTCTGCCAGCTGCCTGTGCAGATTGTCTATTGCCTACAGCTCTGCCAGATCCCTGTGCAGTCTGGCTGTTGCTCCCGTACAGCGACGCCAGCGGATGGAGGGCTTTCTGCTGCTGACCGGAAATAACCGGCTTCGGGCGCAACGTCCAGCCGGCACCAGCAGATGTCGGACGGGGTGCAGCTGCTGCCGGACGGGTACTGCCCTGTGTTTTTCCGCCTGCGCGGCGTGCGTCCGCACTTTCCTGCATCGCACCCGTTCCATATGGCAACGGTGCCTCCTGTCCGCCGGACGGATTCTGCACGATGACGACCTTTTTCTTCGCGCCGGATACTCGCTTTTTGTTCTTTTTCGGAATCGGGTCTGCGATCAGCCCGGTAAGGTTGCCGGTGTGCAGAACCTCCAGCCGGTGCAGTGCTCTTGTTGCCGCGACATACAAAAGCTTCGCGTGTCCATCGTCCGTCGGATAGGACTCCCGATCCGGGCTGAGCAGCAGAACCGCGTCGAATTCCAGTCCCTTGGTATATTCCACCGGAAATACCATGATTCCTTTTTCAAACGACGCTTTTTCCGGATCCCAGGGCATGACCGGCAGCTCTTTTTGCAGAAGCTCTGCCGTCTCCTGCGCCTGCTTCTGATCCCGGCAGATCACCGCGATTGTGTCAAAACCGTCTGTCTGCCATCCTTTGCAGATTTTTGCCGCTTCCCGGTACAGATCCCTTCCTGCTGTCTGTCGGATGCCAACCGCTTCGCCATGCCGAATGACCGGCTCTGCCCCATACCCCGGGAACTCTCCGTGCGCCAGGATGTCCGATGCAAAATTTGCAATTTCTACGGTATTCCGATAGCTTTTTCTCAGTACACAAAAGTTATCCCGTTCTCCGGTCAGCAGGATGTTTTTCACCCCTTCCCAGTCGCTGATACCGTAATCCATACGGATATTCTGGGATACATCCCCCATGACCGTGTAAGTGCAGCTTCTGACGCATTCTTTTAAAACTGCATAGACCATAACACCGAAATCCTGCGCTTCATCCACAACGATATGATGCGCCTCGCTGATGACCTCCGTTTCCCGCATTCTGCGATACAGATAGGCAAGTGCCGCCAGGTCGTACACATCCAGCTCCTCCTGCGGTTCTTCGACGCAGACGCCCTGCTGTTTCTGCTCTGTCAGGAAATCATGATACATCTCATAAACGGATTTTTTCCATTGCCTTGCGCCGAACCTTTTACGCATTGAGCGGCGGATTGCCTTTTTTTCTTCTAAGGTATAGCTGATGCCCTTTCCTAAAAATTCGTCCTCCACTTTTCCCATCAAACGCTCCTGCAGCATCAGCACCTTGCTCTGCGCGGACACGGACGGATTCTGACGGATATAACGTTCAATTGCCTCGCCTGTCATCAAAACGACCATATCTTTCGGGTCATTTTTGCCGCCGCTCTCATCGAACACACCGACACGACCGTCCCGAAGCCCCTCTACAAACTGCTTCCGGTTAAACAACACCGTCGTCCTCGGGATCGTGTTCCACTCCACTCTGCTGCAAAACTTCTGCAGCTTTTCAAACCACGCAAGGGTTCCTCGCACCGCACCGTCTTTCCCGGCATCGCGCACCGGGCAGATGCGGTAGGTTTCGTCCCAGTCCTCATATAAAAGGCGTACAAACAGCTGCTCCATCGTCATCTGTCGGATGCCATACACATCCAGATCCGGCAGGACACCCGTGATATAGTCCAGCAAAATCCGGTTGCTGCCGACGATATAAAAATCCTCCGGCTGAAACCGTTCTTCATAATTGTATAAAATATAGGAAATCCGGTGCATCGCCACCGTGGTCTTGCCAGAGCCTGCTACGCCCTGCACGATCATGCTGTGATAGGGCGATTTCCGGATAATTTCGTTCTGCTCCTGCTGGATCGTCGCAATGATCTCCCCCAAAACCGCCTTTTTATTTTTTGCAAGATACCGCGTCAGAAGCTCATCGTTTGCCACGACTTCCGAATCATAATAGTCGATCAGCTTTGCATCCTCGATCTCATACGTCCGTTTGAGCAAAAGCTCGATCTCCATATGCTGACCATCCGGTACGGGGTAGCTGCATTTTCCCAATCCGTTTTCATAATAGGCATTGGCCACCGGTGCACGCCAGTCCGTCACCATTTGATGGGTGGTATCCTTTGCGATGCCGCCCCGCCCGATATAGAGGGATTCTTCTTTATTTAATGCCTCGTCATGAAAAACAATTCGCCCGAAGTAGGGCTTTTTCAGCGCCTTTTCATTGCGCTCCAATGCCCGCTTCATATGGGTGTGCATGGTTACGGTATTGTTCAGGATCGTCAGGACTTCCGCATCGTTATCATGATAATGCTCAAGCATTTCATCGATATCCTCCTGCATCTTCGCAACTTCCTGTCCATATTCCCGCACGTTGTCACGCACGACCCTCAGAGTTTCCGCCAGATAAGCTTCTTCCGCCTTACGGCTTATATTTCGCTTCATACAGCGCTCCTTTCTTCTGTTTCTCTTTCCTTTAGCTGTCCCTCTATTGTACCTGTTCGTCCGCGCGATTACAACCAAAAGACACTGCTTTGCCGGCTGTCAGGCAAATTTCTTTTTCTGTATCCAAAACAGGACGTCCTGCAGTGCAGGGCGTCCTGTAGTTCATGACAATAGAATGATCGCAGAGCGTGCATTCTATTGTTTTTGTTCGTATTGCTGCCTTACAGCTCCTTTGTCTCGCTGCAGTGTACCTTCAGCACGCTGCAGGTCTGTCCGGTCAGCTCGCTGCTTCTGCGATCCGGCTGCTGCATGCCGACGGAAACCTCGTAATCTCCTTCTTCCAGCATAAAGTGTGCGTCCTCGTCGTACAGAGCAAACGCCTTGTCAGCCAGCACGATTTCCACTTCTTTTTCCTCGCCGGGCTGCAGGGAAAGCTTCTTCAAGCCCTTGAGCTGTGCGTTCGGTGTATTGTCCCGAAGCGCTTTGACATAAACCTGAATGGTCTGTCCGCCTGCAAATTTTCCGGTATTTTTTACGGAAGTTTTGATTCGAAGCTGTCCGCCTGCCTCGATTTCCATACGGTCTGCGCTCGTCTTTCCCTGTTCAAAGGAGGTATAAGAAAGTCCGAAGCCGAAGGGATAAAGCGCTTCCTTTTCCATGTAGCGGTAGGTGCGTCCCTTCATCGCATAATCAGTGAATTCCGGCAGCTCCTCAGTGGTGCGGTAGAACGTTACCGGCAGCTTGCCCTCCGGGCTGTATTCTCCGAAAATCGCCTCTGCGACAGCTTTTCCGCCTGCCGCGCCGGGATACCATGCCTGCAGAATTGCCTTGCAGTGCGCATCCTCCCATTCCAGCGCCATTGCAGAGCCGGTCATGGATACCAGGATCACGGGCTTTCCGCTGCTATATGCGACCTCAAGCACCTCACGCTGCAGACCGGGGAACAGCAGGTCTTTTTTATCGCCGCTTGCAAATTCGTTGCCGGCGTCCCCCTGCTCTCCCTCGATGCTGGAATCCAGTCCCATCACCGCGATAATCACATCGCTGACCTCGCAGACTGCTTTTGCTTCGGAAATCCGGTCGTCCGCCTGTGCCAGTCCACTGGTTCTGTCCTTCCAGAGGTCGCAGGCTTCGGAATAATAAACCTTTACATCATCCCCGACATAATCCTCAATGCCTTCCAGCACTGTGATATAGCGGGATGCAGTTCCTTCATAGTTGCCCACCAGCGCTTTTCTGGAATCCGCATTCGGACCGATCACGCCGATCGTATGAAGTTTGCTCTTGTCAAGAGGAAGGAAATTGTCCTCATTTTTCAGAAGGACAAGGCTTTTTCTGGAAACGGTCTGGTTCAGTGCCTTGCTGGAAGCAAGATCTACCTGATCGTAACCGATTTTATCCAGTTCTTCCTGTCTCTCATCGCCAAGGATTCCCAGCTTCATCCGACATTCCATCAGGTTTGTCACCGCTTCATCCAGACGCGCTTCATCCACATAGCCGCCGCGCACCGCATCTCTCAAATTTGGGAAAACGCAGCCGCAGTTTAAGTCACAGCCATTGTTCATCGCCATCGTCGCGGATTCCAGCGGCGTCTTGGTAATTTTATGGTTTTCGTGGAAATCCGCAATCGCGCCGCAGTCACTGACAACGTGACCCTTAAATCCCCACTCTTTTCTCAGGATATCCTGCAAAAGCGTCTTGCTTCCGCAGCAAGGCTCGCCATTTGTCCGGTTATAGGCGCCCATCACGGCTTCTACCTTCGCTTCCTGCACACATGCCTTGAATGCCGGCAAATAGGTTTCATACAGATCCTGCTTCGATACGACTGCGTTGAACTCATGTCGAATGCCCTCCGGTCCGGAATGCACCGCAAAATGCTTCGCGCACGCCGCAGCCTTTAAATGATCCGGGTCTTCGCCCTGCAGACCTTTAATAAAGCCGACCGCCAGACGGGAAGTCAGATATGGATCTTCTCCGTAGGTTTCCTGTCCTCTGCCCCAGCGGGGATCGCGGAACAGATTCACATTCGGTGCCCAGAACGTCAACCCTTTGTAAATATCGTGGTCGCCAGCTTTCTGCTGTGCGTTATATTTTGCACGTGCCTCGGTCGCGATCACATCGCCGACCTGCTTTAACAGCTCCTCATCAAATGTCGCCGCCATGCCGATTGCCTGCGGAAATACCGTCGCCGTGCCCGCTCTTGCCACACCGTGCAGCGCCTCATTCCACCAGTTATAGGACACAATGCCAAGGCGCTCCACCGCCGGAGCGGTGTAAAGCGTCTGTCCTACTTTTTCTTCCAGATTCATCTGTGCAGCCAGAGCTGCTGCCTTTTCCCTGTATTTACTCATTTTTTCCGCTCATTTCTGCGCACGCTTTTTGCGCATGTCGAGTTTGTGTCA
>ERZ827088.5256-NODE-5256-length-10024-cov-2.551008_pt1 | contig 10024 bp, 7 predicted proteins | sample MGYA00519922_ERZ827088 | MGnify/ENA primary metagenome ERZ827088 (study PRJEB31778, sample SAMEA3449254) | human gut metagenome | biome: human gut; feature: human-associated habitat; material: faeces | place: United Kingdom | collected 2010/2012 ... | reverse complement strand
TTCCTACTGATTCTGCGATGATGAATGCGGCACAGGCTGCGGCAGAGTGGTACGCTATGAAAGATGGTGTAGTCAAGCATGATTCCTCTGCGGAAGGCGCGTGTCTCGAACTTGCTGGTGTTAGCTACGGCGGAAGCACTAACGCATTGATGTCACCCGCTTACGAGTCAGCCAATGAGATGGTTACTTCGTGGAAAAATTCAAACGGGCATTTTCAGTCTATGATTGATTCTACGATTGATAATATTGGTGTCGGAGTTGCCAAGAGTCCATCCGGACATTATTGGGCTGTGCAGTTCTTTGGAGATTACAATAGTGGAAGCACTTGGAGAAGTAGCGCCCTCAGTTCCAAAATGACTCCTGCCGAATATCTCAATCAGGCACTTAAAACCGAGAATTGAGTAGATATTCCTTGTAAATCTAAAAACTGCGTGGGAAGCGTGAATTTTCGTTCCCCACGCAGTTTTTTAGGTTTTAATCAATCGGTAAAAGCAATGCTTAGTAAATGAACATCAGCAGCCTTACGGATGCTGTTGTTTTTTTCGACCTGTCAAGAGAATTTTATGTTTATGTTTTATGTTTTAGAACCTAAAAAGCGGAGAACCTGGGAACTTGTATCCGTTGAATCTCGTCATCCTTACTGCACGAGAAATTCTCAAATAATTTATTCAAAAAATTGACTACTGAATTAAAAGGTGGTATAATTAGCGTCAGTGAGGGATAATGCTGAATTCCTCAAAATAACAATGAAAGGATTGATTATGTGAGAACAAGAATCGGGACAAGATTGCTGTCTTTGTTTTTGACGGCAATCTGCGTCATTGGCCTCATTCCGACCAGCGCATTTGCGGCTCCTTCTGGAAGTATGCCGAGTGAAATCACGTTACAGAAGAGTGACTATTTTCTCGACACAGCTGGAAGTAAGACGTACAACTCTCCCAGTTTTGGCGAACCGCTCTACCTCCACATTATCAACATGAATGTCGGCGGGGAGACCAAGGTTGGCTTCTGTGCTGAGCACGGCAAGCAGCTTGGCAACACGCTGATTGGTAAGAAGTGGGGCAATCCGGAGCCGGTAACAAATAGCTTTATCAAGATGATGATTGGCTATTATTACTGCATGACGGACGCCAAGTACCAGACCGACGCCTATAAGGAGAAGTGGGGCGGCGAACTGTGGACCGACCAAAACCTGATTCGGTATCACAACGCATGGATTCAGGCGCTCTGCTGGCGTGCGTTGGGTCAGGGCGCTGCAATCCCTTCTGACGCAGAAGGGCAGAAGGTCGCGATTGCCAAAGAGCTGATGTATATTGCGAATGCAAAGAATGGCACCAGCTACTCCGACATCTATACGGACAAATATGGCACCACCACCTTCTATCAAAAGGGCGAAAAGGTCCTTGATAACACGGATTGTTGGCCTGATGTAGACGTGACCCTGTATCATTACATTGGCGGTAATGCAACATCTCCGGATGGCAAGAAACACTACACCAATGATAACACGCAGGCCATCATGGTTGCCACGCCGAAGGAACCCACCTCTGAAGAGTACCAGATTGTAGTCAAGAAGGTGGATTCCAGTAATCCCACCAAGGGCCTTGCTGGTGCTGAATTTTCCTTGGAGATGGTCGGTTCGGATGACCCCAAGTTCCCCATGACCGGCGTTACTGGACAGAACGGAACTTATACCTTCAGAGGCCTCAAAGCTGGCACCTATCAGGTAACGGAGACCACGGCACCGGATGGCTACCAAATCGACAATCCCGGTCCCTACACGGTGACGCTTCCTACCAACGGCCAGAAAACCGTTACCGTGACCGCGTTGGACACGCCCATTACCCTCGCCAGCGGCAGCATCCGCAAGGTGGATAAGGACAGACCGACGATGGGACTGGCCGGTGCGACCATCCGCATCACTGGCATTGACAATAACTTCACCTATGAAGGTCAGACGGTCGAGGGCGGCGCTCTCACCGATGTGCCTTGGGACACGATGCCTGTCGGCTCTTATGTAGCCGAGGAGATTGGCGCTCCCGAAGGCTACATCCTCCCCTCTCCCCATGAGAAGAAGGAATTCTACTGGGACAAGAAGAACGAGGTTAAGCTGGTCTTCGAGAACGATTCCAAGGTCAAGGTTCAGCTTCTGAAGAAGGACGAATCCAATAATCCTCTTCCCGGATGCCTGTTCACGGTCATTAAGAACGGTCAAACCCTCTTCTCTGCTGTGACTGACGCTGCGGGAACCATCACCGTCCCGAACGTGACGGAAGGCACCTACTGGTTCGTCGAGAAGGACGCTCCGGAGGGCTACGTCGTCAACAGCGAGCCTGTGACGGCCTATGTGAGCGCGGCTGACATTCAGGGCAACAAGACCGTTACGGTCGAGGCGACCAACCACAGAAAGCCCGGTCTCGAAATCGTGAAAATCGACTCCGTGACCAAGGAACCTGTCGCCAACTGCACCTTCGACATCCGCAGCATCGACGGAACCTACCACGAGACTCTCACCACGGACGGTGCCGGCCGCATCTTCCTTGAGAATATGACGCCCGGTTCTTACGAAGTGAAAGAAACTGCCGTTCCCAAGGGCTACAACCTGAACCCTGAGAAGCAGACGGTTGAGCTGACTGCCGGCGGCACCTTTACCCTCACTTTTGAGAACGTCCCCAAGACTGACTTCACCCTCTTCAAGCATGACTCGAACAACCACCCCATCGCTGGTGTGACTTTCGAGATTTCCAAGAAGGGCGGCCAGTCTCTCGGCCACTTCACCACGGACGGTCAGGGCAAGCTGACGGTTCCCAATCTGGAACCCGGCATCTATGTTGCTGTTGAAACGGATTGCCCGGACGACTACATCCTCGACAAGACTCCGCATGAGTTCCAGGTCAACGCAGGTGTCACGAACGTCGGTATTGATGTTGTGAACCTCAAGAAGCCCGAAATCACCGTCAAGAAGGTCGATTCCATCGTTGGCGGCGGCGTTGAGGGCGCAAAGTTCGAAATCTTCTACGCCGGTACTGGCGGCACTGGCTCTCCCGCAGGAACCTATGAGAGCCTCGGCACCAAGTACACCGACGCAAACGGCATTATCCATCTCGACCACCTGAAGGAAGGCTGGTATCGCTTCACGGAAGTAGAAGCTCCCGAAGGCTATCAGCTCGACGAACCCTCTACGCAGGAGATTTACCTCAAGGGCGACGATAACGCAGAGCTTACCTTTAAGGACACTCCGCTCTCCGCCATCATCGTGATGAAGAAGGACGGCGTGAATGGCAAGGCGCTTCCCGGCGCTACCTTCCAGCTCCGTTACCTCGGCGGCACGTCCGGTACGGGTGGTACGGTCATTGGTGAGAAAGTGACCGACCAGAACGGCGTGTGCTCCTGGACCGGTCTCAAGGCTGGCACCTACATCGTCGAGGAAGTCAAGCCCGCTCCCGGCTATAACATCGTTGAAGGCCCCAAGACCGTCTACATCTCCGGCAAGGCTCAGGACGTTATCACGGTTTCCTTTGATAACTCCCCTGACGGTACGCTGCTGATTAAGAAGGTCGATGCCAAGAACCCCACGAAGGTGCTGGCTGGCGCTAAGTTCCGTGTTCAGTACACCAACGGCACGCTGCTCGGCAATGACAATGGCATCTTCACCACCGACGAGAACGGACAAATCACCATTGCCGGTCTTGAACCGGAAAAGACCATCATCGTGACTGAGATTGAGGCTCCTGCCGGTTACATCATTGACGGTCAGGCTCAAACCATCGACATCAAGTCCGGCAAGGTCGTTTCCATCACCTTCAAGAACGCGCCCAAGGGCGAACTGGTCATCGAAAAGACCGATGCCGCAACTGGCAAGCTGCTCTCCGGTGCTGAGTTCATCATCCGCAAGTCCGACGGTACTGAGGTCGGCGCAGATGGCAACATCCATAACAACCTCACTATCGAGTCCGGCACTCTGTCCTCTGACAGCCATTTCGTGACCGGCGGTGACGGACGCATCATCATCAAGGGCCTGACTCCCGGCAACTACACCATTACTGAGGTCAAGGCACCTGATGGCTACCTGATTGGTAAGAATGCTTCCCGCACCATTCAAATCACTGCTGGCGATACCCAGACCATCACTTTCGCCAACCCCAGCACCTGCTCCCTGCTCATTAAGAAGGTCTGCACGGAGAACCCCGACAAGATGCTTGAAGGCGCTGTCTTTGACGTGCGTTACGCGGATGGCACCGTGGTCGGTGACTCCAACGGCGTGTTTACTACCGGCGCTGACGGTACTATCCTGATTACCGGCCTCGAAGCGAACAAGGCTATCATCGTTACCGAGACCAAGGCCCCCAATGGTTTTGCTATCGACACGAAGCCTCAGACCATTACCACCATCGCTGGTAAGACGGTCCAGCTCACTTTTGCCAACGCTCCCTATGGCAAGCTCGTCATCGAAAAGCGTGATGCGCAGACCAATGAGCTGCTCCCCGGCGCTGAGTTCCGCGTGACCACCGCCGCTGGCTGCGAAGTCGGTCAGAACGGCGTTATCGGTGATACGAAGCTGACCAGCAATGGCATCTTCACCACTGGCGCTGACGGTAAAATCACCATCACCAACGTCCGTCCCGGCAGCTACATCATTACGGAAATCAAGGCTCCTGACGGTTATCTCATTGATGACCCGACTCGCACGATTACCGTAACATCTGGCGATACGCAGACCATCGTGTTCAAGGACACCAAACCCGGCGGCCTTATCATTGAGAAGCGCGACAGCGTGACCAAGGAGCCTCTGGCTGGTGCTACCTTCAAGGTGACGACCTCCGACGGCAGATTCGTCGCACAGGATGGCGGTGCCACCTCTACCAACGGCCTCTATACCACGGATGCCAACGGTCAAATTCACATCGTTGACCTTGACCCTGACACCTATGTTGTCACGGAAGTGACCGCGCCCGACGGCTATCTGATGGACGCTCCTTCTCAGACTGTCAAGATTGAGAAGAACGACACACAGACTCTCACCTTCTACGATACGCCGCTCGGCGGCCTTACCATCGTCAAGGTTGACTCTGAGTCTGGCAAGCGTCTGGAAGGCGCTAAGATTGAAGTCGCAAAGCTGAACGGCGAAATCGTCGGAACCTATGTGACGGATAAGCTGGGCGTCATCCAGCTCCCCGACCTCGATGACGGTTGGTATCAGCTGACCGAAATCAAGGCCCCCAAGGGCTACCTGCTCGACTCTACTCCGCAGAAAGTCGAAGTGAAGAAGGGCGAGACCAAGACCTTCGAGTTCGAGAACACCGCCTCCGCATCCATGCTTATCCATAAAATCGACTCCGTAACCAAAAAGGGTATCCAGGGCGTTAAGTTCGTCGTGTACGACAGCTCCATGACCCCCATCGGCGAATACGAGTCTGACGACCAGGGCTACGTCCACCTGAACAAGACCCTTGAGGACGGCAAGTATTACGTCCGCGAAATCGTGGCAGCCGAGGGCTACATCCTCGATAACAAGGTCAAGAGCTTTACGGTTCTGGCTGGCGATACTGCTATGATTGAGTGGGAGAACACTTCCGAACTGGGTCAGATTCAGGTCATCAAGACCTCTGAGGGCTATAGTTCCGTCAATGGTCTTCCTGCTGGCACTCCCCTCTCCGGCGCTATCTTCGCTGTCTATGACAAGCAGAATAACGTCGTGGATAAGTTCCAGACCAACGAGAACGGCATCGGCTCTTCCAAGAAGCTCCCGCTCGGTATCTATACCGTGAAGGAAGTTCAGGCCCCCGCGAACTACGGTCTGAATCCCACCGTGTTCACCGCTGACATCGAGTTTGCCGGACAGGTCGTTAAGCTGAATGTGACCGACCCCGTTATCACGGCCGGCGTCTCCATCAAGAAGACCGGTTACGCGCAGACGATGAATAACAACGTCATGCGCTGGACCGTCAGCGGCGTCCGCAATGACTCCACCACTTCCCTCCAGAGCTTCTACTGGAGAGATACCCTGCCTACTGACGCTGTTCGTCTGACCCGTCTGGTGACTGGTACTTACAGCACCACGCAGACTTACAAGGTCACGTTCACCACTAACCTCAACAGCCAGTGGCGCACCGCATACGACAACCTGAGCACTGCCAAGAACTACACGCTCGACATGAGTTCTGCCGCTCTGGGCCTTGCCAGCAACGAGTATGTGACGCAGTTCATGCTCTCCTTCGGTATCGTCCCCGCTGGGTTCCACCAGCTCACGAACGCCACCGTTGACGCGCAGACGCTGTACGCGCTCACCAATGGCTACAAGTTCACCAATAAGGCTGACGTCGGCGGTCTGCTCGGCGGCAACTGGGTGCAGAGCATCGCTCGCTGGACTACTTCGATTTATTCCCACTATGTTCCCGCGAAGCCCGCTGCTCCCAAGTCTCCCACGCTGCCTCGTACCGGCTACTAAGCCTTTTCCCCTCCTCGCATAATCAAGCAGGAAGCTCCCCCGGAGACAATGCCTCCGGGGGAGCTTTCCTGTCCCTGTCTCAAAACGCCCCTGAGAGCGCGTAGGACGCATTTTTCTCGTAGGGTATCCTCGGATACTCTCAGGCGCGCAGAAGCGCTCCTGCGGCCTCCCTGCGGCAAATTTCGCACTTTCACACCGCTACTGTTTCTGCCTGCGACCAATTATCAAAACAATAACCAAAAAAGTACCGCCGGAAGCAAGTTGCTTCCGGCGGTTTGGCCTATCCAAAAATTAAATTTTGTAGTCCGGATGGAATTGTTTCATCCATGCGGAAAACTCGTCCTGAGAACAGCCAGACAGTTTGAGCGCATTTGCCAAGGTCAACATACCGTTGACAACAGCATTGCAAAGTGCTTTCAGTTCGCCTCTCTGTTCGCCTTTCCGTTCACCTTCTTGATAGATTCCGTCACTTAAATTACACATATTCGTCAGTTTCTCCTTTCTGGGAATAGTGTTCTCCATACCAAATCGTTCATACAAGATTTCTTCTTTTTCAAGAGCAGACCGCCGCTCTGTAAACAGCACCGTCAGCATATCCAGCAGCCTATTATTACGGTATTCGGCTGCCGTTTTATCGAGTCCGACAATGATGACTGACATATAGTCGCATCGGTCCTTGCTCCCGTAGTTGCCATAGATATGCGTCGGATGGAAGCTATATTCCGTGATGGTGTTTTTTGCGTCCTCAGACGCATTGAAACAAATCCAGATGGAATACACTTTTTTGAGATGCTGGTACTGACTGTCCTCAAATTCTCTGGTTAGCTGAGAAGAAATCAGGCGTGACGCATAGAAGACGCCTCTTGCTTCCAGCGTGTATTGCGGTTGGAAATTGTTCTGCGCTTCAATATTCAGGAAAATTTTAATACTCCCGTTTTCGTGAGGAACCATTGCCTCCAGAAGCACATCGAACGTGACCCTGCCCTCGTTGAGGATTTTATTTTCGGTATTGCGCCCATTGGTCGCTCCCGGATAGATTTCGACCGTTCCAATCTGAGGGTCATTTTCGATGCACTGAACGATATCCGGGATTTCCATATCCCTGAATTCCGCTACCGCACCCTGCATAATATGGGCGAGGACCTGCTTATCTCCCAGCAGCTCCTTCGCAAGGGCGTCGTAACGTGCCTTTTGCTCCTCAGTAGACAGGCCGAGCGCCTGAGAGAGATGTGTTTTAGGTGCGTGTGTGTCCATAGGTGTATCTCCTTTTAGCCTCTATATCAAGCATAGAAACCTTTTCAAATAAAATATACCACGCCTTCGCCAGCTTGTCAAATATGACTCGGCCGCCCGACTTTCAGAATCACATCTGCAATAGATTTGGGCGTGAAGAAGCGCGAAACGGAAATGCCGGTCCACGTTCCATTCGTGCCGTTGATGCCGTTCAGGAGTTTCACCGCTCGGCCAAACTTTGCATCGCCAAATACGGGCCACTCTTTGAGGTTTTTGGTGTAGTCATCTACGAGCACATCGGTCATTCTGACGCCGCCCGGAACACGGAGACGCTTGGGAACGGAGCCTTCGACATATATCCGGTGGTCCACATCCACAAAACTCAGATACTCGTTGAGCCACGCATCCTTCTCCGAAATGGCATAGCGGCTGTCATCGAGAACCGCAGACAGAATGAATACTTCTGCCTCCCCGCTTTCGTAGAGCTTCCATGCGGCCTCTACAACGCTCTGATATGGCTTTAACGAAAGGAAATAATCCTTCTCGTACAGGTCTTCCGGCTCCTTGGCAGCTTTCCATTCCGCCAGTGTGCCGTCCATGTCAAAAAATACTCGAAACATATCTCTATTCTCCTTTTTGTTTTTTTAGGGAGTCCCCGCTCAAATGAGCGAGGACTCTTTTTCCATGTGGTCAAAAATTTTCTCAGTGTTAATGCGATAGCCTCCGAATGGAGTTTCCTCCAGAAAGAAACCTCTGGACAGAAGCTCTGCTTCCAGTCCCAGATAGACCGGCCTCTTTCCAAACTGCGTCACGCGATACACGACATACGGGTGGTACTCCGCAAAGGCAAACGGGATTCTGACGCAAGTACCGTCCGCCGCCTTTGCAGTGAACACGATGTCGTCCCCAAAACGTTCCGGTCCGAAATGACACTCCTTGAGTCCGATGGCGGACAAATCAAATGTCTGCTTCATAGTGCCTCCCCCCTTCTCACAGATTTTCGAATCAAAGGCATTCGCAAATCTGCTTGCGGGTCAGGTTCGGCGTCGTGTCGAAGATATCGACAAAATCCTTGAGTGTCTTTGTGCCGTCCTCCAAAGCATTCATTGCCTTTTTTGCCTGTATAGTATTGGTGAACTTCATGCCCAGACGGAACTTCTCCCCTCGGCGGGGATAGGAATAGTGTCCTTTGTATACACTGCCCTTAGCAACGGGGTAAGCGGCCAACTGGTCAGCATAGGCATGGAGCGAAGGATAGTCCTCGCTCCAGTCTTCCATCTGAAGCAGATACTCGCCATCCACCTTCGACGTAATGTTTCTTTTCTCGATAACTTTCATGATAAATCTCCTTATGCAACTTTTTTCTTTGTTTCATGTGAAACATTTGTGCTTTTTGATGATTTCCTGAACTTTTGAACCGAAATTCTCAAACTCTTTATTTCCTGGATTCTCAGGTTCTCAGGTGCCAATGCAGTAAATGTAGTTCCCATGCCGAACGACGTCAGCATTCTTGGGCCAGAATCCACACTGCTTCATGCCGCGAACGCTTCCGGAGCAGTGAATGTTCGGACACTTAGACAGGTCAATGTGTCCCTTTGCTGCGATAGCTTTTGTGAGAGATGTGTAATACATGGTTCAGACCCCCTTCAGCAGACCGTCATTTTTCCGGTCAGTCGGATGGGGACGCTCTGAGAAAGCCCCATGTGCTTGCGGAACTGGTAGCCGAGATTGCTTCTTGCCTTCTTTTCCGACTCCGCAAACGTCTGCCCTCTCCACTTCACGGAGAGAATGTCGTCAAAGGAGCGCACGGCACCATCGTAACTGTACCTTTTTTTCGTGGTGTTCATTTTTCATTTCTCCATTCTGAAAAAATATGTATATAAAAGCCAGCGCTCCCAATGGGGGCACCGGCTGAATTTTCATTTTGTTTGTGATACTTCCTTTGTATGTTTTCAGTATACGGCTTGTAGGAGAAACCCCCTTGTTTCAACGCTGGGAACTTGAGAACCCAAATTCCCACTCTTGGAACCGCAAAGAAAAAGCCCGCTCTGCATTATGCAGAGCGGGCGTGCTTAGTCTCAGAGATTGAGGTTAATGCGGCGGTTGAGTTTCTTCACCTCGTCCTTGCAGACGGTGCTCAACTCCTCCACTTCAGGAGCGGAATACACATTTTTGAGCATCGCGCAGGCGTCTTTGAAGGTGACATCCGGGCTGGTTGTGAAGAGAATGTTGGAATCATCCATCAGCTCAACGAGCCAGACAATGTACTCGTCCGTCTTGTTGTCCATCGTCAAATTGTCGATGATGTGATTCATTTCCAGAAGCTCTGAGACAGCGGAGAAG
>ERZ827088.5254-NODE-5254-length-10024-cov-7.545993_pt1 | contig 10024 bp, 10 predicted proteins | sample MGYA00519922_ERZ827088 | MGnify/ENA primary metagenome ERZ827088 (study PRJEB31778, sample SAMEA3449254) | human gut metagenome | biome: human gut; feature: human-associated habitat; material: faeces | place: United Kingdom | collected 2010/2012 ... | reverse complement strand
GTGTTGTGGCTTTCAGGCTGTCAGTCGGAGACTTGACGGCATTGGTTTGAGTGACTACTTCCATTGTATCGTTATTCGGAATGGTCTGCAAGATATTTTTCGTATAATTTAAAGATTTCACAGTTTCGGTCGCAACAGGCCGAGATTTGTTCATAGGCAAAACCTCCATGTTTTATTTTTGATGTAAGTTCAAAATCACCTGCTCACTCTGCTCATCCTGCACCTATTGCACACTGTGAGCAGGCTGAGCAGGGCTTTTTCAAGTTGATTCTTATTTTTTAATCCCACGGACTGGGAACATCAACGGGTAAAAACAGGTCAACGTCTACATTGTGAAAGCCCCGATTTGTGCCGATGCACTTATCATCGTAGACGATGCCCAGACTTTTCTGATTATCTTTTAGATGGTGGATAAAGGTTGATGCTGCCAGCGGCTTTTCCAGGTTATCCAGACACCAGCGTTTGTAGACCTTATAGAAATCGGTAGACTTGCACTTGGCCCCCTGCCGAATTTCAAAGTAGCCCTCAGATTTGAGAAAGCCCAGAATGTTGTTGCCCTGCTCCATCGCTTCTTTCAGATTCGCGGCGGTGCGTTCGCTGATGGTAAACTGATAGTTGTTCCGAATCAGCCGATGAAGCCCCTCCAATGCCCAAAGCAGGATACCTTCTTTTTCGTTCCGCATCTTGTCAATGAGAAAAGGATCATCCACCCGGCCAACGGGCTTTTCCTTAGTGGTGAGCAACAGCTGGCGGCGATAGAAACCGTTGGACTTGTCATAGAGCGCGTGTAAACTGCCGTTTCCGAAGCAGGCAAACCGAACATACAGCGTACCCTGCACACTCTGCTGTCCTTTGCGCTCAATGTCAATTTTATCTTCCAGCGTGACAAGAGTTTTAATGTTGTTGGTCTGCGGCAGGGCCTCAGTTTTCATGTCATCGTCCACCAAAAGCAGCTTGTACTCCAAGTCTGCACGGGCAAAGCGGTTGGTTTCCACTTTTTGTAGACTGCCTGTGTACATACTGTTGCCGAACAATTCTCGCAGAATCAGCCCGATTCTGGATTTTCCCTCGCCGCCCTTGCCGACCATCAGCAGCATTTTCTGCGCTTTGGTAACAGGCAGCAGGCAATAGCCAATGTATTCTTGTAAGGCCGGAATATCTTCTTCGTATAGCAGTTCGTTCAAGAATTGTAGCCAGCGTGTCGGTGCTGGTGCTTCTGGCACATAGGAGATGGGCAGTCGGTTCATGCAGTATTCTTTTTCAGGGGTAAAGTGACCGTCCACAAAGTATGTGCCGTTTCGGACATGGATGCGGTCTGTCTGAATCTCCGGCGACTCGGATGCACAGGCCAGTTTGATAGCCTGCACGATGTGTTCAATGCGCCGCGCTACGCTGGTGGTGGCATAATAGCGAATCTGCTCATAGATTTCCTTTTTCAGTGGAGCTTCATCCTCCACCATGCCATCTACCGTAAATAGCCTGCCTTGAAAGCAGCGCATGGGGTGCAGGCTCAAAAAGTAATCTGCGAACAATGGTTCAATGATTTTCCCGTTGTCACCCACCCAGTTTCGGGCAGGTGCACTATGCTGCATCTTCGGTTTCCTTGCGATTGCTTTTCCAAGAGCGGTCACTTCCTTTCCGTTCAATAGTTGTTGCTTTTCATTTGGACCTTCCTGCAAAAGAATATCCAGCAGATATTGCACACGGTCTGCATAGTGTAGACTTGCTACAAAACAAGGATGCAGGGATGCTTCTGGATTTTTGGGTGCATAGGCCATGCGCCAATTTGCTAGCAGAGAACGATAGCCACACAGGATTTTGTAGAATTGCTCTTTCGGACTTAGCGGTTTTTCCACCGGCTTACAGGGAAGTGGTTGAAAATTATCTGTTGCAGAAAGTCCAAAATCTGTAGCCAGCTTTTCAGCCGCCTGCCGCAAAGAAAGTTGAAACAGTTTTGCGGTGAGGTCGATTACATCACCATCCGCTCCACAGCCAAAACAGTGAAATCGAAAATCCACTTTCATGCTGGGATTGCGGTCTGCATGGAATGGACAGCAAATCATGCTGCTGCGGTTTGGACGAAAACCATAGGCTTCTGCGGCTTGTCGGGTGGTGATATTCAGCTTTACGATTTCAAATAAATTGTTGTTCTTGAAGATTTTCCTCCTTTACAGTTCTATGCCATGACTTCGCTTCTTCGGTTTGGTGCATATCTGCTCACGCTGATGGATTTCTTCCTGCCGCCGATGCAGCTTTTGTAGAACAGACGGACGGGAATCCTCTTTGATTTGCTCCATGGCTGCTTTTTTCACCTCTGGGATATAGAAGAACTGCGTCCCTCTTGAAAGAAGGCTCTTGATTGCCCCAATGATATTTTTCCGCAGGCAGAGTATTTGTTCTTCTGCATATTTTCTGGTGCGGAAGTCTGCAATTCGTTCTGGTTCCATTAACCATTCCAAATGTTGATCAATTTCATTTACAGCCTCCTGTAATGCTTTGTTTAATCCAACATCGGAAACCGCAAGGACCGCTTGGTCATAAGAACCATTTACCGCATCATTAAACAAATCGTTTACATCTACCCATTGCGAAAACAGTTCTTCTAATTCGTTCTCCTGGCTTCTAATTTTTTCATTGTTTTTCGAAATCTCTTCAGATTGCCTTATCGCCTGATTGAATAGTTCAGCATATTCATCTCGCTGGTTACGGCAATCTTCCAGCAATCCGACATATTGAATACTTTGTTCTTGCAGTTCTTTCTTCTGTTCTGCAATCCGTTCATTTTGCTTTTTCAGAATGTAATCCTGCTTTTCCAGATAAGTTCGTCCACCGTATTCCGGCACTTCATCCAGTTCCAGACCGTGGCGTCTGGCAATCTCGAACAGCATCGTGCGGCAGGCTGCATCGAACGTGATCTTGCGGTTGTTGTAGCGGCCAAGGGGCTTGTCTGGCTTTGGCAGTTCAAAGCCAAGTGCTTCCAACGCTTTTTCCTGCTGCGGAGCAATCTCGCCATACTTGTTTTCACAGTCAAACACATGGCGTTCGTGGATGTGCGGTGTTCCCTCATCCAGATGTAACGCCCAATCCAGAATGTGAACGTGCTTGCCAAAGCGCTCGTGGAACTCATCCATAAATTCTGTGGCGATTTGAAAAAGCTCTTTCGGGGAAGCGTGGCTTTCCAATGTTCCAAGCTGATAGATGCTTTCTTCAGGGCAGGTTTTCTTGCTGACAAGCAAATCTTCGGTGGAGCGGTTTCGTTCTGTGTGCCGGATTTTGGCGTTGCGCTCGTTCTGCTTTTCGGTGAAGTTGGTGTAGTGGAGTTTGTAGTAGAGCTTTTCGACTTCTTCAAAGGTGTCAGCCAGACTATCCACATCTTTGGGCTGCAGGGCAGAACGGATGCCGTTATAACAATCCCAATAGATGTTTTGCTGGACACGCTCTGGGTCGATATGCTCGCTGTTGGCAATTTCAAAACTGCGGTCATTGTGTTTTGGATTGTAAGTGCCGTGCTTTCCGGCGCGGCCATTGTGTCGGGTCAGTTTCAGCGACCATCTCTCCTTTCTGGGGTTACGCAGAGAGCGCCGTGCGCGGGGTAGGGGCAACGCGGTGCAGCGAAGCTGCAAATCTGCCGCCTGCTGTGCGCCAGATAATACCCAGTAGGATATGACGCAGGGCATCACATCCACTGGGCAAGGCTGCCGCCCTTGACCCGCGCAAAGAGCTGCGCTCTCTGCACTCTTGCGCCGAACAACCTGACAGACAAGACTTGTGAAGTCCTCTCTGCCAGCTTGCCCGGTTCTTCCTCGGTGTCGGTCTGCCTGCAAGCGGTTCCTGCCCGATTTCCTCCGGCGTATGGCTTTTTCTTGGTGCGCTCGTGTCGTGGCGGCACTTCCCCGAAAAAGCATATTAACTTGCAGCCGATCATGTGGTTTTCAAGGTGCACTGTGATTTTGTAAGAAGTTGAGGGCTTTCAAAAATGCGAGTAAGACTGCTTTTGAAAGTAGTTCCCACACCTTATACAAACTTAAAGGGGTGTTTTTAAACGGGGGCTTATGAAAATTCTGAAAATTTTCACTTTTTCAAACAACCTCCTATACCTATAACATTCTAAAATGGGTGTTTGGCAACCTGATTTTCAAATTTTGTTTGGAAAACTTCTTACACCAATATGAATCTATAGGGCCGTTTTGGAATACAATTTTGGACAAAAAGAAAAACGGCAAAGTTCGCAATAGAACCTTACCGTTTCTGGGAATGCTGCACAGCAGCACCGTATTATTTCTTTTGGTTTATTATTTCATAACTGCGTTCAGCAATGTCTGATAGTCACTCACCACATCGTACACCACGTTTTCATCGTTCAATGCCTTGAAATGTGCGCGGGCACAATCAATTTTCGCCTGTTCTACCGGGGTGATGTGATTGAGCTTCATGGAATCCAGTGTGCCTTTGGTTTCAGCAACAAAGTAGATGTGCTTGACTGTGCCCTCATAGAACGCAATCGCCCAGTCGGGATTGTATTTTCTAACAGGTGTGGAAATATAGAACCCATCCGGCAACTTTACATAGACTGCCACATCACGGTTCGTATCAAGGAACGGCTGGAACAGAGCAAACAGGAGTGCAGGAACAAAAACAAGGCCCAGGCGCCCCACAAGGGCAAACCTGAGCTGGAGTTGTAAGGAGGTGCGTATATGCCCCATTATGAATATGGCAAAGATTATCCCTTTGCCGCCTTCATCACCAATCTGGGCAAGTACAACGAGGGCTCCCTGGTGGGCGAATGGGTGAAGTTCCCCACCACGGCGGAGGAGATGCAGAAGTTGTTTGAGCGGATCGGGATCGGCTCCAAGGATGACTTCGGGCAGCCCTACGAGGAGTGGTTCATCACCGACTATGACTGTTATGTGGACGACCTCTATGACAAACTGGGCGAGTACGAGAACCTGGACTGCTACGATGTGTACCCCGACATCCGCGACCATGACGACCTGGGGCGGTATTACATTGAGGAGCTGGACGCCATTCAGGTGCCGGAACACCTGAAAAACTACATCGACTACGAGGCCTACGGGCGGGACATTGCCCTGGAGGAAGGCGGCCAGTTCACCGACCTGGGGTATGTGCGGGATACCGGGTACATATCAATACACAACCACTCTGAAATTATTTTTAATATTGCATTTTCCGATATTCTGTCGGTAAAACCTGCGTCACATCCTTGAATGCCTTAGAGAACTTCCCTTGGGTCTCATACCCTACCTGAGCGGCCATATCGGCAATGGTGGCATCGGTCTCCCGAAGTAGCTTCATGGCTTGGTGTACCCGGATACTCCTTCATATAGGTGGCAATGGGCAAACCGTAAACTGCTTTGAACACTTCTTTCAGCGTAGAAGTATTGATGAGATACGCTTTTTTGTACTCTAGCCTGGCAGGCTGCACAAGTCATGCCTGTGACATTGTACTTTTCCTGCATTTTTTGAAACCTCCTTTGCCGGAAAATAGGACACCCATACGGGGTGTCGGTCTTTCTGGTTTCCAGTATAGTCCGGCAAAAGAGGCTTGTATCGTCCATTCAGAAATCCTTTTTGCCCAAATGGAAGAGTTTTTCCGTGTAACGATCCAAAATTTCCTGCAAGGTGATGCTACGCATAGACTCCTCTGCTCTGGCCTGTATCAAGTCGTAACAGTCCCGCAGAACCAGTTGAATATTTACTCCTACACCACAGGCGGGGTTGGTATGGGTATCCTGGTGAAGCAGTGGCTTGTCACCCTCTACTGCCCGATAAGCATCCAGCAGTGTAATCTGGCAAGGCTCTTTGGCAAGAGCAGGGCGCGGGTGTCCCTTCACGCTGGTGAGCAGCCCGCCTTTCCGCAAGGCAGACATGAGCTGGCGCACATAGGCCGGGTTAGTTTGGACACTCTCCGCCAATTTATCGCTGGTTAGTTCACAGTCTGGATGCAAGGCGATGAAAGCCAAAATATGAACGGCGTCACTGAGTTTAGTAGTGTATTTCATTCTATGATCCCCATTTCCCTTTGATGTTAGTTTTATTATAACAGCATATTGACACTGACGCAAGCTTGTGCTAAGATAAATTGAAGTAAAAATAAAAATAACACCAACTTGAAAGGAATGGAGACAATGAACTTCTATGATGATCTGGTCATGCAGACCCAGATGAATTATTCCAGGCACTATCCTATCTATGCTTCCGGCGGTACGCCTTATCAGCTGACTGACAAAAAGCCGCTGCCGTATAGCGAACAGATCCATCGTTTGGTACAGGAGGTAAAGGAAGCTGACTGTGTGGTAGTGGGCGGGGCCTCCGGCCTGTCCGCTGCCGGTGGCGGAGATTTTTACTACGAGGACAACGACTCCTACCGCAAATACTTCCGCCCTTTTGCCGAGAAGTACCACTTCAAAGGTGCTTTTGCAGGGATGATGCACCCCTGGAAGACAAGGGAAGACTATTGGGGGTATCTCGCCACCTTCCTTCACACCACCCAGACCGCACCGGTGCGTCATCCCTATCTGGATTTAGACGCTTTGCTGAAGGGCAAGGACTTCTTCATCCTCACCACCAACCAGGATACCCAGTTCGTCAAACTTTACCCGGAGGAGAAGGTGGCAGAGATCCAGGGGGATCATCGCTTCTTCCAGTGTGCCGCCTGTTGTACCGATGACACTTGGGATGCGGTAAAGCCGGTGGCTGATATGGTAGCCGCTATGGGGGATGACACGAAGATTCCTACGAATCTCATTCCCCGGTGCCCCCACTGCGGCGGTGAGGCATTCCCCTGGGTGCGAGGATATGGGAATTTCCTGCAAGGAAAGAAATATGAAGAACAGTACGAAAAAATTTCTCGCTACATACTGGAACACAAAGACAGCAAAATTCTGTTCCTGGAGCTGGGCGTTGGTCGAATGACTCCCATGTTTATCCAAGAACCTTTCTGGAGCATGACCCTCAGCTTTCCCCATGCTCGGTATATTGCTGTCAACAACAAGTATGACTTCCTGCCCAAGCAGTTGGAGGACAATGGCATGACCATTGTGGCCGACATTGCTCAAGTGCTACGAGATGCACGGGACACCATGGGCAGTGGAGATAACAATCAATGAGGGTTGGAAACAATTCTTGTTGTTGGAACTTGGCGTGGGTGAGATGACACCCAGTATCATCAAACTGCCCTTCTGGGAACTTACTGTCAAAAACGAAAACGTCTTTTATGCATGTCTTAATCGAGAGGCAGCTCATAGGCCAGAGCATCTGCGGGGACGCAGCCTGTATCTGCAAGGAGATTTGGCGGAAACTCTAGCTGCCCTCCGGCAGATGCGATCCATTGCAGCAACCATAAAATAGAAAGGAGCGAACGAATATGATTGATTGGAACCCTATTGCGGAAAAATTCAGAGAAGCGGACGCTATCCTGATCGGGGCCAGTAACGGCCTGTCCATCACCGAAGGATTGCATTTGTTCGCAGATAATGCAGCCTTTGATGACTTGTTTGGAGATTTCAAACAAAAATACGGTTTACATTGTATTTTGCAGGGCATGATGGCCGGATGGCCCAGCGAGGAGGAAAAATGGATCTTCTGGGCCCGGCTCATCCATCATTACTGCGGGCAGTACCAGCCTACGCCGGTGATGAATCCTTACGGTAAAACGGACAAGGCCTTTTCTTCCTGTCTTTAAATCTCCGTTCGCTGTACACGGCTCGCAGACAAGCGCCGCCTTCGCGTCCTTCGCAAGCTCACAAATGATATCGGTAGACTCAGCACTTCCGGTCTCCTCGTCACCGTTAAAGATGAATTCCAGCCTCTTTCCCGGATCGATCCCAAGATCCTTATATGCCTTTACAGTCCAGATCGCGGAAATAAGTCCGCCTTTCATGTCATAAACACCCGGTCCGTGGAGCTCATTTCCTTCTGTATAATACTTCAGCGCACCGATGAGATGTACGGTGTCATAATGACCGATAAACAGGATCTTCTCCGTACCCTTTCCATACTGGAACCGCACCGGACAGTGTCCGTTCTCCGCTTCGTAGACAAAGCTGTCCTCTCCTGTGCGCTCCTTGATCAGCATGATCAGCTTTTCCCGCACCTTTGCCAGAGCCTCAATATCTGAAGTGCTGGCCTCTGTCAGGACTAGAGATTTTAAGTCCTCAAAGATCTCCGTCTCATGTTCTTTTAAGTAAGCAAGTATTTTCTGTTCCATGATTTCTGTCCTTTCTTCTGTAATTGATACTGTATGCCCTTCCGGCCAACCAGATCGATCCGTTTTCATTTTACATCAAATCTGAACCATCGGAACTATTTTTTCATATTTCATAAAATCTGCCTGCACTTTTGTACAGCATTTCTCAGTCCGGAGATTTCCTATCCGTATATTACTTCTTTATCACGCGGACCTTCTTCCATTTTCCTGTCAGATACCATCCAAACGAGATCACATAATTCGCAGCCCAGCCAAGGGGAACCGCCATCCATGCTACCTGGATTCCATAAATCGGTGCAAACAGGTTCGTCACGCTGACACGGATCGCGAGATTCACGAGGTTTGCCACCGTAAATGCCGTCACATCACCTGCGCCGCGCAGCAGACCGTCCGTGGACGCCTTGAGGCCGATAAACGAGTAGAAAAACGATAAGAACTTCACATAACTGAGTCCCACCGAATATGCTTCACTGCTGCCGCTGTCAAGGAACAGGGACACGAATGCGCCTCCTGCCAGCTGGTACATTATGCAGAGCACCGCCCCCGCCGTCAGGACGATCACATAGCACATCCGGTAACCTTCCTTCACCCGGTCGATCTTTCCGGCCCCCATATTCTGGGCTGTGAAGGTTGACATGGCATTTCCCATGGCCAGCATCGGCACGATGCTTAAGGACTCGATCCGCATGCCCGCGGAGTATCCGGCGATCGCCGTGGAGCCGAAGCTGTTGATCACAGACTGGACCAGCAGGATTCCGATATGGACGATGGACTGCTGCAGTGTGGACGGAACGGCGATCTTCACCATGGAGACCGCCATCTCTCCGCTGTAGAGACGCACCGGCTCCTCGGCAGGATACCCCTTTAGCTTCCGCATCAGAAGCAGGAAGGAGATCACCGCCGAGATTCCCTGTGCGATCAGTGTCGCCAACGCAACGCCACGGACGCCCTGCTTGAAAATGATCACGAGGATCATGTCCAGCACGATGTTTAACAGGGAAGAAAAGATCAAAAGGTACAGCGGCTTCTTTGAATCTCCCAGTGCGTTGAAGATCGATGCCTGAACGTTATACATGAACAGAAACGGCAGTCCGAGAAAGTAGATCGCCAGATACAGCGCCGCATCCGAGAAAATATCCTCCGGTACGTTGACGAGATTCAGGATCCGATTGTTGAACAGGAGCCCCACTGCTGCCAGAAACGCCGCAATCCCAAGGAAATTGAACATCGTTGTGTAGACTGCCGTCTTCATCTTCGCGAGTTTTCCCGCTCCCAGAAACTGGGAGATCACCACGGAGCTTCCGATTCCGCCGCCGATGGCGATGGCAATAAAGACGTTCGTGATCGCATAGGATGCGCCAACCGCCGCTAACGCCTGTTCCCCAACGAATTTTCCTACCACTACTGAGTCCGTGATGTTGTAAAACTGCTGAAATAGATTTCCGAGTATCATCGGAAGCACGAAGAAAAGCAGGGATTTTCCCGGATTGTCCGTCAGCATGTCATATTTTTTTCTTGTCTCTTTCATGTCTGTCAAAACGTAATGATGGAAGCCAACGCCAGTTTCGCTCTGGAAAACAGTGTCTCAGCTACCGCATACTCCTCCATTGAATGATTGTTCGCGCCCTTGACGCCCATGGCGCAAACTACCGGAACGCCTTCCGCCGCAGCCAGGCAGGAATCGGACCAGCCGCCAACTTTCTTTGTCTGCAGCTTTCCGTAACCGATCATGTCTGCCGTCTTCTGGACATGGCGGAAAAGTTCCAGATTTTTCTCCGATACCGGCATTACCGTGCT
>ERZ827088.5253-NODE-5253-length-10025-cov-2.786861_pt1 | contig 10025 bp, 8 predicted proteins | sample MGYA00519922_ERZ827088 | MGnify/ENA primary metagenome ERZ827088 (study PRJEB31778, sample SAMEA3449254) | human gut metagenome | biome: human gut; feature: human-associated habitat; material: faeces | place: United Kingdom | collected 2010/2012 ... | reverse complement strand
TTTCCGGTACGGGCATCAGGTTATATCCTTTCAACACGGATTCCAGATACATACCTGTCCCTCCACATAAAACGGGCAGACAGCCTTTTTGTTTGATGGATTCGTAAGAAATCAGGAAATCCCGCTGATATTCGAAAACATTGTATTTATATCCGGGATCGGCGATATCAATCAAGTGATAAGGAATTGGATGTCCGTCGACTGTATAATCTGCCAAGTCCTTGCCCGTACCGAGGTCCATTCCCCGATAGATCTGACGAGAGTCGGCACTGATAATTTCTGTATTCAGTTCATGGGCTAATGCTGCAGCAAAAGGAGTTTTCCCTGAGGCTGTTGGCCCTAATATGGTGATTAAATCATAGTCCGGCATAGCTTTATTCTTTAATGACGGCAAAAATACAAAATAATTTTGACCCAGTGGGTTATTTGGATGCTTTTATCTGATTATTTAATAGGAAGCAGAACTCAAATTTGAACTACATAAAAGTTTGAAGAAGCGTTGAGAAAAGCTACTTATTAATGGTCTGTAGGATACGACATACCTTTCCATTCTTGTCCACGCCCTCGATAATGATATCTTCGGGAGCTGTGCTGTCCGGTGTATAGTATTCTATGGTCGCTTTGCCTTCGGCGTCTAACCGTAATTCCGGATTCCAGTAAACGGTACTCCGGAAGTCCGAACGCTGAGCGTTCTTTTTCTCGGGAGTATCATAGGTGGGGTGATAGAATTCTACGGACTCACTGTATCCCAGCGGCGTATAAGTGATAATTCCCTGCGCTGGTCTGGCCGGAAGATTTCTAGGGTCTTTCAGAGTGATGACAACGGCACCTCCGGAAGCACGGGGACCCAGTATGACGGCATCTGCTCCTCGAAGCAGACTGATACTGGACATGTCACTGACTTGGATATCCTTCAAAATATCGGAAGCATCTTCATACACAATATCATCGATAACAATGATTGCCGGTTCGGAATTGTTACGGATATGTATCTCACTTCCGTTCGTGATTGTAACGCTGGGTAGTCTGCTGGCTGCATCAAAAGCTGTCTGACCGTATCCTTGCAGTCTGTCTTCTTCTACAGTATAGGTGTTGATACCCCCTGTATAGATACTTTTTGAACTCGGACGTTCCCGCTTCGCTGTAACTGTCACTTCTTTCAGATTGTACACACGCATTCCCCCTTCCATATAATACTGGTCACGGGTATTCATCAGATAATCTTCCATAAAGGTAGTTGCTCCGTTAAAATAAGGGGCTTTATGCGTAGCGACCGGGTACTGGGGAGGATCCATTAGAATATCTACACCGGCAAATCCTTTCTTGGTGCGTGCCTGAACAAGGAATGTCGTGCTGTCTCTGAATGAGGTATTGACGATGAACTGGCCTTTCTCGTCTGTCTCGGTGGTGGCTATGATATTGTATTTGGGAGCCAGTACACAGATGGGACCTTTCTTTACGTTTGCTCCGAAGAATCCCATGATTCGTCCGCTGATGGTTTGTCCTTTTTCTATATAATTTGTGAAATTCAGCGAAGGAGTGCGGAGAACATTTTCCATTTTATGCCTGCGCCAGCCATGTGTCATCATCAGATAGTCGATGGAACGGAGCGTCCGGGCGTCCTGATTCAGAAAATAGAATGCGGGGTCTTCCACATATCCTTTCAGATCCGAAGTCAGCAGGAGATTGGACAGGATATTATCGGCGAGAGAGTCGGGCTGAATACTTTTTCGGTCGGTGATGCTGACAGAGAAAGTACCTTCTACCGGGTTGCCCTCGCTGTCTTTGGCAGCGATCTGTAAAGATACCTTCTCTCTTTTTCCATACGTCGGTTGGTCTGTAGTGATTTGCCATTGATTCGGCTTATGGTCCGGAACGAAAATCAACCGTTCACTAAGTGCATTTCCTTGTTCATCAATCAGCATGAAGTGAGTGATCCCTTCCGTAAACAGGCTGTCATTCATCTTTCCGAAAGTTCTTTTCGGATTGATGGGTTGTAAAATGGCCAGTTTGCCACGGGTATGTGCAAGCAGAAATAGTTTCTGAGGCCATTCGGTCGCTTCTGTCTTTTGGATTTCGTAACGAATCTCCTGTTTATAGTGCGACATGGCGATGGAGATTCCTTTCGGTTCTATGGCAGGAAGGTCAAATCGCTTGGTAATACTGTCATTAGTTCTTACCGTAACATAATAAGTCTCATTGTTGACGGGATTCATCGTGAAGATGCCCATGCCGTTGTGTTCCGAACGGAAATTGGTAAGTGTGTCTCCTTTAGAGTTGAACAAGAAACCTTCGATCTCTTTAGAGAAGCCATCTGCTCCCTGTGCTTTGAAAGCGACATTCTGATGAGGAATGTTGATCAAGGCACCGCCTTCGGGGAAAAACTTCACATCGAAATCATTGGTAAACACAGGAAGATGGAAAGTCCGTTTGTAGATATATTGCGGATCGTCAAATTCTACTTCTATTCTGCGCGCTACCGGAGATTTTAAATCGGGTAGGGAAATGGAAATCCAGCCGTTTTCGTCCGTCTTTTTTTTGCCTTTGTTTTTTATCTTACCATTCTCAAGGTATAGGTATTTGATTGTTGTATTTTCAAAAACAGCCTGTACGTTGCTTGTAAATTTGATCTTGGCAGTGTAATGTGTATCATCTTCTTGCTGATACTCGATGCTCGAAACGATGGTATTGTCAATAGAGTTTCCTATCTTGATGTTGCGTGAAAAGAAAAAGTCAGGGTCTTCATTCAGCATCCAGTTGCTATACCCCCGCAGGTAATAATCGCCTGCCGGAAGGGTGGCAGGGAGGGTGAAGGCGTTGTGGAATCCGAGAGAATCTCTGCGGATTTTCTTTCGTTCCACAATGGAGTCGGAACGGTTGATCAGTTCCGTAATGATAAAATTACTTTGTGCGTTGTCCTGATGGGTGATGGCGTTCACCAGATAACCTTTGAACCATATCTTTTCTCCGGCTCCGTAAAAAGGCTTGTCCAGATGGAGGTACAACTTTTCTTTAGGAATTCTTTCCATCAGACTGAAGTTGGCGATAATCGTATCTTGCATGGTCTGTGCAGATAGCGATGAGAAATATAGAAGGACTCCCAAGAGTACTGTGATACTTCTTTTACTTTGAAGAGTAGTGGTGTTTTTCATATATTGTGTTTTTAACTTTTATGCATCCAGATTGAAAGAACTTTTCGCTTCACAGCCAGTATATTAATGACTGATACGATGAGGAATAAAAGAATACCCATACTGACAGCTACCCATAACGAACCGGTTTCCAGTTGCGGGAAGAGGAGTCTGATACTCTCTATGTAATAGCTGCGCAGCCAGCATACCAATCCGACAGATAAAATCAGTACGATGATGTTCAGTCCTACGGTCAGTATCTGATAAGGCAGCGCTACCCTGTTGGGGCTGTAGCCTATCAGAAGCAGACTTTCGAGCTTGGTTGTATTCTTTTGGAGCAGTAAGAATATGCTGAGCATCAGGATATAGAATGACAGGATACTGATGAATAAACCTACTCCCAGCACAATACCTACGATAAGGCGAAGGAAATAAGTGGTCTTTCCGGCATCCAGTTTTCCGTCTTCCGTCTCGTAGCCTTTTTTCTGAAAGTAGCTGGCAATAGAAGAGTCGGCGGGATTGCTGACCTCGATGATCAGTCGGGCAGGTTGTGCCTCCGCGTCGGGGGCGAAGTTCTTGTTTGCCCAGTTCATGAAAGACTGCGGAACGAGAATCGTATTCAGACGGTTGGAAAAACCGACGATGTTTCCCTTGTATTGTTCTACCCGTCCGTTGCCCCGCATCATGATGTCCATCTGAATAAGTCCCATCAATCCTTCTGACAACTTAGGCAGACTGCGGCTTTGAGCGAAACCGAAGTTATACAGATTCAGATAATTGCGTGGGATAATGATGGGAATGGTATGTGTTTCTTCGTCAAAGTGCCATTTGTCGAGTTTGATATCTACAAATTCATCGGGAACTGACTCGAAGAACATATCCGTAGAGAGATGAATACCCGCTTTCTGCATCCCCAATCCCGCCGAAACTTTGAATTGAGAAGGAGTGAAAGCTCCTATCGTTTTGGTAAACGACTGTTTTTTCAGATCGGCGATATCTTCGGGAGAGAACGTATTGCTTTTTCCGGCAAAAGACCCGAGCGTACTGATTTTCTTGGTTGCTATGATGAAGTCTTTTTTCATAAAGCTGTCTCCTTCGGTGAATACCGGAATGACATCTTTATAAAACTGTACGCTAAGCAATACAATCATCATGCCGAATAGGTTGGCTAAAAAGAAACCGGCTAATTGACCGATACTGATATGTTGGCGGAGAAGCTTCCAGACAAGAGTTGGCATTTTATTTACGATTTTACAATTTACGATTTACGATTTGAAATGATGCTGTGAAAAGAGGTTGTTTATTACCTGCTACCTGTTATTAACCAGCTTACTACAGTTGAAGTGTATGGTTGTAAGGCAACTCGATATGTTTACCGATGGAAGTGGCGATCACTCCGGCTCCTTGTGCCTTTGCTTCGGCGATGATAAGTTCACCCATGATGCGGCTGTTATCATCGTCCAGGTGGCTGATCGGTTCATCCAGAAATAAAAAGTCGAACGGCTGGCAGAGCGCCCGGATAAAGGCGACGCGCTGTTGCTGTCCGAAAGATAGCTTGCCGGCTTTCACATTTATTTTATCTGCGATCCCCAGTTGTTCGAAGAACGATAAGATTTCTTTTTTCTTTTTGCATCCGGTGAGGTTATTCTTCAATTGCACATTTTCAAGAGCGCTAAGTTCGGTGAAGATGCGTAAATCCTGAAAAAGCATACTTAGTGAATGCTTTCGCAGGTCGACCCATTGCTTCACGGAGTATGCTTTGATATTGGTTTCATCGAAATTAATAATCCCCTGATAGTCGTTGCGGTAGCCATAGATATAGCTGCACAACGAAGATTTGCCGGTGCCGGAAGCAGCTTCAATCAGATACATTTCTCCTTTCCGGAAGAAAAGATCCTGATGCCATACGTCCGAAGTCACCGAATTACGGTCAGCAAACACTTGGGGAAGTGTTTGCTGTAAGTGAATACTATTCATGCCGTTCATTGACGAATTACATGCCGGCGAATTGCTTGGCAAAATCTACGATTTGTTTGAGGGCATTGACATCTTTGTCTTTCAGGCAAAGGTCTGTTTCGCTTGTTTCTCCTTCCGAACTAACGGATAAATAAGAAACTTTGGAAGCGAGATCAGAATAAGTCTTGAACTCCTTGCCTCCGAAGCCTACCAGCATCTTTACGACCGGTAAATCCAGTATGGCTTCTGCATTGATGGCCATAAATACGGTCTTGCCTTTCATGTCTGCTGCGTAAGGAGCGTCTTTGATCGATTTGTCAACCGTTTTGCCAATGCTCTTGTAGAGCAGTTCGTCATTGGTAGCATACATCTGTTTGTCCTTGATGCCGAAAAATATATTCATGCCTCTTGTTTTGTAGACATACTCGTCTTTGCCCAGTTCCATGATGTCTTCTCCTTTTCTCATGCCCAGTGACTGCTTGTTCTTGTAAAGAGCTTCAAGAGCATTTCCATTCTTTACATCAGCATAAGCAAGAAAAGTAGGGGCACTGTTCATGGTTACATTGATCAGCCCGGCAGAGATATCGCCGTTGAATGAATTGAACAGTTCTTTTACTTCATCCGCTTTGGCGATAGACACAGTGCTGCGGAATTCTTTATTCTCACTCAACAGATTGTAAAGTCCGTCTCCTTTTACGCCCATATTGATGAACATCAGCGTAGATGCCGGAAAGTATTTCACGAATGTGCCGTTTGTCTTTCCAAATGATTCCATTTGTTTTTTCAGAAGCGCTTTGACGGCGTCGTTCTCCGTATAGTTTTCTGTTTTAAGGGCGATCTTGCCTTTTTCGAAGTTCAGTCCGCCTAGGATGGTAATGTCTTCCGGTTTGATTTCAGAAGGAAGTCCCATGCTGATCTGGCTTCTGTAAGTAGAAGGGATTGCTGACATGGAGGCGAAGAAGTTGATATCACTCTTTTGCTTGGCTATTTTCTGGAAGGCTCCGGATTTCGCAATGCTGTTGTCGGCAGTCTGTTTCATTAGTTTGGTGATGGCTTCTTTGGCTGCTTCTGTCTGAGAAGTTCTGCTGGCAGAGATAATGATTGCAGTGGTTTCATTGAAAGCAAGCAAGTTTCCGTTCAGGGTAGTGAAGCTATATCCGTCCGCTTCGCTGACCGGCTGGCAGATTTGTTCTTTTGCCATCACATCGAGGGAAGCGTGCAAATCGTCTTCATTGCTGACTTTGGCAACGAATGCACCACCGGAAATTTGGGGAGAGCTAAAGATATAGATCGGTGCTTCCGGATCCAGACCGGATGCTCCCGGATTGTTGATCACCTTCTCCAACTGTTGGAAAGTGGCAGCATTCATCCCGCTTTTCATTGCTTCCAGCAGTTTCTGTTTAGCAGCTTCATTTTCTTTGTCGTTCATTCCGGCTTTGTTGGCCAGTGATTTCAAATCAATAGAGGCAACAGCCGTAGCGTCTGCCGGTATTACGTTCGTATATTCCGTTTGTTTGGAACATGCTGCCAGAAACACAATCAGTACTGCCAGTACCGAGAGCCGTGAGATCATTTTCTTTGCCATACTCATACTATTTAAAAGTTATTATTGGTTCAATAAGTTCATTGTGTGGCAAGCCACGAGTGCCGCTGTCTCTGTCCGAAGCCGTGATTTACCCAAGCTGATGGGAGTGAATCCGCATTCGATGGCTTTCTTCACTTCCTCTTCGCTGAAGTCTCCTTCGGGACCGATCAGAACGAGAGCATCTTCTCCTGCTTTCAGTACATTTTTCAGCTGAGGCTTTTCGCCTTCGTAACAGTGAGCAATAAATTTCTGACCTTGAAACTCTTGTGCAATGAACTTGTCGAAGTCCGTCATTTCGTTGAGTTTCGGCAGGCGAGCCTTAAGAGATTGCTTGATGGCTGATATCAGAATCTTTTCGATCCGTTCGGTTTTAATCACCTTGCGTTCGGAAAAACGGCAGTTGAGAAAAGTCAGTTCGTCAAATCCGATTTCCGTAGCTTTCTCGGCAAGCCATTCATTGCGGTCCATATTTTTGGTCGGCGCCATGGCAATGTGCAGATGACACGGCCAGAGCGGTTCCTGAAAGATTGTTTCTTTGATGGCTACAAGGCAACGCTTGTTGGTTGCAACCGTGATTTCTGCTTTATAGAAATGTCCCTTACCGTCCGTAAGAGTGATTTCGTCTCCGATACCCAACCGCAGGACGCGGGTACAATGTTGTGCTTCCTCTTCCGGAAGTTCGTAGTTTTTCTGTATATCGGGAGTATAAAATACGTGCATAATTGGTTAGTGGTTTTGATTTCTTGAATTGATCCGGTCGCGTATCTTGGCAGCCAGTTCGTAATTCTCGTCTTTGATTGCTTGCTCCAATGCTTCTTCGAGTGACATTGAAGTAACGTTGCGAGGCAGATCCCGCTTCTTTTCGTCTTCCGCTTCTTCATCAGACTCTTCAGGATGTCTTCTTTCCTCGTTCGATATCCGAAGGCATTCCTGTTCCAGAATGGATTCATAAATGAGGATCGGACATTCAGCACGGATTGCCATACCGACAGCATCCGAGGTACGTGTATCGATACGTATAATTTCTTCGTCTTTTTTAAGGTAAATGTAGGAATAGAAAATACCGTCCTTCGCCTTGTAGATCAATACGCGGAGCAAACTAGCTCCTAATACGCCGATAATGGTCATGAACAGGTCGTGTGTCAGAGGGCGGGGAGTTTTGACCCCCTTCATATACAGGGCGGTTGCCTGAGCTTCAGCGGGACCTATGATGATAGGCAGTTGCCGTTCACCGTTCACTTCACCCAACAGTAGGGCAAAAGCGCCTACTTGCGCTTGGCTATTTGTGATATTTAAAACTTGTAATTCTACTTTTTTGTCCATTGTTCTTTTTTACTTAATTTACTTTATTCTCTCGTTGGTGTTTGTACTTGAATACCAGAGCAAACAGGATGCCGATCACCAGTGCATACGCCGCAAAGATAAACCAGATGTCCGGCCATTCACGGCTCACTAGTTTGCCATCAGCATATACTGAGAATGCGTCTACGACAGCACCGCTGGCATATCCTCCGATGATGGCACCCAACCCGTTGGTCATCATAAAGAACAACCCCTGGGCACTGGCACGGATGGAGGAACTGGTTTCTTGTTCAACAAACAACGAACCTGAAATGTTGAAGAAGTCGAACGCCATACCATACACGATCATGGAAAGAATCAGCATCCACAGACCGGAACCCGGATCTCCGAAGCCAAACAGCCCGAACCGGAATACCCAGGCGAACATACTGATCAGCATCACTTGCTTGATGCCGAAATGTCTCAGGAAGAATGGTATAGCGAGAATAAATAATGTTTCAGACATTTGAGAAATAGACAGCAGGATCACCGAATGTTTTACTCCGAAAGAATCTGCAAACTCCGGAATAATGGCGAAGCTCCCGAGGAAAAGGTCACCATACGTGTTGGTGATCTGCAATGCTGCTCCTAAAAGCATGGAGAACAGGAAGAAAATAGCCATTTTCTTTCTTTTGAATAATACGAATGCATCCAGTCCGAAGGAAGAAAGTAATGTTTTCTTTTCTGTCTTGGCCGGTTTGCATGCCGGCAGGGTGAAAGAGTATAAACCCAGCAAGAGTGCGGATGCACCGCCTACATAAAGTTGTGCGCTGGAATTCTTGAATCCGGTAAGGTCTACTGCCCACATGGCGCAGATTCTGGAATATTTGGAGCAGGAAAACCCACATGGCGCAGATAAAACCAATCGTTCCCCATACACGGATAGGAGGGAAGTCCTTGATCAGGTCGCATTTATATTGTTCCAGTGCATTGTATGAAACGGTATTGGCCAGTGACAGGGTAGGCATATATACCAATAAATTGAGTAGCATAGCCCAATACATCTGGTCATAATTCGTAACGGTAGAGGCATAGAAAAGACAAGCTGCCCCTGCGATGTGGCAAAGTCCGTATAAACGTTCGGCATTGAACCATTTATCGGCGATAATACCAATGATGCCGGGCATGACTAAAGAGGCAATACCCATGGTGGCGAAGATGGCACCGATCTGTCCTCCTTCGAAGTGGAGTTCTCTGCCCATGTAACCCCCTAGTGAAATTAACCATGACCCCCATACAAAGAATTGCAGGAAGTTCATAATGATCAGTCGAATCTTGATATTCATAGTTTTCATATATTAGTTGCACACAAAGGGTTTCCACACCCTCCATCAAAAATCAAACAAATATAAGAAAAGAAACGAAAAGCCAAAAACATTTTTCCGCAGATTTTACCTTTGCCCGTTTCGGAGAAGCAGCTACAAGCCTTACAGACACATAGTCCGAAGTTATTTTAGCCATACCAAGATTTCAGGACAAATTCAAAAAAACAAGCCCTTGTCACAGATAAGACACGGGCAGGTTTCCCGATGTTTTTGTACAAAAAACAATAAAGTTTGTACAAAATCAAAAAAGATTTGTACAAAAAACGAGCAGAATATCTTCGAAAAATTTGAGAAAAACAACTGATTTTGCCAAACAGATGCAGAGAGTTGCAGACGGACAATAGCCTACGCCCTTCCCTACGGCTCTTTCATTTGTCCGGAAGTGAAGGGCGTATAAAATTTTTCCTTAATGATTTCGTACCAGATACAGACTATGGTCGATACATGCCGGAAGCTCTTCCTTATAGTGCGTGACCATAATCAAGGTCTTGTCCTTACGCTTGCAGAAAGCCTCGATGACATCCTTCACCAGACGGCGGTTGTGCATATCCAGTCCGTGCAACGGTTCGTCCAGAATAAGCAGTTCCGGATCTTTCACAAATGCTCTTGCAAGCAGCACCATGCGCTGTTCACCGCTGGAAAGTTGCAGGAAATTCCGGTCCTTCAAATCCTTGATACCGAAAATAT
>ERZ827088.5247-NODE-5247-length-10038-cov-3.637584_pt1 | contig 10038 bp, 10 predicted proteins | sample MGYA00519922_ERZ827088 | MGnify/ENA primary metagenome ERZ827088 (study PRJEB31778, sample SAMEA3449254) | human gut metagenome | biome: human gut; feature: human-associated habitat; material: faeces | place: United Kingdom | collected 2010/2012 ... | reverse complement strand
TCTTTTCGCTGAGAATCTTCTCAAAAATCCGGTCTCCAAGCTGTTTTATTTTGGTGACAAGAAATCCGCCATTCATTTCCATATTAAAGCTCCTATATAGTGGTTTTCAAAATCATACTATATAGGAGCGTTATTGTCAACAGTTTATATGTCTAAAATAAAGGTAAATTTCGATTGCTTGAAATGTTCGATTTAGGCTTGATAGTCTCTTACAATGTTGTGGAAAAAGCAACCGCATATTGTATTGCTATACCCGTAGGGGCGCGCATCGCGTGTCCGCGTTTTGTGCAGATGAATCCGCCGCGGGCGGCGGCCGCCGGAAAACGCCGTCGGTGCGAACGAGCGGAAAATCAATCGGGGAATAAAAATCAATCGGAAAATAAAATGAAAAAGCCCTGCAAGGCTAACCTTGCAGGGCTGATTTGGTGGTCTGTACTGGACTCGAACCGTTTACCGACGGCCTGAACCCGCCACAGGCGGCGGCCGTCGGCAAACCTCCATCGGTGTGAACACGCGGCTTTTGTAAAGAAAAAGCCTTGCAAGACCTGAGCTTGCAAGGCTTATCTGGTGGTCTGTACTGGACTCGAACCAGTGACCCCATCGATGTGAACGATGTGCTCTACCAACTGAGCCAACAGACCAAGTCACTCGGAACGAAAGATAGTATAGCATAGAGCGGCGGGGGTTGTCAACCCTGAATTTCAATTTTTTACAAGGAATCTGCGTTCGTCTTTCTTTCTCATCGTCTTTGTGTTATAATCAGACGATACCTTTGTGATTTTTTGTCAGGAAGTTGGGAGATAAGCATGCAGCTGCCTTTCATTTCGGTGATTTTGCCCGTGCGCAACGAGGAACGATACATCGCCGCGTGTGTGGATTCCATTTTTTCGCAGGATTATCCCGCGGATCAGATGGAAGTGATTTTTGTGGACGGCCGTTCGGAGGATCGCACGGTCGAGATGCTGCATGCCATGCAGAAGAATCATCCGCAGATCGTGGTGCTGGATAACCCGAACCGCACGGTGCCATATGCGATGAACATCGGCATTGCGCACAGCAGCGCGCCGGTGATCGTGCGGCTGGACGCGCACGCGGAATATCCGGCGGACTATATTCGTCTGTCCGTGGAGACGCTGCTCACGAAGGACTGCGACAACGCGGGCGGCGTGTTTGAAACGCATGGGCGCGGCTTTATGGGCGAGGCCATCGCGGAAATGCTCAAGACGCCGCTGGGCGTGGGCAACGCGACCTACCGCCTGACGACGGAGGACGGCTATGTGGATACCGTCCCCTTCGGCTGCTTCAAGCGGGCGCTGTTTGACCGCATCGGCGGCTTTGACGAGCGCATGACCCGCAATCAGGATAACGAGCTGAATTTCCGCATCCGCAAAAACGGCGGAAAAATCTACCTCAACCACAACATCCGCGTGCAGTATTACTGCCGGGACACGATGCGCGGCATTATGAAAATGGGCTACATGAACGGCAAATGGAACGTCATCACGATGACGCTCGTTCCCGGTTCGATGGGCGTCCGCCACTTTGTGCCGCTGGCGTTCGTGCTCTCGACGATTCTCCTCGTGCTGCTGACGCTGCTGACGAAAAGCATGCTCTTCGGCGGGCTGCTGGCGCTGGAATGGGGCGCGTATCTGCTGCTGGATTTCTTCTATTCCTATACCATCGCCAAGGAGAAGGGCTGGAAATTCCTGCCGGTTGAAATCATCCTCTATCCGGCGTTCCATTTCGCTTATGGCTTCGGCTCGCTGTGCGGCATTGCGGCGCTGCCGAAATTCGTCAGGGCGGAGAAGGAAAAGAAAAAGGCGGGTGACGGGCGGTGACGGTGCTGCATATCTGCTGCAACCTCGCCGGTTCAACCGTCTTTCCGCAGTTGTTTGAGGCGCTGGCCGCGCAGGGGCTTGAGCAGGTGGTGTTCGTGCCGGAAAAGCGCGCGGCGGATCTGGGCAAAAACGAGCCGCGCGGGGTGAAGACCGTCCGCGCGATGACGGTAAAGCAGAGCGACGCGCTGTTTTTCTTCCGCAAGGCGCAGAGGAGCGTTCCGGCGATTGAAAAGCAGATCGATTTATCCGGCGTGACGCTGATTCACGCGCATACGCTGTTCACCGACGGCTCGATTGCGGCGCGTCTGGCGAAGAAGCACGGCCTGCCGTATGCCGTCACGCTGCGATACAGCGACATCGAGGCCATCTGGAAATACGAGCCGCACCTGCGGCCGATGGCGCGGCGGATTCTCGGCGGCGCGGCGCGGGTCGTTTGTCTCGGCGGCGCGGCGAAGGAGAAGGTGCTCGGCTGGTTTACGGGCGCGGCGCGGGATGCGCTGGCGGACAAGCTGCGCGTCATCCCCAACGGCCTTGACCCCGCGTGGCTGGACGGCGCGCCCCGAACGGCGGCGCATACGCCCGTGCGCGTGGGCTTTGCGGGGCGGATGAACGAGCGGAAGCGCCCGCTTGACGCGCTGAACGCGGCGCACGAAGCGGGCTATGCCGTGGCGGCCTGCGGAGACGGGCCGCTGAAGGAAGCGTTCTGCGCGGCGATGCGCCCGCAGGATCGCTATCTGGGGCGCATATCGGGCATGGACGCGATGAAGGCGTTTTATGCGGATTGCGACGTGCTGCTCGTGCCATCCGCGGCGGAGACGTTCGGCATGGTCTATCTGGAGGCCATGAGCCAGGGCGTGCCCGTGCTGTATACGAAGGGGCAGGGGTTTGACGGCCAGTTTCCCGAGGGCGAGGTCGGCTATGCCGTGCCGTGCGGCGACGTGCGGGCGCAGGCGCAGGCGATTGGGCGCGTCATGCAGGGCTATGCGGAGCGCTCAAAGCGATGCATAGAGGGCGCGAGGCGGTATGCGTGGCCGCGGATCGCGGGCATGTGGATGGAATTGTATCGGGAGCTCCCTCTTCGAGGGAGCTGTCAGCGAAGCTGACTGAGGGAGTTAACCGGCGCTCGCACTGAAAAAAGAGATGAACACAAAGCGTTCCCCAAAAAAGGAGGTGGCCGCATGCGGATATTGATGATGATTCACCGGCTGGCGGATAATTCGCCGTATTGCTTTTATGTGCATGAGCAGGCGAAGGCGCTGCGGGCACAGGGGCATGACGTGACGGTGATCTCCTGCGTCGGCACGATGCCGATGATGAAGGCGCTCCGCCCCGCACTGTATGAGACGGACAGGCGAACGCCGAAGGAAGCGGTCATCGACGGCGTTCCCGTGTATTTTCCGCGCTGCCTGACGCTGGGCAACGCGGGCGAACGATGGCTCGGCGGATGGCCGATGTACCGTGCGGCGCTGCCGATTGCCAAAGCGCTGCACGCACAGAAGCCGTTTGATCTCCTTCACGCGCACATGCTCCCCCGCGAGGGGCACGCAGGGCGGCTGCTGGGGCGGGCGCTCGGCCTGCCCGTGGCGCTGACCGTGCACGGGACGGACGTGTTTCACTACTTCATCCCCGGCCAAACGCCGTGGAAGCGCAATGTCGAAACCGCGCGGCGCGTCGATGCGCTGATGGCGGTGTCGAGCCTGCTGCTTTCGCGCGTCGCGCCGTATCGCGGGGCGGGGCGGATCAGCCGCGTCGTGCAAAACGGCGTGGATCTCTCGCTGGTGCCGGAAAACGAGGCACGGAGGCCGCGCGCGGTGATCTCCGTCGGCACGCTCAAGGCGAGGAAATGCATGGATAAAACGCTGGAGGCGTTCGCGCGTCTGGCGGATGAATACGGCGATGCGACGCTGACCATCGTGGGCATCGGCGAAATGGAGCAGGCGCTCCGGGCGCGAATTGCCGAGCTGCATCTGGAAGGCCGCGTGACGCTGACCGGCGGCCTGCCGCACGAGGAGGTTCTGCGGCGGATGGCGCAGAGCGACCTGTTCGTTCTGCCGAGCTGGGGCGAGGGCTACGGCATCGTCTACATCGAGGCGATGGCGGCGGGCTGCATCGCCGTCGGCGCGGAAAACGAGGGCATTGCCGACACCATTACGGACGGAGAAAACGGCTTTCTCGTGCCCGCCGGGGATACGGACGCGGTGGAGCGCGTCATGCGCGCCGTGTTCGCCCATCCCGAGGCATACGAGGCGCTGCGCGCGCGGGGCATGCGCGACGCGCGCGAGCTGACATGGGCGCACAACGCCGAAATCACCGCGGGGGTTTACCGCGAGGCCATGGAGCATTGGAGGAAAGAACATGCGCAAGCAGGGCATTGACGGAACGGGGATGCTCAACCTGTACGACAGGGTGACGGGCATTTTCAACGAGATTTTTGATTCGCGGCTGCTGACGGCGGCGATCTTCGCGCTGATCGGCTATTGCTCGCTGTTCACGCAGCGGAAATTCCCGATGCGCTGGATGATCTTCGTGCTCTTCGGCATGATCCTGCTGGCGTTTGTGACGCTGACGGCGCGCACCCCCGGACAAAAGACGCGCGTGCACTTTCATAAGGGCATGGCGGGGCTTTGGTTCGCGCTGCACGGGATGATGGTGGTTTCCGGCCTGTTTTACGAGGATTGGCTGCCGGAAAGCGTGCCGCTTCTGATCTGCTACCCGATCGTGTTTTCCGTCTTCGTTTCGCGCGACGACGATTCGACGTTCCGCTCCATCCTGCGCGGCACGGTGTTCGCGGTGCTGCCGTTTCTGGCGTGGTCGTATGCGGCCGTGCCGCTGAGCTTCGCCTATCCGGGCTACAAGGGCGTCTTTTATGACGCGAACTGCCTGTCGATGTGCTGCATCGTGATGGCGACGGCGGCGCTGCTGCTGGCCTACGCGAGCTTTATGGAGAAGCGGATGAAGGCGGCGGCCGCGTATCTGCTGCTGGGCGTCTGGGCGGCGGCGACGCTGCTGGCGACGCTCTCGCGTTCGGGGCTGCTGGCGTTCGCGGGCGTGATGGTGATTCTGGTTTCGGCGATCATCGCGGGCACGGCGAAGCACCCGGCGCGGCTGCTGGCGCTGGTGGCTGCGTTCATCGTGCTCTGCGGCGCGGCGGGCGTGAAGATCACGAAGGACAAGATGTATGAGGCGGCGGTGGAGGATTACAACCTCGCCGTGTACAACCACGAGACATACGGCAACCCGATCACCGTGCCCAAGCCGGAGGACAGGACGATCAGCATGGACGACCTGACCAGCGACCGCTGGGGAATCTGGACGACCATTCTGGAAAACCTGACGTGGAACGGCCATAAGGACAGCGTGATCTGGGAATGGGTCGCCAAGGACGGCGCGGGCGACCGCCACTACAACGCGCACAATGCGTTTTTCGGCGTGGCCTACAACAACGGCTTCATCGCCGGGCTGCTGCTGGTCGCCTACACGGCGCTCGCGTTCATCCGCGCCCTGCGGTATTACTGGGCGCACCGGAAGGAGAGCCCCTACGCCGCGACGCCGCTGGCGTTCTGCACGGTGTTCATTCTGGTGGGCATGTTTGAATCGGTCTACGCGCCGTTCTCGGTGATCGGCTGCGCGTATTTTCTGGTTCAGGCGCCGCTCTGGCGCGCGGAATAAGCCCGCTATGATTTGCGCTGCATAAAGGAGAATGTCCATGAATCCGAAGGTTTCGGTCATCGTCCCGGTCTATGGGGCGGAAGCGTTTCTGCCGACGTGCATCTCGTCTCTGCGCGCGCAGACGCTGCGGGATATCGAGCTGATCTTCGTCTGCGACGGCAGCCCGGATCATTCTCTGGCGATTCTGCGCAGGGTGGAGCCGCTGGACAGCCGAATCCGCGTGATCGCGTTTGAGGAAAATCAGGGCGTATCGGCGGCGCGCAACGCGGGGCTGGACGCGGCGCGGGGCGATTACATCGGCTTTTGCGACGGCGACGACTGGGCGGAGCCGCAGATGTACGAGACGCTCCTGCGCGCGGCGGAGGAAGCCGGGGCGGACGTCGCCTTCTGCCGGGTGTTTAAGGACAGGGGCGAGGCGCGGGAGGATGTGCCGCTGGGCTTTGACGACGGCACGGTGTTCAGCCGCGAGGAGATCGGCCGGACGCTGATCCCGGCCATGCTCTCCCAGGCGACGGACAGCGACGAGCTGCCGCTTTCCGGCTACACGCCGCGCAACCTGTTTCGGCGCGAGACAATCGGCAGCCACCGCTTCCGCCCGGATATCCGATACGCGGAGGATCTGCTGTTCATCGTCGCCTGCATGAAGGACGCGAGATGCGCCGTCGCGGTGGACAGGGCGTATTACCACTATCGCTTTCACAGCGGCAGCGTGACCAAGCATTTCAGCTTTCACGTGCCGGAGAGCTACGAAAAATCCAACGACGCGCTGGAGGCGCTTTTGGCGGACAGCCCGGAGTGCATGCGCCGGATGAAGATCCGCCGCCGCAAGATGGCCGTCGGCACCGTGCGCAATTTCTGCTACCCCGGAACGCCCTACGCGTTTTGGGAGCGCGTGCGCCGCGCGAAGGCATATATGAACAGGCCGGATATCGCCGCGCTGTTTGACGACGCGCATTTTGTGTCCAGCAACCGGGAGTACACCGTCTACACCGGCACGCTGCTGGGGGAGAAGGTGTCCGTCTGCTCCACCGGCATCGGCGGGCCCAGCGCCTCCATCGCCATGGAGGAGCTGCACAATATTGGCGCGGACACCTTCATCCGCGTGGGCACCTGCGGCGGCATCGATCTGGACGTGCAGTCCGGCGATGTGGTGGTGGCCACCGGCGCCATCCGCTTTGAGCACACCAGCCGGGAGTATGCCCCCATCGAGTACCCCGCCGTGGCTGACTTTGATGTTACCACCGCGCTGGTGCAGGCGTCCCGGGCGCTGGGCAAGCGCACGCAGGTGGGCGTCGTCCAGTGCAAGGACGCCTTCTACGGCCAGCACAGCCCCGCCCGCATGCCCGTGTCCTACGAACTGCTGAACCTGTGGGAGGCGTGGAAGCGGCTGGGCGTCAAGGCCAGCGAGATGGAGTCCGCCGCACTGTTCGTGGTGGCGGATGCGCTGAAGTGCCGCTGCGGCAGCTGCTTCCACGTGGTGTGGAACCAGGAGCGGGAGGCCGCCGGTCTGGACCAGGAGATGAGCGAGGACACCACTGCCGCCGTGGAGGTGGGTGTGGAGGCCCTGAAGCTGCTGATCCAGGCGGATCGCGCAGGGTAAGCGGCAAAGCATTGCATAATTGCATAAAAACACCGCATCCCATGGGGGTGCGGTGTTTTTATGCACGGTTTATGCGGGAGTTATATGTTTTCCTGCTCTTTGAGCTCCTGGGCCTCCTGCCGGTAGTGCAGAGCGGTCTCGTGCAGGGAGGCGATGGCCTCCGGCGTCAGGGGAGACTTCACACGGGCGGGAGAGCCAAGGGCCATCATGCCGTCGGGGATGACGGTGGACTGCGTTACCAGCGCACCGGCGCCGATCAGACAGTGGCTGCCGATCCTGGCGCCGTTGAGGACGATGGCGCCCATGCCGATCAGCGTCTCGTCGCCGATGGTGCAGCCGTGGAGGATGGCGCCGTGGCCCACGGTGACGTTTTTGCCCACGGTTACCGGCAGGCCGGGGTCCACGTGGACCACACAGTTATCCTGAATATTGCTGCCCTCGCCGATGGTGATGGAGGCGGTGTCGCCCCGCAGCACCGCGCCGTAAAACACGCTGCTGTCCGCGGCAAGGGAGATGTCACCGCGGAGAGTGGCGTTGGGGGCCACGAAGGCGGTGGGGTGGATGACGGGCTTTTTCATAGGCAGATGCCCCTTTCGCTGAGTTTCGATATCGTATTGTACCACATTTTTCCCGTATATCCACCGTCCGGCAAGAAAAATCCCGCAGAATTTTCCAAAAATCGCCCTACCATTTTTCGACAAAGTGTGGTATAATCATACAGAAAAAAGGTGGCCGAGGGGACGAAAGAGAGAGCGGACCGCGGCGCAGAACGGTATGGACAGTGTTTTGTGTAAGGAGAGTGACAAGATGTTTGCAGCAGGTGATCTGGTAGTGTACGGCGGCGAGGGCGTTTGTCGGGTGGAGCGCATCGGACCGTCCGGCCTGGCCTATGACGACGGGACACGGCTTTACTATCACCTGACGCCCCTGTACCGCAGCGGTACGGTGATGACACCGGTGGACACGGGAGTGCTGATGCGCTCGGTTATCACCCGGGAGGAGGCGCTGGCGCTGATCGCGTCCATCCCGTCGCTGCCGCCCTGCAAGCCGGAGCAGCCGGGCATCCGCGCTGCCAAGGATTTCTATCATCAGGTGGTGATGCGCTGCCAGTGCGGCGAGCTGGCCGCCATGATCCACAACGTGTGCCGCAAGCGGGCGTGGGCCCTGCGCCACGGCAAGAAGGTGAGCCAGATGGACGAGCGCTACCTCAAGCGGGCCGAAGATCAGCTATACGGCGAGCTGGCGGCTGTGCTGGGTCTGGAACGGGGCGGCGTGGCAGATCTTATCCGCCAGAGCTGGCCGGGCTGGCCGGAGAAGCTGCCGGAGCCCGCGCCGACGGAGGCGTGAAAACAGGCAAAAAAAGAACGGAAAGCAGAGCTTTCCGTTCTTTTTTGTCAGAAGTGGCGGACAAGGCCGGCGATCAGCAGCGTGGGCAGCAGCCACAGCAGCAGGAACACCACCATGGCCAGCGGCGTCAGCACTGCGAAATTCCCCACAGAGGTGAGGTAGTAGGCCAGCAGCACGCCGCACAGGGCACCGATATAGCTGAGCACCGTGGCGGTGCGGACGGCCCGCACCATGCGGCGGCTGCCTACCACTGACTCGGCCAGAGGCAGCAGGCCCTCACGGCAGACGATGACGTTGGGCGTCTCGCCCTGCTGGGCGGCCAGCTGGGCCAGCAGCTGCCGGATGGCGGCCTCCGGTGTCTCTTTTTTCAACAGCAGTATCATAAGGGAACCCCTCCCACATCATTAGTAGCCTGAATATTATAGCGCTTCGCGCCTCTTTTTGCAATCCGGGAAAACCGCATATTGGCAAAAACTGTCAGTCCGTTATATTACCTGGCACATCTGTTCATTGTATTGTGCATTAGATGGAGGATACTGTGGATGATCATTTTATTCTCAGCTGCTGCTCCACCGCAGACCTGCTCTACGCCTATATGGAAGGCCGCCATATCCCCGTTTTGTTCTACACCTACGTGGCGGACGGCACAGAGTACGACGACATGGGCCGCGATCCGGCGGCGCTGCCCCGTTTCTGTAGCTTCATCCGCCAGGGCAGGCTGCCCCGGACCAGCCTGGTCAACGTGGCCGCATAAGCAGCACAAAAAGGACCGCCCGAGGTCGGTCCTTTCAGCTTGTCAAAAAAGTCCCTTGCGGGACTTTTTTGACTGCGCTTTCCGCCGAGCATTTTGAACGAGTTCAAAATGCAATTTCCAAAAACCTTGCTATAGCAAGGTTTTTGGCGGCGGTTTATCTGATTTGAGGCGGGCCTTGCCCCCTCAAGCTCCCCCGCTGCTCACTCATCGAAACTTGCAGCATGGTTTTTTGACAGTCTGAGCGGCCAAAGGCCGCCACCTACCTTTACCGCTTTGCGGCAAAGGCGCGATTTGATAATCGCCCACACCCGGAGGGTGTTTCCAAAGAGGGAGGGCCGCAGCCCTCCCTCTTTGGTCGTTCAAGGATGAGACAAAATGCGGAAAGACTCGCCCGCCTCACTCCATCTCCCTCAGCAGCTCCTCCGGTGTCATCCCGAACAGCTTTGCCAACGCCATCAAATTCGTGGTGCTGGGATCGGACGCACCGCTCTCCCACTTGGACACCGCCTGCCGGCTGACGCCCAGTGTCTCCGCCACAAATTCCTGCGTCATCTTGCACGCCGTCCGGCGCTTTTTCAGCACCTCGCCCAGCGACCGTGCGCTCTCTGCCTTCTCCTTCCTGACCGGTTCTGACCGAATGTACTTTCTCAGCGCCTTGATCAGCAGCACGACCACATACATCGTCACCGCCAGGATCGCCAGGGACACCGCAGACAAAATAAGCGTAACTTGCATTGCACCAACCTCCTTTCCTGCGGCCAGTATACCGTCATCACTCCGGTTGCACCACCAACCATCACGCAATTTTTCGGTTGCACCGCACTTTTTTA
>ERZ827088.5240-NODE-5240-length-10048-cov-3.485840_pt1 | contig 10048 bp, 11 predicted proteins | sample MGYA00519922_ERZ827088 | MGnify/ENA primary metagenome ERZ827088 (study PRJEB31778, sample SAMEA3449254) | human gut metagenome | biome: human gut; feature: human-associated habitat; material: faeces | place: United Kingdom | collected 2010/2012 ... | reverse complement strand
TCTTTTGAGTCTGTTGTAAAAGCCTCGCAGCGTTTGCCGCCCGCAGGCGGCAAATGACTTGCAAGCCTTTTAGCCCCACAGGGCGGACAGCATGGGAATGACCTGCTTTTTCCGGCTCATGACCCCGGGCAGGAACAGGGCGTTGTCCTTGGGCTCGGCGGAGAAGGCGTTGCGGATGGCCTCGTCGCTGCCCACATACAGCAGCTGCGTGCCCTCCAGCAGCACGTCGGTGAGCATTAGGATCACCATATTGTAGTGGCGCTCCTCCTGGAGGCGGCGCATCACCGCCAGGAACTCCTCCTTGCGCTCCAGCATCTCCAGGGAGTCCAGGCAGGTGACCTGGCCCACGCCCAGGTTCTGCTCACCGATGTGGAACTCCTTGAAGTCGCTGCTCACCAGCTCCTCCACGGATTTGCCTCCGGCGGTGGAGAACAGCTGGCGGCCCAGCTCCTTTATGTTGACGCCGCCGATGCGGGCCATGCGCTCGGCCATGGCGATATCCCGCTTGGTGCAGGTGGGGGACTTGAACATAACGGTGTCGGCCAGGATGGCCGCCGCCAGCAGCCCCGCCATATTGGCCGAGGGCATGACGCCGTGTTCCTGATACATACCGGCGATGATGGTGGCGGTGCTGCCCACGGGCTCGTTGCGCACCCGGATGGGCTGGCTGGTCTGGATATCCGCCAGGCGGTGGTGGTCGATGATCTCCAGAATCTCCGCCTGATCCAGGCCCGGCACGGCCTGGGCCCGCTCGTTGTGGTCCACCAGCACCACACGCTTGCGCCGGGGGCGCAGCAGGTGGTACCGGGACAGGGTTCCCACGACTTTTTCGTTCTCGTCCAGCACCGGGTAGCAGCGGTAGCGGCTTTTCAGCACCACCTCGCGGACGTCGTCGATATAGTCCGTCAGATGGAAGCACACGATCTTTTCATTGTGGCAGGGCCGGGAGATGGGACTGGCCTGATAGATCAGCCGGGCCACCCGGCTGGCCTCATAGGGGGTGGTGATGATGCAGGTGCGCCCGGCGTTTTCCAGCAGGTCCGGGTCCACCTCCGTCTGGCACAGGATCAGGCAGCTGACGCCGATGTCCAGGGCCCGGCGGATCATGTCCGGCTGGTCGCCGCAGATGACGATGTTGTCCGGGTCGCCGAACAGCAGGTTCTCGCAGCTCTGGGGCAGGGCGATGACCACGTTGCCGGACACGGTGTCGATCAGGTCGCCGCTGTCGTTGAGCAGGCGGCCCTCGATGACGCTGAGCAGGTTGAACAGGGGCACCGCCTCCACCCGGGGGTTGGCGATGGTGGTCATGCTGTAGGTGGCGATGTCGCCGGCGGACAGAGTGCCATACAGGGTGCCGTCCTCGTTGATGACGGGGATGGCGGAGATCTTCTGTTCCCGCATGATGTGCCAGGCCCGGTCCATGGTGACCGTGGCGTTCAGGGCCGGGGGCGTATCATAGTCCAGGTCCTCCACCTGGGTGCGGACGTTCTGCACCGTCCGGGGCGGCTGGAAGCCGAAGCGGTCCAGCATCCGCTGGGTCTGGTCGCTGATGTGGTCCATATGGGCGGCCACATAGTTTCGGTCGCCCAGGGCGTTGCGCAGGGCCGCGTAGGCCATGGCGGACACGATGGAATCGGTATCGGGGTTGTGGTGGCCGATGACGTAGATCTCGTTCATAGGATTCAACTCCTTTCGGATGATTCCATTATAAAACGGCCCCAATTTGTTTGTCAATGCGGTGTTGTGCCTAAATTTGCCGAAAATAGAGCACCCTAACTGTTTATTTATCCGTGGAGCAGCATTTTCCCCGGCGGAGTCTCATGTTTCACTGGGGGAAACCGGTTATCCTTTACAGCAGGCCGAAACCGCCGCCTCCAGGGCCGTCACCAGCTGCGCCAGGGGCAGGGACGGCCGGTCCGTCCCCTCCGTCTGCTCCGGGATGCAGGGCACATGGATGAACCCCGCCCGGACTCCCGGACCTGCATGGTGCAGTACGCAGTACAGCAGGTGGTTGCACACATATGTCCCCGCGCTGTTGGACAGCTCCGACGGCACCCCGGCCTCCCGGATGGCCCGGACCATGTCCTTCACCGGCACCGTGGCGAAATATGCTGCCGGTCCGCCGGAGACGATGGGTGCATCTACCGGCTGCTGTCCGGCGTTGTCCGGGATCCGGGCGTCGTCCACATTGATGGCCACCCGCTCCGGGGTCACGGCACTGCGGCCCGCCGCCTGGCCCACGCACAGCACCACATCCGGCCGGAATGCGTCCATTTCCGCCGTCACCAGCCGGGCGGAATCGCCGAACACCGTGGGCACCTCCAGAATGCGCAGCTCCGTCTCCGGGCATCGCACCCGCTTCACGGCCTCCAGGGCCGGATTCACGGTTTCCCCGCCGAAGGGGGTAAAGCCCGTCAAAAGTACCCGGGGTTTCCGATTATTCTCCATGAAATCACTCCAAACTGTAATTTATAGACATTATTATACAATATGTATTTGCATTTGGCAAGAAAAACCGGCCTTGACAACCGGCGGCGGCCATCATAAAATAGGGGTGAGTTCCTGACGTCAAAATTACGATTGCGACGGAAGCTACGCCACAGATGACACCGCCCGGGGGGAACGCTTCCCGGGTGCTGGGGCCGTGCCGCAGGGCGCGGCTCTTTTTGTTTCGGAGGAGGTGACGGCATATGGAAACAAGAGTGGCATTGATCGGCATCATCGTGGAGCAGGAATCTTCGGCGGCGGCGCTGAACGCGCTGCTGCACGAATACGGCGGCTATATCATCGGGCGCATGGGCCTGCCGTACCGGGAACGGGGCGTGAACATCATCTCGGTGGTGCTGGACGCGCCCCAGGACAAGATTGCCGCGCTGTCCGGCAAAATCGGGCGGCTGCCCGGCGTCAGCGCCAAAACACAGTATTCCAACGTCATTTCACGGGAAGGAGAAAACCAATGAAAAGATTTGTATCCCTGCTGCTGGCGGTGCTGATGGCCGCCGCAGTGCTGTCCGGCTGCGCCAAGCAGCCCCAGACCCCAGAGACTCCCCAGGAGGAGGCCGTCACCATCCGGGTGGGCGGCCTGAAAGGTCCCACGTCCATGGGCCTGGTGAAGCTGCTGGACGACGCCGAAAACCAGAAAACCGCCAACGCCATTGACTTCCAGATGGCTGCCAGCGCCAACGAGCTGACGCCGCTGCTGCTGCAGGGGGAGCTGGACATCATGGCCGTGCCCGCCAACCTGGGCTCCGTGCTGTATAACAAGACCCAGGGCGGCGTGAAGCTGCTGGCCGTCAGCACCCTGGGCGTGCTGTATATGGTGGAAAAGGGCGGCGAGACCGTCACCGATATCCAGAGCCTGGCCGGAAAGACCATCTATGCCACCGGCAAGGGCGCTACCCCCGAGTATGCCCTGACCTATCTGCTGGCCCGGAACGGCCTGGAGCTGGGCAAGGATGTGAACGTGGAGTGGAAAAGCGAGCCCACGGAGATCGTGGCCCAGATGGCGGCCCAGGACAGCGCCGTGGCCATGCTGCCCCAGCCCTTTGTGGTGGTGGCCATGGGCCAGGTGGAGGGCCTGCGGGTGGCTCTGGACCTGACGGAGCAGTGGAACGCCCTGGGCGGCGACAGCCAGCTCATCACCGCCGTGCTGCTGGTGCCGGTGCTGCTGCTGGCGCCGGGCCTCACCTCCTTCTTCAACAGTAAGGCCGAGGTGGTGTCCTACGGCGCGCTGCTGCTGCGGCTGCTGTCGCCCTTCTACTTCTTTTTCTGCATCAATCAGGTCTACTCTGCCGCCCTGCGGGGCGCGGGCAACAGTCAGATGCCCATGTGGATCATGCTGGGCTCTTTCGTGGTGTTCCGGCAGATATATCTGTTCGTGGTGGCCAACTATGTGGCCAACGAGATCATCCCCATTGCGCTGAGCTATCCGGCGGGATGGTTCCTGTGCAGCGCCGCCACCCTGATCTATTACAGCCGCTGCCGCTTTGACAAGCACCGGCTGGTGGAGGATGTGTGATGGACAAGTGTGAAAGCTGCGTGTGGTACAGCTACGACGAGGAATACGACGATTTCGTGTGCGAAATGGATCTGGACGAGGACGAGATGGCGCGGTTCCTCTCCTCCCAGGCCGGGGACTGCCCCTACTGGCGTCCCGGCGACGACTATCGCACCGCCCGCAGACAATAAGCAAAACGCTCCCCCTGTGAGAGTTGATCTCTCATAGGGGGAGCATTTCGTTGGGAAACCGTCCAGGGCTACGCCTTGAGACTTCCGTCGCCGCCCATCAGGGCGGTCATCTCCTCGATGCGCTCCAGCGGGAACGGCGGCTCACACAGGGGCTTCATGGCGATGGACATGAGCTTCATGGGGTTGTCGTCCGCTGCCACGCGGTTGGAGCTGAGCGCGCCGCAGCGCTTGCAGCGGTGGATGATGGCCCACTCGCCGCCCCTGCGCACCCATACGGCCACCGGCTCCATGATGCCGCCGCAGTCGCTGGCGCGGTCGCCCGGCTCAATGTCCACATGCAGGCTGCTCAGGCAGTTGGGGCAGTGGTTGCGGTGGTCGCTGCCGGCGCTCTCCGGCGTGCAGAGCCGCCCACAGACCTTGCAGGTGAAGGCGTCGCGGCAGGCGTGGGTCTTGTAGTACCCTTTTTCAAAGATTTTGCGTTTGTTTTCGCGGTCCATGTTGTCCTCCTGAAAAGCATGGCTCTCGGGAGGAACGGCGTGTATCAGTAAATTTGCCGGTCCTCCCGGTCAGCGCACACGCTCCAGTGACATCGTTTTAGACTTCAAAAAACGGCTCCTTCATTTTAAAAATTCCGGCAGCCCGGAAAGGCTTGCCGCAGCTATCGTAACGCCGGAACGACCCGTTGTCAAGCGCTCTGCATTTTTCCCTCATTCCGCCGTGCGCAGCAGCAGGACGGTGACGTCATTGACGTTCGTGCCCGTCGCACCGGTTTTGAGAAGTCCGCCGACTGCGCCGAGCGCATGGTAGGCGTCGTTATCATTGAGCGACTGCACGGGGTCAATGCCCCGCTCCCGCAGCATTTTTGCAGTCTGACCGTCCACAACGCCGCCCGCGGCATCGGTCGGTCCGTCCGTCCCGTCGGAGCCGGCAGAGAAGACGAGCGCGTTCGAAAGTCCCTCAATGCCGAGCGCTGCGGAGAGCGCGATCTCCTGATTGCGCCCGCCGAGGCCATTTCCCCGCAGATGAACGACCGTTTCGCCGCCCATGAGGAACGCAAGGTTCTTCCCGTCGTGCGCATGCGTGCGCGCAATGGAAGCAAGCATGCTGCCCGCCTCGCGCGCCTCGCAGCAGAGGCAATCGGTGAGGATCATCGGCTCGTAGCCGAGTGCTTCGCACGCCGCGGCAGCTGCCGCGCAGAGCTCGCGCACGCTGCCGGTGATCTGCGTTTCGACATTTGTAAGCGTTTTCGGCGTCTCCTGCGCCAGAAGCGCCCACGCCCGCTCCGACAGGCGCAGGCCGTACCTTTTCGCAATATCGAGCGCCTGCGCGCAGCTTGAGCTGTCGGGATACGCGGGGCCCGAGGCGATCATGCCGAGCGGGTCGCCCAGAATATCGCTCAGCACGACAGCGAAGACCTGCGCCGGCGCGCAGTGCCGGGCGAAGCGTCCGCCCTTGACGGCGGAAAGCCGCTTGCGGATCGTGTTGATCTCCACGATGTCCGCGCCCGCGGCAAGAAGCTGATTCGTGACGTCCTGCAATTCCGCAAGCGGAAGCAGCGGCTTTTCAAAAAGCGCGCTGCCGCCGCCCGAGAGCAGAAAGACGACCGTGTCGCTCTCGGTCAAATCTTCCGTCAGCGCGAGCGCGGCGTCCGTGCCGCGCAGGGAGTTTTCGTCCGGCACGGGGTGCCCGCCCTCAAAGCACGCGACATCCGCGATCTCACCGTTCACGTGACCGTACTTCGTCACGACCACACCGCCGCAGAAATTATCCTGCAAACACGCGCGGGCGGCTTGCGCCATCTGCCACGCGGCCTTCCCTGCCGCGACGAGGTACACCCTTCCTAAAAAGGTCTTGCCTTTCAGCGCGCGCTCGACCGCCGCGTCCGGCAGCACCGCCGCGATGGCGCGCGTGATGATCTTCTCCGCGTCCGCGCGCAGGTTATCCACAGGTTTCGACTTTTCCTGCATAAGCGCCCCTCCTTTTGAAAAAAGCTGCCGAAAAACGGCAGCTTTTTCGTTATCTTTTGATTTTACCATGCCCGTCTTACGGACACAAGCGGAATTCTCAGAATTCCAGCTTCTCCATGCGGTCGAACGCCTGCTTGAGCTGGTCAATGCCGACAGTGCAGGCGATGCGGAAGTGGTTTGCGCCGGTCTTGCCGAACGGGCTGCCTGCGCTGACGAGCACGTGCGCGCGCTCAAGTAACTCCTTGCAGAACTGCTTGTCGTCAAGCCCCGTCTTCTCCACGCCGGGGAAGAGGTAGAACGTGCCCTTCGGGCGCACAAGGCTCAGATACGGGATCTTCTCGATGCGGTCGGCAGAGTAGAAGATGCGGTCGCGGTACGCGGTCACGTACTTCTCGCGAATTTCTTTGCGCATTGCGAGCGCCTGGATGCCCGCGCGCTGGGAGATGGACGGCGCGGAGTAGACGAGCGAGCCGTTGATACGGTTCATCACGTCGAGGAATTCCGGCTCGGCGATAATGACGCCCACGCGCCAGCCGGTCATCAGGAAGTTCTTCGAAAAGCTGTTGAGCGTGATGGTGCGCTCGGCCATGCCGGGCAGCGTACGGATGGGGCGGAAATCGCCCTCGTAGATATAGGTCGTATAAATCTCGTCCGCCGCGATGAGAAGATCATATTCCTTCGCCACGCGGGCAAGCATCTCCATGGTGGACAAATCGTAGCCCATGCCGGTGGGGTTCGTGGGGTTATTGAAAATGATGGCCTTCGTGCGCGGCGTGATGGCAGCGCGCAGGCGCTCTTCGCTGATGGCATAGTCCTCCTCGGCGTAGGTCGGCACATCGACGCACACGCCGCCCGCCAGCTCGATCTGCGCGCGGTACAGCGCGAAATACGGGGAGAAAACAATGACCTCGTCGCCCGGGTCAAGGATTGCAAACATCGCCAGCGACATGCCGAGGCAGCTCGACGCGCTCACGAGCACGTGGTCGCGCGGAAGGCTCTGGTCGAAGTCCTCTTCCCACGCCTTGCAGACCGCGGAAATGAGCTCAGGGTCGCCCTTGGGGTCGCCGTAGTGAGTGTGGCCGGCCTTGGCGTCGCGGAAGGCCGCGTTGATGATGGCCTCGTCGGTCGTAAAGTCCGTGTCGCCGATGCTCAGGTCGACAATGTCCTTGTATTTGGCCAGCGCCGCGGTGTCGAGCGTCAGGCCGGTGCCCGCGCTCTGGAAGCGCTTGGCAATAAAGTTTCGCTTCATGGGTGAATTCCTCCTTGGCGGATCAAAAGTGACCGCGGCGGCGTTTTTTTGCTGCGCGTACCGCGCGGTGTGTATAAATGCTGAATTTTATTTCAGTATAGAGCAAGATCCGCCGCAATGCAATCGGTAATGTCGATAGAATTGCAGGCCCGCGACCCTTTCATTTCGTTAACATGATAAAGTGGCATTAAATGATAAAAGCAGCGCCGGTGCTGCTTTCATCAAAAAAGTTACTTAAAGTTTTCCCGCGCGTATTTCATCAGCTCCTCACGGAAGTCGGGGTGCGCGATGGCGGCCATCGCCTCGGCGCGCTCGCGCAGGGTCTTGCCGGAAAGGCTCGCGATGCCGTACTCGGTCGCGACATACTGGATCATCGTGCGCGGCGCGGAGATCGTGCTGCCGCCGGGGATGGTGGCAAGGATGTTGCTCTTGCGCTCGCCGTCCTTCGTAAGGCGCGAAGAGTTGATGCAGATGAAGCCCTTGCCGCCCTTGGAGCGGTACGCCCCCTCGAGGAAGTCCATCTGGCCGCCGACGCCGGAGAGCTGGCGCGTGCCGGTGCTCTCGGCATTTTCTTGCCCCATGAGGTCGAGCTGCACGCCGCCGTTGATGCTGATGACGTTGCTCAGGCGCGAAATGCGCTCGACCGAGTGAATGTAGTCCAAGTCGCCGGGATGGAAAATATCCGGCTCGGCGTCGAGCCAGTCGTAAAGCTCCTGCGAGCCCATGGCAAGGTTCCACGCGGAAAGGCCGGTGTCGAGCTCCTTGCGCGCGTTCGTCAGCTTGCCCGCCTGGTAGAGCTCAAGGAACGCATCGGAAATGGTGCCGGTGTGGCAGCCGAGATCCTTCTTGTCGGACTCGGCGAGCATCTTGGCGACCGTGTAGGGCACGCCGCCCACGCCGAGCGACAGCACCGCGCCATCGGGGATCTCATTCACCACAATCTTGGCGATGGCAATATCGGTCTCGCTGGGCGCGCGGTAGGAGCGCACGGGCAGCGGCTCATGCTCGCCCTCGACGATGTAGTCCGCTTCGGACAGGTGCACACGGTGCGAGCCGTCCACGCCCTGGAGCTTGGGATAGTGCTCGTTGATCTCGAAGATCACGGTGCGGGCGCTCTCAAAGATCGTGCGCCAGGCATAGTTCGAAATGCCGAGGCCGCAGTAGCCGTTCTCGTCGGGCTTGGAGACTGGAACGAATGCCACATCGCAGCGGATGTGCTTGTCGCGATAGAGGTACGGCAACGAGCGAAGCATGACGGGCATGAATTTCACAAGGCCGTTTTTCTGGAGCTTGCGCTCATAATCGCCGACGTGCCAGCTGTAATAGCTGAAACTCTCCTGCTCGGGGTCTGCTTCGACAACCTCGATGCGCGGGCGGATCACAAGACCGCCGCGGACCTTGACGTCCTTCACTTCACCCTTGCGCGCGGCGAGGGCTTTGTCCAAAAGCTCGGGAAAACCCGCACCGAAGCCGTAGTCCACCCAGTCGCCGGGCTGCACAGCCTTGACAGCCTGCTCCGGCGTAACAAATTTAGCCTGATAGTCGTTCATAAAAATTCTCCCTTGGTTCGAATCGCTTTTAATGTAGCAGAATTTTCGCCGCTTGTAAATCGTTCCGAAGCGGAAAGCGACCTCAAATCTTGCCGTTTCGCGGCGCGGCGCATTTTTCTGTTGCGCCTCCGGCGCGATTCTGCTATGCTTGGTTCAGTATAACATTCCGCGCCAAAAGGAGGCAAAAGCGCCATGGTCGAAAATTATCAGGAAATGCTTTCGAGTGAGCACAGCGGCTTTATCCGTCACAACGGCATCCGCGTCGCTTCGGTCGACGAGGAAAAAAGCGTGCTGACCGCCGACGTCACGCCGGAAAATTCCAACATCTGGGGCGGCGTGCACGGCGGCTTTCTCTACGCGATGGCTGACACCGCCGCGGGCGCGTTCGCGCGCATCAACTACGGCCAGCACAACGTCACGCTGAACGGCTCGATCAACTATCTGCGCTCGACGGTGCAGTCCAAAGCGCTCACCGCCGTCGGCCGACCGGTCAGGGTCGGCGGTCACATCGGCTTTTTCGAGGTCAATATCACCGACGACACCGGCGCGCTGATCGCCCGCGCCGAGATCAACATGTATTTTCTGAAAAAGTAAGAAACGCGCTAAAAGGGAGCGCATCGGGCAAGGCCCGATGCGCTCCCTTTTTCATTCTTTCGCTGCGGCCACTCAGTTTTCCTGACTTTCACCCTTGATCAGCGCCGTCACCGCTTCGGCGACGGGCTTGCGGTCCGCGTCAAGGAAGAACACCTTGACCTTCGCCGCCTTCGACCAGTCGGCATTCGCCCACGCGAGCGTTACGGTTTCTGCATACTGGCCCAGATCCAACGAGCCCTTATCGGGATAGTCGACGGTGATGGTCTCCTCCCCGTTGTACTTGCCGCCGTTGCCGGAAGAAGATTTCCCGGCGCTGCTGTTTCTGGGCATTTGTAAACCTCCAAAATTGATTGCCCGTCGTGCCGATAGCGCAGCCTATTCAGTTGTAGTACCGGTCACGCGCTCTTTGAAACACTCCGTTTCCTGCGATTGCCTTACGGTGAGCGGCCGCTCTTACACTTCGAAGTACCGCATAGGTTTCGCCTTATATTCCTTGCGTT
>ERZ827088.5235-NODE-5235-length-10056-cov-3.341566_pt1 | contig 10056 bp, 7 predicted proteins | sample MGYA00519922_ERZ827088 | MGnify/ENA primary metagenome ERZ827088 (study PRJEB31778, sample SAMEA3449254) | human gut metagenome | biome: human gut; feature: human-associated habitat; material: faeces | place: United Kingdom | collected 2010/2012 ... | reverse complement strand
ACCTGCTTCACAGTGACGATGATTTTCATTTTACCTTTTACCTCCTCAATTACTTGCCCAGCACGGCGCGGGAAATGACCACCTTGTGGATCTCACTGGTGCCTTCGTAAATTTCCGTGATCTTTGCATCGCGGTACATCCGCTCCAGAGGATAGTCGTGCATATAGCCGTAGCCGCCGTGGATCTGCAGTGCCAGATTCGTGACGAACCGCGCGTTTTCAGAGGCGTTGAGCTTGCACATAGCCGCCTCCTTGCCGAAGGGCTTGCCGCTGTCATCCAGATACGCGGCGTAGTAGGTCAGCCACTTGGCCGCCTCAGTCTTGGTAGCCATATCCGCCACATACCACTGCAGGCCCTGCAGCGTGGCGATGGGCTTGCCGAACTGGACACGTTCGTGCATATATTTCACCGTCAGCTCCAGCGCACCCTCGGCAAGGCCGATGCTCTGGGCGCCCACGCCGATGCGGGCGCCGTCCAGCGCCTGCATGGCGATCTTGAAGCCCTTGCCCTCCTGCCCCAGCAGGTTCTCCGCCGGTACGCGGCAATCCTCGAAGATCAGTTCCGCGGTCTCGCTGCCCCGCAGGCCCATCTTGTTCTCCACCTTGCCCACCGTGAAGCCGGGCGTACCGGCCTCCACAATGATGGCGGACATCCCCTTCAGCCCCGCAGCGGGGTTCGTCAGGGCGAACACCACCAGCACACCGGCGCGGCTGCCGCCGGAGATGAAGCATTTGGTGCCGTTGAGCACATACTCGTTGGTCTCCGTATCCAGAATGGCCGTGGTCTGGGCCCGGGCCGCGTCGCTGCCGGCGCCGGGCTCCGTCAGGGCAAAGGCGCCCAGCTCGCCGCCCTTGGTCAGGCGGGGCAGGTACTTCTGCTTCTGGGCCTCGGTGCCGTACTTGGCGATGGCCTGGGGTGCGATGAGGTGGATGGACAGGGTGGCTGCGGAGGCCATGCACTTCTTGGCGAACTCGGACACCGCGATGACCTCCTCGGTCATGCCGCCGCCCACACCGCCGTACTCCTTGGGCACACCGATGCCGGTGAAGCCGTAACGTGCCATCTGCTTGAAGTTCTCCACGGGGAAAACGTGGGTCTCATCCAGCTCCGCCGCGGTGGGCTCCAGTGTATTTTCTGCAAACTGCTGTGCCGCCTTCTTCAGCAAAGCCTGCTCTTTTGTCAGTTCAAAATTCATGTCTTGCTCCTTTCTCTTCCGATCCTCTATTTCCATTCAAAAACGCCGCGGTTCAGCACGGGTTTTCCTGTTTTCAAATTCATCAGGCGGAAGTATGCCTGCTTCTCACCTGCATGCCACAGCTCCAGCCGCACCGGCGTATCCGGATACAGCACGCTGCTCATCTGGGCGGCCATGCGCGTCATGCGCTCCGGCTCCCCGGGGATCAGGGCCGCTATCGCCATCCGGCAGGCAAAGCCGAAGGAACAAAGGCCCTGCATAAAGGAGGACTCAAAGCCCATCTTCTGCGCATATTCCGGATCTACATGCACCAGATTGGTGTCCCCCGTCAGCCGGTACAGCAGATTCTGCACGGGGCTGATATAGTCGTCTGCTTCCACATCCGGCTTCCGCTCCGGAATGACCACGGGGCTCTTGGGCATGGGCTTCCCGCCAAAGCCGCCGGCCTCGTGGAAAAATGTGGTGGAATAATTGGTGCAGACCGCGTTGCCGGCCTCGTCCCGCACATCCACCCGTGTCTTGATCACCGCGCCCTTGCCTTCGCCCCGATCGTACACGTCGGTGATCACATCCTGATACTGAAACGTTCCCTTGATCGGATCGATGGGGCGGTGCATGATGATCTCATGATCCATGTTCAAAAAAGAAATGGTGGGCTTGATCAGTTCGTTGGCGATCATGGAGGCGGGCAGCGGCATCCATTGATACGGCTTTACATTCACCCCAGTAGGGGATCGTCCCGTAGGTGGGCAGCGCTTTCAGAACCTTTTCATAGGTGTATTGCAGATCCTCCGCCTTGGCACCCACCGCCAGCGCGTACAGTGCGATGTCCCGCCAGTTGTACTCCATATAGCGGGGTTCCGTCCGCAGTCCTATCAGCTGTGTCAGATCGACCTTTTCCATGGTCAAGCTCCCTTCTCGTATTGTTTTACCTCAGAAACGGGCGCACCAACACGGAGTTGGTGCGCCCGTCTGTCGCAGGCGCAACGCTGCCTGGCTCTTTATTCCTTTTCGGCAGCCAGCTTCTTGTAGTAGGCCAGCCGCTCCATGGCGTCCTTCTCGGTCTTTTCCAGAAGGCCCTCCGCCTCATCGGGGAACGCCTTCAGCAGGGAGGCGTAGCGGACCTCGTTCATCAGGAACTCACGGAAGGACATGGTGGGCTCCTTGGAATCCAGCGTGAAGGGATTCACGCCGGTACCCACCAGCTGGGGATTGTAGCGATACAGCGCCCAGTAGCCGCAGTCCACGGCGTGCTTGGCTTCCATCTGGCTCAGGCCCATGCCGGTCTTGATGCCGTGGTTGATGCAGGGGCAGTAGGCGATGACGATGGAGGGGCCGGGATAAGCCTCGGCCTCGGCCAGCGCCTTCAGCGTCTGCGCCTTGTCGGCGCCGATGCACACCTGCGCCACGTAGATGTAGCCGTAGGTCATGAAGATGCGGCCCAGATCCTTCTTCTTGGTACGCTTGCCGCTGGCGGCAAACTTGGCGATAGCCGCGGTGGGGGTCGCCTTGGAAGCCTGTCCGCCGGTATTGGAATACACCTCGGTATCCAGCACCAGAACGTTGATGTTCTCGCCGGCCGCCAGAGCGTGGTCCAGTCCGCCGTAGCCGATGTCGTAAGACCAGCCGTCGCCGCCGATGAGCCACTGGGAACGCTTGGGCAGATAGTCCTTGTTCTCGTACAACTCGGTCAGCAGTTCGCTGCTCTCCTTCACGGGCTCCAGAGCGGCGATCACGCGGTCCGCGCGCTCGCGGGTGCCCTCGGACACCATCTGGTTGTCCAGCCAGTCCGTCAGCGCCGCATCCAGCTCGCTGCTGGCGTGGAGCTCCAGGATCTTCTTGGCCAGAGAGGCCATCTCCTTCTGCACCTGACGGGTACCCAGGAACATGCCCAGACCGAATTCGCCGGTATCTTCAAACAGGGAGCTGTTCCACGCGGGGCCGCGGCCCTTTTCATTCTTGCAGTAAGGCGCGGAGGGCACGCTGCCGGAGAACACATGGGCGCAGCCGGCGGAGTTGGCGATCATCATGCGGTCGCCGAACAGCTGGGTGACCAGCTTAATGTAGGGCGTCTCGCCGCAGCCGGCGCAGGCGCCGGAGAACTCGAACAGGGGCTTTTCGAACTGGCTGCCCTTGACGGTGAGCTTGTTGAAGGGGTTCTTCTTCTCGGGCAGAGCGGCCACGTAGTCCCAGCGAGCGGCCTCGTCCTGCTCCTGCTCCAGCAGGCGCATATCCAGAGCCTTCTCCTTGGCGGGACACACGTTGACGCAGTTGCCGCAGCCGGTGCAGTCGTTGGGGGAAATGGCGATGCGGAACTGATACTCCTTGGCGCCGTTGGCAGGCTTGGTCACATAGCCCTCGGGAGCCGCCGCAGTCTCTTCCGGTGTGGTCAGGATGGGACGGATGCAGCCGTGGGGGCACACAAAGGAGCACTGGTTGCACTGGATGCACTTCTCGGCGTCCCAGTGGGGCACGCGGATGGCAACGCCGCGCTTTTCGTAAGCGGAGGTGCCGGTAGGATACGCGCCGTCCTGCACGGGCAGCAGGCCGCTGACGGGGATGTTGTCGCCCTCCATGCGGTTCACGGGCTCCAGGAAGTTCCTGATGTAGTCGGGCACCTCTCTGGTCTCGGCCGCAGGCGCGTCCACAGCGTCCGCCCAAGACGCGGGCACAGCCACCTCGTGAAGGCCGGTGATGCCCTGATCCACGGCGGCACAGTTCATGGCCACCACATCGTCGCCCTTCTTGCCGTAGGTCACGGCGATGGAATCCTTCAGATACTTGACGGCATCCTGAATGGGGATGATGTCCGCCAGCTTGAAGAACGCGGACTGCATGATCATATTGGTGCGGTTGCCCAGGCCCAGATTGCGGGCGATGTCCACAGCGTCGATGGTGTAGAACCGGATGTGGTGCTGCGCCAGATAGCGCTTCATCTCGGCGGGAAGGTTGTGCTCCAGCGCCGCATCGTCCCACATGGTGTTCAGCAGGAATGTGCCGCCGTCCTTCAGACCGGCCAGAACGTCATACTTGCTGACATAGGACTGCTGGGAGCAGGAGATGAAGTCCGCCTTGTCGATCAGATAGGTGGAGCGGATGGGGGTGTCGCCAAAGCGCAGATGGGATACGGTGACGCCGCCGGACTTCTTGGAGTCGTAGGCGAAATAAGCCTGCGCATACTTGTCGGTGTTGTCGCCGATGATCTTCACGGCGCTCTTGTTGGCGCCCACGGTGCCGTCGGAGCCCAGGCCCCAGAACTTGCAGGCGGTGGTGCCGGCATGGTCGATGGCGATCTCATCCACGGCAGGCAGATTGCTGTCGTACATGTCGTCGATGATGCCCACGGTGAAATGATCCTTGGGACACGCGGCCTTCATGTTCTCAAACACCTGATAGATGTGGTACGGACGAATGTCCTTGCCGCCCACGCCGATACGGCCGCCCACCACCACGGGCTGATGCTCTCTGCCGTAGAACGCGGTCTTGACATCCATGTACAGGGGCTCAGCCTGCGCATTGATCTCCTTGACGCGGTCCAGCGCGGTAATGACCTTCACGGTCTTGGGGATGTATTTGAAGAAGTGCTCCAGAGAGAACGGGCGGTACAGATGCACGGTCAGCAGGCCGACCTTCTCGCCCTTGGCGTTCAGCGCGTCCACCACTTCCTCGATGGTCTGGGTCATGGAGCCGATGGCCACGATCATGCGCTCCGCATCCGGCGCGCCGTAGTAGTTGAACAGGTGGTAATCCCGTCCGGTGAGCTTGTTGATCTCACCCATGTAGGATTCTACCACATCGGGCAGTTCTTTCCAATACTTATTGATGACCTCGCGCTGCTGGAAGTGGATATCGGCGTTCTGCACGGTGCCGCGGACGCTGGGATGATCGGGATTCATGGCGCTGCGGCGGAAGGCGTTGATGGCGTCCTTGTCTACCAGCTGTGCCAGCTCGTCATACTCCAGCACCTCGATCTTCTGGATCTCGTGGCTGGTGCGGAAGCCGTCAAAGAAGTGCAGGAACGGCACGCGGCCCTTGATGGCGCTCAGGTGTGCCACGGCTGCCATGTCCATGGCCTGCTGCACGCTGGCAGAGGACAGCATGGCAAAGCCGGTGGTACGGATGGTCATCACATCGCTGTGGTCGCAGAAGATGCCCAGACCGTTGGAGGCCACCAGTCGGGAGGCCACATGGAACACGCCGGGCAGCAGCTCGCCTGCGATCTTGAACATATTGGGGATCATCAGCATCAGGCCCTGAGAGGAGGTGTAGGTGCTGGTGAGGGCACCCGCCTGCAGGGAGCCGTGAACGGCGCCGGAAGCGCCGCCCTCGGACTGCATCTCTACCACCTGCACGGTCTCGCCGAAGATATTCTTCTTGCCGGTGGCGGCCCACTCATCAATGTGCTGGGCCATGTCGGAGGAAGGGGTAATGGGGTAGATGGCAGCCACGTCGGTAAAGGCATAGGAAGCGTATGCCGCCGCGGTGTTGCCGTCCATGGATTTCATTCTGCGTTTCGTCATTTCTGCTGCTCCTTTCGATTACTTGCTCTGCTGAGCCAGTTTCTTCTCGATCAGCTTGCCCAGCTTCATCACGCCCTCGCGGATCTTCTCCGGAGAATTGTTGCCGAAGCTCATGCGCATGCAGTTGCGGCCCACGCCGCTGCCGCCCACGAAGAAGCCCGCGCCGGCCACGAAGGCCACGCCCACTTCCGGATCGGTGCTGGACTCCTTCAGCAGCTCCGCGGTGTCAATGTCACCGGGCAGCTCCACCCAGGTGAACAGGCCGCCGTCGGGGAAGCTGTGCTTGGTGCCCTCGGGGAAATACTTGTCGATGCACTCCAGCATGGCGTCCCGACGCTGGCGGTACAGGTTGCACAGCATCTCGTGGTGTGCGGGATAGTAGCCGCGCTTGAAGAACTCGGCGCACAGCACCTGAGGCAGCATGGAGGTATGGGAGTTGGTGGCGGACTTGGCCTCCGTCAGATAGTGGATGGTCTCCGGCTCCGCCATCACATAGCCCAGGCGCACGCCGGGGGAGAAGATCTTGGAGAAGCTGTTGGCCACCACCACGTTGCCCACGGTGTCGAAGCACTTGATGGGAGGCAGGTCCTCTCCGCTGTATCGAATATCACGGTAGGGGTCGTCCTCCAGCACCAGCACATTGTACTTGGCGGACAGCTCCGCCACCTTCTTCCGGCGTTCCAGGCTCAGAGTCCGGCCGCTGGGATTCTGGAAGGTGGGGATCACGTAAATCATTTTGGGATGGTACTTCTGGATCTTCGCCTCCAGATCGTCCATCTTCATGCCGTCCTCGTCCATGTCCACGCCAATGCACTTGGCCTCGAACATCTCAAAAATCTCCACGGAGTGTACGAAGGTGGGGGATTCTACCAGAATCACGTCGCCCGGGTCAATATAGACCTGGCAGGTCAGGTTGATGCCCTCCAGGCCGCCGGCCACCACCATCACATTGTCAGTGGTACACTTCACACCCTTGGGGAGCAGCAGCTCGTTGACAATGACCTCTTTCATGTCCTTGGTGCCGCTGAGAGGGCCGTACTGCAGAGCCTCCACGCCGCGCTTGTCCTTCCGGATGACCTCATCCGTCAGCTGGCGCAGGATGTCGATGGGCAGGGCCTCCTTGGCCGGCGCGCCGCCGCCGAAAGAAATAATATCGGGGTTTGTCATCGCGCCAAATAAGTTGCTGACCACGTTGGCCGTGTAGGCCATGGCGCCCATGCGTTTTGCGTATTGTATCATAAAATGCTCCTCCTTTTCCTTACCGCGGTGTTTTCTGCCGCGCCGACACATGGCGGTCATGCCGGTATGGTCGGTTGTCTGCATTGTAGCACTATGCGGCGCATCTGTCTCCGCAAGTAATTCACACCCCACTTGAATTTTCTTCAACGCAAAGCTGTGCAGAGTGTGCTATGATACCGGCATACAAGCGAAGCGCTTTGTGCGTTCTGTCTACCGTCTGAAAAGACGGCGTCGGCAGAAGGCCGATCTGACAAAACAGGACAAGGAGGAACCCCCCATATGAAAAAACGCATTGTCTGTTTCGGCGATTCCAATACCTGGGGCTATATTCCCATTACCGGTGAGCGGTATGACGAGAGCATCCGCTGGCCGGCCCGCCTGCAGGAAAAGCTGGGCTATCAGGACTACACCGTGGTCGAGGAAGGTCTCACCGGACGCACCACTGTCTTTGACGATCCCTTTGATCCGGAGCTGAACGGTCTGAAGACCATGCCCGCGGTCCTCCGCAGCGCGGCTCCTATTGATGTATTGGTCTTTATGCTGGGCACCAACGATTTTCAGTCCAATATTCCCGCCGGCAATCCCATCTCCACCGCCCGCGCCGTGCAGTATATGCTGGAAACGGCACGAAAGCTGGGGGTCGACCGTCCCGGCGAGAAGATGAAGATCCTGCTGATCTCTCCGGTAGAGATCACGGAGGATCGCCTGACCTTCAAGGAAAACGATGTGACGGATCAGACCAGCATCGACAACAGCCGCCAGCTGGGCAAGTGTCTGCGCACCGTGGCCGAGCAGCTGGATGTCGAGTTCATCGACGCGGCTCAGTTCATCAAGCCCGGCAAGGTGGACGGCGTCCATCTGGACGAGGAGGGCCACGCCAAAATGAGCGAGCTGGTCTATGAAATGGTACACACCATGCTTTCCTGAAGTTCCCCCTGTTGTAATTGGGCTGTCAGCCCTGTGTTACAAAATCAAATAGAAGAGGAGATCAAGAGAAAATGGAAGAAAAAAAAGTCAAACGCTCTAAATTCAGCTCCAACCTCGGCATGATGCTGGCCTGTATCGGCGGCGCTGTCGGCCTGGGCAATGTTTGGGGCTTCCCCTCCAAGCTGGGCCGCGGCGGCGGCTTCTACTTCCTGATCATCTACGTCGTGGTGGCGCTGCTGCTGGGCATTCCCATGACCCTGTCCGAGTACGCGATTGGCCGCAAGATGCGCAAGGGCCCCATCGCAGCCTGGACAGAGCTGAACCGGAAATGGAAGTTCGTCGGTATCCTGAACGCCATCGTCTGCGTAGGCGTTATGGGCTTCTACTGCCTGCTGTTCGGCTGGATCATCAAGTACATGGTGGAATTCGGCATCGCGATCTTTAATCCCGCCGGCACCTTCTGGACCATGGACAGCGCCGAATACTTCTCCATGTTCATCTCCAACCCTGTGGAGCCCCTGATCTGGACCTTCGTGGGCCTGCTTCTCGCCTATCTCTGCGTCCGCAAGAACATGGCCGGCGGTATTGAGAAGGCCTGCAAGTGGATGATCCCCGCGCTGGTCGTTCTGCTGATCGTTGTGGCCATCCGCGCCTGTACCCTGCCCGGCGCCGAGGCGGGCATCGAGTTCCTGTTCCAGCCCAGCACCGAGAATGTTATGAGCTCCGGCGGCTGGCTCACCGTGTTCGGCATCGCCCTGGCCCAGATGTTCTTCTCCCTGAACGTCGGCTTCGGTACCAACCTGATGTATGGCTCCTATGCCCCTGACGACAGTGACCTGGCCAAGAATGCCCTGCTGGTTCCTCTGGGTGACATGGTCGTCGCTCTGCTGGCCGCTCTGGCCACCATTCCCGCCGCTTTCGCATTTGGCTATTCCCCCTCTACCGGCGCAGGTATGCTGTTCATCACCATGAAAGCCGTCTTTGAGAGCATGCCCGGCGGCGCCATTTTCGGCTTCCTGTTCTTCGTTGCCGTGTTCTTTGCCGCTATCAGCTCCGTGATCGGTATGACCGCTGCCAACGCCGCCATCCCCTGCGAGCACTGGGGCTGGAGCAACAAGAAGGGCACCCTGCTGGCGCTGGCCTCCAACCTGATCATCGCCATCCCCGTTTCTCTGGGTTACAGCTCCCTCAGCGGCGTGCGCCTGCTGAGCTGGATGGGCAAGGATACCGACATTCTGGACTCCATCGACTACCTGTGCGAGAACTGCTTCGCCACTGTGGCAGCCCTGGCTCTGTGCATCTTCGTTGGCTGGATCTGGAAGCCCGCTGCCGTTATCGAGGAGGTAGAAAAGGGCGGCAAGTTCAAGTTCACCTGGAAGGGTATCTTCACCTTCCTCATCCGCTACATCTGCCCCATCATCACGCTCATCGTGGTGCTCAGCTCTATCGGTATTATCTCCCTGTGATTTTTCCGCCTCATCCCCCTTTTTTCTCTGCATTTTCCCGGCGCGAAAAAAGCGGACGCTGTTCAGCAGCGTCCGCTTTTTTCTATGATTCTTCAGTTTTCTGCTGCACTCAACGGAAGTAGGGCAGCTCTTCGGGATATCGCTGCGCCACATAATCCTGCACCGTCCGCACGAAGATCTTCGTCACGGGGGTCACGTACTCGCTGCGCTGTGTTGCGATACCGATGGTGCGGAACGGCGCGCCCTCGATAGGAAACACGCGGATATTTCCGCCCAGATAGTCCAGCACCAGCTCCGGCATAATGCTGATGCCCTGTCCGCTTTCCACCATGGCGATAATCAGCGCGTCATCTGCCAGCTGGTGCGGATTTTCCATCTCGATATTGTTGGCGGACAGGAAGGCCCGCGCGTCAAAGTCGGATTCCGCGTGCGGCAGGATCAGCGTGTTCTTCCGCAGGTCCTCCAGCGTAATATAATCTCCGTTTTCCGCTTCAAAGGACTTCGGCGTAATGCACATCAGTCTGTCATGCAGCAGCGGGTACGCCGGAATGCTGCCAGTGATAGGCACCGATACAAATGCCGCGTCCAGCTCCCCATTTGCCACAGCCGCCTCCAGTCCGGTATAGCTGCCCTGGTGAATATACATCTTGATCTGGGGATACTCCTTCTGCATCCGCAGCATAATGTCAGGCATCCAATTGCAGCCCAC
>ERZ827088.5231-NODE-5231-length-10058-cov-2.738378_pt1 | contig 10058 bp, 16 predicted proteins | sample MGYA00519922_ERZ827088 | MGnify/ENA primary metagenome ERZ827088 (study PRJEB31778, sample SAMEA3449254) | human gut metagenome | biome: human gut; feature: human-associated habitat; material: faeces | place: United Kingdom | collected 2010/2012 ... | reverse complement strand
GAGAGCTGCGCGGGATAGCGCATCCCCAAGCCGCCCAGCCCCAGTTCGTCCAGCATGTCCGCGACGGCTTTCCGGCGCGTGGACGGTGCGACTCCCTGGAGTTCGAGCGGCAGGGACAAGTTCTCCTGCACCGTCTTCCACGGAAAGAGCCCATAATCCTGCAGGATGAACGAAATCCTTCCCTTGTCGCGCCTGCTGACTTCCCCGGTACTTACCGTGCCCCGGTCCGGCTTGTCCAGCCCCGCGAGGAGGTAGAGCAGGGTGCTTTTGCCGCATCCCGAAGGGCCGATGACGGAAAGGGTTTCCCCGGAGGGCAGATCAAAGGAAAGGCCGTCCAGAACCGGGCCTTCGCCGTAGCCCTTGCTCAGATCACGGACGGCGATGCCCGCATCGGACGCACGGCTCACTGAAAGACCACATCCCCATAGGCGGGGTCTTTCTTGAGGATACGGTTGGCCTTCATCCAGTCCGCGAAGGTCTTGATGTCCGCCTCGGAAGGCAGGCCGGTCGGCGTGTGCGTCATGTCGAAACGCACCATCGTATAGTTGGCGGAAGCTCCCTTGGGCAGCAGGCCCTTGGCCTCCATGATCGGGCGGTAGGCATCGGGGGTTTCGTTGATGCGCTTCGCCGCTTCCCTGAGGGCCTCGCGGAATTTCGCCACGGTCTGTGCGCCGTCGGGGGCGTCGAGCACGTCGCGCTTCAGGGCGATGACCGCCAGCGGGGTATTCAGCTTGCAGTCGTTCAGGATGGTGCGCGCTCCTTTTGCCTCCACAAGGGACACCAGCGGCTCGGGGAGCAGGGCGGATTCGATCTGCCCGCTCAGGAGCATCTGGAGGCGTACCGGGATCTGGCGGATATCCTGCCGGTTCAGGAAATAGGGAGCGGCCCCTTCCTGCTGGAGGAGCTGCGCGAGCAGAAAATCAATGATGGTGGCGCTGGAAACCGCAATGTCCTTCCCTTTGAGGTCGGCCAGAGTTTGCGCTTTGGACTTGGGGGAGACGACGAGCCCGAAACAGCGGTTGTCCGGCGAGGAGTGCGAGGTCGTCGCCACAATAGCTTGCGGCGAGCCGCTTTCATTCTGCATGAGGACGTTGATGATGTCCCCGAAATGCCCGCTCAGCGCCCCCGCCCGCATGGCGGCACCGAGCTCCAGCGCGCTCTGGAAGGGGATAAGTTCCACTTCCAGCCCCTGTTTGGCGAACAGGCCTTCGTCTGCCGCGACGTGCAGGACGATGGTGTCGGCGGCGGGGAGGACGCCAAGCTTGAGCAGGGCGCTGTGCGCGGGCTGGACGGCGGCAAGGACGAGCAGGGAAAGGAGGACTAGCAGGCGGCGCATCATGTGAAGTTCCGTTGGGTTAAGAGTGATGATTCCGGCGTATTCTCAATGGAAAAAAGATGGTTGTGCAGATTCGCCGGAACCGATCCTTACACCGGATTGCGGAAAATATCCAGTGTGCCCCGTTCCGCGAGAATGCCGCCGCATCAAGGAAGATGGAAGGGAGAGGGCAAAAAGGGTTGGACAAAATGCGCTCCGTATGATCTGCCTGTGGATAGGCAGAGCTTTTGTGGGAGAACTGCTGAAATGACTCCGGTTCCAGCCGGGCATGGTCCGGCCTTTTCCCGGCGGCGCGGATCTGCTAGGGAAGAGAACGGCAATACGGAACAACATGATCCCGCGCCATCCGCAGGGATACAGGAGCAACACGATGCAGGAAAAGCTGTTTAACCGTCTGATGGACGTCATCGAATACGACGTCGCCCCGTTGACCCGCAAGCGCGTCGCCATCGGCTGCAAGGTCTTCGGCGCGGCGGTGCTGCGGAAGGACGATCTGTCTCTCGTCCTCGCCGAAACCAATATGGAGGCGTTTTCCCCGCTCTGGCACGGCGAAGTCTACGCCATCAAGCAATTCTGGGAGTTGCAGGGCCATCCCGCCCCCAAGGACTGCATTTTCATCGCCACGCATCAGCCTTGCTGCATGTGCGCGTCGGCCATCGCGTGGAGCGGCTTCCCCGAACTGTTTTATCTGTTCGGCTACGAGAATACGAGCAAGGACTTTCATATCCCCCACGATCAGAAGATGATCCGGGAACTGTTCCACTGCACCAGCCCGGCGGAGGATTCCAGCTATTACACAAGCCGCCCCATCATGGGCCTGTGCGATACGCCGGAAGCGGCGGCCCGTTTCGAGCGCATCAAGAACCTGTATGCGGAACTCTCCGCCGTATATCAGGCTGGAGAAAAGAAGATGGTGCTTTCATAGCAGCCTGTGAGACGCACCCATAAAAAACGCCTTGCCGATGTTTTTTCGGCAAGGCGTTTTTTATGAGCGGTCTAGTGGGAAGATGGTTCCTTTCGCGGATTGGAACGGTCGAGCGGAGAAACGGGAATACGTTCAGCGCCCCACGGGTGGAACCGCGAATAGCCTGTACGGGGGGCTTCTCCGCTGTCAGACGGTACCGCCATGCGAGGGCCGGTTAATCTTCATCCTTGAACCATGTATCGGGATCGTAGCTGGCCGTATCCTTGCCCGTCAGATAGGCGTCCACGGCATGGACGACCAGTTTGTAGTCCGCCATGCGTCGTTTTTCCAGCGCCTGATCGCGGGGGATGATCAGCTTGTCCGGATTGACGAACTGCCCTTGCTTCCGGATACGGAAATCGAGATGGGGGCCGGTCGCCGTGCCGGTCGCACCCACGTAGCCGATGGTTTGCCCCTGCCGGACGCGTTTGCCGTTCTTCATGCTTTTGGCAAAACGGGACATATGCCCGTAGAGCGACTCCAGCCCGTTGTCGTGGCGGATAATGATTTGTTTGCCGTAGCCTCCGGCCCGCCCGATATTGGTAATGACCCCGTCGCCCACGGCCATAATGGGGGTTCCGGTAGGGGCGCCGTAATCGATGCCCTGATGGGGCCGGGTGTTGCCGAAGACCGGATGCCGGCGCGCCATGCTGTAGCGCGAGGTCACGCGCAGGAACGAGAGCGGAGCCTTGAGCAGTTCCCGATGGAGGTTGTCGCCTTCCGCATTGTAGTATGTTTCACGGCCGCGTTCGTTGTGGAACAGATAGGCCGTATGCTGCTTGTTTTGATTGGTGAACTTCGCACCGAGCACGCGTCCATACCCCTCAAACGCATCATGGCGGAAACGCTTTTCCACCAGCACCTCGAAGGCGTCGCCTTCCCGTAGATCGCTGATGAAATTGATTTCGGAAGCGAAGACGTTCGCAAGGGCAATGGCCAGCGCCACGTTTTCGCCTTGTTCGGTTACGGCTCCGGAAAGCGTGCTCTTGATCTCTCCTTTGATGACCGCCAGCGAGGTCTGGTAGTCGATCTCTTCAAGCCGGGCGACGAAACGGTCGTCCTTCTTCTCAACGATGAGGTATTTTTCCTGATTGATTTCGTACTTGAAACACCGGAACGCCTTGGTCTGCGGATCTCGGAACCCGGTCCCTTCACGTAGATACCCACAGTGCGCATGCCGTTGTCCTGAGCCTTGCGGGCGGCAGTTTCGGCAGCAACCTGGGCAGCGAAGGGGGTGGACTTGCGGGAACCCTTGAAACCGCTCTGGCCGGAAGAGGCCCAGCTGATGGCGTTGCCGCGAGTGTCCGTAAAGGTGATGATGGTATTGTTGAACGAAGCCTGGATGTGGGCAATGCCCACGGGCACGTTCTTCTTTTCTCTTTTCTTGACCACTTTCTTGGGTCTGGCCATGATATTACCTCAATCTGGCTAAATTCGCGTGAAAAGGAATGCGCCCTACTTCTTCTTGCCCACCACACCGCGACGGGGACCCTTGCGGGTACGCGCATTGGTGTGGGTGCGCTGACCGTGCACGGGCAGGCCGCGACGGTGACGCAGGCCACGGAAGCAGCCGATGTCCATGAGGCGCTTGATATTGGTAGAGATCTCGCGACGGAGGTCGCCTTCCACCTTGTAGTTCTGTTCGAGTTCCTTACGGATCTCGTTCACTTCGTCGGCGGAAAGATCATCAATGTTGCGCTCCCAGTTCACACCGGTGGTGCTCAGGATCTGCAGGGCCGTAGCACGGCCGATGCCATAGATATAGGTGAGCGCAATGTCCACACGTTTGCCACGAGGCAAATCAACACCTGCAATTCTCGCCACAGTACGTCTCCTGCCCTAGCCCTGGCGCTGCTTGTGCCGGGGGTTTTCGCAGATAACTCGAAGAACACCCTTGCGCCGGATCACCTTGCACTTGGGGCATATTTTTTTGACGGAAGGTCTGACTTTCATGATTCGTCTCCAATGAGTGGCAAAGCCATCCGGCTTTGCGTGACCAAGGTTTGCCGCTGCCGGAAGCACAACACAAACCCGGTCAATACGGCTGCTCACCGCTCATTAGCAGCGGGAACAGAAACCTTTATCCATCTTTACCTGCTCTGTCAACAACCAATTGTCGTCCGGTTCAGGCCGCGGTCCGAAATGCTCAGGATCCGGGGCCCGTCCGGCGTAATGGCTACACTGTGTTCAAAATGCGCAGCCAGGCGGCGGTCGCGTGTCACAGCAGTCCATTTGTCTTCCAGAACGTCCACCTCGTAGCTGCCGGCGGTGACCATGGGCTCAATGGCGATGACCATGCCGTTACGCAGGGTCAGCCCGCGGCCACCGGGGTGATAGTTGGGGACTTCCGGCTTTTCGTGCATCTTGGCGCCAACTCCGTGGCCCACATACTGACGCACGACATTGAAACCGGCGGCTTCCACATAGTTCTGCACGGCCATACCGATGGCATAGACATCGTTACCGGCACGCGCCTGCTCGATGCCGACATAGAGGCTCTCCTCCGTGACGCGCATGAGCTTGCAGGCTTCCTCGCTCACCTTGCCCACAGGGAAGGTGCGCGCAGCGTCGCCCACAAAACCTTCAAAGACCACGCCCATGTCGACGCTGACGATGTCCCCTTCCTCAAGCAGCCGCGGGGAGGGGAAACCGTGGACCACCTGCTCGTTGACCGAGCAGCATGTGGCGTAGGGGTAGCCGTAATAGCCCAAAAAGGCCGGTTTCACTTTATAATCGGCGCACATGTCGCGCGCCAGTTCTTCAAAGCGCATGGTCGTTTCGCCCGGCTTCACGATGTCGCCGATGGCATCCAGGATGTTGGCCACCATACGGTTGGCCTCGCGCAGGCAGGCGATCTCCCGCTCATTTTTGATGAATGCGCCTTGATACTTCTTCATGACTTTCCAGCTCTCTTTGCCAGAATTACATGCGGCCGCCCTTGCGGGCCGCCTTGTTCATCAACCCCTGGTACTGGGTTGAGATCATGTGGGACTCGACCTGATTCATGAAGTCCATGGCCACGCCGACAAGGATCAGCAGGCTGGTACCACCGAAGTAGAACGGCACGTTGAACTTGGCGATCATGAGCATGGGCAGCAGGGAAATGGCCGAGATGTACACCGCGCCGCTCAGGGTCAGACGCGAGAGTACGGTGTCGATGTATTCCTGGGTGCGTTCGCCGGGACGGATGCCGGGGACGAAGCCGCCGTTCTTCTTCAGGTTCTCGGCCATATCCTTCGGGTCGATGATGATGGCCGTGTAGAAGTAGCAGAAGAAGAAGATCAGGACAACATAGAGCACATTGTACAGGACGCCGTGCGGAGCAAAGAAGTCCGTGACCATCCTGACGTATTCATTGGTGGAGAACTGGCCCACCGTGGCCGGGAACAGCAGCAGCGACGAGGCGAAAATGGGCGGGATGACGCCCGCCGTATTGACGCGCAGGGGCAGGTGCGTGTTCTGGCCGCCAAACATCTTGCGTCCGATCTGGCGCTTGGCGTAGCTGATGGGGATACGGCGCTGGGCACGCTCCACGAACACGATGGCCGTCAGCACGGCGGCCATGAGCAGCACGATGATGACCGCGAGGAAGATGCTCATGCTGCCGGACTTGATGAGGTCCATGGACTGCATGATGCCGCGCGGGATGCCCACCACGATACCGCAGAAGATGATCAGGGAGATGCCGTTGCCGATACCGCGTTCAGTGATCTGCTCACCCAGCCACATGACGAGCATGGAACCGGCCGTGAAGGTGGCCATGGTCACCATGCGGAAATGCCAGCCCGCATTGAGCACGATGGGCGTGCCGTCGGGGCTGGTCATGGATTCGAGCCCGATGGAGATGAACAGGCCCTGCACCAGGGTGATCAGCACGGTCAGGTAACGGGTGTACTGGGTTATCTTGCGGCGTCCGGCCTGGCCTTCTTCCTTGGCCATGCGCTTGATGTCGGGGCTCACCACCTGCAAAAGCTGCATGATGATGGACGCCGAGATGTAGGGCATGACACCCAGGGCGAAGACGGACACGTTGGACAGGCCGCCACCGGAGAACATGTCGAACATGTCGAACAACGTTCCCGACAGGCTTTTGAAGTACGCGGCCAGGGCCGCGGCATCCACACCGGGGATGGGCACATGCACACCGATTCTGTAGCAGCACAGAAGGAGGAAGGTCCAGCCCAGGCGCTTGGCCAGAGAAGATTGTCCGAGGGGATTAACCGATGCTGATGCCATGAATCACTCGTTACCTTTTACGCTGTAAGGGACGCATATGCGCGGGAGCGTCTTTACCCCGCGCCCATTCCGGCGCGGGGTCAAAGACATCCGCCTGCCGTTACCGGCATGGCGCATAATTACTCAGCCGCTTGCGCAGCTTCAAGTTCGGTGGCTTCGCCGCCGGCGTTGCGGATCTTTTCCGCAGCGGCCTGGCTGAACTTGTGAGCTTCCACCTTGATGGCCGACTTCACTTCGCCGCGGGAAAGCACTTTCACGGGCGCGCCCAGACGGGCCAGGCCGCGGGCGTAGATGTCGTCCAGGGTGATCTCGCTCTTGCCTTCAAAGGCTTCCTGCAGACGATCCAGATTGATCACGTCGTAGGTCACCTTGAAGGGGAAGTTCTTGAAGCCGTGCTTGGGAAGACGACGCTGCAGGGGCATCTGGCCGCCTTCGAAACCGGGACGCACACCGCCGCCGGCACGGGCGTTCTGACCCTTGTTACCCTTGCCAGCGGTGCAGCCCAGGCCGGAACCGGAACCACGGCCCACACGACGGCGGGTTTTGCGCTCTTCCGGGAAGGGAAAGAGATTGTGCAGTTGCATGATATATACTCCTCCTGCGGCCGTGGACTAGTCCACCAGGGCCACAAGGTGCGAAACTTTGGCGATGATGCCCCGGATGGCCGGGGTGTCCTTGAACGACTTGACCTGTTCGCGACGCTTGAGGCCAAGGGAGTCCAGCAGCTTGCGCTGGGCCGGCGTGGTGCCGATGCGAGAACGCACGAGTTTGACCGTAATTTCAGCCATGACTTACTTCCTCGGGGCTTCGAGCTTCTTGCCACGCAGCTCGGACACTTCGTCAGCGCTGCGCAGGGAGATCAGGCCCTGCATGGTGGCACGCAGCACGTTATGGGGGTTGTTGGTGCCGATGGCCTTGGCCAGGACGTCACGCACGCCCACGGCTTCCATGACGGCACGCACGGCACCACCGGCGATGATACCGGTACCTTCGGAGGCGGGCTTCAGCATGACGCGACCAGCGCCGAAGCGGCCCAGCACTTCGTAAGGCAGGGTGCCTTCCACCAGAGGAATCTGCACGCGGTTCTTGCGAGCGCGTTCAGTGGCCTTGCGCAGGGCTTCGGGCACTTCCTGGGCCTTGCCCAGGCCGTAGCCCACGCCACCCTTGCCGTCGCCCACCACCACAAGGGCGCTGAAGCTGAAACGGCGACCGCCCTTGACCACCTTGGCCACGCGGTTCAGGGAGACGATCTTTTCGATTTCGCCCAATTCGTTCTGTTTGGTTTCGGTATTTTCCTGACGCATATTAGAACTCCAGGCCGCCTTCGCGGGCGCCGTCGGCCACGGCTTTCACGCGACCGTGATAAAGGTACCCGTTGCGATCGAACACCACCTGGGTGATGTTCTTTTCCTTGGCAAGACGGGCGATTTCCATGCCCACCTTCTCGGCGCCGGCCAGGTTGCAATGCATACCGGCTTCGGTCTTGGCCAGGCTGAGGGTGGAGGCGGCGACCAGGGTGGCGCCTTCCTGATCGTTCACGATCTGGGCGTAGATGTGCATGTTGGAGCGGTACACCACCAGACGGGGACGTTCGGCGGTACCCTGCACCTTTTTACGAATGCGGACCTTGCGGCGCTGACGGGATTCATTCTTGGTAAGCTTCATGACGCAATCCCTACCTACTTCTTGCCGCCGGACTTACCGACCTTGCGGCGGATGGTCTCGGTGGTATACTTGATACCCTTGCCCTTGTAGGGTTCGGGCTTGCGGATGCGACGGATCTTGGCGGCCATTTCGCCCACCAGTTCCTTGTCGGCGCCGCTGATGGTCAGGATCTGACCTTCGGCCTTGGCCTGGATGCCTTCGGGCAGTTCCACCAGCACGGGGTGGGAGAAGCCCACGGACAGTTCCACCAGGTTGCCCTTGACGGCAACGCGGTAGCCCACGCCGATCACTTCCAGGGACTTGGAGAAGCCCTTGGTCACGCCTTCGATGCAGTTGGCGAGCAGGGTGCGGCGCAGACCGTGCTGGGCACGGCTGTGACGGTCGTCTTCCACGCGGGTCAGGGTCAGCACACCGTCGGTGAGGTCATAATTCAGCAGGCTGCACACAGGGGTATGCAGCGTACCCTTGGGGCCCTTCACTTCCACAACATCCGTTCCGATCTTGACTTCAACGCCAGCGGGAACGGTAATGGGCTGTTTGCCGATACGAGACATGGTGCACCCCTACCAGATTTCACACAGAAGTTCGCCGCCCACCTTCTTTTCATGGGCGGTCATGCCGTCCAGCACACCGCTGGACGTGGACAGAATGCAAATGCCGAGGCCGTTCTGCACCTTGGGGATCTGGTGAGCGCCCACATACACGCGGCGACCGGGGGTGCTGACGCGCTTCAGGCCGGAGATGACGGCCTTGCCCTTCTGGTACTTCAGCGTGATGGTAATGTTGCGGTCGTCGATAGCCACGTCTTCGACGTAACCTTCCTGCTTGAGGATGGCGGCTAAGGCTTCTTTCATCTTCGAGCGCGGCACATTCACTTCCTTGTGCAGGGCCAAATGTGCGTTGCGGATACGGGTCAGCATATCCGCAATAGGATCTGTCAACATCGATAGCTCCTAAGGTTGGTTTCGTGAGGGGTTAGCGGCCCCATGCCGCCACTTCCCGCACACAATCGAAAGTCCATATCCCAAGCCGGAGCAAAAGGCAATGTTTTTTTTGCTCACGGCCTGAAAATCCGCTCTTTCCAGGGCGTTCCCGAGTCATGCCAGCCCCGGTCCTGCCGGGGCATCCCGGCCTGCATGCGAGGGACCAGGCACCGGATCGCCGCACCATGAATGAAAACGGGGTTGCTCCACTGCAGGAGTCCCGCCCGTCTCCGGTGCGACCCGCGCCGCATGGCCGGCTCCACCGGACATTCCGGCATGGCACGGCGTACGGTGCGCAGGGGCAGATAGCCCATCTGTCATCGGGAAGCAAGCAAAATTTGCAAAAGGAAGGAGACCGGCCGGGTGAAGAACGTATCTCGAAAAGGGATACGCCTATCCCCCGAGGCCGGAAACCATATAAGGCTATGCTGTCGGATTCGGGCAAGGAACCATTCTGCCCGGGGCTGCCCGCCGGATGCAGGAAGCGCCGGGGCACAGTTCCCTCTCCCCTGCCCTTCTCCAAAAACGGAAAGAGGGACCCCTTTCGGAGTCCCTCCATCTTTCAGATCAGTCCGGGATGCGGATTACCAGCTGGATTTACGCACACCGGGCAGTTCGCCGCGCAGGGCCATGTTGCGGAAGCAGATACGGCAGATGCCGAACTGGCGCATGAAGGCCCGGGGACGCCCGCAGATGGGGCAGCGATTGTAGGCGCGGGAGCTGAACTTGGGCTTACGGGAAGCCTTCACTTCAAGAGCGGTACGGGACATAGCTCTACTCCTACTTGCGGAACGGCATGCCCAGCTGGTCCAGAAGGAACTTGCCTTCCTTGTCCGTGGTGGCGGACGTGACGATGGTGATGTTCATGCCCTTG
>ERZ827088.5224-NODE-5224-length-10068-cov-3.706182_pt1 | contig 10068 bp, 7 predicted proteins | sample MGYA00519922_ERZ827088 | MGnify/ENA primary metagenome ERZ827088 (study PRJEB31778, sample SAMEA3449254) | human gut metagenome | biome: human gut; feature: human-associated habitat; material: faeces | place: United Kingdom | collected 2010/2012 ... | reverse complement strand
GCATCCTCGCGGAGCATTTTTATCGTATGGAAACGAAGTTTCCTATACGATAAAAGAACTGCCGGAAATCGTTTCCCGGCAGTTCCCGTTTTTCTTATGAAGTTTTCACCTGAAGCAATGCACTGACAAGACACGCACTCTGCTTTCCTCCGTTTGCCATGCGGTACGCCTTAACTTTCCTCTGCCAAACTGTCACACGCGGCACTTGTCCTGTCCTCACACTACTCTGAAATCCGCCCTCAGCGGCAGATCCCCGGCATTCGCCCCCGCGAGCACTGTGAAGTCGCCCGGTTCCACCACCCAGTGATAGGAAGCGTCCAACAGGCGCAGCTCATCAAATCCGAGCGTAAAGTGCAGCGTCTTTGTCTCTCCTGCTTCCAGCTCCACGCGCTGAAATCCTTTCAGCTCCATAATCGGGCGTACCACGGATGTATAATGGTCATCGACATAAATCTGCGCCACCGTTGCTCCGGCACGGCTGCCTGTGTTCGTTACGTCTAACAGTACCTCCAGCGATTCGTCCCCATGAATTTCGGAAGCGGACAGCCTCAGATTCTCAAAGGAAAATGTCGTGTAGGACAGCCCATAGCCGAAGGGATACAGCGGGTTCCAGTCCATCTCAACGTATTTTCGCCCGCCTGCAGGTTTACGGGAATAGTGGCACGGAATCTGGCCTGCACTGCGCGGATAGCTCATTGTCAGATGTCCGGATGGATTCACATCCCCGAACAGAACCTGTGCCGTTGCCAGTCCACCCTTTTCCCCGTTAAAGCCTGCTTGTAGAATCGCAGGGATATGCTCCTGCTCCCAGGTACAGGAAACCGGACGTCCCGTATTCATGACCAGCACCACCGGGGTACCCGTTTCATACACTGCTTTCAGAAAATCCAGCTGCTTTCCGGGCAGGTTAAGCGTCGTCCGGTCAAAATTTTCTCCGGAGGTTTCTGTCGAATCCCCAAGTGCCACGATCGCCAGATCGCTTTCTTTTGCGAACCGGATCGCACGGTCGATGGTTTCTTCTCCGTGGTCGTAGCCGAAAATCACCCGCACGCCTCTCGCATCATTTCTAAATTCCACACGCACATCATATTTTCTGCCGCTCTCAAAGAAAAACGGAACCATCTGGCTTGCTTCCTTATCTTCTCCCCAGCCATCAATAACAAGTTCTCCGTCAATATACAGCCGCATACTGTCCGGACTGGATAACCCGATCCTTCCTTCAAAGCTCTTCGGGCTGCACATCGTTGCCGTCCAGCGGACGCAGAACTGTCTGGAATCTACTTTATCATCCGGAGCATGGTAGATCCAGTTGAAGTTGATCTGCGAATCGAGTCTCGTCAGAACCGGTTCTCCCGAAAAATCTGCACCGTTGAAATACTCCGCTGTAAAACCGTAATCGATCTCCGTGATACCCACCGCCGGACGCGGCTTTGCATTGAACCACCATCGCTCCAGCGGCTTGCTCTCTGCACCCAGAATATTGCAGCCCTTGTCGTAGACAATTTCCGGATGTGAGGCATTGGCAGCTGTCTCTACATTCTCCGCCGGAACGCCCAGCACCTCCCGGATCCCCTCCAGCAGTGTTACTGCATGGTAATCCGGCTCCATACAATAATCGCCCATAACCGGAAGATTTGCGTTGGGTCCAAGCACCGCTATTTTCCGAATGCTCCTGGACAGCGGCAGCATATTATTTTCATTTTTTAACAGGACAACTGTTTTCTGTGCGATTTCCAATGCCTTGTCCTGATGCTCCTTGCAGTGTACCACCTTAGATTCCAGCGTCTCATCCACATAAGGATTTTCAAACAGTCCGAGCATGTCCTTCACACGCAGCACCCGGGCAGTCGAGGTATCCAGCTCCTCCATCGTAATGCTGCCATCTGCAAGCATTTCTTTCATCAGTCTCCGATATTCTTCGTGAGAATAATCCGCAAACTGCACGTCAACGCCGGCTTTGACCGCCTTTTGCAGTGCCTCCTTCGGCGTTGCTGCACTGTGATGCGCCGTATGCTGCATGATGATCGCCGTCATATCAGAGCGTACAAAGCCTGGCATTTTATAGGTTCCCCGCAGCACTTCTGTCAGAATTTCATGATCCGATACAACCGGAAAACCATCGATCGAATTGTACGAGCACATCGTATCCGTTGCACCCGCCTTTACAAATGCTTCCTCAAAGACCGGCATGCAATAGGAAAATACATCATGCCGTCCCATTGTAGTCGGTGCGCAGTTTAATCCGCCGATCGGATTTCCGTAGCCGGTATAATGCTTCAGTTCTGACGCTACTGTATGGTCGGTTGCAAGATCCTCTCCCTGCAATCCCCGCACAACCGCGGCACCAAGCTTCGAGGAAAGATAGGTATCTTCTCCGTAGGTTTCCTCCGTCCGCCCCCATCTTGGGTCGCGGGCAAGATCCAGCACCGGAGCCAGCACCTCATGTATATTTTTCGCGCGGGTCTCTGCCGCAACCATCCGCCCCATATCCTCACACAGTGCCGGTTCAAAAGCACCGGCAAGAGTCAGCTGCTGTGGAAAGATCGTTGCGTCACGGCGATGCAGCCCATGCAGGGCCTCCTCATGGAACAAAAACGGAATTCCCAGACGTGTTTGTTCTTTTGCATATTTCTGCAGTGCATTATAAACTCTTGCATCTGCCCGCCGTTTTTCCAGTTTTTCCAGGCATTCCCTGCGCATCGGTTCTTCGATTTTTTCCCAATCGATCCCCATAATATTCGGATCCAGCTCATCCAGCTTTTCTTCCACTGTCATCTCTGACAATAGCTCTTTGATATGTCTCTCTATCGCTTCTTTGCTTTTCATCTGCATCTTCCTCCAGACTGCAGTCCGTTATACAACAAAAAGAGCCTTTGAAGGCGTTCTTATCCTAAGAACATTTTCAAAGGCCTTTTGTTCCACATGCTCTTTTCATAGGCTCATTCTCCGTTTTCTTTTATGATGACCGGGCACATTTTCAAATCAATTTTTCCGTCTTCTATCCGAATCTCCTTTCCATTCACCATATTTGTGTAAGTTCCGTCCTGTATCCCTGCCTCTACCTGTCCGCATTTCCCTTCAAAGCTGAATATTCCCAAAAGCCTGCCCTTTCCCTGTATCTCCTTATGCTCGCCGATGGCTGCGCCCAAACCTTCATCAGCCGATAAACGGTAACTGCTCTTCGCAACAACCGGAAGCTTTTTTATCTGATAGAGCTGCCTCAACATATCTGAAATGTCACGGCTTCCATCCAAATTTATAACGTCCTTGTTGAACAGATCCGGCCTGGTTTCATTTTGGTTCTCCTGCCCGGCGTAAAGAAGCGTAGCCCCTTTCTGAAAATAAAGAAATGCCGTCCAGTTACGGAGCGCCGATTCCTTCGGGATGATTTCTTTGGCCCTGTCCTGATCATGATTTTCCAGGTATCTCATCTTTACATAATTGGCAGGGTAAATGTATTCCTGCATATTGACTGCTTCCACATACCTTCCCAGCGTACCTTCCCCATTCAGGTACTGCCTGAAATATTTAAAAATATCATAATCATAACACATATCGAAGGCTTGAAATATCTCCGAATCGGACAGGTTCGTCATTCCCTTTGCCCGCATGTCCACAATAAATTCCGGTTCTACAGATTCGCTGAGCCAGATACATTCCGGATTGACCCTTGCCACTTCTTCCCGGGCTTTCAGCCAGAACGCAAGGGAAACAAGCGGCGCAACATCACAGCGGAAGCCGTCTACGATGCCGGCCCACATTTTCAGCGTATCAATCTGGTAGTCCCATAATTCCTTATTCCCATAATCCAGGTCGACAATATCTCCCCAGTCCCCCACCCGGTTTCCCATCTCCCCTTCCGGTGTCTTGTAAAAGTATTCGGGATGGTTTTTGGCGAGCCACGAATCCGGTGATGTGTGATTGTACACAATATCCAGCATCACCCTCATTCCCCTTGTACGGATTCCCTCCACCAGATGCTTAAAGTCATCCATTGTACCCAGTTCCGGATTCACTTTCCTGTAATCGGCAATGGCATAGGGTGAGCCAAGGATGCCTTTCCGCTTTTCCTGCCCTATGGGGTAGATTGGCAGAAACCAGATGATATCTACCCCCAATCCCTTTATCCTGTCCAAATCCTTTTCTACTTCCAGGAAAGTACCTTCCTCACTGTAATTTCTCACATATATGGAATAAATAACCTGATTCCTTAAGTCTGTTTTCGTACAATACGCCACAGTATTTCCCTTCCTTTCTTAATCTGCCATACTTACATCCCATTTGCTCCATACGCCCAAAGTAATACGCTGACAACTTCATAAACTTCCCGGCCTAAATCCAGCGCTGACAGTTCCTGTATGATCAATGGATTTTTCCCATACTTTTCTACCAGCCTGTAAATCTGTTCCTTCTGTGTAAAGGAAATCTGCACCTCTTTCAGGAAGTCAAATATCTCCTGCCTGTAGTCCGTCTCTGAGACCTGCGGCGGCTCTTTCCAGTCAATAGTGAGCAAGGCGGTTATGGCTGCATTGTAGCCAATATGCTCTGGACGAACGCGGCCATCTGCTATCTGCGGTATCTGATGGGGGACAGAGCGCACTAGTGTCCGGCTCAACACCATCCCAGCCAACGTGGCAACATCCACCAAACGACAGTCCTACGTCGCCCCGGTCTGGAGAGGACTGGAACACAACATCCCCATCGCCACCGGCAAGCCGATGATGATGGGGATGAAAAGCACTGTCTTCATCACACCGTAGATGGCAGCCGCCGGATCAACGTCCCCCGCACATCCAGACTGTTCCCTTCGCATCTTCTGGCAAAAAGGATTTCCCCCTGGCCCTGTATCTCAATCGGCTCGCTGCCACAGTTCAGCAACACTTCTATCCATTTTCCATCCAGATTCAGCTTTCTGTATTCCACACATCGCTTCTGGGAATACTTATGCGGAAAGTCAAAGTACAGGCTTCTGCAGGCATCTTCCTGTATACGCATACGGATTAGCGATTTCATTAATTCGATTTTTTTCTGATTTTCGGCAGAATCAATCTCGTCCCAGGGCATGCATCTGCGGCAGTCCGGATCATGGGCGCCCTCTAAGGCAATTTCCGTCCCATAATAAATACAAGGACTGCCCGGCATGGTGAACAAAATTGCAAGTTGTTGGTAAAAGATATCCAAATCCTGGCATCGGTTCATAAGCCTTTCCGTATCGTGGGAATCCAACAAGTTGAAAATCACATTATTATTCTGCTGCATGTACATGGTATAGCAGCGGTTCACCATATACTCAAATTCATCCTTCTCTGCTGCCTGATCCAGGAAAAAATCCTGGATCCCGCTGGTCAGCGGATAGTTCATCACCGAATCGTATTCATCTCCCCCCAGCCACTGACTGGCATCATGCCAGATTTCGCCCAGCAGATAGAGATCCGGCTTCACGCTCTTCAATTGTCTCCTGAGCTCCTTCAGGAAACGGTGGGACACCTCATTTCCCACGTCGAACCGGATGCCGTCGATGTCGAATTCCCTGATCCATCTCTTACAGACCTGGCAGAAATATCGGATTACTTCCGGATTGTTGGTATTCAGCTTCGGCATCCTGTCCGTAAAGGCAAAGGAATAGAATCTCCCGTCCCTGGTATCCCCATGCCTCTCAAAGGCATCCCAGTCCTGTATCATGAACCAGTCGGCATAGGGGGATCCGCTCTTTTTCTCCACCACGTCCGCCCATGGGCCAAAGCTCCTGCCGCAGTTGAAGACGGCATCCACCATGATGCGGATTCCATGGGCATGGGCTTCCTTTACCAGCCGGGCAAACTCCTCATTGGTGCCAAACTGCGGGTCGATCTTCGTGTAATCCCTTGTATCGTATTTGTGGGTGGACTCCGCTTCCATAATAGGGTTCAGGTAAATACCCGATATCCCCAGGTCATGTAAATAGGGAAGCTTCTTTCGGATCCCTTCCAGGTTTCCGCCGAACCTCTCTGCGTTGGAGACAGGCCCCGTGCGCCATTTTTCGATATCCGCGCCGTTTTTCTCAGGTGTCCCGTTGCAGAACCGGTCCGGGAAGATCTGGTACCATACCGTATCGTTTACCCAGTCAGGCGTACTGTTCACATCGGCAGGGTTCATCCAGGGCATGACGAAGCATTGCAGCATCCTGCCCTCCATTCCAATCTGCTCTTCGCTAAGGAATCCGTTCTCGAAATAATACCATGTCTCCTCCTCCGTATGAAGCTCAAAATAATACTTGCACCGCTTGAACCTGGGTGTCAATGTGGTAGTCCACCACAGATGATGCCTCAGATGCTTCTTGAAACAAATCTCTTCTTTTTTTCCTGCCCACTGCTCTTTTCCGCCCAGGATTCCCGCTTCAAAGGGATCGCCATAATAGATAAAGACACGTTTCACATCATATCCTGTTTTTAGATTCACAATCAGTTCATCCTCATTTAAGGGATAACACATCTGTTCCGATGCTTTATGATATACGCCTGTAAAATCCATTCTTTTATTAAAACACCTCCTGTTTTTCTCTACTCTTTGACAGATCCCACCACAATGCCTGACACGAAATATTTCTGCATAAAGGGATAAATCATCAGAAGCGGAATGGTAGATACCACAATCTTTGCCGAGTTCAGCGTCCTACTGGAAATGCGCGCAAGCTGCTCCAGTTTGTCAGGATCGGTCACCTCCGTAATATCCACGTTCAGCTGCTGAATATATGTCTGCAAGGGATAGTTCGCCGTATCGGTAATGTAGACCAAAGCTGAGAAATAGTCGTTCCAGTGCCCCACTATGGTAAACAGCGTGACTGCTGCCAGAGTGGGCTTTACCACCGGCAGGAATACTTTCAGCAAAATCACCCACTGGGACCCCCCATCAATCATGGCGGCCTCCTCCAATGATTTGGGCACTCCCCGGAAGGCGTTCATCAGCAGAATCACATTCCCCAGCGGCACGGCTCCCGGCAATATCAGCGCCCAGATCGTATTGGTCAGCTTCAGTGAATTCACCACCATAAAGGTGGGAATCAGGCCGCCGGAAAACAGCATGGCGAACAGGATTAAGGACATATATACCTTCTGACTGGTGAAGAACTTGGGGCTCTTGGACAGCGGATAGGCTGTCAGCACAAGCAGCGTTATATTGACAGACAATCCCAGGACCACTCTTAAGACAGAGATGCCAAAGGAACGCCAGAACTGCTTATCTCCCATGATTTCCTGATAGGAACTTATATTGAAGCCAATCGGGAATATATTCACCAGGTTGGCTGACACTGCGGCGTTGTCGCTCAGGGATATGGCGACTATATTCATCAGGGGCATCAGGCAGGACAGTGCCAGCGCTCCCACTATGATCCATATGATGATATCGGCGACAATGCCACCAAAGGTTCTCTTTTCAATCATTCCGCCCCTCCTAAAAGATCCTGTAATCTGTCACTTTTTGCGCGATTTTGTTGGCTGACAGCATCAAAATGATTCCCACGATCGAGCGCAACAGCCCCACTGCGGTACCAAGGCTGTACTGCCTTTCCACCAGGCCTACCCGGTACACCCAGGTATCGATGATGTCCGCCGTCTCCATGACCAGAGGGTTGTACAGGTTGAATATCTGGTCAAAGCCGGCGTTCAGCACATTGGGAAGGTTCATGATGGTCACCAGCATTATCGTAGGCAGGATTCCGGGCAAAGTGATATGCCATACCCGCTTGAACCGGTTGGCGCCATCGATGGCTGCCGCTTCATACAATCCCGATAAGGCCGCCAGGTAAATGATGGCCCCATATCCGAAGCCCTTCCAGACATCCGTCACGATCAGGACAGAGCGGAACCATTTATTGCTGGCCATGAACAGAATCGGTTCGATCCCCAGCATTTCAAGGACTGCATTGATCGGCCCCTCGTAGGAAAAGATATTGACCACAACCGTCGCCAGAATGACCCAGGAAAGGAAGTTGGGCAGATACACGATGGTCTGGATGCTTCTCTTCATGAACTTGTTCTTGATTTCATTCAGCAGCAGCGCGAAAACAATCGTCACGAAGGTGCTCAGGATGATCTTTCCCACCGCAATCGTGATGGTATTGATGAAAATCTGCTTGCTGTCCGGCATCTGGAACATGAATATAAAGTTGTCCATGCCTACCCAGGGGGATTTCGCGATCCCCCTGGCAGGCATGTAGTTTTGGAATGCCATGATGATTCCAAACATTGGTGCAAACGAGAATATTGCCAGCAAGATCATACCCGGAAGCATCATAAGATGCAAAGCCATTTGGTCTTTTTTGCGCTTCATGCCTGATCGCTCCTTCTTATTGTTTGATAGCCTGGTTCACTTCCTCAGTAATCTGTTCACCGCCTGTCTTGTTCCACTCTGTCACGAATTCGTCAAAGTAGTCCACGGGCTTCTCGCCTGTTATTATCTTTAACAGCATTTCCTGCTCCATCTTGTCCAGGGTGGGCCACTTCAATGGCATGGACTTAGTGCTCCCAAAGAACACAGGGGTCACTTTATTGACTTCCGTCTCGGCCACAAGGCTCGCGGCTGTCATGGAATTGTAGGAAGCCCATCCGGCTGATGTGGATTCTTCCCCATTGGCAAGGCTGTCCAGATATTTCTTGCTGTTCACGTATGTACCCATGTCATGACGGTTCAACGGACTGGTATCTCCGCTCTCCAGCGCATCCACCACCTTCTTGCTGCTCCTGGGGAAGGCATCATAATAGTCAATGTTCATGTCAAGTATGGCTCCGCCCGCGTTCAGCTCGCTGTAATCTGCCAGCTCCTTATAGGCCTCGTCATCCTTTTCCTCATAACGGGAATAATCGAACTGCATGTTTGCCAGCTTCACAATCAGCTCCGGATGTTCGAAGCCCTTTCTCACCACCACATAACCGCTGTTGGGATTGCCCGTGAACATGGTCACTTTCCCATCAGCACCCACAGGGCAGATGTAAGGCTCCCACCTTGCCTCTTTGTTCAAAGTCATGCTGTCAGCCACTTCCCATGCACCCCACCAGTTGCCGAAAAAGGCGCCGCTCTTCCCGCTGTTGAGAAGACCCTTTCTGTCATCGCCGGTCCTGGTGACGAACTGTTTGTCAATCAACCCCTCATTGTACATCTTGGAAAGCTGTTCAAGGGCACCTTTCATTTCAGGCTGCACGGAGCCGTAGATGGCATTGCCGCTTCCGTCATCAATCCACTGCTTCGGAAATGCCCCATACAGGGTGAAGATATTGTTGGCCATATAGCTTCCGCCGGAATCGCCTGCTATCTCCGGATCGATTACAAGGCCCACTGTCTTGCCCTCGCCGTTCCCGCCGGGATCCTGTACCAGGAACTGCTCCAGGATATTATAGATGTCCTCCATGGTCTTGGGCTCTTCCAGGCCGCATTTGTCCATCCAGTCTTTTCTCAGCCACAGGATCCCAGGCCCGTGGGAGATTTCCGTGGTAGGCAGTCCCATCAGCTTTCCGTCGAACATGGCTGTCTTCAGGCACACGCCGTCATAGGAATCATAGATCTCCTTGATTTTGTCGCTGGCGCAGTTTTCATAGACCTCTGTCAGGTCCGCAATCAGGTCGTTCTCATACAACTGCTTTAATGTATCGTAATCTCCCACCCCCATGATATCCGGTATCTCGCCGCTGACGATGGCCATGGACACCTTCTGCTCATAGTCATCCCCGTCATTCGCCTCGAACAGGTTCGTGTTCTGTACGTTCAGCTTCTCCTTCAGATATCTGGTCCATGCATTGTTTTCATCGTCATCGCCCTCATATTTCGTCCCATCCAGCACGTCAAAATTCGTTACCGTCTTTCCCAGGGTGTAGTTCACTGTTTCCGGTTATTTCCCATAGGGCGTGGTCATGGCTTCCTTCCATGCAGGATCCTCCTGATTCACGCTGACTGTGCTTTCGCCCTCGTCCTTGCCGCACCCTGCGAAGGACCCCAGCACCATTGCGCTTATCAGGCACATTGCCAGTACTTTTTTGATTTGCATAAATTTCATAAATATAGCCCGTCTTTCTGCGAAAGACACCAATGCGTCAT
>ERZ827088.5223-NODE-5223-length-10068-cov-3.733946_pt1 | contig 10068 bp, 7 predicted proteins | sample MGYA00519922_ERZ827088 | MGnify/ENA primary metagenome ERZ827088 (study PRJEB31778, sample SAMEA3449254) | human gut metagenome | biome: human gut; feature: human-associated habitat; material: faeces | place: United Kingdom | collected 2010/2012 ... | reverse complement strand
CCAGTTTGTCTCGATTCAGGGGCACTACAACCTGATCTTCCGGGAGGAGGAGCGGGAGATGGCCCCCTTCTGCCGGGAGGAAAACATCGCCCTCACCCCGTACAGTTCTCTGGCGGGCGGCCGCCTCTCCAAGCGCCCCGGAGAGACCTCCAAGCGCCTGGCGGAGGACGACTACGCCAAGCTCAAGTACGACGCGGCGGCGGACCTGGACCGCCCGATCCTGGAGCGCGTGGCGGAGGTGGCGGACAAACGCGGCGTGAGCATGACGGAGGTCGCGCTCGCCTGGCTGCTGACAAAGGTCACCGCCCCGGTCGTCGGCGCGACGAAGCTCTCGCACGTCGAGGGCGCGGCCCGCGCGGCCGATCTGCGCCTTTCGCAGGAGGAGTGCCGGTACCTCGAGGCGCTCTACCGGCCGCACGCGCTGGTGGGCGTCATGGCGCAGAACACGCCCGCCGCCGCAAAGCAGCAGCACGTTTGGTCCACGGGCGATCAGCAGATCGCGCAGCCCTGAGCGACGAGGAAAGGAAGCGATTTTTTCATGGACGAAAGGCGATTGGATCCGGAGTTTTCCGAGCGCATGGAGGCGTTTTTGCAGGAGGTGCGCAGCGAACCCGGCCAGGAGCTGCCGGCGCGCACGCGCAGCCTGGCGGTCCTTGCGGCGCTGCTCGGCTGCCAGGGCCTCGACGAGTTCCGGCGCGCGCTGCCCGAGGCGCTGGAGGCGGGGCTTGCCCCCGTGGAGGTCAAGGAGGCCGTCTACCAGGCGGTGGACTACCTCGGCATCGGGCGCGTGCGGCCGTTCCTGACGGCGGTCAACGAGATCCTGCTGGCGCGGGGCGTCGCGCTGCCTCTGCCCGGCCAGGCCACCACCACGATGGAGGACCGCCTGCAGAAGGGAGAACAGGCGCAGGTGGACATCTTCGGCGAGGGGATGCGCGGCGCCTGGAAGCAGGGCCACGTCAACCGGTGGCTCGCGGCGAACTGCTTTGGCGACTCCTACACGCGCGGCGGGCTGGACCTCAAGGACCGGGAGATGATCACGTTCTGCTTCCTCGCGGCGCAGGGCGGATGCGAGCCGCAGCTCACCGCGCACGCCAGCGGAAACATGAACCTGGGCAACGACGAGGCGTTCCTGACGCGCGTGGTCTCCCAGTGCCTGCCCTACATCGGCTATCCGCGCAGCCTCAACGCGCTCGCCTGCGTGCGCAAGGCCGCGGAAGCGCGCAAAAACTCCTGAAAACCGCAAAAAAACAAGCGCCGGAGCAGAGACCTTCTGCTCCGGCGCTTGTTTTGGCACCCCCGGCTGGGTTCGAACCAGTGGCCTGTCGCTTAGGAGGCGACCGCTCTATCCAACTGAGCTACGGGGGCTTATACAGAAAATATTCAATTTTACAGGGCTCCAGGATTCGAACGATTCGATTTTTAGGAGGCGACCGCTCTATCCAACTGAGCTACAGACGCGGATGATAAAAAATATTTTACCCTTTTGTCAGTGGATTTGTCAATGCCTGATTTGCTGGGAGCGGGGTGGAGAAAAGCGCTTGTATTCACCGCCGCCGTCCGTTATAATGGGACGCAAGAGCGGCTCTGACCGCAGACGGCGGACAGAACCAGTGAGAAATATTGAGAAAAGGACGGTAAACCTATGGACGGAAAGACGATCCTCCCGCGCAGCGAGGTGCCTGAGGAGTTCACCTGGAATTTAAGCGACATATTTGCGAGCGATGATAAGTGGAACGAGGAGCTCGAAGCGCTCAAGGCCTATCCCGAGCGCATGGACGCCTACGCCGGCAAGCTCGGCGAGAGCGCGAAGACGCTGCTCGACTGGTTCACGCTCAGCGATGAGATCACGGTGCGCGTTTCGAAGTTCGTGCAGTACGCGAGCTGCCGCAGCGACCAGGATGTGGGCAACTCGTTCTATCAGGGCATGCGCAGCAAGGCGTTTTCCACGGCGGTCGCGCTGAACAGCGCGGGCTCTTTTGAAGCGAGCGAGATCATGGCCATCCCTGACGAAACGCTTGCGCGCTTCTACGCCGAGGAGCCGAAGCTCGAGACCTATCGCCGCAACATTGACAAGCTGCGCCGCCGCAAGGCGCACATCCTTTCGCCCGAGTGCGAAAAGATCCTCGCCGCCGCGGGCGAGATCAGCGAAAGCCCTGACCGCACGTTCAGCATGTTCCACAATGCTGACATGCGTTATCCCGACGTGACCGACGCAAAGGGCGAGGTCCACACGCTGACGGACGGCACGTTCGTCCCCATGCTGATGAGCGCCGACCGCACGCTGCGCGAAAACGCCTTCAAGGCCTACTACAAGCGCGCGGGCGAGTTCCGCAACACCTACGCCTCCACGCTGGACGCGCAGTTCAAGCAGCTCAAGTTCTTCGCCGACGCGCGCCGCTATAATTCCACGCTCGAGGCGTCCCTTGACGTGACCGAGGTGCCGGTCGAGGTCTACACGAATCTCATCGACGCGGTGCACGGCAACCTCGGCAAGATGTACCGCTATGTCGAGCTGCGCAAGAAGATCTTAGGCGTTGACGAGCTGCACATGTACGATGTCTACACGCCCATCGTCGCGGACGCGGACGTTGAAATCTCCTTTGAAGAGGCCAAGAAGACCGCGCTCGAAGCACTCGCGGTGCTCGGCAAGGACTATACGGACGTGCTTGAGGAGGCCTTTAGCAACCGCTGGCTCGACGTGTACGAGAACACCGGCAAGCGAGGCGGTGCCTACTGCACCGGCAACGGCTGGCCCCACCCCTACGTGCTGCTCAACCACAAGGATAACCTCGACAGCATGTTCACCCTCGTCCACGAGATGGGCCACGCCATGCATACGTGGCACTCCTGCAAATACCAGCCGGTGAATACGGCGGAGTATGTCATCTTCGTCGCCGAGGTCGCCTCGACCTGCAACGAGATCCTCCTGATGCGCCACCTGCTCGGCAAGACCGACGACCGCAAGCAGCGCGCGTATCTCATCAACCACTTCCTCGACCAGTTCAAGGGTACACTGTACCGCCAGACGATGTTCGCCGAGTTCGAGCTCCAAATGGGCAAGATGGCCGAGAGCGGCGAGGCGCTGACCGCCGACGCGCTGAGCGCGAAGTATTTAGCGCTCAACAAGCTCTACTTCGGCGATACGATGATCTCCGACGACGAGATCGCGCTTGAGTGGACACGCATCCCGCACTTCTACTACAATTACTATGTCTTCCAGTACGCGACGAGTTTCTCCGCCGCCGTCGCCATCGCCAACCGCATTCTGCGCGAGGGCGAGAGCGCCGTCAAGGACTACAAGAAGTTCCTCTCCGGCGGCTGCTCGAAAGAGCCGGTCGAGCTGCTGCGCGACATGGGCGTCGACATGCGCACGAGCGCGCCCGTCAACGACGCGCTGTCGCTGTTCGGCGAGCTGATCGACGAGCTGAGTGCATTGCTGGGCTGACGCCTTCAAATCAGTGGTGAACCACTGATTTGAGCAGGTTTCGCGTCGCTTTGCGCCTCGGTTGCCCGTTAAAACGGGCGATTCGACTTTGCACCGTTGCGGCACTACGATTGGCGCGCCCTTGCAGGCGTGCCAATCGTGCCGCTTCCTCGAACCCAGCTCGCTGTTTCCGCCACTGGCGGCGCTTCGCTGGTTTCCACTATGCGCGGGGTGCTTTCCGCCACGCACCGGTTGCGGCGGAAAACGATCAAGAACATTTGTGCCTGCGGGCACTTGGGCAACCGTTAGCAGCTTTGCTGCTTTACGGATGCCCATACCCCTTGCGGGTAAAAACTGTGCGAGGTTGCCTGCCCGAGAGGACAGGCAACCTCTTTTTCCAATTTTTCTGCAAAAGAGACAAAAAAAGTTTCAAAAAATCTTGCAAATGACGAAGCGGCAGAATATACTATTACAGTTAAAGACTTACGATTTGATATCCCTGCCCAGCGGCAGGAAGGAGAGATCACCTATGCAGAATGAAAAACTTCGCAATGTAGCCATCATCGCCCACGTCGACCACGGCAAGACCACCCTCGTCGACGAAATGCTCAAGCAGGGCGGCGTGTACCGCGAAAATCAGGAGGTCGTCGACCGCGTCATGGACTCGAACGACCTCGAGCGTGAGCGCGGCATCACGATCCTCGCCAAAAACACCGCCATCCGCTACGGCGACACCAAGATCAACATTGTCGACACCCCGGGCCACGCCGACTTCGGCGGCGAGGTCGAGCGTATCTTAAAGATGGTCAACGGCGTCATCCTGCTCGTCGACGCCGCCGAGGGTCCCATGCCGCAGACGCGCTTCGTCCTCTCCCGCGCGCTGGAGCTGGGTCACCGCGTCATCGTCGTCGTCAACAAGATCGACCGCCCCGACCAGCGCATCCACGAGGTCGTGGACGAGGTGCTCGAGCTTCTGATGGACCTCGACGCGACGCCCGAGCAGCTCGACTCCCCGATGCTGTTCTGCTCCGGCCGCAACGGTACGGCGTCCTATTCGCCTGACGAGCCCGGCACGGACTTAAAGCCGCTGTTCGACACCATTCTTGAATATATCCCCGCGCCGGAGGCCGATGTGGACGCGCCGTTCCAGATGCTCGTCTCTGCCATCGACTACAACGAGTATGTCGGCCGCATGGCCATCGGCCGCATCGAGCGCGGCACGCTCAAGCAGAACCAGGAGATCATGGTCTGCAACTACCACGACCCCGACGCCGCGCCGAAGAAGGCCAAGGCCGTCTCCATGTACGAATTTGAGGGCCTTGCCAAGAACCCCGTCACCGAGTCCACCGCGGGCAACATCATCTGCCTGTCCGGCATCGGAGACATCACGATCGGCGATACGATCTGCGCGCCCGAGTGCGTCGAGCCGCTCCCGTTCGTCAAGATCAGCGCCCCCACGATGGAGATGACGTTCTCCATCAACGACTCTCCCTACGCCGGACGTGAGGGTAAGTTCGTCACCTCGCGCCAGCTGCGCGACCGTCTCTTCCGCGAAACGCTCAAGGACGTTTCGCTCCGCGTCACCGAGCTCGAGGGCTCGACGGACGCGTTCAACGTCGCGGGCCGCGGCGAAATGTCGCTGTCCATCCTCATCGAGACCATGCGCCGCGAAGGCTATGAGTTCCAGGTCTCGCCCCCGCGCGTCCTGTATCAGATGATCGACGGCAAGAAGTGCGAGCCCATCGAACGCCTTGTGTGCGACGTGCCGCAGGAGTATGTCGGCGCAGTCATCGAAAAGCTCGGCTCCCGCAAGGGCGACCTCGCCGAGATGACGCCCATCGGCAGCCGCATGAAGCTCGAATTCCTCATTCCTGCGCGCGGCCTCTTCGGCTACCGCAACGAGTTCCTCACCGACACCAAGGGCGAGGGCATCATGGCGAGCGTGTTTGACTCCTACGCACCCTACAAGGGCGAGCTCGCCCGCCGCAACACCGGCTCTCTCGTCGCGTCCGAGACCGGCACCTCCATCACCTATGGTCTCTTCAACGCGCAGGAGCGCGGCGTGCTGTTCATCGGCGCGGGCGTCGACGTGTACGAGGGTATGGTCGTCGGTCAATCCCCCAAGCAGGAGGACATCACGGTCAACGTGTGCAAGAAGAAGCAGCTGACGAATATGCGTGCTTCCGGCTCGGACGACGCCCTGCGCCTCGTCCCGCCCAAGCAGATGAGCCTGGAGCAGTGCCTGGAGTTCCTCGCGGACGACGAGCTGCTCGAGGTCACGCCCAAGAACCTGCGCATCCGCAAAACGATCCTCAACAAGGAACTGCGCATGAAGGCAACGCACGGCAACAAGAAGGTTTTGCAGTAAAAAAAGAGTGACAGCCAAAAGGCTGTCACTCTTTTGCTTTGCGCGTTTATTCCTTTGTCGGTTCGCCGTCGCCCGAGAGCGAATCGAGATAGAGGTAGAGCGGCATCAGCTCGCGGAAGCCCGCGAGCACCTCGTCCTTGAGTTCCGGCGTGAAGAGCACGCCCTCAGGGTCGTCGTCATAGCCGACGGCGATGTTTTTTGCGTTGTACCACGGGTTCAGGAGCTTGCCGACGTCGCCCTTCGGGCGCTTGAACGCCTCGCTCGTGAGCTTGAAACGGGATTTATTCAGCTTGCGCACGATTTTTTCGAGCTTTTTCGGGTTCGTCTCAATGCGGCGGCGGAGCTTGGCCATCGTGGCGGGGGAGGCATCCCAGTAACCGCAGCCGTAGCTGAAGAAGTTCGGCGCCAGCTCAAAATAGAGCGCGGGCACGCCCTCAAAGCGCTCATGCGGGCGCTCGATCGTGAGCCATAGGTGGTCCTTGTACGGCCCGCGGCCGAAGAGCCTGCGCGCATCGCGGTAGATGCGGCAGACGTGCAGCCGGAGAGATTCGTTGGGATACTCCGCGCGGATCGCGTCGAAAAGCTCGCTTCCCAGCTCGCGCATCGGGCGGTCAACGAGCGTAAGAAACTGCTCCTTGCGCGGCAGGAACCACTCGCGGTTGTTGTTGAATTTGATGCCCCAGAGAAACTCGATGGCCTCCGGTGTAAAGCCCTGAAACATAGTTCACCTCAAATTTATCGGATCGGAAATGTCACAATGATGGCAGTATACCACCAAATGCGCGGAAAAAACAAGAGGGACTCGTCCTTGACGAGTCCCTCTTGCTCAGAGAGGAGCACCGCCCTGCCATGAAGAAACAGGGACAGAGAATAAAGCAATATCAGCGCACGGGATGGTCGACGTGATACATGTGCTCGATGAGGTCGAGGACCTTGTTCGAGTAACCGATCTCGTTGTCGTACCAGCTCACGACCTTGACAAAGGTATCCGTCAGTGCGATACCGGCCTTGGCGTCGAAGATGGACGTGCGCGGGTCGCCGAGAAAGTCGGACGAAACGACCGGCTCGTCGGTGTAGCCGAGGATACCCTTGAGCTCGCCTTCGCTCGCGTCCTTCATCGCCTTGCAGATATCCTCATACGTGGCGGGCTTTTCAAGGTTGACCGTCAGATCGACCACGGAGACGTCCAGCGTGGGAACACGCATCGACATACCGGTGAGCTTGCCGTTGAGCGACGGGATGACCTTGCCGACGGCCTTGGCAGCGCCGGTGGAGGAGGGGATGATGTTGCCCGTGGCCGCGCGGCCGCCGCGCCAGTCCTTCACGGAGGGGCCGTCCACGGTCTTCTGCGTGGCGGTGACGGAGTGCACGGTGGTCATCAGACCATCCTTGATGCCGAAGGTGTCATTTAAGACCTTGGCGATGGGGGCCAAGCAGTTCGTTGTGCACGAGGCGTTGGAAACGAAGGTCATATCCGGCTTGTAGTCATCCAGATTGACGCCGCAGACGAACATCGGCGTGTCGTCTTTCGAAGGGGCGGACATGACGACCTTCTTCGCGCCGGCGTCGATGTGCGCCTGGGCCTTTTCCTTCGTCAGGAACAGGCCTGTGGATTCCACAATGTATTCTGCGTTCAGCTTGCCCCAGGGAAGGTCCGCGGGGTTGCGCGCGGCAAAGACGGGGATCTCGCGCCCGTTGACCACGATGCTGTGGTCTGTGCTCTTCACGTCGGCGGCGAAACGGCCGTGCATGGTGTCGTATTTTAACATATAGGCGAGATAATCGGGGGGGCAGAGATCGTTGATGCCCACGATCTCGATCTCGGGATGGTCAAGGCTCGCGCGAAAGACCATGCGCCCGATACGGCCAAAGCCGTTGATGCCTACCTTGATGCTCATAAAACCTACTTCCTTTCAGGCCTCTGGAATATATCAAATGTTCGGTACGTTTGATATTATACAACGCGATCGCGAATTTGCAAGACCTTTTTTTCGATTTTGCTCATTTTTTTCTATTCTTCACAAATTCCTTGCTTTTTCGGCAAAATTTTGCTACCCTCAGTGTACAACAGTTGCATCAGCAATGCAGGGCACATGAAGTGCCATTTCTTTCCGCGCAAGCTCCGCCTCCGTGCGGCGAATGCTAACGGCAGGAGAGTTTGATATAAGGAGATACCATGCGGGACTATACCAATGAAGAACTCAAGACTCTGGCCGATGTGCTGCCTAACATCGCCCTGCAGCTGCGCACCTCGATGGCGACACTCTACACAGCGGTCGACCGTCTTGTTCCGCCCGAAATGCGGGAGAAGGACGCGAAGACCGACCGCAGTGCCGCTGTTTTTTACCAGAGCTATTATCAGATGTATCGCATCATCAGCAACCTGACCGACGCGGGCCAGCTCTTTGACCGGCAGCGGTTCACACTTTACGACGATGACATCGTCGGCCTTTGCCGCCGCGTGTGCGAGGAGGTCGAATTCCTTTTTTCACTTTGCGGCGTCCACCTCGACTTTACTGCCGACCGCGACAGCCGCATCATCGGCATGGACGCTGCCGCGCTGCGAAAGCTGCTGCTCAATCTTTTGTCCAATGCGCTCAAATTCACGCCCAAGGGCGGCAGCGTCCGCGTGCGCGTGAAGGCGGAGGGGCGTTTCATCAAGCTCGCCGTTGCCGACACGGGGCGCGGCATGAACAGTGATACGCTCGCGCATCTTTTCGACCGCTTTCTCGACGGGGAGCAGGACCCCATGCCCCCGCGGGGCCTCGGCCTCGGCCTTCCCATCTGCCAGCGCATCGCGCAGGGCCACGGCGGCATGATCGTCGCGCAGTCGGAGGAGGGGAAGGGTTCGCTCTTCACTGTTTCGCTCCCGGCGGTGCGCAGCGGCCGCGTGCGCCTGAATGACGGCGGCAGCGACTATGCCGGCGGCTTCAACGCAACGCTCGTCGAGCTTTCCGACGCGCTCAAGCCTGAGGCGTTTTTACAGCGGTATCTGGATTGAGAGCATCATGAAGAAAAAGGTTTTGATCGCCATGAGCGGCGGCGTGGATTCGTCCACCGCCGCCCTGCTTTTGCAGAAGCAGGGCTATGAATGCGCGGGTGCGACGCTGTCGCTCTGTGAAAATGATGTGGACGGCGCGCGGAAGATCGCTGAGGGGCTTCATATGCCCTTTTACGTCTTTGACGAGCACGAGCGCTTTTCACGCGAGGTCATGGACCGCTTCGTCAGCGAATACTGCGCGGGCCGCACGCCGAATCCCTGCATCGACTGCAACCGCTGCCTCAAGTTCGGCGCGTTTCTGGACCGCGCGCTCGCAATGGGCTTTGACTACATCGCGACCGGGCACTATGCCCGCGTCGACTATGACGAAGCGCGCGGCGTTTACCGCCTGCTTCGCGGCGAGAGCCGCGCGAAGGATCAGAGCTACGTGCTTTATCAGCTCACGCAGCAGCAGCTCTCGCATCTTCTGCTGCCGGTCGGCGGCTTTGAAAAGCCGGAGATCCGCGAACAGGCGGAGGAGGCGGGCCTTGCCAACGCCCATCAGGCCGATTCGCAGGACATCTGCTTCATCCCTGACGGGGACTATGTGCGCTTTCTGCGCGACTACGGCGGCGTGACGCCGCAGCCGGGCGACTTTGTGGACGGCAGCGGCCGTGTGCTCGGCCGCCATCGCGGTCTTGAATGCTACACGGCGGGGCAGCGCAAGGGACTCGGCGTGAGTGCTGACCGCCCCCTCTATGTGATCTCCAAAAATGCCGAAGATCATACCGTCCTTCTCGGTGATAATGAAGAATTGTTCTCCTCGGCGCTGCTCGCCTCGCGTGTGAACTGGATCACGGGCACACCTGAGGGTGAGGTGCGCTGCACCGTCAAAACGCGCTATTCGCAGAAGGAATGCGACGCGGTTGTGACGCCGCTACGCGATGGCGGCGCGCATGTTGCGCTTCTCACGCCCCAGCGCGCCGTGACGGCGGGGCAGGCCGTTGTCTTTTACGACGGGGACGAGGTGCTCGGCGGCGGCACGATCGAAAAGGCGCTCTGAACAGCGGAAAGATGATGAAAAAGGCTCCGTGCATTTGCACGGAGCCTTTTTTGATCATTTACCGTTCGCTGACGTAGCCCTCATTGCCAAAGATCATATCGTCCACGTCACCATAGCAAATCTCCATCTCTTTCTCCTTCATCGTATCATTCCTTTCTGCTATTCACTCACCCGGCTATTATATGCGCGAGCAAACGAAAAGTTGTACGAAAAAGGGCAGCGGAAAAGAAAAA
>ERZ827088.5222-NODE-5222-length-10068-cov-113.960451_pt1 | contig 10068 bp, 9 predicted proteins | sample MGYA00519922_ERZ827088 | MGnify/ENA primary metagenome ERZ827088 (study PRJEB31778, sample SAMEA3449254) | human gut metagenome | biome: human gut; feature: human-associated habitat; material: faeces | place: United Kingdom | collected 2010/2012 ... | reverse complement strand
AGAGGCTCTGGGCGTAGTCAAGGGTCTGTTTCGCCGTGTATCCGAACAGGCGGTTTGCCTCACGCTGCAAGGTGGTAAGGTCATAGAGCTTCGGAGGCTGTTCTTTTTTCTGTTCCTTCGTGACAGAGGTACAGGTGACGGCCGCACCCTTGCACATAGCCGCTACCTGTTCCGCCTCCGCCGGGTCGGTGAACTTCTCCGACACCGCTTCGGTTCCGTCCAGCGTCAGGCGCAGCAGATGATATTTTTCCTTGTGAAACAGCGTGATCTTCGCGTCACGCTCCGCCAGCATTGCCAGTGTGGGTGTCTGAACACGGCCCACATTCAGGGTGCGGTGATAGAGAACGGAGAAAAGTCGCGTAGCATTGATCCCCACCAGCCAGTCCGCTTTCTGGCGGCAGAGGGCAGATTGATACAGGGCTTCATAATCGGTGCCGGGGCGCAGATCAGAAAAGCCCTCCCGGATAGCGCTGTCCTCCATCGAGGAAATCCAGAGACGGAGGACCGGCTTGCGGCAGCCGGTCATTTCATACACCAGACGGAAGATCAGCTCCCCTTCACGCCCGGCGTCACAGGCATTGACAATGGTATCCACATCGGGGCGGTTCATCAGGGCACGGAGATTTTCAAAAGCATCCTCCTTGCCTGGTGCCAGCACATAGCGGAACGGCTCCGGCAGAATGGGAAGATCGTCATAGCGCCATTTCCTGAAACGCTCGTCATAGCCGCCCGCATCCATCGGGGATACCAGGTGTCCCACGCACCAGGATACAAGAAGTCCGCTGCCCTCATAAAAGCCATTGGCCCTGGATGAAGCACCCAGGGCCGACGCGATAGATTTTGCCACACTCGGTTTTTCCGCAATAATCAGTTTACTCATTCTTTTCCTCCGTTTCCTCGTCCTCAGTCAGATATTCTTCTTCATCTTCCAGGTCGAAATCATCCAGATCAGCGGGAACTTTCTTTCCCTGCTTCGGTTTCAGCACCAGGAAATAGACTGCCGCGCCGCCTCCGGCTGCAAGGATCAGCAGCACCGTCAGGATCGCCCCGGTATTGCTTTTCTTTTCGGGTTCCGGATTCTCCGGTTCGGTGGGCTCCGCAGCTTTCTGTTCTGTGCCAACACATTCACTAAGGTTTTTTACGCAGACCGGGCAAGCGGTATTGACCGCTCCGGCCTGGCACTTTTCCGTACAGGTGCAGACAATAGGTGTTTCCGCCTTTTCTCCATCCTCCGTGAGTGCCATGAGGTCGGCTTCATCCACCTGGTTCAGAAAATGCACGGTTTCCTCGCCCTCGTCGTCACGGTCGATAATGAGATAGAACACATTGCCGTTCTTTGTCTCCACCGTGATGAACTGCTTGCCGCTGGCGGTCGGGCTGCCAATATCGTCGATCAGTGACAGGTTCCCATCCGGCGTCAAAGCGGCACCGCCATTCAAACCGCCGCCCAGCATCCCCAGCAGATTTTCCAGCGTTTCCGCGTCCAGAGAGAAAGAGCCTTCCCCAGAGCCAGCCTCGCCGTCACTTACCGTCATGTAGCCGGAATAGACATAGCCGACTTTCTCCGGCAGGATGACCTTCAGCCAGTCGCCGTCCGTGCCGATGACCTTCACGGTCATTCCGTTGGGGAGCTGGGCGAAGGCGGTGTAGTCCATTCCCGCACCCGTGCGGACATTCAGCTTGCCGCCGTTGGTCGTGACCGTGCCGGTCCGCCCGGTATCATCCTCCGCTGTGCTGAACTGGATACCGTCCCCGGTGACGGATACCGTAACTTGGCTGCCTGCCAAAGCGGAAAGCAGTTCAGAAGCATCCGCAGCCGTTTTCGGTTCAGTCACGGGCTCCGTAGTTTCTTCGCCGCCGCTGGCAAAGGCGGTAACAGAAAAGGCGGCAGTGCTGAGCACCACCGCCAAAAGAGCCGATATCAGTTTTGCCAAAAAATTATGCTTCATCCTCGTATCCCTCCGTTTCCTCGATCTCCGCACCGCTGTCTGCCGCCATCATATCCTCCGGCAAGGTGATCAGGCCGCTGGCATAGGCTTTCAGGAAGGCGGTCAGCTCCTTGTTATCCATCTTCACGGCTTTCACCATGCGGACGATTTCCAGATTTTCTTCCTCCGCAAGCTGCGCCTCCAGTGCGCGAAGGCGTTTCTGCTGTTCCGCGATCTTCTCCTTCATTTTCGTAATGTCATTGCGGATCTTCTGTGTCGTTGCCATAGTCAAATAAACTCCTTTCCAAATCGTTCTTTCCATGAATAGTTACGTCCAAGCCCCTGGACCGTTTTCAGATTGGCTTTCGCGTTGTCCTCAAGTGCCAGCGCACGCCGGAACAAATTAGGGTAATGCTCCCGCAGGTCAATGATTTCTTCTGCCCGCATACTGGGGCAGAAAAAGCAGGAGGATTTTCCCGGCTGCGGCAGGCCTGAAGCTTCGATCTGCCGGATACATTCCCCTCTGTCCCATCCCCATTCCATCAGAGGATACCATTTGCTGTATTTGGGGTCTGCTAAATCATTCAGCAATACTTTGTCGCTGCGGTAATGCTCACCTGCGTCATAGCCAATGAACTTGACTACCTTCTTCCCGCTGCGCCAGACCTCACGGCACGGGGGATAATTGTTGCAGAACTTTTCCTGCGGGCCGATCTTGTGTTTCAAAGAGCACCGCTTAAAGCCGTAGGCAATAGAGGGCAGCGTGCCGCTTTTCAAACATTCATCCTCCAAAGTCAGCCTCTTGCCGTCCTTTGTGGTCTTATAGACTCGTGTGATCTCTGGCATACCATGTTCTTTCAGCCATTGATCCATGATATCCAGATAAGCGTAGGTATGAGGATGCTCGCCGCCCGTATCTGCAAACAAGATTAGATCAACGGGAATGTGGTGCTGGTGCAGCCCAACAAGAAGGGCGGTGCTGTTTGCACCGCCGCCATAGGAAACAATATTGATATGCTCACCTCCAATCAGTTGTAGGGCGGTCGCCCGAAAGCGTAAAAGTGGGATTGCCAGTAACTTGTGTTGATATCTGCATACTGGATAGGGTCGCCGCAGTGCAGCATTTTTCCACCGCCCACATAGATACCCACATGGGAAACGCCCGGCGTATCGTAAGTACCGATGAAAAAGATCAGGTCGCCGGGTCTTGCGTTGACAGAGGATACCGGGGTGGAAATATTGTAGAGCCCCTGGGCTCCCAGCCTGCCCGTATTGCAGACGCCGCTTTGCGTCAGTGCCCAGGATACGAAACCGCTGCAATCAAAAGAAGTGTTCGGATTGCTGCCGCCCCAGACATAAGGATAGCCGATGTACTTCTCCGCCTCGGTAATGAGCGCTGCAAAGGTTTCATCCTCCAGTGCGGAAGGCGGAATATCATAGGTGGTGGGCGGTTTGGTGTACTTGTCTACATAGCCGGAGCCGGGGAACAAATCTTCCCGGTTTCCCAGCGTTGCCATATAGACCGCATACAGGGAAAGCATTTCCTCGTCCATGATGTAGACCGGCACATGGGAAAGGTCGAAGTTTTCCAGCTTCACATTGCAAATATAGTAGTTGTATGGTACTTCCACGTCATAGTCATTTCTTTCGCTGTCTGTCCGTGTCTCCGTCCGATAGCGCACCTCCACTTCCACGGTCTGCGTCAGGATGTACTGCTTTTCAAAGAGCATTTGTAGCTCCGCCTGAACCGCGTCGATGGTGAACACCCCTTCATGGAACGCCGTGAGAATGGAGATTAGCACATAAGGGTCATGCTCGATCTCGTCCAGGTTAAAACGGTATTCGTCATATCCGGGGTGCAGAGCCTCATAGTGGTCCAGCTCATATTGAAGCTCCTGCTCCAATTCGCAGTAGGCCGCCTCCGCAGCCAGCATATCCGCATCCTCGGAGAGATAAGAAGAAGTGAATACACCGCCCACGCCGGAACCCGCCATCATGGAACAGGAAGATACCCCGCCAAACAGCAGGGCAACACAGGCACCAATGCCGATCACCAACAGCACCGCCCGGCTATGGTGCTTGATGTAGAGGAATGTTTCCTTGAAGGCGTCCTTTGCTTTCTGCGCCGCACTTTTCGCCGTGACCGCTGTGTTCTTTGCGATTTTTTCTGCCTGCCGCAACTCCTTTGCATAGTTCCGCTTGATCCGCTGTTTCTGCAGAAAGCGGGATACCGGGTTAGAAGCCGCCAATGCAGGATCATCATGCAGTGCCTTTTGGTAAAGGTAGTCGGCGTTTGCCTTAAAAGAAGCCTGCTCTGCCTTCGCCGCGTCACGCCAGGGCTTTGTGCGGTGATGGTGGACGGCGGCACGGACTTCACCTTTTCCGTAGGCAAGCCCGCGTTCCGTCAGCACCTCGCCCTTATGTCCAGCCTCAACACCCACATTTTCCTGTTCCACCTCATGCACCTTCGCATGGGCGGCGTGGGCGATCTCATGGACCGGTCGGGAAAGTGGATTGTGCCGCAGGCGTCCGTTGGGGCGTTTCTCCACTTCTTCAAAGTGAAGCTGCATCTTGCCTTTTCCGGCTGCTTCGTTAAAAACACGCTCGGTACGGAGAATTTTCTTTGTGGGGATAGCGGCCTTTGCCGCGTCCAGCCGGTCCGCCGCACGGTCGGAACGGTCAATGTACTTCCCAAGCGTGGGATCGGCACGTTCTTCCTCGGTGAATTGCAGACGGGAGGACGGGCGCTGCTTTGAGGCAGAACCATCCCGCACCGCCTGGGTGTCAGCCTTTTCCGCCTTTCGTGCGCTTTTCTTCTCATGGTGTTCCGCCGCACGCAGGGCAAGGTCAGCCGCAGCGCCAGCGGATTCTTCCGAAGAAGCGGACAGTTCCGTTTCCGGCTCCCGGCTGCTGATATGTTCCACCTCTCCCGTGGCAAGGTTTTCCGATACCGCACCGTCACGGGTCATTTTCTGCGTGATCTTATCGGTCGCTTTCAGTTCCCTCATAGGCAGTCACCTTCCTTTCCATAGGGGCAAAAGTCGCCGCAGGTGCCATTCTCGATCATGGCGATATAGCGGAAAATGGGATAGGCCTGGGGCGGGCAGACCGCATTTCCCAAAGTTTTCAGCCGCAGCGCCCGGTCATCCATGCGCTCGGTCATGCGGGGGATTCCTTCCGGTTCGGTGGCCCAGAGGATACGTCCGTCCATCCTTTCGGGAAGCCCATGAGCCATTCCACCCAATCCGGATTCAGCGCCGCCGTTTCGGACACCGGCCGCTCCTGGGAGATGATCTGCGCCGACAGGTTCCCGTCCTTCTTCGCTGGATCGAAGGCCGACGGCTTCAAGGTTGAGCGGAAACCGTCCGACGCCACCGGGGTCAGATAGAATACCGCCGCCGACAGGCTGAGGCTCCAGATCGCCCCGTTTCGGTTCCTCTTGCGGAATATCCCATTGTCCGACAGGAACACATCCAGGCTTGCCGCGTCCCTGGCGGTGTTGTTGTCGGAGGCAAGGGGTGTGGGAAACATCAGCCGCGACGATAAAAGTTCGCTGGCGCTCATGCCATGCGCCGACACCGCAAGCCGGAAATACGAATGGGAGAACAGCGTATCCCGCTTTTGCCAGGTCAAAGATCGTTTTGTCGAGCCCCATATTGATGAAGCCAGCAACATTTTCCCCAAGCACCCAACGGGGCCGCAGCTCGGTAATAACGCGGCACATTTCCGGCCACAGGTAGCGTTCATCCGCAAAGCCCTTCCGTTTTCCTGCGGTGGAGAAGGGCTGACAGGGAAAGCCGCCTGAGATAACGGTAACTGTTTCAAGTCCTGTTTTTTCAAAAAACGCCTCCTTCGTGAAAGTAGTGATATCCCGGAACCTGGGAACATCCGGCCATCGTGCGGAGAGGACGGAGTGCGGAAAATCCGCCCATTCACACTGGCAGACGGTTTCAAACCCGGCAGCCTCCGCCGCCAGGTCCAGACCGCCAATGCCGGAAAACAGGCTCACATGGGTCAGGTTATTCATGGAGCATCCGCTCCCGGATGGATTTCTCCATTGTATCGTAGGCCCAGGGCGTATCATCCGTGGGTAGACCCCAACGCCTGCAAAGGCGCTTCATCCTGCGCTCATAGCCGGACACGCTTTTCTGGATTTTCAAAAGTGCCTTTTCGTCCGCAGCCTCCGCCAGTCTGCGGGTCAAACTGAAATGATAACAATAGAGATCATACAAATCACCGATCAGAAGCCGAAAACTTCCGCTACCAATCACATATTTTTCATCATTCATGCGCCGCGCCTCCTTTCCCGGTTTCACCAAGTTTTGTCGTCATAATGCTGTAAAGCTCATTATCCTGCGGAAAGTGATCCACAAATGGCAGGATCACATTGCCGAAGAAGATCAGCCCCTCGCCGGGGCCTGCGTTGCTGATATGCGCCGCCTGCTGGTTGGAGATATTCAGGCGCTCGCAGAGGATTTTCCTGTCTCCGCTGGCCTGGTTCAGAAGGTACACAAAATCGCTGTTTTCAAAGATGTTCTCGATCTCCGGGGAGGAAAGCAGGTCCTTAATGTTCTGCGTGATTCCCGTGGGGATACCGCCCCATTTGCGAAAGCGTTTCCAAATCTCCACGCTCCAGGTACCGACCTCGCCGCGCAGCAGAAGGTGGAACTCGTCCACGAAGTACCAGGTGGATTTACCCTGATCCCGGTTTTGGGAAACACGGTTCCATACCTGGTCCTGAATCACCAGCATACCCAGGCTTTTGAGCTGCTTTCCCAGCTCCTTGATATCGAAGCAGACAATGCGGTTGTTGATATCCACGTTGGTACGGTGGTTAAAAACATTCAGGCTGCCATGCACATACAGTTCCAGTGCCGCCGCGATCCGCTGTGCCTCCAGCTCCGGCTGCCGTTTGATCTCGTCATACAAATCTTCCAGCAGCGGCATATTCTCCGGGCGGGGGTCTGCAATATAGGGGCGGTACACGATCCGCACAGCACGGTCAATGACCGTTTTCTCCACCGGCTCCAGACCGTTCCGTCCGCCTGCCGCCAGTTCGCAGAATGACAGGATAAAGTCGGATTTCAGCGCCAGCGGGTTATCGTCCTCGCTATAATTGAGGTTGATATCCATAGGATTCACATACTGCGTGCTGGTAGGTGAGATTTTGATGACCTGTCCTTCCAGATGGTTCACCAACGGAAAATATTCCGCCTCCGGGTCGCAGATCAAGATATCGTCCTTTGTATTCAGGAACACACCCACGATGGAACGCTTTGCGGAAAAACTCTTGCCGCTGCCGGGTGTACCTAAGATCATGCCGTTGGGCGTTTTCAGCTTTTTGCGGTCAGCAAGGATCATATTGCCGGAAGTGGCATTGAGCCCGTAGTAAAGAGCTTCGCCGCCGTGGAAAATCTCCTGTGTGGTGAAGGGAACGAACACCGCCACCGCCGAAGTGGTAAGCCCGCGCTGTATCTTAATGCGGTTGACACCCAGGGGCAGAGCCGACACGAAGCCGTCCTCCTGCTGAAAGTCCAGCCGCACCAGGGAGCAGTTATATTTCTGCGCCACGCTTGCCGCACGGAGCAGGTCATTCTCCAGCTTTTGCCCGCTGTCCGCAAAGTTCACCACCAGGAAGGTCATCAGGAACATTCGCTCATTTCTGCTTTGCAGGTCACGGAGGATGTTCTTTGCCTCGCCTGCGTAGGTGGCAAGATCGGTGGGGATGATATCCATATCGAAACCTTCCCGCACTGCCTTTTTCTGTGCGTCGATCTTCATACTGTCAATGTCAGTGATCTTCCGCTTGACCGTTTTGATCGCCTCGTTCTGATCCATGCTGCGGATATGGAGGCTGACAAGCAGCCCGCTGTCCGTATCCAGCAGTTCGGTGAGCATACGGTCATCCATTTCCGGTGCGCTGATCTGCAGAAAGGACACGGCACAGAATTTATCCGCCATCGTGAACTTCCTTGCTTCACCGAAGCGGAAAGAAGAAGGTGCGACAAAATCCTGGACCGACAGGCCGGAAGGGGCAAGCCAGCTCCATTCAAAGGCAAACCGTTCTCCGTCCGGGTGCAGGATGCCGTGGAGCATTTCCAGCCACTCCTTGCCGCCAAGCTCCTTTGCCAGAGCGCCCATGACCTTGAAATGGTTGAGGGCGTCCATGACGATCCGGGAAAATCGTGCCCGTGCGGTTTTGCTGTCCCGTGCCTCGACGGTGAGGGTCAGATACTTTGTTTTGATAAGACCGTTGTTGCCCCGTTCAAGCTGCTTGCGGAGCATTTGTGTGTAAAGCTCACGGATATGGTCGAAGTGATCTCCCTGCGCCGCGATCTCGATACGCTTCACAAAATCCTCCCGGTTCATGCGGCGGCTCACAAGGGAGAGCTGCATCCCGATAGAAGCGTCATGGGCGTTATACATATCGCAGAGGGCTTCAAAGATCGCCGACTGGTCGTCAGGCTTTGCAAGCTGATAATTCACATCCTCGAACTCGATACACTTCGACCAGGTGTGGTCGTCCAGCTTGCACAGACCGTCCGGGTACATCTGGCGGAACGGTAAGGTGTCCTGTGCGGAATGTACCTTGCCGTCGCCTCTGGCGGTTTCCAAGATACGGCTGATCTCACGCTTTTCTGCGGCGGTCAGTTTTACCGCGGCTTTTGCCGCCTGCCGTGCCTGCGGCTCTGGCTTTCGCTTTCGCTTTCTGAACAATGGCTTTCACCTCCTTTTCCGCCTGGGCCTGCCGCTCCAGGGCTGCGTAGAAATTGTTTGTCTGGTAAGGCCGTTCCTTCGTCCGCAGGAACATACAGCGGATGACCTGTCCGGCCACCACCTCCAGGGGTTGACCATGCCGCTCATACATGGCGAGCAGAAAGAACGGGAGCATGACGATAATCATGCAGAACGCGGCGGCGCTGTTGCTGGCCGCGCGTCTGAGCAAAAAGAAAAGCGGTACTCCGATGAGTGCCGCCGTTCCGAAACATATAAGCTGCCGTTTGGTAAGCCCAAACAGCACTTTGGATTTTACTTTCGTCAAATCCTTTGGAATGGTTACATACGCCAATTTATCAAGCCTCCTTAATGCGCTCCGAACAGGCTCTTAGAGAGGCTGCCGGTCTTGAACAGGGCGAAGCACAGCAGGACCGTGTAGCCCATGCAGGCCCATATCGCACCTGAGATATTTCCGTCCGTGGCGATACTCTGTACCAAAACAGAGTAGATTCCCACGCACACCATGATTAGAAATGCCTGGAACGCCAATGCAAACAGGGATTTCAAGTAGTTCTGTCCTGTATGGCTCCAATCCCGGTTTGTCATAGTGGCAAGCGGGATCGGTCCAACGGAAGTTGTCAAATACACCTCGATCATGCGGCCGTAGATGACAAGCATGATACAGATGGAAAGGGCGTTCATGGTAAGTCCCACAAAAAGGGACTGGAACCACAGCCCGAACAAATCTCCCGTGCCCAGGGCTTCAAGCTGCGCCTCCATATCCGTGATGACGCTGCTGATATCAATGGAGGTATTCCCGATGATGACGCCTGCGCTGCTGTTCACAACGCTTTGCCCCACATCAAAGATACCCATGACGATATTCCATGTGTTCGTCACAATGAGAACGGCACAGAAGGTCTTGAAAATCCACTTGAAGAACATCCAGGTGTCTACATCGTGCAGATTATTTTTCTCTGTCACAAGCTGGATCAGCTCATAACACATTACGAATGTCAGGATAACCCCGGCGATTGGAACGATCACCGTTTCAGAGAGGTTTCGGATCATAGAAAAGACGCCGCTGTTCCATGCCAGCGGCGTCTGTCCTACTTCACCGGCGATCTCGCCTACTTTGGTATTGACCGTATCGAACATGCCCGACAGGTTTCCCGTAATCCCCTCGATAAGCAGCCCTCGGAGCCATTCATCGAGTTTGTCGAGTATGCCGCCCATAAGCGATCACCGCCGGACGATCAACCGAACAGGCCGGAGAGCAGAGGTACAAGGGTGATGCCGATGAGGGCGACACCGCCGCCGGCCATCAACTGTTTCATACCCTGGCTTTTGGAAGCAGGGTTGTCCTGGCCGTAACCTTCCAGAAGGTTGATAACGCCCCAGATACCAAGACCTGCGCCCAGGG
>ERZ827088.5221-NODE-5221-length-10069-cov-2.942580_pt1 | contig 10069 bp, 8 predicted proteins | sample MGYA00519922_ERZ827088 | MGnify/ENA primary metagenome ERZ827088 (study PRJEB31778, sample SAMEA3449254) | human gut metagenome | biome: human gut; feature: human-associated habitat; material: faeces | place: United Kingdom | collected 2010/2012 ... | reverse complement strand
CGCGCACCGGGGCAGGAACGCTTTACCCGTCTGAAAACGCTCGGTGCGGATTATACAGAGGAAGCCATAACAGAGCGTATCAAGGGCAGGCGCACCCGCGCCGCCAAAGCCCCGAAGCAGGAGCGCGGCGGTATCTCCCTTGTTATCGACATTCAGAACAGCATCAAGGCGCAGGAAAGCCGGGGCTATGAGCATTGGGCGAAAATCCACAATCTCAAACAGGCGGCAAGGACGCTGAACTTCCTCACGGAAAACAGGATTGACAGCTATGCAGAGCTTTCCGCAAAAATCGCGGAAGTGAACGCGGCAAGTGAACAGGCGGCAGGCGCATTAAAGGGCGTCGAACGGCGGCTTGCGGATATGGCGGTCTTAATCAAGAATGTTTCGACGTATCAAAAGACAAAACCCGTCTATGAAGCGTACCGGGCGGCAAAGGATAAGGCGGCGTACCGCGCCGCCCACGAAAGCAGCTTAATTCTCTTTGAAGCCGCCGCAAAAGCGGTCAAGCCCGCGCTGATCGGCGGCAAGCTCCCCAATGTCGCCGCCCTGCAAGCGGAATATGCCGCGCTCGGAGAGCAGAAAGAAAAGCTCTACGCCGACTATGGCAGGCTGAAAAAGCAGGTCAAGGAGTACGACGTTATCAAGCGGAACATCGACAGTATTTTACGGCGTGAAAGTGAGCCGGAACGGGGCAAGGAAAATGTGCGCGGATAAATGCGGATTGTGTGGAAATCTCCGAAAAAGCATGGTATGATGAAACTATCCCAATGTAGGACTGCTGAACGCTATCCATATTTTTACGAAACAGAGGTGAGGTTATGACGCGAGGTGAGATTTGGAAAGACTTTTTTAAGAAAACGGTTTTGACCGTTCTGATTGCCGGGGTGCTGTTTTATTGGGCTGCACTGGTATTCACAAAGGACGGGGCAACGAACTACTTTTATGTGTGGCTGTGCTGCGGCATCCCCTTTGGCATACGCCGTATGTTCGTATGGCTTATCCCACGCGGCTTCGACCTTTCCGGCACGGTGGGCGTCGTTGCGCTCAACTTCATTGTGGGCGGCTTGATCGGCGGCGTCATTCTGATATGGCGGCTTGCGGTCGCGGCATGGTATATCCCACTGACGATATATCGGCTTCTAAACGTCGGCAGGGTCGGCGTAGCAGAAATCGGCGAGGAATAAGCAAAAAAAGAGAACGGGGCGCGGCAGCCGATGATGGCTACCGCGCCCCGTCTTTTCGTGGGTGCTGCTTTAAGGGTCTGTTACGCAGTAGAACACTGTTTTTGCGGGTTTAGGTATAAATCCCCTGTCATGCTCAAATCGCGTCTGAAAAGCGGCATGGCGTAAGGGCTTTTTCGCGCCTACTGCGTAACGCGGGCGCGTCGTTTCCGCATCCGCTCGGCGGCTTGCCTGCGGGTGATCCGCTTGCGGCAGTCCGGGCAGTATTTGACGCTGTTTGAGGTGGACGCAAACGCCGCGCCGCACTCGGCGCACCGCCGCCTGTCCTCGGCTTGGTAAATCTCCGCGTAAAGCAGCTTGTCGGCGGGAAGTACGGCGTTTTGAAACCACCTGCAAAGAAGCGAATAGGAAATGAGCTGCGGACAAACGCACTCGTCCCCATCGTCCAGCAAAATGCAGTTCCCGCCCATACAGTTGCAGCAGGTTTTCTTGATAAGGGCGTTCACTTTGCGGCTCTGCTGCGGCGTCAGCCGTTTCAGCCCGCTCATACTTCGTCGGCGGCAGATACGGCGAGAACGGCAAAGTCGGCGTCGCTCATGGCGCGGAGCTTTGCAAGGGTACGCAAGGCAAGCTCGCGCATTTCGCCGTCCATATAGGGCAGCGCACCCGTCATTTCCCCGATAAGCTCCCTGCGCGTATCGGCGATGTAGATGCTGATAAGATTTGTTTCCTCAACGGTAAATCGGTTCATGCTCATACCTCCATTTCGTGATGTTTTGTTTTCGCCGCCCGCTTCGGAGCGGCTTTCTTCTTGTTGGCGGCAAGCTGCGCCCGGATAGAGGGGCGGGGCTTGCGAATATCCCGGTCGCGGTTTTCGTTCTTGTCGATCAGCGCATAGATGCCGTGCCTGCCCTCAATTTTGGAAAAGGTCAGCGTCTTGTAGGGAAGCAGCGAGAAAAGGCGGTCAACGTCCCGGCTCGACGCAAGCATCAGAAACGCCGGGGCAAGCTCTGTCATGTAGTGGGTTTTGTTCGGGCTGTTGGAGCTGTACTGACGTTTCATTTCGGCAACAATGCGCCGCGCTTCGGCTTCAATCAGCCCGTCGCGCAAGGCGGCTATATGCGCCTTGAAGTCCCCCGGCGAAAGCTGCTCACGGCTGCGCCGTTCCTCTTGCAAAAGATCACGCAAGGCTTCGGGGGCGTTTGGCTGCACCTCAAAGCGGAGAAACGCACCATGCTGCGGATCGGGTGAACCGCTAAAGTATTTGCCTGTCGGCTGGCTGCGCTCGCCGCGCTCATAGAAAAGCGTTACGGTGTCTGCGGGAAGCGCCTGCTCCCGAACGTGCCGGAAATGAGTGGCATAGTCCAGCTCATAGAGGTTTCCCCGGATTTTGCCGCGCTCCCTGCCCGTCAGCTCTACGGCGTAGGCAAGAATGCGGTCGCGTGTCTGCTCCCCGTGGAACTTCCATGTGTTGTATGGGCGGGTGTCTTTGAGAAAAACATCGCGCTCCCGGAAGCAATGCGTCCCGGACGGGCGGGAAAGCCACAAAAGCGTCCTGTCCTCACGGTCGGGGCTTGCAGCAGCTTTGTGAATGATCTCCTTGTCAATCTCAAAATCGCTTTGGTAAAAGCCGGTGTTCTGCTTCATCACCGCATCAAGGCAAGCCAGTATATCCACATTTTCAAACTTCTGCATACGATCAGTTCCTTTCCAAATCCTGCGTTTTGCTCCTTTGCGCCTTTCTTTGGGCGGCCTGCTCCTTTGCCGCCCGAAGCTGCGCCCGGATCGAGGGCTTTTCCTCTTTGCCGCGCTCCTTATCGGCATGGATGGCGTTCGCAAGGTCAATCAGGGAAATCGGCTCACCCGCCTTTGCTTTCTGCTCCAATTCCCCGACGGTGGGCGTCTGCGGCGTGTTGTTGATGATACCGTCAAAATTGTTGTCGTTCTGCTCCACAATATCCTCAACGTGCTTTAGATAATTCTGCGGCTGCAAAAACTCCGGCGTCTGTCGATAGCCGATGCTGTCAACGTAATGCGCCGTGTCCTGCCCGTTCTGATGCAGCACCACCACATCGGAAACGGAAAGGCTGTGTCCCTTAAAATCTTTCGGGTGGTCGATATTAAAGCGGGTAAAAATAGCTTCAAGGCTCGTACCCGGTGCAAGGGGCGCGGAATAGATCAGGTCATAGTTCGCCGGATCAACCGCATGTCCCGCTGCGGTCAGACGGTCGTAAGGCTCAAAGCGCAAATCCCGCGTTTCGTCGCCGCGTTTGAGCTGGTAAATGGAAAAGCTGTCCCTGTCCGGCTCCTGCGCCTTTGCATAAAGTGCCTTGACCTCGCCCTGCGTCAGCTCCCCGGCGTTCAAGCTCTGTAACAGCTCCCGGCATTTCTCCGGCGTCCCGACAAACAGCAAGTCGCCCGGTATGGCTTTCCCGTCCGGCTGCTGTTCATAGGCTTGCAGGAAAGAGCGGTCGGCAAGGCTTTCGCTGCGGGGATTGGTGTGCATGGTATAAATCACGTCTTTTTCTGTACGCTGCGCCGCCTGCGCCTGTGTGCGCTCCGCAAGCGTCTTTTCGGCACGTTGCAAAACGGCATCGCTGACGGGTAGCGCATACAGCCCGGAAGTAGAGGAAAAGCCGACGTTGTTGAAAACATAGTCCACTTCACTATCTTTCAACGCGCCTGCCGCAAAATATTTCTCCCGCGTGGGTTCTGCACTCACCTTGCCATCCGCGATGTCGTAATTCAGCCCGGTTTCGATATGGGAGCAGATGTTTCCGTCCACCGCCAATGTTACATAGTACCAGCCCATATATCCGCTGCTTTGACTGTCCGCGCCGTTGTTGAACTCAACGTTGAGCAGGGTGTAGGGCTTCAAGCCCTTCTGCGCGGCAATGGCATTGTCCTTTGCTTCACGCTCCATGAGGGAAGCGAGAGCTGCTTCCTTTGCCGCGCTGACGATCTCCGGGTTGTACCGCAGCAGGGTATCGTTGACAAGCTCCCGCTGTACCGCTGCGGTCTTTGCTTTCGGCGTAAGGCGGTTGCCGAGAAACAGGGACGCGCCGTTATCAAAGCGGATGGATATATCGCTTGTGCCGCGCCATTTTCCCGTACAGGGCGACGTTTCAATCCTGCCCGCAGTACCGCCGAACGCCTGCGCAATCACTCCGATTTTTTCCTGTGTGGAAAGCGCCTCGTATTTCTCTGCGATTGCGGCGGCTTTCTTCTGCAAGTCCGTAAGGGGTTTTTCGGTCTGCTGCTCCTGCGCGGCGGCAAGATCGGGCGCGGCTTTCTCGGCTTCGTGCTGCTTTTGCAGCTCTGCGATATGTCCGTCAATGCTGTTGATGATGTCTGCGGCGGCAGAGCGGATCGTTTCAAGGGAGCTTTTCAGCTCCGCAAGCTCCCGCCCGCTGCTCCACCCGGCAACATAGCCGAAAGAGTAGTCCGACGTATCAAGCCCGTAATGCTGGCAAACGGTGTAGGCGACGCTTTCCGCTTCCACCTCGCGGGTGCGGCGGTCTACGCGGGGCTGCTGCTCGTCTTTGGGAGCGTTCAGGTCAATATCGTGCAGCTTTGCGTGGGCGATTTCGTGAATGGCGGTTTTGAGCGTTTGCAGCTCGCTCATACCCTCGTCAAGCGCGATGCGCTTGTCCTCCAAGTGATAATAGCCGTGTGCGCCGCCCTCGATTTTCTCAAAGCCGATGGGGACGGGAGAGGTCTTTTCAAGGGCTGCGAAAAAATCACTGTACTGCTCCACATCGCCTGTCAGCGCGTCCACGGCAATATCCGGCAATTCCTTTCCCTCGGTTTGGGACACGTCAAAGACGGACACCACCTTGTAGGCGGGTATAGTGATCTCCTTTTCCTCGGTGACGGGCTTTCCGTCCCTGCCGATCAGGGGCTTTTGGGTCTGCGGATCGATTTTCTCCGTTTCCTGCTTGATTTTGAACGGCGACGGGGCGATAATCTTAATACCTTTTTCGCCCTTTTTGACATTGCGCTGAAACTGATTTTTCCATGAGTTGAAGCCCGCGATAAGGGAAGCATCGGGCTTCTGCATAGCGATAAGTAGCGTGTTATTGAAACTGTAATTATGAAACTTTGACATGACGCGCAGATACTCCTTGTAGCGTTCGCTGTCGAACAGCTCCGTAATGCCTTGCTCCAAACGGTCGGTAATCTCCTTGAGCTTTTCGGCTGGCTTCTCTGCGGTAAGGTTGATAGGGATAACGGGCTGCGGCTGCGGCGGCTCTGTGGTAAGCGTCACCGCTTGCCTTGTGCCGATAGCGTCCATTTCAACCTTTTCCGGGTCAAGGCGCGTCGGCTGCGCTGCCTGCTGGGGCGCGGTGTGCTGCGGCGGCTCGCCCTCAATGGCATAACCCGGAAGCAGCAGCCCATTCACCTTGAACGGCTCCGCGTATTCTTTCGGAACGGGCGGCATAGTCTCGGTAAACAGGCGGTCGTATGCCTTGATGCGTCCGGCAAGGTATTTTTCCATTGCCGCCTTGTCTGAAAAGGTCTTGCGCTCCTGTCCGGCGATTTTTACGTTTTGTCCATGGTTCGGTCCGTTGGTGTAGACACTCCATGTCAGGCTCCATGAATACGGCACGGATTTTTGCGCCTGTCTGTCATAGCGGGTGTTTTCATAAACGTGATAGCGCATCTGATAGACTGCGTTGCTGCGGAGCTGCCATTCATAATCTGTTTTCTCCCATTTGTTGGATGTGTGCTTGACGGGCGGCGTCTTCACATATTCGATGGCTTTTTCAAGAAAGCGGGTGTTGCCCGCCTGCTGCTCCCATGCGGCTGCCTCCGTTTTCAGCCTGTCAAATACAGCCTGTTCCGCCGCCGCGCTCTCCTGCCGCAGCCGTGTCAGCTCCGCAAGAGAAAGCCCGGTCAGCGCGGAAATATCCGCTTTCTCACTTTCAAAATAGATGCTTCGCTCAATTACCAGCTTTTTTGCTACTTCCAGCCTGTCAAAATCATAGCTGGAATAGTTCTTTTCCTGTTCGCTCACGGTTTTGCTCCTTTCTTTTGTTGGTGTGATGATGTCTTTTAGCGGCTGCTCCCACTTGCGCCCAAAGCCGCGCACGACGGTATCTCCCGCCGCGCCGTTTTCGCTGAACATTTGCAGGGTGGAAAACGCATTGTCAAAGGCGGTGATATTGTCTGTACCAATATTCGGGGCGAAGTGGATAACACCGTCCGGGTAGTCCCTGCCTGTGCCGATCCAGCCCCGGATAAAGCTGTCGAAAGGGGCTTTCGCCCCGCTGTCAAAGTGTTCCTCGGCATGGCTTTTGTATAGCTGCCCGCCCCTATACTGTCTGCCTAAAATCAGCTCTCCCGCCTGCGGGGAGAACATAAAGCGGCGGTTGTCGATTTCCCGCATATCAAAGGACATACTGCGGGTATCAAGAAGCATCAGGGCGGCGGTCAGCTCTGCTTTCGGCTTGTTCTGCATGGCTTACGCCTCCTTTCATCGTTACAGAGGGTTTGGGACACTTCCCAACAGGCAAAATCCCCATTCTGCGCGTAGCGTCAGAACGGGGATTTTACGGAAAGGGTACCCCTTTCCTATGCTTGCTGCGTAAGTTCTTTGTCCCTCGCAAGCTCGATACGGTAGTTGACGTATTTCCCGCCCGTATCGGCTAAAACAATGCTTCCGTCATAGGTTTTACCCGTTTTCGGGGAATACAGCTTTTTGACCTTCGCCCTGCCGCCCGCAAGCAGCGCGGCGGCAATTTTCGGGGTAAAGGCGGTTTTGCGTTCCTCAAAGAAACGGTCGTTTTTCCACATGACAAAGGCGCAGCCCTTCTTTTCGCAGTAGTAGTTTTTCCTGCCCTCGCAGACATTCCCGCCGCAGCGGGGGCATTTGCCGATCACCGTCTGTTCCTCTTTGAACAGGCCTTTCTGATTTTCGGAAAGAAACGGATAGGCTTTCACCAGCGCCCGCGCCATTTCTTCAATGCCCCGCATGAAGTCCTCCGGCTCGGCTGCGCCCCTTGCAATCTGCGTCAGAGCGTTTTCCCATTCGGCGGTAAGCTGCGGAGAGGTCAGCGTATCGGGCAGAACGCAAACGAGGTTGTTGCCGTTTTTGGTTGGGATAAGCTGTTTGCCCTTGCGCTGCACAAAGCCGGATTTGACCAGCTTTTCAATCACGGCGGCGCGGGTAGCGGGAGTGCCAAGCCCCTTACGTTCTGCGTCCGGGTCGGTGTCCGCGCTTCCGGCGCGTTCCATAGCAGATAGCAGGCTTGCTTCCGTGTGCGGCTTCGGGGGCTGCGTGTCGTGCGCCGTAACTCTTGCGGCTGGGCTGTCAAAGCTCTGTCCCTCGGCAAAGGTCGGTACATCTAAAATAAGCTCGTTTTCCTCGTCGCCCTCGGCGTTGGGCTTTCCTTTCAGCGTCGCCCGGTAGCGTCGTTCAAGCTCTTTCCACCCGTCGCAAAGAACCGTCTTTCCCTTTGCCGTAAACTCGGTATCGGCACAGGAGAACACCGCCGTTACCGCATCAAAAATGTGCGGCTCGGCGGCGGCGAACAGCAGACGCGCCCCGGCAAGGGTGAGGATATTTCTTTCGCTTTCCGGCAGCGCGGCAAGGTCTGCTTTCGCAAGCTCCATTGTCGGGATAATGGCGTGGTGGTCGGACACCTTTTTGCTGTCAAGCGTCCGGGCTATGTCCGGCGTAAACGCCGCGCCTTTCATAAAGGGCAGCTTGCCGACAAGCAGCGCGGCGATATGCACCGCCGTATCGCCCATGTCGTCGGTCAGATAATTGCTGTCCGTTCGCGGGTAGGTAAGCAGCCGCTTTTCGTAAAGGGCTTGTGCAAGGTCAAGGGTCTGCTTTGCGGTGTAACCGAAAATGCGGTTCGTTTCCCGCTGCAAAGAGGTAAGGTCAAAGAGCTTTGGCGGGGCTGCGGTTTTCTTCTCTCTGGTAAGGGAAACGCATACCGCCTTTCCCGCTTCGCAAGCCCCTTTCAGCGCGTCGGCTTCTGCCTTGTCCGAAATCCTTTCGCTTGCCGCGTCCGCGCCGGATAAATCAAGGCGAACATGATAATATTTTTCTTTCTGGAAATGGGAGATAGCCGCGTCCCGGTCGGTGAGCATTTTTAAGGTCGGGGTCTGGACGCGCCCCACGTTCAAGGTCTTTCCATACAGGCAGGAGAAAAGCCGGGTGGCGTTAATGCCGATAAGCCAGTCAGCCTTTGCGCGGCAGAGGGCGGACGCAAAGAGCGCGCCATAGTCCCGCCCGTCTTTGAGGGAAGCAAAGCCCGCCTTAATCGCCCCGTCCTCCATTGAAGAAATCCACAAGCGGCGCATGGGCTTCTTGCAGCCCGCCACTTCGTAGACAAAGCGGAAAATCAATTCTCCCTCGCGCCCCGCGTCACACGCATTTACCACTTCGGAAACGTCGGCGCGGTGCATAAGCTCTTTAATGGTTTTGAATTGCTTCCCCTTGTCCGGGTCAACGGCGTACTGCCATTCCTCCGGCAGAATGGGTAAGCTGTCAAAACTCCATTTTTTATATTGCTCCCCGTAGGCGGCAGCTTCCGCAAGCTGTACCAAATGCCCGACGCACCATGAAATGAGGCAGCCGCCGCCCTCGATATATCCGTCTTTCTTTTCCTTAACGCCAAGCGCGGCGGCGATAGTCTGCGCCACGCTCGGCTTTTCTGCAATAATCAGTTTCATTTTCTGTTCTCCTTTCGGTTGTTTTAGGTTTGAAATTGGTTTATACTTTAAGCATTACTATAAGAAACAGGTGACAATATGAAATCAATACATACTTTCGATGTTTTTGCTCCTACTGATGAACAGGAAGAAGCAATGAATAAAAAACGTGGCGGGCATTACAGGCGCGGTAAAAACAAAGAAATGGATTACTTTATTGAGTGTGCTACTTCGCTATTTCCCAACAACCATTATTCAAGGTTCACACCTATATATGATACGACAAAAGAGTTTTATCAACTGATTACTTCTTCCGATACAACAGAAAGAGCTATACTAAATTGGATAGCTTCTAATCGTGCATGGAATTATTTGTTTGGCTTATTACGGCATTATTACAGAACAGGACACCATGACGATAATTATATCTTTCCAGAGTTCAAAATCGGGTCGGCTTATGTGGCTGATTATCTGCTCATAGGTAATAGTTCAGACGGTTATCAATTTGTCTTTGTGGAATTAGAAGCTCCCAACGGGCGGATAACAAAAGAAAAAGGTACTCGTTTCGGGGAAGTAATCAATAAAGGGATTGAACAGGTTAGGGATTGGCAAATGTATATTGCTGCAAATTGGAATGTAATTGTAGCAGAATTGGAAAAGCACTCATTCTCCAATACAAAGTTACCCAGACAATTATACAAATATTGCCCTTATCAAATCTACTATGCTGTGATAGCCGGACTCCGTAAAGATTTTGAGAATATTCGTGATAGAAAGCTCCAACTGCAAAATGAAAATAACATAACACTTTTGCATTACGAAAATCTCATAGATGTTGCAAACGAAAATTAAAAGTCCATTTTCAGCGTTCCGGCTCACTTGCCTTTTTCTCCTGTACCTGTTTCAGACAGTAGCCCACACAAGGGAGCTGCCCTTTGTACGGACAGGAAGCGCAAGCCGGGGAATGGGGAACGGGCGGCGCATTGTCACGCCGCCCGCCCGGTCTTTGTATCATCATCTTTTCAAAGGGATTGTCGGTAAACAGGGTCATGCTTCCTCGTCCTCCTGTTCTTCATCAGAAAGCCCGTCCCCCTCGTCCGGCTCGTCCTCGTCGTAGTCGTCAAAATCGAAATCTTCAAGGTCGGTGCCGCCCTTGACGTTTTGCTTCGGCTTCATAAACTTAAAATAATAGAACGCGCCCCCGCCGCCAAGAAGTGCCACGA
>ERZ827088.5220-NODE-5220-length-10070-cov-4.366151_pt1 | contig 10070 bp, 8 predicted proteins | sample MGYA00519922_ERZ827088 | MGnify/ENA primary metagenome ERZ827088 (study PRJEB31778, sample SAMEA3449254) | human gut metagenome | biome: human gut; feature: human-associated habitat; material: faeces | place: United Kingdom | collected 2010/2012 ... | reverse complement strand
CATCTACGGCTTTGGCATGATCATCGTGCTGTTTGCCCTTACGCCCTTGCAGCACAGCATCCTGCTGCTGTATATAGGCGGCGTCATCCTGCCCAGTGCGCTGGAACTGGCGGGCGGCTGGGCGCTGTATAAGATCTACCACACCCGCTGGTGGGATTACAGCGATTTTCCCTTTAACATCGGGGGCTATATCTGTCTGGAATTCTGCCTGCTGTGGGGTGTGGGCACGCTGGTGGTCATGCGTATCGTGCACCCGGTGGTGGCTGACCTTGTAGACCTGATCCCGCCCTTTGTGGGGGTTATCCTCATGTGCTTTTTGTACGCCGTGTACGCGGCGGACGTGGTGGCTACCGCCATTGCTGCTTCTGCGCTGGCCGATACGCTGGACACCATGGAGCAGCTGGGCGACAGTATCCACGCCGTCAGCGACGCCATGACCCAGCTGTTGGGCACCACCACCCTGAACGCCGACAAGAAGCTGGACGAGGGACGGCTGCAATTCAAGCTTGCCGCCGCCGAAGCGCGGGATGCTGCCGGAAAGCGCCCCTCTGCCCGTGAGACCATGGCTGCCATCCGCGCCAAGGCCGCTGAGGCCAGCGAAGCTGCCCGCCGCGCCAGCGAGGACGCCCGCCTGAACGCTGCCGAAGCTGCCAACGCCGCCCGCCTTGCTGCCAAGGGCACTGCCGAGCGCGCCGCCGAGCTGCTGCAATTGGAACAGCTGGCCGCAGAGCTGCAAGCCCGCAGCGAGGAAATGCAGGCGCAGCTGCTGCGCACCCCCCGCATCGTGGGCCCGCGCCGTATGCTGCGTGCCTACCCGAAGCTCCGGCACGGCAGCAAGCTGCGCAGTCTGCCCACATTGCGGGAGATGCTGCACCGCGCCGAACAGGAAAACAAGGACGACAACAAGAATACCAAATGACCCCGAATGCCACACCGGCGCTGCTGTGTGTGGCATTTTTGTTGCACTTCGCTCGAATAATGTTGTTAAAAAGTGTGAAAAAACTATTTCAAAACGACTTAAACCGTGTTATACTGATTATAAAGTATACAAACCGACCGCAATCGGCTTATCCGTATTGAAACTATCCAAATTGTGAGGAATCGTTATGTCAGAGGAACGGAAGACCAAAACAGATGCCGCCGCACCGGCATCTGCTGCGTTGGAGCGGATCGACCGCAAGGACGCATTTTTACAGGCCCTGCATACATTCCTGACCGCGCATCAGGGAACAGAATGGGCTGTTGCCGCTGTGGATATTCAGCACTTCAAGCTTTATAACGAGCTTTACGGCACCGAAAAGGGCGATGCTCTGCTGGAAACTGTGGCAAACTGTCTGCTGAGTTACAGCAGGCAGACCGGCTATCCTGTGGGCTATTTTGGAAACGATGACTTTTTCCTGTGTCTGCCGGACGAAAAGGCCGAGCAGACCGCCGTGCTTGCTACGCTGCAGGTCTGCATGGCTGCCGGAAGGCAGGATGTCACCTTCTTTGTGGTAATGGGCGTGTGCCCTGTGCAGGCAAACCCCGGCGCGGATGCCGCCACCCTGTGCAACTATGCGCAGATCGCCGGTGTAACGACCGACAGCGGCTACCTGCACCGCTTTGAGCCCACCATGCTCAACGAGCTGAAAGAACAGCAGCAGCTGCTGGGCGAGCTGGAGCACGCACTGGACAACCACGAATTCTGCTTCTTTTTGCAGCCCAAGTGCAACAGCATCACCCGCGCCATCGTGGGCATGGAGGCACTGGTGCGCTGGAACCACCCCACCCGGGGCTGTGTTCCCCCTGCCGAGTTCATGCCGCTGCTGGAGCGCACCGGCCTTGTAACAAGGCTGGACCAGTACATCTGGGAATCTGTCTGCCAGACTTTGCAGAAGTGGCAGGAAAGCGGCAGCAACCTTGTGCCGGTGTCGGTGAACGTTTCGGTGCAGGATATCCTCAATCTGGATGTGCCGCAGATCTTTGCGGATCTGGTGGAAAAATATAAGCTGGAGCCAAAGCTCCTGCTGGCCGAAATCACCGAGACCATGGTAGCCGAGGACACCCAGATGGTGGAAAGCGCCATTCAGGGCCTGCACCGCAAGGGCTTCTCGGTGATGATGGACGACTTCGGCAGCGGGTATTCCTCGCTGAATATGCTCAAGGATACCAACGTCGATGCCATCAAGCTGGACATGAAGCTCATCGACATGAATCAGGAGAACCGCAGCAAGGGCGTGCAGATCGTGGAGTCGGTGGTGGATATGGCACACCGGCTGAACCTGCCCATCATCGCCGAGGGTGTGGAGACCCCGGAGCAGGTGTCCATGCTGCAGGCCGCAGACTGCCTGTACTCGCAGGGCTACTACTTCTTCAAGCCCATGCCGGTGGAAAACGCCGAAAAACTGCTGGCAGATCCCACCAATCAGGATTACTGGGATCTGCGCCGCGACCGCCGGGTGGAGAACCCGGGCACCGAAAAGACCGCGCTGGCCTTGCAGGCCTACCAGATCTTTACCGACAACGTGCTGGAGATCTCGCTGCTGAACCTTGCCACCGGTGCGTACCGGGTGATCAAGCGGGACGCCCGCCTGCTGGGTGCAGATCTGGAAAAAGAAGAAGATTTTGTCAATTACTGCGACTGCTTGGTGAACGAGAAGATCGTGCACGAAGAGGACGCAGACCTGTTTTTGGAGCAGACCGATCTGGAGGCCTTGCGCTCTGTGCTGTACCACGCCACCGCGCCGGAGTTCTACCGCTACCGCGAGAACGTGTCCGGCCAGTATATCTGGGTCACCACAGAGGTGCTGCCCTGCCGGGGCTGCTGTGCCCAGAACCCGTGGGCGACTGTGCTGGTGCGCAACGACGCACAGGCCGACCAGCTCAGCGAGGAGCTGGACTTCTCTTACAGCCACGATACCCTGACCGGCCTTGCCAACCGCAGCCGGTACGAAGCCGACCTGCGGGAGCTGCCCAACAGCGGGTACGAATCCGTGGTGTGCACCTACATTGATGTGGTCGGGATGCACGAGGTAAACGAGCATCTGGGTCACCGCAGCGGCGACACCCTGCTGTGCTGTCTGGCAAATGCCGCCCGCAAGTTCTTTGCCACCAGCCGGGTGTACCGCATCGGCAGCGATGAATTTGTCATCCTGACCCCCAACGAGCCGCCTTACAGCGTGTGGAGCACTGCGGACCGGATGCGCGCCTTTTTGAAGGAAAAGGACTATGTTATTTCCGTAGGCATCCAGCAGACCGCCGACCTGCGCCATCTGGACGAAGCTGTGGCCAAGGCTGAGGCTGCCATGCGGCAGGACCGGCAGGCTTACTACGACCACAACGGCCGCGCCCGCCAGCTGGAAGGCCTGAACGAAAAGATGGAGCGCACCCTGCAGGAAAAGCGGGATGCCGAGCACTTTTTAAAGGTGCTTGCCCCCAAGTACAAGACTGTAATCGTGGTGGACTTGCAGGAGGACACCGTGCGCCCCGTTATTGTGCCGGACGACTTCCAGTCCGTTCTGGACACCTGCGGCGGCTCTTTCCGCGCTGCGTTGACCAACTACCGCGACAAGCTGGTAGCGCCCGAGGACAGAGAAAACTTTGCAAAGTTGTTCGATTTCGGCCTTGTGCGCAGCACCGTGTTCAGCAGCAACCTGCTGGAGCACCGCTACCGCAAGACGGACGGCCGCAGCTTCTGCATCCGTGTGACCCCCTACTCCCGCAGCGGCTCCCATATCAACGAGGTGCTGTGGATCTTCGCGGATGAAGAGGTAGAGTAAAATATTTTTATAAGCATAAAAGCAGCCAGACCGCCCGGTCTGGCTGCTTTTCTTTAGCGTGCGCCCTCTCAGGCGCTCCCGCGCCAGCTCCCCCGAAGGGGGAGCCAAGCCATCACGTTCGTTGCTAAAGTATTAGGTGAAATGAGAAAGCTTCCGGCAGTGCTCTTGGCTCTCCCTTTGGGAGAGCTGGCAAAGCCGTAGGCTTTGACTGAGAGGGCGCAGTCCGCCGTCTTGCAAATGCGCAGGGATGTGCTATAATAGAAATCACTTATTCCATACAATCTATGTGGGTATATGGGCGGCCGCCCGCTGTTCCCACAAAGCAAGGAGCTTTTCTATGCAGCATCTGTCCCGAACTGTTTCTCCTGCTCTGCCGCACCCCTGCCTGCGGGCGCTGCGGGCGGCTTTTCCGCAGACGATCCCGGTGCTGGCAGGTTATTTTGTGCTGGGGCTGGGCTACGGCATCTATGTGCAGTCCTTGGGGCTGCCGGTGTGGATGCCCATGCTCATGGGCACTGTCGTGTACGGCGGCTCGCTGGAATTCGTGCTGGCAAGCTTGCTGCTGGGCGCGTTCTCACCGCTGTCGGCCTTTCTGATGGCGCTGATGATTCAGGCGCGGCACCTGTTCTACGGCCTTGCCATGCTGGAGCGCTACAAGGGCTACGGCTGGCGCAGCTTTTACATGATCTTTGCCATGAGCGACGAGACCTTTTCCATCACCTGCTCGGCAACGCCGCCGGAAGGGGTGGACAAGGGCTGGTTCATGTTCTTCATCACCCTGCTGGATCAGCTTTACTGGGTGGGCAGCGCCGGGCTTGGGGCTGCGCTGGGCACCGTGCTGCCCTTCAGCACCGAGGGCGTGGATTTTGTCATGACCGCAATGTTCACGGTCATCTTCCTGAACCAGTGGGAAAAAGATAAGCAGCACGGCAGTGCCCTGATCGGGCTTGCCGTGCCGCTGGTATGTTTGATGGTATTTGGCTCCGGCAGCTTTCTGCTGCCGTCCATGGGCGGCATTCTGGTGTTGCTGCTGGCCTTGCGCCGTCCGATGGAAAAAGCAGCCGGGGAGGTAGAGGAATGACAACAGTTCAGATGGGGCTTACCATTGCGGTGTGCACCGCCGCCACCATGCTTACCCGTTTTTTGCCGTTTCTGATCTTTTCCAGCAAGGAGCAGCAGCCCCCGGAGGTGGTGCGGTATCTGGGGCGGGTGCTGCCCGCCGCCATCTTCGGGATGCTCATCGTCTATTGCCTGAAGGGCGTCACCCTGTTCTCCGGCAGTCACGGCATCCCGGAAGCGATCGCGCTGCTGGCCACCATTGCGCTGCACAAGTGGAAGCACCAGACCCTGCTCAGCGTAGCCGGGGGCACCCTTTGCTATGTACTGCTGGTGCAGCTGGTGTTCTGAGCAGTGATGCTCAGTGATAGAAGGTGTCAAAGTTCACCTGACGGTAGAACCGCTGCTGCAGCTGGTCAAAGCTTTCGCAGTTCTGTGCCAGCAGCCACATACTTTTGGTCACCACGGCCTCGATGGTCATATCGTGGGCTTCCAAAAAGCGGAAGCGGTTGCGCACCCGCTTGCCCACCTCGTACACGCCCACGTCGCTGCCCTCGTAGGTGACCTGCGTGGTCATGATGAGCACCTTGTGGGTGGTCTCGTAATCGCCCAGCCCGGCGGCAAAGGCGTCCATCAGCTGCTGCGGGATGCCGCCCACGCCGAAACTTTCCACGATGACGCAGTCGTACAGGTGGAAGATCTCCGGGATGAGCGCCGGGGACATGCCCGGGGTCAGCTTGAGCAGGAACACCCGGCTGTCCAGTGTGCGGCTGAACTCCACCGGGCCGGTGGGCCACGGCGAGGGGATGTACCGCACCAGCCGGTCGCCCTGCACCAGCGCCAGCTCCGGGAAGTTGACCGAGGCAAAGGCGTCGTAGCTGATGGTCTTGTTCTTCTTGGCGCGGGTGCCCGCGATGACGTGCCCGCCAAACACCACCATCACGCCCCGGCTGCCCGGGTCGATGGCGCAGACCACACTATCCCGCAGGTTTTTCTTGGCATCCGTGATCTCGTTGGAGATGGGCTGCTGCGCGCCGGTGAGAATGATGGGCTTATCCGCGTTCTGGATCAGATAAGAGAGCGCCGCCGCAGAGTACGCCAGCGTATCCGTGCCGTGGCAGATGATAAAGCCATCGTACAAGGCGTAGTTTTCCTGAATGGCGCGTGCCATCATGAGCCAGTGCTCCTGCCCGAGGTCGGTGCTGTCGATGCTGCACAGCGCCAGCGTTTCCGGGCAGCACAGCTCCTTTAGTTCCGGCAGATGGGCAAGCAGCTCCTCGCTGGAAAGCACGGGCTTCAGCCCCTGCTGGGTGCGCACGCTGGCAATGGTGCCGCCGGTGGTGATGAAAAGCAGACGTTGTTTGGACATAAAGCAAAAGCCCCCTGTGGCAGAAATTTTAACATGACAACAGTATAGCACACGCCCCGGAGCTTGAACAGTGCCCGCAGCCCAAAAAGTTTTTGCGACCCGGTCACAGAAATCTGCGCGGCTTTGGTGTATAATAAGGGAAAAGAACCATGCAAAGGAGCAACACCATGTCCAACATCGTCATCGTAGGTTCCGGCCCGGCGGGGGTGTCCGCTGCCCTGTACGCCGTGCGCGCCGGGGTGCAGACCACCGTGCTGACCAAGGGCTCCGGGGCGCTGGCACGCGCCGAAAAGATCGAAAATTATTACGGCTTCGCCCAGCCGGTCTCCGGGCCGGAGCTGGAACGCCGCAGCATCGAGAACGCCCGGCGGCTGGGGGTGCAATTCGTGCAGACCGAGGCCGTGGGGCTGACATGGACCGACCGCCTGACCGTGGAAACGCTGGCGGGCGCATACCCGGCAGACGCGGTCATTCTGGCAACGGGTGCTTCCCGCGCGGTGCCCCGCATCCCGGGGTTGACCGGGCTGGAAGGCCACGGCGTAAGCTGGTGCGCCGCCTGCGACGCCTTTTTCTACCGTGGAAAGGACGTGGCGGTGCTGGGCAGCGGCGAGTACGCCCTGCATGAGGTGCAGGCGCTTTTGCCGGTGGTAAAAAGCGTCACTCTGCTGACGAACGGCGCAGCCCTGACCGCAGACTTCCCGCCCGAGGTGAGCGTCTGCACCCAAAAGGTGGAGGCCATTCTGGGCGAGCAGACCGTCACCGGCGTGCAGCTGGCGGACGGCGCGGTGCGGGAGGTATCCGGCATATTTGTGGCGCTGGGCGTGGCGGGCAGCACCGCACTGGCCCGAAAGCTGGGCGCTGCCGTAGAGGGCAGCCGCATCGTGGTGGACGACAAAATGCAGACCACCGTGCCCGGTCTGTACGCCGCCGGAGACTGCACCGGCGGGCTGTTGCAGGTGGCAAAGGCCGTTTACGAGGGCGCACTGGCAGGTACGGAAGCCGCCAAGGCGCTGCGAAAGGGGTGAATCGCATGGTTGAAACATCTCCGCACGCCCGGTGCCTTGCCTGCGCGTTTCCGTTCTGGGAGCAGCTGACCCCGGAAGAGCAGGAGCGGCTGTGCCGCTTTACCCGCCCGGTGCACTACGCCAAGGGTGCCCGGGTGCACAGCCCGCTGGAAAGCTGTGTGGGCATCCTTTTGCTGCGCAGCGGGCAGCTGCGCTCCTATCTGCTATCCGAGGACGGCAGGGACGTGACGCTGTACCGCCTGTTCGGCGGGGAGGTGTGCATCCTGTCTGCCTCCTGCGTGATGGACGCGGTGAACATCGACCTCTACATCGACGCGGAGGAGGACACCGAAGCGCTGTGCATCAGCGCGGGCATCTTCCGGCAGCTGATGCAGGAAAACGTCTATGTGCGCTGCTACGCCTACCAGATGACGGCAGAGCGCTTTTCCGATACCATGTGGACGATGCAGCAGATTCTGTTCATGAGTGCTGACCGGCGGCTGGCCATTTTTCTGACCGACGAGCTTGCCAAGACCGGCGGCGCGGACGTCCGCATGACCCACGACCAGATGGCAAAGTACATGGGCTCTGCCCGCGAGGTGGTGAGCCGGATGCTCAAATACTTTGCGCAGGAGGGCTGGGTGCGGCTGTACCGCGGCGGCGTGCAGGTGCTGGACAAGCAAAAGCTGCAAGCGCTGGCAAGGGGAGAATAAGAGATAAAAAACAACACCGGAGCGTCCGAAGATGCTCCGGTGTTGTTCTGCTTATGCTCAGGAAATCGCGTCCACGTCCCACTTCATGCGGACGGCGTCGGCGCCGTCCAGCTTGATGTGCAGCGCACCGGCGTTGTCCAGCACCTGCTCCGGCTTGCGGGCACCGCACAGAACGTGCAGCCCCGGGATCATGCGGGCGGTCATGGCGATGACCAGCTGCGCCATGGTGCAGTCGTACTTCTCGGTCAGATCGCCCCACTTTGCCAGCAGTTCCAGCGCCTGTGCTTCGGACACCGTGTAATCCAGCGGCAGGCGGCGCAGGATCTCCCGCTGGGCCAGCAGAGCATCCCGCATGGCATCCACCCCGCGGGGTGTGGGGTTTTCCGGCAGAGGGCCGGCAGGCTGCACCGGCTGGTTCTGGGTCTTTGTCCAGTCCTCCGCCAGGTAGGTGTCAATGCAGGCAATGGCCTCGGTATAATAGCCCGCCTCTTTCAGGCGGCGCACATCGTCCGGCAGGCCGAGGTTCAGGCTTGCCAGACAGGCATTCAGGTTCTTCATTGCATTCCGCTCCTCTTTTGTTCAGATTCAGCCGTTGATCTGGGTCTCCCAGAAGTTCGCAGCGTCCAGCATCCAGCCGTCGGCATCGGTGCCTGCGCCGGTACCCACGCCGTGGGTCGCATTGGGGAACAGCACCTCTTTGCAGGGCACATGGTGCTTTTCCAGTGCGCGGCTCAGCGCCGGGCGCTGAGCCGGGTAGCACAGCAGCGGGAACACATAATCGTTCTCGCCGTACCAGTGATACACCGGCGGGTAATCGTCGGTGACACAGTCAGAGATGTTCAGTTCATAGTACCGGCCCTCCAGTACAAAGGGGTCGATGGCAGCATGATAGACCGGCTTATACTCAAAGAAATTGTTGATGGGATAGCCCAGCAGCAAAGCACCGGGCTTGGGCACCCCATAGTGCTTGTAGCCCAGTTCGTCGCCGGAGAACACACCGGCCAGATGGCCGCCGGAGGAATAGCCCAGCAGGGCGTAGTTTTCCGGCTGCACATTGAACTGGTCTGCATGAGTGGTGATGAACCGGACAGCGTTGCCAAGGTCAGCCACCGGGGCGTTGTCCTTTGCCTTGAGGAACACGCGGTAGCGCAGCACGAAGGCTGCGTAGCCCATCTGGTGCAGCCGCCATGCCGTGGCATAGCCCTCGGACATATTGGAAGTCTTGTTGAGCACATTGCCGGACATGACCACCACAAACTTGCTGCCGGGCACTTCCGACGGCCAGTAATACAGTTCCACGCCATCACGGGTGGCGTCTGCGGCGATCTCCTCCGGGGAGTACACTTTATAAGTCACCTGAGTGCCGGCTTCATAGGTATCGGCCAGATAGTTCAGGGCGTCGGCGCTGTCCTGTGCCATGTTGGCGCCCACATAGTCCGACAGCGTGGTACCTGCTTCCGGGGTGTCCGGGCTGTCCACGGCACTCTGCCAGGTCCACACGCCGCTGGCAGCGAATGTCGGGTCGGCACGCAGGTCAGAGACGAGGGTATCCGGCGTAACGGTCAGATGGCCCGATGCGGCAGAGGCCTCCACCGGCAGACCGGCCAGCAGCAGCGCAGCGGCCGAAGCACCGGTCACCTGCAGAAACTGGCGGCGAGAGATCTTGTTTTGCATAAAAGCATCCCCTTTTTTATAAATTCAAATTCTGATATTTCAGGAAGTGTGCTGCTCCCAGAAAGCCACCGCATCCGTCATCCAGCCCTCTGCATCCGTACCGTTGCCGGTGCCGATAGCATGGGGTGCATTTTCATAGACGTGCACCTCACAGGGCACACCGTTTGCCTCCAACGCCTTCCGGACGGCCGGACCCTGGAACGGATATCCCAGAGTCTTCAGGGTAATATCATTCTTGCCGTACCAGAAATAGGTCGGCGGGAAGTCCGGTGTGATGCCGCCTGAGATATCCGACCAGTAATACCTCCATCTGCAGGATGCCGGGTCCATCACGGCATGGTACACCGGCTTGATCTCTGCAAAATCGTTGACGGGGTAGCCCATCAGCAGTGCACCGGGCTTTGGCACATCATAGGCCTTGTAGCCATAGCGCTTATCCGAACTGAACAGCCCGCACAGCTGCCCGCCGGAGGAAAAGCCCACGAGGGCATAGTTT
>ERZ827088.5219-NODE-5219-length-10071-cov-3.072384_pt1 | contig 10071 bp, 9 predicted proteins | sample MGYA00519922_ERZ827088 | MGnify/ENA primary metagenome ERZ827088 (study PRJEB31778, sample SAMEA3449254) | human gut metagenome | biome: human gut; feature: human-associated habitat; material: faeces | place: United Kingdom | collected 2010/2012 ... | reverse complement strand
TATCCCCGAAAACGAGGACGAATTTACGGTTGATGTTCTTTATAATCTCCTCTGCCGAAATGAAAGCGCCATCAAACCGCTGGCACTCCGGGCACAGGAGGTTGTTGCACAGTATGCGGCAAAAGGCCGGGAAAGCGAGATTGACCATATCCCTGCAGCCGAGTTTGCCGCTCCCAAGAGTATTGATTTTTCTCATGGGCGCTATCTGTGCATAGACGGGCTGTACTACGCCTATTTACTGATTCCGTCGGATGGTTATAAGACGCAGGTTCCCGCGGGCTGGCTGAGCCTGATCGTCAATGCCGGTGACGGTATCGACATGGATATGTTCCTTGCCCGCCAGCCCAAAGAGCGCATCATCCAGCGGGTAGGCCAGCAGCTCCGCATCAATCGTTCTAAAATCAAGGACGCGAGCGACACCAACACTGATTTTGACGACATCGACGGCGCCATCCGAAGCGGCTATTTTCTGAAGGAAGGTCTTGCCAACAACGAGGACTTCTACTATCTGAATCTGTTGATTACCGTTACTGCCCCTACTGAGGAAGATTTGGAATGGAAGGTCAGCGAGATGAAAAAGCTTCTGCTTTCGCAGGATATGGATGTCCGTTCCTGCCATTTTCGTGAGGAGCAGGCATTTCTCTCCGCGCTCCCGCTGGTATCCATGGAGAAAGGGCTTTTTGAGCGTGGCAAGCGCAACCTGCTGACTGGCGGCGCCGCAAGCTGCTACCCCTTCACTTCCTTTGAGATGTGTGACGACAACGGCATCCTTTTGGGGGTCAACAAGTACAACAGTTCCCTCATCATCGTGGATATTTTCAATTCCGCGATTTACAAAAATGCCAACATTTCGATTTTAGGTACCAGCGGCGCAGGCAAAACCTTCACAATGCAGCTTATGGCGTTGAGAATGCGGCGTAAAAATATCCCTATTTTCATCGTCGCTCCCTTGAAGGGGCATGAGTTTCACCGCGCCTGTGCAAATGTGGGCGGCGAGTTTATCCAAATATCCCCGGCGAGCCCTCACTGCATCAATGTTATGGAGATCCGCAAGGTTGATCGGTCTGTCAATGAACTCCTGGACGGCCCCGGAATCCAGCTTTCTGAATTGGCGGCAAAAATCCAGCAGCTGCACATCTTTTTCAGCCTGTTGATCCCCGACATGAACCATGAGGAACGGCAGCTTCTCGATGAAGCCATGATCCGCACCTACGCCCAAAAGGGCATTACGCACGACAATGAAACACTCCGTGACCCCAAGCACCCGGAACGATACCGCGAGATGCCAATTCTGGGCGATCTGTACGCGGTACTCAAGGAATCTTCCTCCACGCTGCGGCTGGCAAACATTCTGAACCGGCTCGTCAGCGGCTCTGCCAAAACGTTCAACCAGCAGACGAACGTGTCTCTCGATAACAAATACATCGTTCTGGATATTTCGGAGCTGACCGGCGACCTTCTGACCGTCGGCATGTTTATGGCGCTGGACTTTGTCTGGGATAAGGCGAAGGAGAACCGCACCGAAGAAAAGGCCATCTTCATTGACGAGTGCTGGCAGCTCATCGGCGCCAGCAGCAACCGTCTGGCAGCGGAGTTTGTGCTGGAGATTTTCAAGATCATCCGCGGCTACGGCGGCTCGGCCGTCTGTGCAACGCAGGACCTCAATGACTTCTTCGCGTTGGAGGACGGCAAATACGGCAAGGGCATCATCAACAACTCCAAGACCAAGGTGATCTTGAATCTGGAGGATGAGGAAGCCCAGCGCGTCGGCTCCATTCTGCATCTTTCTGAAGCAGAGCTGATGGAGATCACGCACTTTGAGCGCGGCAGCGCCCTTATCAGCACGAACAACAATAATGTTGCCGTCGAGATCAAATGCAGCGAGCTGGAAAAGGAACTCATCACCACCGACCGCAGAGAGCTTCAGGAACTGCTGAAACGGAACGGTAAAACAGGCTAAGACGTACACAATGCGTCTTTTATGCGTACAGCTGCCATCTTCAAATCTGACAGCTACAGTTTGTACGTATTCTGTGCGGCAGTTATACGCACAAAAATTAGAGGTGACAACTATGAAAACCCGCGCACAGATCTACTCACACGAGGCCAGCGGCATCCTGCGGGATATTTCCACCTATGGCATCTTGACACAGAAACAGATTTTTGGTCTGTATCCGCAGAAAGACGAGCAGATCAAAAATCTTTTGTCCTATCTCTGCAAGCAAAAACGCTTGTTCCTTGTGGACGGCTTCTATTCCCTGACGCCGGAGCTGCCAAAAGACCGCGACCGTGGTTTGGAAGCAGCGGTGACCGTCCTGGCAGACTTTATGGAGCAGGTCGAGTACCATGCTGCGGGAGAATATCCCGTGAAGATCATCTTCCTTGCCGGCGGCGAGGTCTATGAAATTCTCTACGCCGAACCGGGCAAAGAAGCCATTTTGAACCTGCTACTTGTTCGTCCGGAACAGGAACCACCCGTGCGGCTGGTCATTCTGGAAGACGCTGCGCAGGCTGATCTGCTTGCCATCCCAAACATGCGTGCATACTGCCTGTTGGATAGTTATGGCAATATTCAATACCTTCAGGAATGTGTGTAAAAGGACGGATGCAAAGTCTGCATCCGTCCAGTAAATAAACTACATCAATTTTCTTCTCGCTTATGATGGGGTTGTGGCTCGTATTTTTCTTTTTGGTATTTCTGATATTTTCCCGTTCTTTCCGATTGTCCACCAGAATCAAGAGTCTGCTCGTCATAGATAATCGGCTCGGTGCAGACCGCATCCATCAAAATGCGCTCCAAATGCTCATACTCAGAAATCTGATCCAGTGAGGCCATAACAAAGGAATCGCGCACATATCCAGCACTCGCGGCCATCAATTCGTGATCCATGTAATAGCCGTAATGCTCAACGAACAGCGTCATCATCATAACCACCGTTCGCGTATTGCCTTCACGGAATGGGTGTACCTGCCATACACGCGGAAACAGCCTTGCAAGATCATGTACAAATTCTTCTTTGGAGAACCGCTCCCACTGTTTTGCTGAAATAGCGGTGAATGCTTTCTCCAAATCATCTGGGATCGCTTCATCGTTGCTGTACCAGACGCTGCGCCCGCCCAGCAAACGCTCCCGCTTTTCAATGTTGATAAGCCGATACTTCCCAGCCCAATCATAAATATCGCCAAACAGAAACCGATGGATCTCGCACAATCCGGCAGGTGTAAAATCCGAAAAGCCGCGCTCATACAAGATCATCATGTTGGCGCGGGACTGCTCCGCCTCGATCAGATCAAGCGTTTTCTCATCCCGAATGTCCAGTTTGTTTTTCAGGACAGGAACATCCTCGTATAAATAAATGTCAGACACGGCTGCGCACCATTGCTGCAAGCTTTCTGTGGGAAGCAAGCAGCGCAGATTTCATTTGCTGATCTGTGATCTCGCCCCTTGCCCAACAAGCAGAGAGCGTTTTGGCATAGTCAGAAACCGGAACGCCTTCAATCGCATTGATCGCATCGGCTGCCTTGACAGCAGCAATCCGGCGGTTTTGTATTTGATCCATAACAACCGCTCCTTTCACACATCGTATTTTCTCAGTTCAGTATAGCCTAGATTCTAAATAAAATCAATTTTCTTTTTTTGAAGCTCTATTTCACACTATGGAGGTTATCTATGAACCGTGCGCTTTTATCCAAGCGAATATCCTCGCTGCTGGCAGAGATCTCGCGGCTGAGCAATGCGCTTTGCGCCATGAACACAATGGACTTGCAGCGGTATCCGGAAAACTATGAGCTGCTTTCCACCGACGCGGCGCTCCGCGCAGAGCAGATCGCCTGCCGGATGCGGCATCTGGTCTATGGATTTACAACCGTGCAGAAGCATGAATACCTGACCTCTGCCGCCAATGTCCTCGGCATCACGATCACTGCGCAGCCGGGGCTGGTGGAGATCACGCTGCCGGGGTTATTACCCAAGAAAAAGCAGCGCAGCGCCGAATATCTGACCGACCCGCTGGGGCAGGCACTCGGACAGTTTGTCAAAGATCATCCGCTTTCCCATTTTGAGTCGTGCATCATCTGTTTCTGCCATATCTATGCGGTGTCTGGTGGACGTGGCCGCATCCGGGACTACGACAATCTGGAAATGAAACAGATTCTGGACGTCGTCTGCGCCTATCTTATGATGGATGACAATGGGCTTTTATGCAACGTCTATAACACCACGGAGTTAGGTGAGGAAGACGTCACAAAGCTCTTTGTAATGGATCAAGATATGTTTCCGGGCTGGCTGGAAGAGCATCAAAATGCGCTGGAAACCATGTCGGATTTTTAAGCATTTTTCGTCCTTCTTTTTCAGATACCGCCGCGCATGGTGTTTTCCCTTGAAACATCAGGCGTTTTCGCTTGACCGACAGCGCAAAAATTACCGAAGTTAAGAGCCGATACGGTAAAAGAGGTCACTTTTATGAATCCGACGCAACTTCCTGCCGAGGGCACACTCGCGCTTCTTGTGCTGCAAATCATCGCCGTCTCCGGTGAGTTCCCGCCTGCCTTTTCCGGTCACTTTCCGGGCGGTAGCAGTTACATTGGAAGCGTGATCGGCAAGCTCAAAAAGGACGGGCTGCTCCGTTCGTATACCAAGAACGGTTTGCGTGGACTCAGGCTGACCGCAAGCGCCAAACGGCTGCTGCTTCAAAAATATCCATTTGACCTTGCGCCCTATCTTACAGGCACGTCCGAAACAAACTCTTTGAAGTCAGAACCAGAGCGCCGGCTGCGGCTGCACCGGATGGCCGAGGCGCTTCAGATCCTGCACAACGCGCAAATCCCGTCACTGCCGTGGGAAAAGCCATCTATGCAAGACTGGCTCTCAAATCCCACTCTATTTCCGGTCTACTATTCCTCCCGCGAGTTCAAATCTCTCGGCAGTCTTTGCACCAAAATCCGCAATTCCCGCATGACGGGCGTGCTGTTCACAGAACAGGCCATCTTCCCGGTTTACAACATGGCTTCGACCTTTCCGAGATGGGCGTACAATGCCGAGATCCGGCTCAAGGCTGTCTTACAGACAGAATTTTGCCGCAATGCACAGTTCGCGATCAGCGGCATTGTATTCGGCAGCTCTTCCATGCAGATACCTGCGATCCTGAATGACATGGCGCAGAACCATTTCCTTTTGGATGGCAGTTATCCGCATTTCTATTTTCTGACGCTCGACCACTTTGGTGAGATCGGTGCAATCAAATTATGTCAACCAGATATGCAGGAGCAGTTGAATGAAATCCTCTCGGAAAACCTCCTGCCACCGTCCCCCTCAATGCCAATCGAACATGACGCTTTGGAGCAGGACGGGTCGCCCGTCCTGTTTTCGTATCTCTGCGATCTGCCAAGGCTGCACCGGTTTCGCTGTGCGCTGACGCTGCGGAACCAGACTGGCAGCATCCTCTGCTTTGACTATCAGGCAGATGCGCTACAGGCGGTGTTCGGCGCACAGGTCAATATCACAAGCATCGACTTTGCCGCTTATGAAAGGGTGTTGCTCCATCAATAAGAAACAGAAGATCACGCTGGCCTGTTTTCTGCCTGTCGCACTGGCCGCGCTTTTCTATGCGGGCGGCTATCTTGCGCAGTTCATCTACAACTATCAGGCATGGGCAGCCGAAGGCGGCACGCCGTATAGCGGCACCTCGCCGCCGATGCCGGACGCCGCGTTCGACGTCTGCCTGCGGTTCGTATTCCGCTTTCCATACGGTCTGTACGGCATGGGCATCTTTCTGGCGGCAATCGTACTTCTTGTCGTGGCGATCATGCACATGGGCGCCGGCAGCGACGGGCAGTACGACAAAACCAGAAACCTGACCTATTCCCACAAAGGAACCTACGGAACCGCCGGGTTTCTCAATCCAAAAGAAGCCGGGCAGGTGCTCGACTTTGTACCGGACCTGCGCAAGCATCACGGCACCATTCTCGGCGAAGTGGATGGCCGCGTGGTCTGCATCCCGGAGAAGACGCGCTTCAATGGCAATCTCGCGATCTACGGCGCGAGCGGCTCGAAAAAGACGCGCGCATTCTGCGTCAACATGGTCTTGCAGTGCGCGGCACGAAAAAGCTCACTGGTCATCTGTGATCCGAAATCGGAACTATACGAAAAAACAAGCGCCTATCTGCGCGATCAGGGCTATACCGTGCGCGTGTTCAATCTGGTCACACCCGCGTCGTCGGATTCGTGGAACTGCCTGTCTGAGATCGACGGACAGGAACTGATGGCGCAGCTTTTCTGCGATGTTATCATCCGCAATACGGGCAGCGACCGGGGTGACCATTTCTGGGACAGCGCTGAGATGAATCTTCTCAAGGCGCTTGTCCTGTTTGTCGAGCGCAGCTATCCACCGGAACGGCGAAACATTGGCGAAGCGTATCAGCTGCTTGTAAGCTGCTCGGAAAAGGAACTGAACGAACTGTTTGACGCGCTCCCGCTGGGGCATCCAGCCAGAGCGCCGTACAGCATCTTCCGGCAATCGTCGGAGAGCGTGCGCGGCGGCGTCATTATCGGTCTCGGCTCCCGGCTGCAGGTGTTCCAGAATGCGGACATTCGCGCCATCACCAGCCATGATGAGATCGATCTGGAGCTGCCGGGCAAGCAGCCGTGCGCCTATTACTGCATCACGAGCGATCAGGACAGTACCTTTGATTTCCTGTCCTCGCTGTTTCTGTCGTTCATTTTTATCAAACTCGTCCGCTACGCCGACCAGAACTGTCCGGGCGGCTGTCTGCCGGTTCCTGTTCATGTGCTCGGCGAGGAGCTTTGCGCCTGCGGCGTTATCCCCGATCTCAGCCGAAAAATCTCCGTGATCCGTTCCCGGAACATCAGTATGTCCTGCGTGTTTCAGAATCTCGCCGGTCTGCAAAACCGCTATCCCAACAACCAATGGCAGGAAATTCTCGGCAACTGCGACGTGCAGCTGTTTCTCGGCTGTACGGACGCACTGACGGCGGAGTTCATTTCCTCACGCTCCGGCGAGGCAAGTGTCGCCGTGACCAGTCAGGCCAAACAGCTTGGTACATGGCGCATTTCCAACTACACCCCGGAATACCGCGAAACGAGCGGTGTCGGCCGCAGGCGGCTGCTCACGATGGATGAAGTTTTGCGGCTGGACGTGGATAAGGCGCTCGTCATTATCCGTGGGCGCAATATTCTGGAGGTCGATAAATTTGACTACTCCAAGCACTATGAAGCAAAGAAGCTGCGCCCGGACAAAGCGGCGGCACATATTCCGCACTGGAGAAGCGAAGCGTCTCCAACACCTGCCGCCCCTGTTCCGCGCACAGCCCCAGCGCCCAAAAAGGATACTCCTGCAAAAAAGCAGAAGATCATAACCACCAGCAAGGAATCCATTTTATCCAAACCCAAAACAGCAAAAAAGGAGGAATGACCCATGCCCAGAAAAAAGGAATTGCCTGTTCCGGACAGCGGCGAACAGGACGACCTGCTTTCTACTGAACCGCAGGAGTCTCCCGATGCGCCGCTCACCGAGCCGCAGGAGGAGCCCATCCCCACAGAAAGTCCGCCCGATGAGAGTGCGCCGGATGAAGATGCTCCGTCGGAGGAATACACAGAGTTTCTTCAGGCGCTGAACGAAGCTCCCGCGCAGGAAGATCCGCAGTCTGCTCCAGCTGCCGAAGCGGAGCAGCTGCCCTCCGAGGAAGAACCGGCACTGGCCATCCCCTCAGAGGAACTGCCACCTGAACCTCCGCGCGCCGATTCTCCGCCGATGCCGCACAATGACGCGGTTCTGACGATCACAGCCAGAACGCGCATTAAGAGCGAAGCTGAAGCCGCCGACGAACTCTGGCATGAGATCCGCAACGCCTACCGGACGCGGCGGATCTTGACCGGCACGCTGGACGGCATTGAGCAGACGGCAGGCGGAAAGACGCTGGCAACGGTCAGCTTCCGCGGCTTCCGCATCGCCATCCCGATCCGCGAGATGCTTGTGCTGGAGGAACGGATGCCGTCCGGCAGAGCATATGCCGACTACATGAATCGGCTGAACCGCATTCTTGGCACGATGCTCGGCGCGGAGATCGACTTCATCGTCAAGGGCATTGACTCGACCACACACAGCGCCGTTGCCAGCCGCCGGGAAGCCATGCTCCGCAAGCGGCAGACGTTCTATCTCGGCAAAGATGCCGCCGGGAATCCCTACATCTATCCCGGCCGTCTGGTCGAGGCGCGCGTGATCGCCGTCGCAGAGAAGGTGCTGCGCGTCGAAGCCTTTGGCATTGAATGTGCCATCTTTGCGCGTGACCTCTCCTGGCAGTGGGTGTCCGACGTCCGCGACCTTTACAGTGTCGGCGACCGGGTTCTGGTTCGCGTGCAGGAGATCAGCGGCGAGGATGCCGAGCATCTTTCCATCCGGGCAGATATCCGCAGCACGTTTTCCGAAACCAGCGTGGACAATTTGAAGAAGTGTCAAGTACAGAGCAAGTACGCCGGCAAGGTAACAGATCTTCGCGGCGGTGTTGTGTATATCCGCCTGAACAACGGCGTCAACGCCATCGCGCACACCTGCTATGATTCCAGAATGCCCGGCAAAAAGGACGATGTCAGCTTTGCGGTCACACGGCTGGATGAAGAACACGGCATTGCCGTCGGCATTATCACACGGATCATCAAGCGGAACCTGTAACTTGGCAGCGTTCTGCCTATGACCAATTTCACATTCCTTGCAGCGTCCACATTGGAACCGCTGCTGCGCCGTCTGAGGGTGCCTCCCTGACGGTACTAATATACAAAGGAGTTTTCTCTATGAAAGCCAAAGAAGAATACGTTGACGTCCCTCGTGAAACGCGCTCGAAGGACATCACCGTCTACGCGATTATTTTCCTCGTCCTGCTGGTCGGTGCGGGTATTTTCCTCGCGGTCAAGCTGCTGCATAAGCCCGCAGATGCGGCGCTTGCAAGCAGCAAATCCGGTATCGTCTACGATTCCAGCGCCGTCGAGGGCGGCTGGGATAATCTCAGCCCGGAAGAAATTGCGGAGAAGCTGAACGAAAAGGTCGCGGAGGGCATGATCAACATTTCTATGAACACCGCGCCGTACTTCGAGGATGGCAAGGCTGAGGGCAATGTCATGATCGTCAACGAATCGATCAACAACTATCCCCAGCAGGTCGAGTTCATCCGCAACGACACACAGGAGGTCATTTATCAGTCCAAAGCGATCCCCGTCGGCAGCAAAATCGAACGCGCGAAGCTGGATGTTGTTCTCTCCGCTGGTACATACGAATGTACCGCGTATTTTCACAACTTGGACCCCGAAACCGGCGATATTATCGGCACGGCTGGGGCCATCATCACAATCACCATTAAAAACTGAAATTTTATTATGAAAAAGGAGTAAACACCATGAAAAACTTTAAGAAGACCATCTCTCTCATCCTCGCTATCTGCATGATCGCGTCCCTCGCCATTTCCGCTTCCGCCGCCAACACCGTGGACGCTTCTGGCGGCACAGGCACGTCCAGTGTCACGCTCTCGTCTACCGCGGACGGCAGCATCGGCGGCGATCCCGCACCGACTGCCATGTCTGTCACCATCCCCACCGGGTTGCCGATGGCAATGTCGCAGAGCGGCGATGTGACCACCGCGGACAACTGCCAGATCGTCAACCATTCCTACGGCGCGGTTCGTGTCCGCAGCGTGAGCATTTCCGCCGTGGACGGCTGGAAGCTGACCGCCTTTGGCGATAAGAGCAGCCTTGCACACGAAAAGGTGGATTCCGACAAGCTCGGCTTCGCACTCTCCATTGGCGGCGGCGCACAGGTCCAGACCGACGCTTCCGATGCCGCTTCTCAGGCACTCTTGACCGCGCCCATGACCGGCTGCTATCTGTCCGGTGTCGGTGATGCAAGCGGCAATGCGGTAGATGTTGCCTATGCCGCGATTGTCACGCCGCTGTCGCAGGCAGTCACGAACGCAACCGTTGCAAACGTTGTGTTTGTGGTCGAGTGGGATACCTGATCTATCGGATTTTTGAAAGGAGCTTTTGAATGATGGCTATGAAATGGAATT
>ERZ827088.5215-NODE-5215-length-10074-cov-3.380377_pt1 | contig 10074 bp, 10 predicted proteins | sample MGYA00519922_ERZ827088 | MGnify/ENA primary metagenome ERZ827088 (study PRJEB31778, sample SAMEA3449254) | human gut metagenome | biome: human gut; feature: human-associated habitat; material: faeces | place: United Kingdom | collected 2010/2012 ... | reverse complement strand
CTCCATGCGGAGGGCGATTTTGGGGAATAATGGGCAAAGAAGTACCGAAAATGTCGATTTGACGCACGTTTCCCCTTGCAATTCGCAGAAAAGGTAGTATACTGAGGGCAACAATACTGTGCAGGATCTTGACAAGATCCTGCACCCGGCACGCAGCGAGGATGAAACCGGGCGGAGCGGACAAAACGCTGCGTCCCCGTACTGCCTGCGGCTCCCCGCATCTCGAATAAAAGGCGCTTTGGGCATGGGGCTGTGCCGGGCGCCTTTCCTTCTGTCCCCAACCTGCGGAGGCAGGTAAAATATAGAGTTTCTTTTAGGAGGTAATGTGATGAAACAGCGAATTCTTTCAATATTATTGTCACTGACGATGATATTTACGCTGGTTCCGACAGCAATTGCGGCGGACGGCGAGAGCAAAGCGCCCGCGATGAGCGGCACCTGCGGCGCAACGGGAGCAGATCTTGTCACATGGGCATTGACTGATGACGATGGGGACGGTTTCTACACCCTGACCATCTCCGGCAATGGCAACATGGCGGGTTATTCTGCCAACATTAACAATGCAAAGGCCACACAACCTTGGCGAGCAGGTGAAACAGGTGTTGAAATCGAAAAGATTACCAAAGTGGTTGTGTCCAAAGATGTTACTTCTATTGGCGCCTTCGCGTTTAACGGCTTGACAGGTGTTTCGGAGTACGACATTGGCGCAGATGTGAGTACCATTAGTCAGTGGGCACTCGACACCTCTTCTGCTAAGGTGTTTAACCTGAATGAGAATCCCAATTTCAAAACAGGCGATAATGGCGTTTTATTCAGCGAGGATGGCACAACACTGATCGCTTATCCGGGTGGCTCTGCTGTGCGAGATGAATATACAGTGCCTTCTGATGTGACCACCATTGCGTATGGCGCTTTTGTCGGTTGCCCAATTAAAAAACTCACGATTGGTAGCAATGTGACAACAGTACTCCCCAGTTGGTCTTTCAATGGCGGCGTATTGGAAGAACTCGATGTAAACTGTCCCTTTGACCGAAGCACTTTCGCACAGATAACGACCTTGAAAAAGGTGACGTTAGGCAATTCTATCACAGAAATTCCCGAGATGGCTTTTCTCAACTGCACAGGACTGCAGACGGTGAGTATTCCCTCTGGCCTGACAAAGATCGGCACACAAGCATTTTTCGGATGCTCCAGCCTGCAAAATGTTACGCTGCCCGCGTCCCTTACAGAAATCGGTTATCAGGCATTCCGTGATTGTGACGCGCTGACAAGCATCACGTTCCCTGACAGCCTTGAGAAAGTGGGAGATCAGGCATTTTTCATCACAACAAACGGGACAAACGGGGAACATACCGGTTCTTTGACAACGGTGACTTTCGGCACAAAAGTTCCGACTTTCCTAAATGCGAAAGGAGAGCCATCCAACTATCCGCAACTATTTACGGGGCAGAATCAGCTCAAAACAGTTGATATGAGCAGATGTACGGATACGGTGATTTCTGCCGGTTTGTTCAGTGGCTTGACCGCTCTTGAAACGATTATTTTCCCGACCGGACTGACCGAGATCGGGGATCGTGCGTTTACAAATTGCAGCGGTCTGAAGTCTCTCGAATTTCCGGACAGTCTCACGAAAATCGGCGATAGTGCTTTTTCTGGCTGTACCGGACTGACATACATCTCCTATGGAAGTGGGATCGATGATATTGGCGGCAATGCCTTTGGCGGATGCACCGGCGTAAAAGTGATCGACCTGCATCGTGCGGCGCAGATCGGTGAAAAGTACTCTAACGGGAGTAATGGCGGCGATCCAGCTCTTACACACGCTTGTATTGCTGCCGCCCACAATGTAAAGTATTATCTCCGCACAGTAGATTAGGCAAATAGCGTAAAGGGCAATCTTGAATGGGGAGGCAGTGGTGCCGGTACGGGCAATACCAGCAACTTCTATTATATTTTGACCGCGACAGATGCCGTTCCGGATTATACTGGTATAACGAACATACCTACGAGAGCGGGATATACGTTTGGTCAATGGAAAGAAGTCACCGTGAGCCAAGGCTCCACCACCACAAAAAATGTTTATACAGATGCCGGTAGCTGGTCTTTGGCTTCCCCCACTGTCACCGTGTCCCCTGCGTCCGCCAATACCTACGTCGGTGATGCGGTTACCCTGACCGCCACGGTGTCTGAGCATGTTACCGGCTTTACCTATTCTTATCAGTGGTACAGAAATACCAGCAACAGCAGTACGGACGGTACCAAGATTTCCGAAGCCACAAGTGAAACGTATTCCCCGAACATCACCACCGCTGGTACGACTTATTATTACTGCGTTGTAACGGTTACAAATGATCCTGATACCACTTCTGCAACCACTGCGGTCATCCCTGTTACCGTAGCAAGCCAGGCGGGCAGCGTCACGATCTCCGACAAAAAGACCGCCGCTACCTATGGCGATAAGCCGTTTACCTTTACCTATGAAGCCAGCAAAGCAGCCACTGTGACAAGCTCCAATACTTCCGTTGCTACTGTTCAGGATAACAAAGGCACCGTGACGGTTACTATCGTCGGTGCAGGCACCACGAAAATTTCTGTGAGCTTTGATGCTGACACAAATTATAGTGCTGCATCTGACAAGTTTGCTCTGACTGTCGCTCAGGCCGCTCCCACCGTCAGCATCACCGCTGAACCGGCTTCGCTTCTCGGCGGCGGCACGGTCAAGCTCACCGTCACTACGAATGCACCCGAAAAAGTCGTTCCCACCTGCGAGGGTGTGACCATCACCGAAAACAGCGATGGCACGTTCTCCGCGCTCCTCCCCAACGAGACCAAGACCTATACCTTTACGGCCGCCTACGCGGGCGACAATAACCACGCGAGCGCCGAGGGGAGATGCACGGTGTCCGTGACGGCTTACTACGTTCCCGGCGCGCCGACCTATCCCGCGACCGCTCCCGCTGCCCCCAACGGCACGGTGACCGTTTCCCCGGCCAACGCCTCCAAGGGTACGAACGTGACCGTCACGGTGAAGCCCAACGAGGGCTATGAGCTTGGCAGCCTCGCCGTCAAGGATGCGAGCGGCGATCTGCTTCCGCTCGCCGACCTCGGCAACGGCAAGTTCGGCTTTGTGATGCCCGCGAGCAAGGTCAGCGTTGAGGCGAACTTCGTGAAGTCCGCCGTCTCCACCGGCTTTGCCGACGTTCCCGCGAACGCTTTCTTCGCCGACGCGGTGAAGTGGGCCGTTGACAAGGGCGTGACGAACGGCCTGACCGACACGATGTTCGGCCCCTATGAGCCCTGCACGCGCGGCCAGATCATCACCTTCCTGTGGCGCGCGGCCGGCTCTCCCGAGCCGAAGACCGCGGTCAGCTTCGCTGACGTCCCGGCCGGCAGCTACTATGCCAAGGCGGTTGCCTGGGCGATTGAAAACGGCATCACCACCGGCACCGGCGATGGAAAGTTTAGCCCCGATGCGACCTGTACCCGTGCGCAAGCAGTGACCTTCCTGTTCCGTATATCCAAGACGTCTGCTGACGGCACTCCTGCTTTCAGCGATGTAGCGACGGATGCCTACTATGCCGAGGCCGTGAAGTGGGCCACGGACAATGGCATCACCAATGGTATTAGCGGAGGCCTATTTGGTCCGGACAACGACTGCACGAGAGCTCAGATCGTGACTTTCCTCTGGAGACTGTACGCAAGCAAGTAACCGGCAAATACGATTTCTAACGCAAAGAAGCTCCCCCGACCACAGCAAGGTGGCAGGGGGAGTTTCTTCGTTGTCTTCGATTTATTGGATAGTGTCCTTTACTCTTCTGTTAGTTTTCAAGCAGTGCGGGATGTGATGTTATTATACTTACTCTCATCCGGGTACTGTGCCATCTGCGGATACTGGGCAGCCGCCAACTGGTATTTGTCGGTACTCGCAGTTCCCAGTTGCGCACAGGCGGTCAGGGAAAATACGCTGATTGCGGCAAGCAGAAATGCCAAGAGCCTTTTCATCGTTCGATCCTCCGCCTGAAGATTTTGAAACAACTGTTATAATAATATAGACGGTATTTTTTCAAAAAAGTTCCACAGAGAAGCGTGCAGTTGTACTTGGTGCGGCTTTCTTTCTCGCTTTTGAAGTGGTTATCTGTACAGGAGTAATTATTTCAAAAAATCGAGTAGCCAAAAGGAAAGTCAGACAGCGACCACACAGAGCAAGACGGTGATTTTACGAAATATCCAATAGGGTTTATGCGCAGATATCCGGGTATTCCCTCTTCGCATTTTCTATGGTATGATGTTTATATCAACAGTTTTTTCAACGGTAATTCCTGCCACCGGAAAAGCACTCTGAAATGTGAGGGGCACGCTATGGCCAGAGTATCCACCAAAGAAAATAAAAATATCTACCAGTTGACCCGTGAGGGGCTCAAGCTCACCCGCGAAACAGCCTCGGAGCTGCTGGAGACGATTCCGCCGGAGCGTATAGAAAAGATTGAGAACGAGCGCTCTTTTCCGCATCCGGATGAAGTGCTTACAATGGCAGAGAAATACAAAAAGCCGGACCTGTGCAACTATTACTGCGCCAATCAGTGTCCCATCGGGCAGGAGTATGTGCCGGAGGTCAAGATCAAGGACCTGTCTCAGATCGTGCTGGAAATGCTGGCATCTTTAAACGCAATGAATAAGCGGAAGGACCGGCTTATTGAAATCACGGCTGACGGCAAAATTTCCGATGATGAGCTGGAGGATTTTCTATACATTCAGGAGGAGCTGGAACGCATTTCCATTACGGTGGAGACCTTGCAGCTCTGGGCAGAGAAGATGCTGGCTACCGGTGTGATTGATGAGGCGCGGTATGAAGCGTATCGGAGCCGGAAGAAAACCTGAAAGGGGTATTTTGCTCCGAAAGTGAAAATAAACTGCTGTATCTTTCCAATTCTATGATGTATTCCGCCATCCTTTTGCTGTACGCTATTCTCAAGCAAAGGGACGGCGTTCCAAAAACCGGAAAAGGAGCTGAGGGCCATGGGGCCAGAGAGCGGCTGTTGACCATCCACTTGATGGAATTATTGAGAAAAGACGGAAAATATGCAACAAAATTAGGATTGGAACCGTCTATAAAAATGAGAGTCCTTGCAGAAAAGAAATATAGTGGGGGAGCCCATGGGGCGGAAAGGGAGAGCCAATGAAATGCGCGGCAGATTTCCGGCAGTCGGCCCGGGCGGCGCTTCAGGGGAAATGGCCGTTGGCCATTCTGGTGGGATTGGTGGCGGCGATTCTGGGAGGAGCTACTTCCGGCGGACCTGAATTTAAGATCAATTTTACCGGCGGTAGCCTGAACGCGAATATTCAATATGCCGGACAGACCATCTACTCTTGGGGAGACGGGATCACACCGGGACTGCGGGCAGTTCTGGTTGGCGGCGCGATCTACCTGATCTTAGCGGCAATCGTGCTGGGGGTCCTGTATTTCATTCTGGGCAGTGTTATCGAAGTGGGCTATGCCCGGTTCAATCTGAACCTGACCGCCGGAGAAAAGCCGCCCTTTGAGACCCTGTTTTCCTACTTCCCCTATTGGAAAACCATAGCTGTGACTATGCTGCTTCAAGCCGTGTATATTCTTCTTTGGACGATGCTGCTGATTATCCCCGGCATCATGGCTTCTTACAGCTATGCCATGACCGGCTACATTCTGGCGGAGCATCCGGAACTGACAGCCGGCGAGGCCATCGCACAGTCCAAGGCTATGATGGCGGGGAACCGCTGGCGGCTGTTCTGCCTGCAATTCAGCTTTATCGGATGGGACATCCTGTGTGCTCTGACGCTGGGCATCGGCAATCTGGCCCTGCGGCCTTACAGACACGCTGCTGAAGCGGCGTTCTACCGGGAGCTGTACGGCGGTACGGTGCCCGAAGACGAGGAATGCTCCGCATAAGTATTGTCATCCCTTAAAAACTACATAAAGAAAAAGAAAAGGAGAACCACATGGACATTTTACTGAAGGCAATTCCCATTGCGATTCCCGTGATCCTGGTCATTCTCATTTTCCTGATGGGCTACGTGAAAGCACCCCCCCGACGTGGCCTACATCATCTCCGGCCTGCGGAAGCACCCCAAGGTGCTCATCGGTAAAGCCGGCATCAAGATCCCCTTCCTGGAGCGGGTGGATAAGCTGATCGTCCGCCAGATCTCCATCGATATCAAGTCTGAAGGCTATATTCCCACCCAGGACTTCATCGGCGTGGACGTGGACGCCGTGGCCAAGGTGCGGGTGATGACAGACCCGGAGGGCATCCAGTTGGCCATGAAGAACTTCCTGAATATGACGGAGGACGACTTCAACCGGGCTATCGTGGATTCCTTGCAGGGCAACATGCGTGAGATCATCGGCACCATCACTCTGAAAGAGATCTGCAATGACCGTAAGAAGTTCGGCGACGAGGTGCAGTCCAAGGCCCAGACCGATATGAACGCGCTGGGCATCCAGATCATCTCCTGCAATATCCAGCGTGTCACCGATGAAAACAGCCTTATCAACTCGCTTGGTCAGGACAACATGAGCAAGATCCAGAAGGATGCTGCTATCGCCAAGGCTGAGGCAGAGAGGGATATTGCCATCGCCCAGGCCCAGGCTGCCAAGGCGTCCAACGATGCCCAGGTGGAGGCGGACATGCACATCGCCCAGAAGCAGAATGATCTGGCGATCAAGCAGTCTGAACTGAAGGTGCAGGAGGATACTAAGCGGGCCGAGGCCGACGCCGCCTACACCATCCAGCAGCAGGAGCAGCAGCGCTCCATTGAGACGGCTACCGTCAATGCCCAGATTGCCAAGACGGAGCGCGAAGCCGAGCTGAAGAGCAAGGAAGTCGAGGTCAAGAAGCAGTCCCTGGACGCGGAGGTCCGCGCCGCTGCCGACGCCGACCGTTACCGCAAGGAGCAGGAGGCACAGGCAGCTCTGTACCAGCGGCAAAAAGACGCGGAAGCCGTCCGCTATGAACAGGAGCAGGCGGCGGAAGCCGCCAAGAAGGCCGCCGAGGCTGCCCGTTTCGCCAAGGAGCAGGAAGCTGCCGGCATCGCCGCCGTGGGTCAGGCGGAAGCCGAAGCCATCCGGGCCAAGGCGCTGGCCGAGGCCGAGGGTATCGACAAAAAGGCGGAGGCCATGAAGAAGTACGGCGAGGCCGCCGTGATCGAAATGATCATGAACGCCCTGCCGGAGATCGCCAAGAACGTGGCCGAGCCCCTCAGCAAGGTAGATAAGATCACCATGTACGGCGAGGGCAACAGCGCCAAGCTCCTCAGCGACATCGTCAACGGCACCACGCAGGTCACCGAGGGCATCAGCGCCGGAATGGGGCTGGACCTCAAGAGCCTGCTGGCAGGTGCCCTGGGCGGAAAGCTGGCGGCAGGAGCTCCCCAGCCGGTACAGGTGACGGTCACCCAGCAGCCGACAGAGGACGCGGCGGCCGCTTCCGCGGATGCGCCGGAGCAGCAAGTGTAAAATACATAAAAGAATATAAAACCGCCGGGAGTTTCCTCGGGGAAACTCCCGGCGGTTTCACAGAAAGGAGCCGCTATGGGCTTTGGATATGGCTTTGATCCCGGTTTCGGCACGACCTTCGGCATCATGTCGGTCATGACGCCGCTCATGTTCGTGCTGGTGTTTGGTATCATCATCGTGACGCTGATCCGCGGCATTGGAGAATGGAACAAAAATAACCACTCACCGAAGCTGACCGTCCCTGCCACGGTGGTATCCCGCCGCTCCGACGTTTCCCACCACCATCACGGCGCTGAGACGCATCACGTCCACACCTCTACCAGCTATTACGCCACGTTTCAGGTGGAAAGCGGCGACCGGATGGAATTTGCGCTCTCCGGCATGGAATACGGAATGCTGGCCGAGGGCGATACCGGCGAGCTGACATTTCAAGGGACGCGCTATCTGAGCTTCCAGCGAACGGAGCAAGTGTCTTGATCGTGAATGAGCGTGATGATGTGCAAAAGCTTGTGCGCAGAAATATGAAAGGCAAACGGGATCCCGTCTGCCTTTCTATTAAAAGAAATGTATGTCTATCGGCTAACGCAGGCAGCAATGTTGCTGTAAACATCCAAGGCCGGATCTTCTTTGATCGCGTCATCGGAAAGTATTATATCAGTCATCCAGCTCCGCCTCGTGCTTGAGAATGGTGCCGGAGGCCGCGTCGATCTCGTAGTCATATTCCATATTGCCGGATTTGAACTCGACCTCGTAGACGAGCGCGCCGTCCTCGTAGGCCTTGCCCTGGCCCGTGCGCTGGCCCGCGGCAAAGTCCCCTTCGTAGACGAGCTGGCCGCCCTCGTAGAGCTTGCCCTCGCCGTCGTAGAGCCCCTGGGCGAACTCGCCCTCATAGACCAGGGCGTTGTCCGCGTACAGGCGGCCCGTCCCGTCGTAGAGCCCTTCCTGGAACGCGCCCTCGTACAGGACGTTGCCCGCCTCGTCCCGGAGCGTGCCCTCGCCCGTGTACAGGCCGTCCGCAAAGGTCCCCTCGAAGGCGGCGACGCCGTTTTCGTGGTACTCCGTGCCGCGGCCGGTCTTGACGCCGTTTTCGAGCCTGCCGGCAAAGGAAAGGTTCTCCAGCGCCTCGTCGTAGTAGAGCTCGACGCGGCCCGTATACGTCTCAGCCTTTGCGTCCAGCTCGTAGATGCGCGCGGTGAACCAGCGGCTCTCCATCCAGGGCCAGATGAGGAACTGCACCAGCAGCCAGAGCGCCGCCAGGACGCCGATCACCACGAAGATGAGCGACTTTGCCACGTAGACGGGCCCGGCGTCGATGTAGTCCTCGCGCTTCTTGGGCTTGACCTTGACGGTGGTGACGGATTTGACCACCTTGGGCACGAGCTTGGAGGCCTGGCGGCTCAGGTTCGTGGCTGCGCGCGCGCATAGAGCGAGCGGAACGGCCGCAGCACGGCGTTCTTGAGCATCCGCCAGACCATCAGGATGGAGCGATAGAGTGCGTTAAACAATGTCTTTTCCTCCGCTTTGACCAACTCGGGGGCAGCCGCGGCGCCGGGCTACATCGTGCGGTAGCCCGGCGCGCCGTTGCCGTGCAGGTGCGCGTCCGCGCAATAGAGGTAGTTGCGGGACACGCCGTCGTCGAACGCCGCCTTGACGATCTGCAGGAACAGCAGGCGCGCCTGGGCCATGTCGCCGCCCTCATAGGCGGCCAGCGCCTGCGCAAACTGCGGCTGGATCGTCTCCTTGACCTTGAGCAGCGCGTAGGGATCGCCGTCGTAGACGTCGTAGAGCGTGAGCTGCCGCCCGCCGTCGCAGTACCTGCCGATGCAGCGCATCCGGTAGCGCGCGGCGTTCTGCACCACGTCCTGCGTGCACAGGATGTAGACGGCGCTCGGCCGCTGCAGCGCGCCCAGGCGCTCGGACAGGGCCACCACGTCCGAGACCACGGCCGGGGCCATGCGCTTTTCGTCGCCGATGATGCCGAGCATCACGTCCCCGCCGCAGAGCACCAGGCGCACGTCCACGGCGCACATGCCCTGCGCGCGGCGCTCCGCGTCCAGCGCCCCGGCCGCCTCGCGGATGCGCAGGGCCGCGCGCAGGGCGTCGTCGCTGCGCGCAAAGACCGCGACGAAGCTGTCGGCGTCAAAGTCATAGACCGTGCCCCCGTTCTCCGTCACGACCGGGGAGAGGTGCTCGATCACGTTATTGATGTTGCGGAACAGCTCCTTTGTGGAATCGCCCACGCGCGCGTCCGCGAAGGTGAAGTGCATCCGCAGCAGCGTCATCTCCTTTTCCACGCTCGAGGACTTGCCCACCTTCTCGATGCTCGTCTCCCCCAGGAGCTGCACGAGGTTCTCCGGGACGAACCGGTAGTAGGAGCGGGAGACGTCCTCCAGGCGCTGCGTGTTGTCGCGGATCTTGTGCGCCATGGCCGTAAAGGCGTGGGCGAGGTTTTCCACCTCGTCGCCGGAGCTGACGTCGATGGTCACGTCGTAGTTTCCCGCGCTGACCGCGTCCACGCCGCGGCGCAGGCAGCCGTCCAGCGTGACGTTGCCGTTCTCGTCGGTCATGCCGTGCAGGAAGTATTC
>ERZ827088.5211-NODE-5211-length-10080-cov-2.562394_pt1 | contig 10080 bp, 14 predicted proteins | sample MGYA00519922_ERZ827088 | MGnify/ENA primary metagenome ERZ827088 (study PRJEB31778, sample SAMEA3449254) | human gut metagenome | biome: human gut; feature: human-associated habitat; material: faeces | place: United Kingdom | collected 2010/2012 ... | reverse complement strand
CGCCGCCGACATGAAAAACGTGATGATGGCCAGCAGCCACATCAGCTTGTGCTTGTTGCGGGTGGTAATGTGGTCGGTGATGACGTTGAAGCCGCCGTGCGTGTCGATCAGATCGACGATGGTCATGGCTCCGATCAGGAAAACCAAGATTTCGCACGTGTCGCCCAGATGGTCTACCATCTCGTGGCTGATGTTGCTGTCGTGTCCCCACAGGCTGAAAACCGTCCATATCGCGCCGCACATAAGCAGTGCGATGGCCGATTTGTCCACTTTTACCTTATGCTCCAGCGCGATGAACGTGTAACCCACCACGAAGAGCAGAATCATTGTCAGAATCATGCTTTATGTGTTAAAAATCATATTCTCCGGCGCGGAAGACCTTGATCTCCCCGGTCGGCTGCCGGTTCATCAGCACCTGCGCCGCAATAAGCGAGCCGCTGTCCGTCCGGTAGCAGATGACCTGAGCCGCGGGCTGGTAGCTGCGGGGCAGATTCTGCAGTACCGCAAAGTTGCCGCATTCGATCGCCGACTGCACTTTGGGCAGATCGTGCGCCTCGAAGGAGTATTCCGAGCGGTAGAGCCGCTCGCGGCTCCGCTTCTCGACCGGGGCCGACGAATCGCCGAACAGCCGGTAGCAGATCATCACGATGCCCGTGCAAAGGATGCAGGAGCTGATCAAAAGGTTCCACTGTCGTTCTCGGTAAAGAGACTGGCATGGGAGTTGGCCCACAGCAGGGTGATGCTGCCTGCCGTCAGCACGATGCCTAATGACGGGTTGTAACGGCGGCATGCAATTTCGGGCGATGCGGAATAAATCGCATCATCGATCATATTTTTCATTGATGAGTTTTCGTTTGGTGAAAGATTCGTGAAAGTATTGTCCGCATGTAGGAGCGTGCGGTTCGAACGTGAATCCTCCGCTAAATGATGATCCTCCTCAAATAATAAATATACCGATCGGCCCTGCATATGCTGGGCGGGCGTACGCCGCATTTTCCGACAGCCGGTGCGGCCGGGTGCGGATTGCCTGCGCAGGCGTACCCGCGGGTCCCCGCCACGATGAAATTCTCCGCGTGGCGGACGCTTCGTCCTGCGCCCTGTTCCGCTCCCGAAAGCTGGGTGCAGCCCGTGCAGGCGGTAGCCAGCAGGGGTGCGTTGTCGGTCTCGAAACGTTCGCTGTCGGCCTGCGAGAGAACGGCGGCGGTGATTTCGGTCCGGAGCGTACGGGACTGACTCTCCCCGGCGGCGTTTACCGTCGCCGCCGCCCAGCACAAAGCCAATATCATCAACCACTGTTTCATCCTTGCAAAAGTAATAAAATTATACCGACTATGCACCTTGATTTGCAGCATTTTTCGCTTCCGGAATTGTATTTTGGGAAAATTTGCTTATCTTTGTGCCGCTTTCGAGCAACGGATTGAGCTGTGGTGTAATGGTAACACAGCAGATTTTGGTTCTGTCGTTCCAGGTTCGAGTCCTGGCAGCTCAACTCACACAAAGGGAGACTTTCGAGGTCTCCCTTTTGTGTTATCGCGCTGTCCATCAGCTGTCTACACCAGTCCGGCACGGCTTTTGCCGGAGGGTTCCGGCGTCATTTCCCGGATTTCTCCGGCTCCGGATTTTCGTCGTCCGTTCCGCCGCACTGCGTCGCATTGTCGAGCATGCCGGTCAACAGTTCCATCGTTTCGATATTTTCCGCCTCTGCGGTGTCGGTCTTGTCGGTTTTCAGTGTGTCCATGATCGAATGATTTAGGTTTATCGGATTTTCTTGCGCGTTATGACGGCGGCGATCCACAACAGCGCGACGGCGCCGATGACCGAAGTCGCCAGACTGCCCAGCGAACCTATCGGCGCAGGTCCTACGGGCGAGAAGAGCCAGCCTCCCAGCACGCCGCCGACGAGTCCTACGATAAGGTTGATGATGAGCCCTGAGCCGTCGCCCTTGACGATGAGGTTGGCGATCCATCCGGACGCCAGACCTAGCAGGAGGTACCAGACAAAATACATAGATTTCCAGTTTTGATCTTATGTACCTGCCGCGTGCAAAATTCGTTCCCGATGTTGCGCCGGGGCGCTAAAGCGCCTGTTTCAGCGCTTTTGCCAACTGGTCGGGGCACGACGTGCCCTTGCCGCGGCAGTCGATGCCTTCGAGCCGCGCGACGGCATCTGCGGCTTTCATGCCGCGTACGAGCGCGGCGATGCCCTGCGTGTTTCCGGAACAGCCGCCCGTGAAGGTTACGCTGCGGATAACGCCCTCTTCCAGTTCGATGTCGATTTGCCGGGAACAGGTCCCGACGGTGGGATAGGATATGTGCTGGGTCATGGTGTCTGATATGAAAATTCGACCGCAAATATAGCAATAAACGGCGAAACGGGAAATCTTTTCTGAATGTAGGGGAGGTGCTTTCGCGGCCGCGGCTGTTGCGGGAATGCGCCGACCTGTCGACCTGCGGATCGTCTGGCTGGCTGGCTGGCTGGCGCTTGACCGGTGGATCGGCGGCCGAAGGGCCGAAGATCGGCGTGTCTCTTTGTGTGAAGGGCCTAAAAAAACATTGCCGAAAAGGGGGTAATCTGTAAGAGGCGCTTAAAAGATTCCCCCCCCTCGACAATGTTATTGGGATCGTGCCCGGATTGCTCCGGTTGCTGGTGCAAATATAGGGATAAATTCCTAACCTACAAACAAAAAAGCTGCAAAATTTGCAGCTTTTCCTGTTTTCGCGTATCCTGTTTTACTGACGCTGGAGGTCGCTGTTGTCGGCTACGACCATGTTCTTGTCGATGCGCAGCGTTACGTTGCCGTCCACTTCGATCAGCAGGGTGGTCTCCTTGATCTCCTTTACCGTGCCGTAGATACCGCCGGCGGTGATGACCTTGTCGCCCTTTTTCAGCCCGTCGCGGAAAGCCTGCTTGCGGCGCTTGGCCTCGGGACGCCACATGAAGAGCCATAAAACCAGCACCATGAGGCCGATCATAATGATGAAACTGTACTGCTGCATGAAACCCGGCTGGGGTTCTACGGGCGGCACCTGAAGAAAATTGATCATACGTCGTTATGTTTTAGTGTTTAATTTCTGTAACGGGACAAATATACGAAATATTGTCGAATACGCAACTATTTATTCCACTTCGGCTTCGATAAACAGCCGGAGGGGACTGCGTGCCCCGGCGAACGAGACGTCGAGCGTCTTGAGCTGCCAGCCCCATTCGCCCCTTGCGTCGAAAGTGAGCGTCACCTGCTGCGCATCGCCGGCGTTAATCGGCTGATTGTCATATTCGAGCGTCGTGCATCCGCAGCTGCGGCCGTATTTGGCGATGACGACCGGTCCGCTTGTCTCGTTGGCCAGCCACAGACGCAGCTGGGCGATTTCGCCCGAATGCAGGCGTCCGAAACGCACGGTGTCCGTACCTCCCGTGTCGAGAATCTTGTCCGTGAGGGTGATAATCCGGCCTTTGCGTTCGGTCTTCACCTGCCGGGCGCCGCATGCCGCGAGCGACGCGGCCAGAAGCAGCAACAGACAGACACGCAGCATCGGACCTCAGATCAGGCCGCGGCCCGCTTTCTTGATGCGGCCTTCGGCGGTGAGCGAATCGACGATCTTGTCCAGCACGCCGTTGATGAAAGTGCTGCTGCCGGGCGTCGAGTAGTATTTCGAAATCTCGATGTACTCGTCGAGCGTCACCTTCACGGGGATCGACGGGAACGAGGTCAGCTCGGCCATCGCCGTGCCGATGATGAGGTTGTCCATGAAGACGATGCGCTCCACGTCCCAGTTGGAGGTGAATTTCTCGATATAATCCTGATAGGAGTCGTAATTGACGAGCGATTTTTCGAACAGCGTCCGGACGAACTGCGGGTCCTCGTCGCTCTTGAATTTCGCGGGAACCTTCAGCTCCGTGTGCGTCGGGCGCAGGTTCGAGAGCGAACGCAGGATCATCATCACGATATAGGGCAGGTCGTCGCTCCATAGGATCGACATCTCCTCCAGCACGTTGTCCAGCGGTTCGCAGCTCTGAAGCTCCTTGAAGAAGTCTTCGAGCAGTTTGCGGTCGTCGGCGAACGAACGCTCCGGACGCGCCATGTAATCCTTGAAGTAGTCGCTTTCGGTCAGCTGGGTGTAGAGCGTGCGTATCAACTCCGGATACCGCGTCCAGTTCAGCTTGCGGGCCGCCGCATAGTCGTTCACCGCGTCGCTGTTGGCGATTACGCGGATGATCTGGTTGTCGACGAATTTGGTGTTGGGGTTGAGGTCTTCGTGTGTCGGCAGTTTTTTCTGCTTGGCCAGCTCCTGACGCTGCTCGGCGTAACGTGCGATTTCCACGGGCAGGATCAGTATCTGGAAGTAGAGGTCGTAGGCCTTGTCGACGGACGTCATCAGCGTTTTCTCGGACGCAATCATGTTGTCTGCACCCGATTTGAGGTGCGCGAACAGCGCTTTGACGACCTTAATACGAAGTAATCTTCTGCTCAACATATCTTTTAGAACGGTTTTAACGGCCGCAAAGATAGAAAAATTTTTCCGTAAAGAAAGAATTATTGCCTATCTTTGCGGTCGTATGGAGCAATTGGAAGAAAAAGAGATCATACCGTACGACGTCATCGTCGTCGGTGCGGGGGCTGCGGGCATGATGGCCGCAGGAACCGCCGCGCGCAACGGAAAACGTGTGCTGCTCATCGAGAAGATGGAGAAATCGGGCCGTAAGGTCCGCATCACGGGCAAGGGCCGCTGCAACGTTACCAACGCCCGGCCTGCCGAGGAGTTCGCCTCGCAGGTGCGGACCAATGCGGAGTTTTTCGCGCCGGCTTTCGCCGAGTTCAACAACCGCGCCGCCATCCGCTTCTTCGAGAGGGCGGGCGTGAAGCTCGAAATCGAGCGCGGCGAACGGGTCTTTCCCAAAAGCGGCAAGGCATGGGACATCGCTACGGCCCTGCTGGAATATTGCTTCGAGAACGGCGTCAAAATCATATACAATACGCGCGTCACCGGGATTATGACCTTGGGCAGCAAGGTCTTCGGCGTCCGCTATATCAACAAGCGCGGTTTCGAACGCAAGGAGGAGTGCCCGAACGTCATCGTCGCTACGGGAGGGCTTTCCTATCCCGCGACGGGTTCCACGGGCGACGGATACGCCTTCGCATCCGACTTGGGGCACTCCGTAGAGCCGGTGCGCCCTTCGCTGACGCCGCTCGTCTCGTCGCATCCGCAGATCAAATACCTCGACGGCCTTCTGCTGCGCAACGTCCGGGCGACGCTTTGGATCGACGACCAGCCCGTGCGCGAGGAGTTCGGCGAACTGGGATTCTCGCAGCGCGGCATCGAGGGCGCCGTGGCGCTGCGGATGAGCCGCGACGCGGTGGATGCGCTGATCGACCAGCGGCGCGTGAAACTGGTCGTGGACCTCAAACCCGCGCTTACCGAAGAGGTGTTGCGCGAGCGGATCGCGCGCGAGATCGCCGATATGGAGCCGACCGAGTTTTTCACCGAACTGCTGCGTAAGCTGGTTCCGAAGCCGCTCGTCTTGACTCTTGTGCATGAAATGGACGTCAACGGCAAGAATTACGTCAGCAAAATCACCGAAGAGCAGATCGGCCGCCTGATAAAGACGCTCAAGGGATTCACCTTCCCGCTTACGGATTATGCGCCGTTCGAATATGCCGTCGTGACGGCCGGCGGCGTCTGCTGCGACGAGGTGAACCCCTATACGATGGAGTCGCTGAAGGTCCGGGGACTTTACTTTGCGGGCGAGGTGCTGGACCTCGACGCCAATACGGGCGGATACAACCTGCAGATCGCCTTTTCGACAGGCCGTCTGGCGGGCATGCTGAAAAAATAGGGGAGATGAGGATCGGCGGCCGCACTATCGGACTGGGTTTTTACGGACGGATCGCAGAACTGCACAACCGGCTGGTCCGCGCCCGTTATTTTCGGGGGCACGGAGTCCATTCGCCGTTCGTATATAATATTGTACGGGAGGTCTTCATGCGCGGCGAGCTGCTGCCGGGCGACCGGCGGCTGTACCGGGCGCTGCGCGGTGCCGGAGTTCCCGAACGCCGGGCGATACAGTTGCAAAACGTGGCGATTCATTGCGGTTACGGTACGTTTGGCCTGAATCGTGCGGATGCCGAATTCTGTATCCTGACGCGGGACCTGCCCCGTGCGGAGACGCTGGCGTTGGTCGCCGCCGCGGGCGAAGCGGGGCATACCGTCGCCCTGATGTCGCCCTGCGAGGGACAGGATCGCCAGATGTTGTGCCGTCAGATCGTGGCGGCGCATCGTTCGACGACGGTGGACAATAGGGGATACCTGCTGATTTTCAACAATAATTTGCCGAAACAACATTTCCGGATATGAAAATATACACCAAAACGGGCGACAAGGGGACCACGTCTCTGGTCGGCGGCGAGCGGGTTTTCAAGACCGACGAACGGGTCGAAGCGTACGGCTCGGTAGATGAATTGGCGGCTTTTACGGCGTTGTTGTGCGACAATATGCGCTCCGATGCCGCACTGACGCCGTATGTGGACGACCTGAACCGCATCCTTTCGCGGCTGATGACCGTCGAAGCCCTGCTGGCCCGCGGGAAATCGGGCTGCGAGAAGGTCGCTCCGCTGGCGCCCGAAGCAGTCACGTGGCTCGAAGGGCGGATCGACGCCTTGCAGGCTGCCGTACCGCCGATCGACAAGTTTACGATTCCCGGCGGCAACGCCGTCGTTTCGATGTGCCATGTCTGCCGCACGGTTTGCCGCCGCGCCGAACGCGCCGCACTGCGCGCCGACGAGAAATACGGCACGGACGCCGAGGCGCTGATGTTCCTGAACCGGCTGTCGGATTACTTCTATGCGCTCGTACGCATGCTTACGGCGCATTACGAGGTCGATGAAACCTTGTGGATTCCGTAATCTGTTGAGTGCAAGCGTGTTTATCCTGCACCGGCGATGTTTTGTTGTTTTTTCTTTGTTTTTCTCGTTTTTTTTATACTTTTGCAAATCAGTGATGGCGGAACAGTCCCGTTTTCGGTTTGGCTAATCCGCTGATATTTGGGAACTTAAAAACATTGAAATTATGTACTGGACACTTGAATTGGCATCGAAACTCGAAGATGCCCCTTGGCCTGCCACGAAAGACGAACTGATCGACTATGCAGTACGTTCGGGTGCACCTCTCGAAGTGCTTGAAAATCTGCAAGAAATAGAAGACGAAGGCGAGATATACGAATCTATCGAAGACATCTGGCCCGATTACCCCTCGAAAGACGATTTCTTCTTTAATGAAGAGGAGTACTGAAAAGAATTTTGGGCTGAAATGGCTCAAAATGACATAGTTAAATTACTCGACGGCACGATTCATAATCGTGCCGTTAGTATTTAAGGGACATTTCCGGTTAAATAAAATTGACAAAAAATTGACAATTTTTGGATTCATCTTTGTGATGGTAAAAAATCGGAAATTATGGGTAGACTTAAATCAGAATGTCCCTCTGGCAACTTTATTGTGCGCACCAAGCCGAACGCAAAAGGGGAAGTTGCATCCCGTTTCATCCTAATTTTTAAGCATACTCTTGTTGCTATGGAGTAATACTTATTTCTGAGACATAAGAACGACGGCCAAATGTCCGCCCGGTCGGGGATCGTCTGCTATGACGCGCATTTGCTCGGCTGTAGACGAATAAAACGGCCGCTCCGAAAGAAGCGGCCGTTCTGTTTGCTGTCCGATCCCGTTTACTGAACGATCGAGATCGTGGGGTTGATATTGTTTTGTACGGATATGCGGTGCGTACCGCCGTTGGGAGCGGCTAAGGCTCCCTTTCCGCTGGCCTGCCAGTTGGCCATGCAACGGAGCCGGATCAGAATATCCCCGTTATTGATGGCATGCTCGAACGTCATGTTGCGGTCGATCAGACAATGGTCCGTATTCATCATTTCGTAATTGTAAGAGAATGTCTGCGCCTGATCGCCCTCTCCGACGGTCGTCGTCTGCAAGGGCGCTCCGGGCTTCCATTCGCCGCCGTCGTAGTACTCCAGCATCCAGTATTTCATACCGGTTCCGGATGCGCGTGCGTGGAACTTGGCGTTGATGACCGTTCCGGCCTTTATGGTCATTTCCGGAATGGTGAACAGCCACCAGTCGCCCGGCCATCCGCCCGTGATATAAGGCTCGCCGGCCGTATTGGCGCGGGCTATCTTGTTGTTTACGTCGAGTGCTGGATCGCAGTTGCTGATATAGCTGATATAGCCCTTTCCGGTTGCCGACGGCATTTTGTTGTCCACGACGAACTCATCGACGTTGACGCCCTTTGTAAATACCCATTGCGCCGGCAGATTCGAAGGAATTTCCCGTACGATCGTCTTCTCGTAGACGCCGCCGAACGGATCCGTTACGACGACCTTGATCGTCGAGCCGGGAACCTGCGCTATGGCGGAGAACATATGGGCATTGTAGCCCGTGAGGTAGGTGCTGTTGGGCGATCCGGGGGCGTGGGCCGGTTCCAGTACGTCTTTCTGCCATGTGTAGTGCGTCGGGTCCTTGCGGTATACGCGGGTCGCTGTGAGCGGCTGTCCGTTTTCGGTCACGGATACCGTCCAGTCCTCGTCCCAGTTCCATACATTGACCAGCACTTCGTTGGCCTTGGCGCCCACGGCGCTCTTGTAGTCGCTCTTCACGAAATTCATGTCGTATACGGCGAACTGCTCGTTGCGGGCCACCTCGATCCCCTTATAGTACCACTGCACGGCCGTTCCGTTGAATTTGAATACGCCGTATCCCGTCGGGGAGCCGTCCTTGCACAAGTCGTAGTCGGCGCCTCCGTTGGCGCTTTTCACGTTGAACCACCACGTGCCGCATACGGCTGCGACGTTATGTTCGCGTACGCCTTCGGCGATCTTCGCGTGGTGATTGGTGTGCGTATGTCCGGTGAGGAATTCCACCTGATAACCCTGCAGCAGACCGAGCAGGTCGTTTCCGCCCGAAAGCGTCACGATCGGGTTCAGACCGGCCGAGGTCATCGGGGCATGCATGGCGACCACGATCTTCTTGGACTTGTCCACGTATTTCAGGTCTTCGGCCACCCATGCCATCTGCCATTTCTGCGGGTCGGAGTCGCCGAGCAGACCGATCCGCTCGATGCGGCTGCCGCCGTTGTAATTGTCGTACTGGTCGTTGTCCAGAACGATGTAGTGTACGTCGCCGATGTTGAACGAATAGTAGGTGGGGGCTATGTGCTGCTTGAAAGGCAGTTCCGTGAAATAGTCTCCGACTACCTTCGGATCGTTGTCGTGGTTGCCGATCACGTTGAAAACCGGGCAGGGGAAGTTCTTCATCAAGTCCTTGTAGTTCGGCAGCTGGTAGCGTACCTCCACCATGTTCTCAGGACCCTGATTCATGGTTTTGTACCAGAACGCATCCCACGTGATGTCGCCCAGACAGAGCGCATACACGTTCGCATACTGCGCCATTTCGGCCGTGATGTCGGGCATGAACTTGTTCTTGTACTGGTCGATGTCGGCATATTTGCCTGCCGTGTTCGGGGTCTTGCTCGCCAGATGAAGGTCGGTGAATACCATCATCACATGGTTCGTGTTTCCACCGGGGATCTCCGTAAGCGCGAAATCGTGCTGCTCGTTGTCTTCGTTGAGCAGCTGCTGGCTCATGGCCGGGAAGGCCGGATAACCCGCTTCGCTCTCGATGTTGTATCCGGAGGGGATGGAAACGAATACGTACCCCATTTTCTTCTCCGAGGGCAGGTAATAGACGCCGTCCTTGTCGGTCTTGGTGACGATGACTCCGTCGGACACCACCACGTCTGCAACCGCCTTTTTCCCGCAGTAGACGCGGCCCTTGACGGTCATGCCTGATCGGGAATCGCGGGGAAGTGCGCCTTGTAGATGGTCATCGGCCCCAGCACCTGCTGCTTGTTGTAACGCTTCAGGATAAGCTCGTACGAGCGCAGGTCGATCGTCTTGGGAACGGTTATTATGACGTAATCCTCGGCCACCTCGCTGATCTCGGCCTGAAAATATTTGGTCTCCTCGGCAGGGTCTTCCGACGTGGAGCGGAACAGGAATACGTCGTATTTGTCGAATCC
>ERZ827088.5208-NODE-5208-length-10083-cov-2.411647_pt1 | contig 10083 bp, 8 predicted proteins | sample MGYA00519922_ERZ827088 | MGnify/ENA primary metagenome ERZ827088 (study PRJEB31778, sample SAMEA3449254) | human gut metagenome | biome: human gut; feature: human-associated habitat; material: faeces | place: United Kingdom | collected 2010/2012 ... | reverse complement strand
CGGCGGCAAACTTCTCTTCCATAACCTTCCGCGCGTTCGTGATCTCGGCGCGCCAGTCCTGGCCGGGCTCATACCACATTTCGATCATGTACGGCCCGCGGTAGCCCTCGCGCTCGAGCTGGCCGAGACACGCGGGGAAATCCACGCACCCGCTGCCGAAGGGGACACACTTGAACTTGCCCGGGAAATCCTCCGTCACGGCGAGCGTATCCTTGAGATGGACGCCGACCATGCCGTTCCGTCCGAGTGATATCTCGGCGGTGTCGTTGCCCCAGGCGGAGAGGTTGCCGACATCAGGGTAGACCGTGAACCACGGCGAGGGGAGGACGGCCTTGTATTTTAAGTAGCGGGAGATGCTGCTCATGAGCGGCGTATCCATGATCTCCATGGCGAGCATGACCTGATACTTTTCGGCAATCTCGCACGCGCTGCGCAGCCCCTCTTCAAAAAGCCGCAGGCTTTCCGGCGTGGAGGGCTCATAGTACACGTCGTACCCGGCGAGCTGGATGACGCGGATGCCGAATTCCCGCGCGAACAGCACGGCCTTTTCCGTGATCTCATGCGCGCGTGCGCGCACGGCGGGATCGGCGCTGCCGTAGGGGAAGCGGCGGTGGCCGCTCAGACACATCGACTGGATGGGCACGCCCGTTTCGCGCATGGCGCGGTGGAGCACGCCGCGCTCGGTCTGCGTCCAGTCGAGCCGGGCAAGACGCTCGTCCTTCTCGTCGATGGAGATCTCCAAATAGTCAAAGCCGAGCTCCGTTACCGCGCGCAGACGCTCCTCCCAGGTAAGCTCCGGCGGGAGCGCCTTTTCGTAAAGGCCGAGCAGATGGTTTCCAAGCATGTTCGATCATTCCTTTCCCCATACCCCGCCGGACGAGCGCGGCGCGGCGGTGCTTTTGCGGATGTGCAGCTGTGTGCTGACGTGGATGCTGCAGGTCGTGCGGATGCGCCCGCGCATCTGTTGGTGTATGATGTTGACAGCCCAGCGCCCGATGTCGGCGCAGGGCACGTCCACGGTCGTGAGCGTTGGCTCGCTCATAGCGGAGAACGGCAGCCCGTCAAAGCCGATCATGGAGATATCCTGCGGCACACGGATGCCGCGCTCCTGCATGGCGCGCATGGCGCCGAGCGCAATGCTGTCGTTGTTGGCAAGAAAAGCGGTCGGCAGCGCGATACCGCGGTCGAGTGCTTCGCCGAACGATTTGCGCGCGCCGTCCATCGTGGGGAACACGCGGCAGATGAGATCGTCCGAGTACGAAAGCCCGGGCTGGTGCATCGCCGCTTCAAAGGCGTCGCGCCGGGCGTTGTCGTTGCTCGAAGGTATGGAATTATAAAGAAAGCCGATCTTCCGGTGGCCGAGCGAACGGAGATACTCCACCGCCTCAAATACGGCGCCGGCATTGTCCATCGTCACAGTCGAAAACGGCAGACGTTCGAGCGCGTTGTCCACGATAACGAACGGCTTCTGCAGCCCGTCAAAGTATGAGAGATCCTCGCGCTCGATCTCCGTGCCGAGCAGGATCACGCCGCCGGTGGTGGCGGTGTCGATCAGCTCGGCGCGGTTTATGGCGGAAAAGTCGCTGAAGGCGTTCACAAGAAGATTGTAGCCGTGGCGGCGGCATTCCTCTCCGGCGGCGTCCATGATCTGCGTGACGAAGCCGGGGTTGCCGTTGACAAGATAGGAGTGCTTGCTGTATTTGAGAAAGCATAGATTGCTGTGGGCGTGGATGCGTTGGGGTGCGTCCTCCGGACGGATCTGGTAGCCGTTTTCCTGCAGAAGCCGGGTGACGAGCGCCCGCTTCTCATCGCCGATGCCGGGCTTTCCGTTGAGAACGAGGGAGACCGCCGTCAGCGATACGCCGGCAGCGTCGGCGATTTCGCGCATTTTCATCCGTAGTGCCTCCTTATGGTTGTTTAGTAAAACGGTGTTTATGTACATCTTTATTCTATATGATTTCGCTAAAAATGGAAAGACTCTTTTCACAGAAAAACCATATAAAAATGCGGCGGTAAACTTGGACAATGTTCTGAGTATGTTATGCACTTCGGATAAAATATCCATAAGAGCGAGGGATGGTATGCGGCTGATAGAGCGGAATGACGAAAAACGACGGGGGTTTTTGTTTATTGTACCGCATTGACATACGAGAGGAAAGAACGTATCATTAAGATACGGTAAGCAGCGGGGAAAAGGGGATGTTTACTAAACAGCGTCCCTGCTGCGTAAAAAGCCAATAATAGGAGGAAAGAACATGAAAAAAGCATTGGCACTCATCCTTGCCCTGGTCATGGTGTTTGCTCTGTGCGCCTGCGGTACCGCAGCCGAGACTCCGGCAGCTCCGGAGACTCCGGCAGCTCCGGAGACACCGGCGGAGACGGAAACCCCGACCGAGGGCGAGCTCCCCTGGGCGGGACACACGCTGTACGTTGCCAACTGGCAGGGCTACAACTCCGACGAAGATTACTGCGAGAAGGCCTTTGAGGACATGACGGGCGCGCAGGTCGAGCACGTCTACTTCAACTCCTACGACGAGCTGATGACCACCCTCATGACCGGCGGCAACAAGACGATCGACGCGGTCGTTCTCTCCAACAACTACACCCAGTGGTTCCACGACGAAGGCCTGCTTGCCAACGTCGATCCGGCCCCAACTACGCCGAAGTGGCCGATGTTTACAAGGACCTCAGCCCCTACGCTGTGGATGACGCGGGCAACCTCTTCGCATTCCCCTGGTGCAACGGCACCTCTTCTCTCGCCTACAACCCCGACAAGGTCGATTTTGAGCTCGAGCACTGGTCCGATCTTCTCAATCCCGCGCTGAAGGGTCATGTCATGGTCCTCGACGGCGACGGCGACGACTGGGTCATCGGCTGCCTGCTGGCGGGCGAGGATTCCGACGATATCGAGAACGTTGATATCGAGAAGGTCCGCGCCGCGCTCAAGGAGCTCAAGGGACAGCTCCTCGGCTTCTGGGCTTCCAACGACGAGCAGACCATCCCCTGGCTCGCGGGCGACTTCTGGGCGGGCGAGATCTGGTCCGGCCCCTACAGCCAGCTCATCAACGATCCCAGCACCAACATCAAGCTCGTCCACCCCACCGAGGGCACGGTCGGCTACGTTGACTATTGGGCCATTGTGGAAGGCACCGATGAGTACGATCTCGCGTGCGAGTGGATCAACTGGATCGAAAGCGAAGAGCAGCAGACCGCTATGGCTACCGGCATCAGCGACAAGGACCCCGGCGAGTACTACACCTATACGCCGGTCAACGCCAAGGCCATCGATAATCTGACGCCGGAGCAGAAGATCACCCTCGAGCTCGACCCGATGCCCACCTGCATCAAGCTCCTGCCTTACATCGCTGATCCCGAACTGAAGGACGCCTGGACCGACCTTTATCAGGAATTCGTCGGCTAAAGCGCCCGGCACATAACGCATCCAACGACAGAATGCCGCCGGAACCCCTTTCGGCGGCATTCTTTTTTAAAAGAGGGGCGGTAATTGAAAATGAAAAAGAAGAGAACCAAATTTCGTCCGGGCGCGCTGTGGACGACGCCGAGCGTCATCCTCCTGCTGTGTCTGACGATCCTGCCGCTTTTGATGCTGCTCGTGTTCAGCTTTATGAACCGCAACATCTTTGCCGGACAGCCATGGCCGGGCTGGACGCTGCGCAACATCACCCGTATGTTCGGCTCCGCGACGTTCTGGCGGCTGATGGGAAAATCGCTCCTTACGGCGGGCGAGGTCACGCTCATCTGCATCGTTGCGGCGTACCCCGCGGCGTGGGCGATCGCAAAGATCGTGAAGCCGCAGCACCGCAGCACGCTTATGATGGTCGTCATTCTGCCGTTTTTCACATCGCAGCTGCTGCTGATCTACGCGATGATGAATCTTATCCAGACCGGCGGTCTTCTGCTCACGGCGCTCGACGCCATCGGCATACACGGCGCGAAAACGTGGCTTTATACGAACAAGGCCACGGTACTCATACTGACGTATGAGTATCTTCCGTATATGATACTGTGTCTCTATTCCTCGCTTGAGGGCATCAACGACAACGTCATCCAGGCATCGCTGATCCTCGGCGCGAGCAAGACGAAAACCTTTACGAACATTGTATTTCCCATGAGCGTGCCGGGGCTGCTCTCCGGCATACTGCTCGTGTTTGTTCCTGTGGCCGGCAGCTTTGTCGAGCCGGGACTTGTCGGCGGAGCGGGCGGCTCCATGGTCGGCAGCATGATCGATACGCAGTACTCCGGTTCTCTGAACATGGGCTACGGCGCGGCACTTTCCTGCGTGCTGCTCATTATTCTGAGCATCATCATGGCCGTTACCCGTATTGCCGCCAACCGCGCGCAGAAAGCGATCGGAGGTGATATCGCATGACGAGCAAGGCCTTTCGCCGCACGATGATGGCATGTCTGTGCATCGTGCTCGCGTTCATGTATATCCCGATCATCGCCATCATCGGCATGTCGTTCAACAAAACGCCGTACGGCATGTTCCCGTATGTATTTACGACCCAGTGGTACAAAACGCTCTTCACGACGAGCAACCTTCTTCCGGCCTGTATCCTCAGTCTGAAGTTTTCCTTCCTTGTCACGCTGGCCGCCGTCGTGATCGGCACGCTCTGCTCCTACGGCCTGCAGTACTACGCCCCCAAGTGGGCGGCGCGGTTCAACTTCGTGCTCCAGCTGCCAATCATCATCCCGTGGCTCGTAACGTCGATCTCCCTGCTGCTGATGTTCTCATTCCTCGGCTCGGGGCGCGGCATGGGCACCATGTTCCTCGGCAACCTGATCGTTGTGCTGCCGTACGTTGTGCTGCTCGTCAACGGCCGGTTTCAGGATATGGACCGCTCGCCGGAGGCGGCGGCCCGGCTTCTCGGGGCAAGCCCGCTGCGCGTGTTTTTTGATATCACGCTTCCTGCCATCACGCCGGGCATTCTGGCCGGCGGCATTATGGCAATGATCATGTGTTTCAACAACTTCGTGCTGCAGTATTACCTCATCCCTGTCGGCAGGAATACGCTGCCGACGCTCGTGTTCACCCGCATCCGCAGCGAGTATCAGGCCGATCTGAACGCGCTTTCGGCGATCATCGTTCTGATCGCGGTCATCGTTGTGATCGCGTTCTCGCGGCTGGGCTTTTCCGCGGGCAGCCTGTTCGGCATGTCCGGCGGCGCGAAGAAGAAAGGAGAATAACCGATGGCGGATCTTTCGGTAAAAGGATTGAAAAAAAGCTTCGGCGACCATGTCGTTCTCAAGGGCGTCAGCTTCGATGTAAAAAGCGGGGACTTTCTCTCGCTGCTCGGCCCCTCCGGCTGCGGCAAGACAACGATCCTCCGCATCATCTGCGGTCTGGAGACTGCGGACGAGGGCGAGGTGCTCGTAGACGGCGCGGACGTGACGAAGGTGCGCCCGGAAAAGCGCAACATCGGTCTTGTGTTCCAGAACTACGCGCTGTTCCCCTCCATGAACGTGGCGAAAAACGTGGGCTACGGCCTCAAGATGCACAAAGTCCCCCAGCCGGAGATCGACGAGCGCGTCAACGAGGCGCTCGAGCTTGTGAAGCTCGGCGGCTATAACTCCCGCCGCGTGACGCAGCTCTCCGGAGGCGAGCAGCAGCGCGTGGCACTGGCCCGCGCGCTTGTCACCAAGCCGAACATTCTCCTGCTGGACGAGCCGCTCTCCGCGCTCGACCGCAAGGTGCGCGCCGAGATGCAGTATGAGATTCGCAATCTCCAGCGGCAGATCGGCACGACGACCGTGTTCGTTACGCACGATCAGGAGGAAGCGCTCACGATGTCCGACCAGATCATCCTCCTCCACGACGGCCAGATCGAGCAGCAGGGCGACCCCTTCACGATCTACAGCCAGCCGGCATCCGTGTTCGCGTCCGACTTTCTCGGCAAGGCGAACCTCCTCTCCGGCGTTCTCGCGTGTGAGGACGGTGTGTGGTGCGTATGCAGCGAAAACGTCCGCATTCCGGTCAACCACGTCGGCGGCAGGGAGGGCGACACCGTCAAGACGGCGGTGCGCGGCGAGTATTTCGAGTTCTGCACGCCGGAGACCGAGGGCGCGAACCCGTTCCATCTCGAAAAGAAGATCTTCACCGGTCTTTCGTGGAAGCTCATCGGCACGCTGGGTACGCAGCCGCTCGATATTTCCGCGCTCGGCACCCACGCCGGAACGCTCTCGGAGGGCGACGATCTCTTCGTCCGCATCCGCCCGGAGAACGTGGTCTACTACAATAATAACTGATCTTCCCCTTACGAAAGGAGTTTCTGCATGGCAAACCAGTACGAAGCCGCCCGTGACATATACGCCGCCTGGGGCGTGGACACCGAAGAAGCGCTGCGGAAGATGGATACCATCCCCGTTTCCATCAACTGCTGGCAGCTGGACGATCTCACCGGCTTTGAGGATTTTGACGCCGCGCTGACCGGCGGCATCGCCGCCACGGGCAACGCCCCCGGCAAGCCGAGAAGCGTGGAGGAATACTTCGTCTCTCTCGACAAAATGCTCTCGCTCGTCCCGGGTGCGAAGCATCTGGCGCTGCACGCGGTTTATCCGCTCACAAACGGCGTGAAGGTGCCGCGCAACGAGATCCGCCCCGAGCATTTCGCCGGGTGGGTGGACTATGCCCGCGAAAAGGGCATCGGTCTTGATTTTAACCCCACATACTTCTCCCACCCGATGCTGCGCGATAACTGGACGCTCGCAAGCCCCGAGAAGGAAGTGCGCGATTTCTGGGTACAGCACGGCATCGTCTGCCGGAAGATCGGCGAGTATTTCGGCCGCGAGCTCGGCGAGGTGTGCATCACGAACCACTGGATCCCGGACGGCTCGAAGGACCCCCGCGTCGATACGCTCGGCCCGCGCGAGCGGCTCGTCGAATCGCTCGACCGCATTTTTGCCGAGCCGATCGACCGGAAGTATAACCGCGACTCGATCGAGGGCAAGGTGTTCGGTCTCGGTCTTGAGAGCTACACCGCCGGATCGCACGAGTTTTACACCAACTACGCCCTCACGACCGGCAAGGCCATGGTCTGCATGGATACCGGCCATTACCATCCGACCGAGAGCGTTGCGGCGAAGCTCTCGTCCTACTTTGTGTTCGGCCAGGAGATCATGACGCATCTCTCCCGCGCCGTGCGCTGGGACAGCGACCATGTCGCTACCGTGTCGGAGGATACCGTCGCCATCATGCAGGAGATCAAGCGCTGCAATGCGTTTGACAAGGTGCATCTCGGTCTCGACTTCTTTGATGCGAGCATCGACCGCGTGAGCGCGTCTGTCATCGGCGCGCGCAGCGTGAAAAAGGCACTGATGATCGCCCTGCTCGAGCCGACGGACAAGCTCATGGAGGCCGAGCGCGAAGGAAACTTCACGCGCCGTCTTGCGCTGCTCGAAGAGTTCAAAATGCTCCCCGCTGGCATCGTCTTTGACGAGTACTGCCGCCGGCACGACATGCCCGGCGCGGATTGGGCGGCGAAGCTGTGATCCGCCGCTTTATCATCGACACGGACACCGGCTCGGACGACGCCTGGGCCATTGTCGAGGCGCTCTGCGCCGAGGACATCGCCCGTGTCGAGGCAATCACGACCGTGTGCGGAAACTTTCCGCTCGATCTCTGCACCAAGAACGCGCTTCTGGCGGAGGACGCGGCGGGAGGCTATCTCCCGCCGGTCTACCGCGGCGTGGAGCACCCGCTGCTCTCCCAAGAGAGCTTTGCGGCGTACCATGTCCACGGCGAGGACGGTCTCGGCGGACTCAACCTGCCCGCACCGGCGCGCAAGGCGGAAAAGAAGCACGCGGTGCCGGCTATCATCGATCTTGTGCGCGAAAACCCCGGCGAGATCGAGATCATTACCATCGGCCCGCTGACGAACATCGCTGTCGCGCTTACGCTTGCGCCCGATCTCGTGCGGAAGATCAAAAAGCTCTGGATCCTTGGCGGCAGCGCCGGGATCCGCGGCAATCTCACCGAGTGCGCCGAGTATAACGTCGGCTCCGACCCCGAGGCGGCGGAGATCGTTCTGCAGTCCGGCGCTCCGGCGGTGTGGATCACGCTCGATACGACCCGCGGCAGCACCGAGATCACTCCGGACGAGGTGGAACGTCTGCTCACGTCGCCGTCTCCGGCGGGGCGGTTCTGCGCGCTCGCCACGCGGCGGCTGCGTGAATTTTATAACGAGATCCGCGGCGGCAGCGAGACCTACGGCGTGGTGGACAGTCTTGCCATCACCTCGGCGCTGTACCCGGAGATCATGACGAAGCTCGTTGCCGCTAAGTGCCGCATAGAGCTGCACGACGCGGAAAAGCGCGGATATTTCCATTTCGATACGGCCGCGCCGGAGGCGGATCACAACGCCGTGCTCTGCACCGCGGTGGATACCGCGCTTTTCAAACAGCGCATGTATGCCCTTCTCGGTGCAGAATAACAAAAATCATGCCCCGTTTCGGTTTTGGAAACGGGGCATTCTGAGAAAGGAGAAGATCCATGAACGATTTTATGTATTATAATCCCGTGCGCGTCCACTTCGGCGCGGACGCCATGAGCCATCTGCCGGAGGAGCTGGGCAAATTCGGCGCAAACGTCCTGCTCACCTACGGCGGCGGCAGCATCAAGCGCACCGGCCTCTATGACCGCGTTCTTGATGCGCTGCGCGCGGCGGGGAAGAGCGTCTATGAGCTCTCCGGCATCATGACGAACCCGCGCACCGAAAAGGTGTACGAGGGCATCGAGCTTTGCCGGAAGCATAAGATCGACCTCATTCTTGCCGTCGGCGGCGGCAGCACGATCGACTGCTCCAAGGCCATCGCCGTGGGAGCACCGGCGGAGGGCGACTTCTGGGAAAAGTTTTATGTAAACTGGGAGAGCGCCGAAACCGGTATCCCTCTCGGCGTCATTCTCACCATTCCGGCCACGGGCAGCGAGCTGGACAAGTCCGCCGTTATCACAAATTTCGCCACCGGCGAGAAAAACTCCTATGACAGTGAGTGTGAGTTCCCGCGCTTTGCCATTCTTGACCCGACGCTCACATACAGCCTGCCGAAAAACCAGATGGTGAACGGCATCGTGGACACCATGTCGCACCTGATGGAGCTTTATATCTCTCCGCCGGACGACGATTTCCTCACGGACAATCTCGCCGAGGCCGCCATGCGCACGGAGATCGCCGCGGCGCGGCGAGCCATTGTGGAACCCACAGACTATGAAGCGCGGGCGAACCTTATGTGGACGAGCAGCTTTGCGCTCTGCGGCATGCTCAATAACGGGAAAAAGACCGACTGGGAGAGCCACTGCATCGAGCATCCGCTCTCCGCGCTCTTCGACGTGGCGCACGGCGCGGGTCTCGCTGTCGTACACCCGGCGTATCTCGAGTATATCTGCGAGAGCGCCGCGCCGCGCCTTGCCCGCTTCGCCCGGAACGTCTGGGGCATCGATCCCGCCGGGAAGAGCGAGAGCGAGCAGGCGAAAGAGGGTATCGCCGCACTGAAGAAATTCTTCCATGAAGAGCTCGGCGCCCCGGCGACGCTGCGCGCTCTCGGCGTGCCGGAGAGCTGCTTTGCGCGCGTCGCGGAGCTCACCGATCTCAGCTGCTACAGCTACCGGCAGCTCACCGCGGACGATGTGATCGAGATCCTGCGCCGCTGCTATTGACTGCTATGGAAAGAGAAACGCTCGAAAAGCTCTATGCAGGGCTCATCGGCATGGACGCCGGTATGCGTCTCGGCGCGCCGGTGGAAAACCCGTTCTGGACGTATGAACGGCTGCAAAGCTATTACGGCGACATCCGCGGCTATCTGCGCGAGCAGCGGTATTATACCGCGGACGACGATGTGAACGGTCCGCTCATCTTTGTGCGCGCGCTTGCGGACAACGCCATGCCCGAAACGCTTGCGCCGGAGACGGTAGGGGAGACGTGGCTCAACTACACCCGCCGCGGCATGGGCATGTTCTGGTGGGGCGGCGAGGATGTTTCCACCGAGCACCGCGCGTATATGAACCTCCGCCGCGGCGTGAAGGCGCCGCGCTCCGGCAGCATCGAGGAAAACGGAAAGACTGCCGCC
>ERZ827088.5197-NODE-5197-length-10105-cov-3.126070_pt1 | contig 10105 bp, 10 predicted proteins | sample MGYA00519922_ERZ827088 | MGnify/ENA primary metagenome ERZ827088 (study PRJEB31778, sample SAMEA3449254) | human gut metagenome | biome: human gut; feature: human-associated habitat; material: faeces | place: United Kingdom | collected 2010/2012 ... | reverse complement strand
TCTGCACACATGATCTGACGACCTGACCCGCGCATTTTGTCGGAACTCGTCAGGCCGCCGCCCGCCCGTTTTGTCGAAATGGTTCTTGACAAGCGCGCCGCCGACCGATACAATCGTCCTTAACCCGTTTATATGCTGGTTGATTTGTCTTTTTTTAAGCGATATTGAGCAGGAGGTTTTCTGATGGGATTGACCTTTGGCCGCTGCCGTGACGCGAGCGGCCCGTTGATGGACACCGCCATGGCGCTGTACCGCCGGAGCTTTCCCGCGCACGAATTGCGTCTCTGGCCGGATCAGCAGGCCGCGATGAATGATCCGCTGTATCACTTCGATCTCTGCCTGCTGGATGGCGTGCTGGCCGGTCTGATCCTCTACTGGGATTTCGGCGCGTATATCTATGTGGAGCATCTCTGCGTCGAGCCGTCCATGCGCGGCCACGGTCTGGGTACGCTGATTCTCGCCGAGCTGGCGAAAAAAAGCAGGCCGATCATTCTGGAAATCGACCCGCTCACGGATGACGTCGCCGTTCGCCGCAAGGGCTTTTACGAGCGTTGCGGCTACGTCGCCAACGGCTTCGCGCACATTCACCCGCCATATCAGGCGGCCAACCACGGCCACGCGCTCATCGTTATGAGCCATCCCCGCACCCTTTCTCAGGCCGAGTTTGATACCTTCACCGTCGATCTGCGCGAGAAGGTCATGGCGTACAGCGAAAGCAAACGAAACGGTTAACGCCCCCGGTCAGCTCCCTCGAAGAGGGGGCTTTATTTATGCAGTATATATGCAACATTCGCTTTTTGCTCATTTTCGGTTTATATCCAAAAACACCTCCCTCTTTGAGGGAGGTGGCACGCCGCAGGCGTGACGGAAGGAGTATGCCGCAAGCGTGACGGAAAGCCTCAATAAACCACCGTCTCCCCAACGCCGATTCCGTCAAGAATCTGCGTCGTCTCGTCGGTCATCACACCCAGCGTCACGCGGCGCGTTTCCCCGCTTTCAAGCGTCACGCAATACCCCGCATCGTCCTTTTGCGGCGCGTCCGTCGGAATCAAAATCGCGTCGTCTTCGGCGTTCACGATGATTTCGCCGGAGACGTTCATGCCGCCTTTGACGCGCTCGTCCTCGCCGCTCACCGTCACGGTCACGTCGTAGGTCGTCACGCCGGAACTCGCGTCGCCCAGCGGCGCAATCTTCTGCACCACGCCGGTCAGCGCCGCGTCGGACAGCGCATCGACGGAGAGCGCCACGCGCTGTCCCGGCTGAACGGAGCGGATATCCAGCTCGTCAACGGCCAGCGTGAGCGTCAGCCCCGCGTCCGCCTCGACGACGCTCATCAGCTTTGTGCCGTCCGTCACGCTGTCGCCCCTGCTCGCGTCAATCGTCGCCACAACGCCGTCGCACGGCGCGGTGACCGCCAGCGCGTCCCGCTTTCGGTAGGCCGCCTCCAGCGAAACCAACGCCTTGTCGTAATCGCGCAGCACGGATGCGTTATCCAGATACAGCGGGATTTCGTCCCACTCGATTCGCGCCAGCGCGTCATAGCGCTCGCATCGGTCGCCGACCTTCACCAGCAGCCCCTTGATCGTGCCGCCGTAGGCGGAAACGGCCATCGGTTTGTTGATCTCAAGCGTCCCCTCGCCGACCGTCTCCCCCGCCTGCGTATACACCGTCACAGGAACGTCCATGTCATATTCGTCGCTGGCCACTTCGACGGTCGCTTCCGTGCCGCGCCGCGTCAGGCTGACCACCTTGCCCGTCGTTTCGATCCCTTTGCCCCGAATCGCGACCGTCTGCCCCAATTCGAGCAGCGACCCGGAAAGGCCGCTCAGCTCCACCTTCATCTTGCCGTCCGTCGAGAGCAGCATCACCGCGCCGTATTCCCGGTAGACGGCCAGCGCGTCGTCGCCCTTTTCGATGTAGACGGCTTTAATCAGTCCGTCCGCGGGCGCGCGGATCGTGATTTCGTTTGAATACTGCCCGAGCAGCGGCTCGCCCGTTTCTGTGTCAAAGCGCGGGTAGCCCTCGTCGTCGTAGAGCTGTTTATAGACGTACTGCGTGTGGGTCTGCGTCGCGCGAACCGCCTGCTGCGCCGTCTGCAAGTCGTATTCAAGCTGCGCGATTTCCGCGTCCAGCTCGTCGTTTTCGAGTCTGGCCACAACGTCCCCGGCCTTCACGCTGTCGCCGACCTCGACCAGATATTCCGCTATTTTGCCGTCCGTCTGCGCGTATACGCCGGGCTGGCTGGCGGGCTGCACCTCTCCCGCGCCGAACACCGTCTTTTCGATGGTTCCGAGCGCCGCTGTCGCGGTCTGCTCCTGCGCCTTCGGCTCGTCCGCGCCCTGCCCGCCGTCCATGCCGGGCAGAATGATGCACACCGTCAGCGCGCCCAGCGCCGCCGCCAGCGCGGCCGCGCCCGCAAGGCGAATCGCCCGCTTTCTCGCCCGTTTTTTTCTCAGCGCCTGCCTTGCGGCGCTCTCTTTTTGCTGCATCATGCCGCCTCCCGTGCGTTCAGTCATAGTGCAGCGCGTCAATCGGCTTGAGCTTGCTGGCCTTGTCAGCCGGGTACAGACCGAAGATCACGCCGACCGCCATCGAGAACCCGATTGCCAACTCCGCAACGCCCGCGCTCATCGTCAGCGTCATGCCCAGCATATCCTCCAGCAGGCGCATCAGCAGATAGCCCGCGCCGAGGCCGAGCAAACCGCCCATGCCGGAAATGACGATGGATTCAATCAGAAATTGCAGCAGGATGTTTTTGCGTTTCGCGCCGATGGCCTTTCGAATTCCGATTTCCCGCGTCCGCTCCGTCACCGAGACGAGCATGATGTTCATAATGCCGATGCCGCCGACCAGCAGCGAAATGCCCGCGATGCCGCCGAGCATCAGCGACAGGGTGCTTGCCGTCTCATTGGCGGTTTCCAGCATCTGCGTCTGGTTCATAACGGAATACGTGCTGTCGTTCTGATATTTCTTGTAGAGGAAGCGCTCCACAACCTCCTGCGCCGCGTCCACGCTCGCCGAATCGACGGCGGAAATGTAGATCGAGGCGATCGTCGTCGAATCGAGCATGCGCTGCGCCAGCGTGAACGGCAGAATCAGCCTGTCATCCGAGCTGCCGCCCATCGACGTGCCCTTGCTTTCCAGCACGCCGACGATTTTGAATTTGCGCCCGTCGATGTGCAGCGTGTTGCCGACCACGTTCGTGTTGCCGAAGAGATCATCCGCCAGATCCGGTCCGATGACGCACACGGCGCTCCGGTTGTCCACATCCGCGTCGATGATGTAGCGGCCGCTCTGCACGCCCTGATTGACAATCTGCGCATAGGCCGGGAGCACGCCCATCACCGTCGCGGTGGTGTTTGTGCTGCCCGCCTTGACCGTCAGGCTGCCGCTCGTCGTCGGGGAAACGCACCGGATGGATGCGTCGTCCTCCAGCGCGAGGATGTCGTCGAGCGTCAAAATGACCGTGCCCTTTCCGGACGAGCTGCCGCCGCCAAAGCCGCCCGGCATGCCCATGCCCACGCGCCGCGTCTGGATGGAGACGGTGAGCAGGTTTGTGCCCATCGAAGCGATGGATTCGGTGACGGAGGCCGTCGTGCCCTGTCCGATGGCGATCAGCACGATCACGCTCATCACGCCGATGATGACGCCCAGCATCGTCAGAAACGCGCGCACCTTGTTGCCGGATATCGCCTTGAACGCCATGGAAACCGTCTGCGCAAGCTGCATCAGATCACCACCTCGTTTTCGTCCGCCGGTTCGAGCACGCGCCCGTCGTGGATGTGGATGGCGCGCGGGGTCTGCGCGGCGATTTTCGCGTCGTGCGTAATCAGCACGATGGTGTTGCCCGACTCGTGCAGCTCGTGGAACAGGCGCATCACTTCCGCGCCCGTTCGGGAATCGAGGTTGCCCGTCGGCTCGTCCGCCAGCAGCAGGGACGGACGGCCGGCCAGCGCCCGCGCAATCGCCACGCGCTGCTGCTGGCCGCCGGAAAGCTCGGTCGGCTTGTGATCCATGCGGTCAAGCAGGCCGACGCGCTCCAAAACCTCCTCGCTCCGGGCGTGGCGCTTTCCGGCGCTCATGCCCTGATAAATCAGCGGCAGCTCGACGTTTTCCTGCGCCGTCAGCTTGGGCAGCAGGTTGAACTGCTGAAAGACGAACCCGATCTTACGCCCGCGGATGTCCGCCAGCTCATCCTCGGTATAGGCCTCGATCTCCTGCCCGTCGAGGTAATACGTCCCCTCGTCCGCCGTGTCGAGGCAGCCGATAATGTTCATCAGCGTCGATTTGCCCGAGCCGGACGGGCCGATGATGGAAACGAACTCGTGCGGCTTGATGTGGATGTCCACGCCGTCCAGCGCGGCCAGCACGGAATCGCCCATGCGGTATTCCTTGCGGATTCCTTTCATTCTAATCATCCGTATTCCTCCTTAAAAGCCGCCGGGGCCGCCGCCCATGCCGCCGTTGCCTCCACGGCTTCCGCCGCTGCCGCCGCCCATGCTCATCATGCTCATGCCCATCATCATGCTCGACGATGTGCTCGTGCTGCTGGCGGTGTAGAGCACGACGTCGCCCTCCGACACGCCGGAGAGAATCTCAACGGAATCGTCGTTCTGCATGCCCGTCTCCACCTTGACCAGCGTTCCGCTGACCGGCTGGCTGTCGGTATTCACGCCCTCGTAGAGCCACGCCTTCACCGCCGAAACCGCCTTGGTCAGCGCGTTGCCGCCCGTCTTTTCCGCCTGCTGCGCGGCAAAATCGCCGCGTCCGCGCCGCTTAGTCGTCTCGCCGTCGGCGGACGCATCGCTCTGCCCGCCGCCCGCCGCGCCGTCCGGCGGGGTCATGCCGCTGAAATCCGCGTGATCCGGCGGGGTCATGCCCGAAGCGTCCGACATGCTCATCGTCTGCCCGTCGCTCGATTCCACCATCAGATACGTGTCGTCGCCAATGGTCATCAGCGCCTCGACCGGCACATACAGCGTGTCCTCCGCCGAGGCGACCGTGATTTCGCCCGTCGCGTTCATGCCGGAACGAACGCCACTGCCCGCCGCGTCAAACGTCAGCTCCACGTCGTAGGTCGTCACGCCGCCGGAATTGCTGCCGACCGGAGCGATTTTGTAAACCTCGCCGTCCATCTCCGCGTTGGAGAGCGCGTCCACCGTAATTTTGACCTTCTGGCCGACGGCGACCTCCACCACGTCCAGTTCGTCCACGGCAATGGTCAGGTTCATATCCTCGCCCTCGAGGATGGAGCACATCAGCGCGCCGCTGGCGATTTCGTCGCCCTCGCTCACGTCCAGCGTGGCAATCGTGCCGTCGCACGGCGCAAGCACGATCAGATTCTCGCGCCGCTCCTTCGCGTCCTCCAGCGATTTGCTGGCCGTCTCGCGCTGCAGGCGCAGGTTTTCGAGCTTGAGCGTAATCGGCGAATCCGTCAGCTTGAAGAGCGTGTCGCCGCGCTTGACGGTCTTGCCCACCTCGGTGCGCACGCTTTCAATCGTGCCGCCGTAGGAGGAAACGGCCATCGGCTTGTTGACCGCCAGCGTGCCCGTGCCGAGCGCCACGCCGTCCGCCGTCGCGACGGAGACGGTTTCGCCCATCGGCAGGCTGTCATCCTGAATGGTGAGGGTCAGCGACGTGCCCTGCCGCGTCAAATCGACAACCGTGCCCTCCGCCGTGAAATTCTCGCCGGTGACGACCAGCTTATCGTTCAGCGCCACGCCCGCGCCCGCGTCCACGCCGCTCAGCTCGACCTTCATGCGCCCGTCCGTGGAGATGACAGCCAGCGCGCCCTCGCGGCGGAACACCGCCAGCGCATCGTCGCCAACGCCTGCGTAAACCGCCATCACGCGCCCCGCCGCCGGAGCCTCCACCGCTGTGACCTTCGAGCCCGTGCTGGTGTCCAGAATGGTGTCGTCCAGCTCCCAGAGGTCAAACTCCAGATCGGTGATTTCGTCGTCCAAATCGGCGTTGGTCAGCACGGCCAGAATGTCGCCCGCCTTCACCTCGTCGCCGACGCTCACGCGCAGGTCGGTCAGCGTGCCGTCCGCGCCCGCGAGCACATGGGTCTGGTTGCGCGCGGCGGTCGTGCCCGTGCCGTAAACGGTTTCCTCCATCGCGCCGCGGGTCACTGCCGCGCGGGAATAGCTTTCGCCCTGGTTTTCCTCCGCCTGTTTGCCAATATAGGCCTTGAGGCCGAACAGCCCCGCGCCGACCGCCAGCACAAGCACGACGACGATTTTCACCGTTTTGCGGATGACCCTGCCCGCCCTTCCGCGCTTTTTCTTCCTGGGGTGCCGCGCAGGCTGCGCCGCGTTCAGTTCAGATTCATGCATATCCTTTTCGCCCATGAAATCCATCCTCCCGGTTCGTATTGATTGACTACGGCGGCCATTTTAATGGAATTTCATGTCAGAAATATGAACCCGATGAATCGTTTCGGTAAATTTTCACGCATTAAAAAAGGCGTTCCCCTCTGCTTGAGAGAGAAACACCCCTGTTTTTGCTTGTTTTAGCGTGTCAGCCTTCCGCCGCCTCCAGCGACACATCCTTGAGCGCAAAGCCCAGCGCGTCGCAGGAAACCAGATCGTATCGCACCCCGCGGTATGACCCGCTGAAGCCGCGCTGAACGCTCTGCCCGTGCAGATGGCCGTAGACGCACCGCTTTACGCCGTATTCGCTCAGCAGACGCGTGAACTCCGTCCCCTGACGCGCCGTTTCCGGCAGCAGCGGCGGATAATGCATCATTGCAAAAATCGGCCGGCCGTTCGCGATGCGCGCCGCGTCCTTCAGCGACATTTCAAGCCGCAGCGCCTCGCGGCGATAGAGCTTTTCATCCTGCGCGGCGGCGTTCTGCCCCAGTGGGATCGTCCATCCCCGCGTGCCGCAGAACACGCAATCGCCCGCGTCAAACGCATCGTTCTGCACGGCGTGCATGTTTTCCGGCAGGCAGGCGCGGAGCTGGCTGAGCGACGACCACCAGTAATCGTGGTTGCCGCGCAGCAGCAGGATCGTGCCCGGCAGTTTGGCAATTTCGCGCAGATCGTTCAGCGCGTCGCTAAGCTGCATCGCCCAGGAGATATCCCCCGGAATGAGCACGATGTCCTCTTCCTGAACGCGGCTTTGCCAGTCCGCGCAGATCCGCTCAAAGTGGTGTTCCCAATGTGCGCCGAAAACGTCCATCGGTTTTTTGTCGCCGCCCGGCAGATGCAAATCGCCGATTGCAAAAATGCTCACCGTTCACCTCTTGTATCCGAGCTCAGGAATCCTCTTCGTCGTCCTCGTCGTCTTCGGCTTCCTTGCTCTTTTCTTCTTCCAGCGAAATCTGCTCGCCGATTTCCTCGGGCATATCTTCCGGCAGGCCGTCCAGCTCGATTTCTTCCATCTCGGAAACGTCCTCCATGCCGAGGCTGACCTCCGTCGGCTCCGCGTCCTCCATCTCGTCGTCGCGGCGGCCGCTCTGATGCTGGTTCATCTCTTTGTAGCACGCATAGCAGACGTCCTTGCCCGGCATCACCGGGTTTTCGTTGCAGATCGAGCAGAGTTCAAAGGGATCGTCGTGCGACTCGCCCTTCATTTCGCGCTTGCAGACGGGGCAGTATTGCTCCTCTTCACGGATGTAATTGAGTTCACATCTGGGACACTTGATAAAGCCCATAGGCCATCCTCCTGATACCTTGCATATTATTTCCTTGGCCGCCGCCTGCCAAATTTCTTGCGTTACGCGCTCCGCTCCGCTATACTGCCCTTGGCATCCCCATTCTGAATCCAAGGAGGAACACCCATGACAAACCGAGCGAATCCGCGCTTAAAAAAGGCCGCCGCGCTGGCGGCGCTGACCCTAGCCCTCTCGTTTCCCGCGAGCGGGATTCTGGCGGCATCCACATTCGAGGCACATTATACAACAGCTTCTGTGACTTCGCAAGAGCAAATAGCAGGAAATCTGCTGAATTTGGATCGGTCAAATTATAATCTGGCGGAATTGACGATTGATCCGGCGCTCAGCCGCATTGCGCGCCTCAAATCCGAAGATATGCGCGACAATCGGTATTTCGCGCATGTTTCCCCGACATACGGCGACGTGCGCAGCATGCTCACAAAAATGGGCTATGCTTACACTGTGGCCGGGGAGAACATCGCCCATCATGCGACCATCGAAAAGGCGCAGGCGGCGCTGATCTCCTCGCCCGGCCATCGGCGCAACATCCTGAGCCGGGGCTATACCAAGGTCGGCGTCGGCGTGGCGCTGGACGAAAACGGCTATGTCTATCTGACCCAGATTTTCTGCCGCTGACCGCCCGTTCCCTCCAGCCGCTGCCAGACGCTTTTCGCCTGATGCAGCGCGCCGCGCGGCGCGGGCGCCTTGGCCTTGATCGCTGCGGCTTCCAGCGGTTCGAGCGCCGCCCGGAAGACGACGTTCTCCGTCTTTTTCTTCATACAAAATCCCTCCCGCATCCATCGTATGCCGGAAGGGATTTTGTGCGTTCTTCTTATTTTTCCGTCAGCGCCAGCATCAGCCGATCCAGCGCCGCTTCCTCGCGGACAGCGCCGCGCTTGATGTCAAAATCCGCGTTCACGCAGAGCGCCAACTGCTTTTTCAACTGCGCCATCGTGCGCCTGCCCGCCCGCCGGGTCAACTGACTGAGGGCGAAGGGCGGCACGCCCAGCGCCTTGGCCATCTGCGCCTGCGGCGTTCGGCTCTCCTGCATGTCCTTGGCATAGAGCATCTGGCGGTATTGCCGCGTAATCAGCGCCAGCACGCCGATGCGCTGCTCGCCGCTCTCCAGCAGCACGTTCAGCAGCGAAAACGCGCGCTCCGCCTGCCCGTCCACCAGCGCATCCACCATCGCGAACACGGTGCATTCCGCGGTGTGCGTCGCGATTTGCTCAACGTCCTCCGCCGTGATCGTCTCCCGCTCGCCGACGTAGGCCGCCAGCTTCTGCAATTCGCCGTTGAGCATCGTCAGGTCGCGCCCGCTGGTGAACGCCAGATGCGCGCAGGTGTTCGCGTCCATCCTCTTTTTCATCGGGCGAAGCGTCTGGTTCATCCACTGCGTCAGCCGCGCGTCGCTGAGCGCGTCAAAGGAGACCGCCCCCGACAGCTTCATCAGCGTCTGGCAGAGCTTTTTCCGCTTGTCCGGCGCTTCGCACTCGAAGACGAGGCAGGTGCTCGGCGGCACACGCCCAATGTAATCCACGAGCGTCTTGCTCTCCTGCGCCTCGTCCTTGGCCTTTCCGCTTTCCAGCAGCGCCAGTCCCTGCACGATCACCAGCCGCCAATCGCCCAGCATCGGCAGGGTTTCGCAGTTTTCCACAATCTGCTGTGCCAGTGCATATTCGTCAGAATCTACAGTTTCTACATCTACGATTGCTCCAAGCATCTGTACGTTGTCAGGCATTTCCTCATTCCACTTTGCAAGTTCCGGCATCTCATTGATACAAGGATTGCAGAATGTTCCCCAGAAATTCACGACTGTTAAATCTGCCTGTGAAAGGATATCATTGGTGACTGTATTGCCTTCCAGATCTGTCGTAGAAAATACATTTACAGCAGACGGAAATGAAGCATTATTTCCCATAGTTGTAACAATCGAATTCACTTGTCTCTTCTCCTTATTCTTGGAACCACATGCGACCAGACTAACACAGAGCGCAGTGATCAGCAGTATGGAACATAATTTTTTCATTTTACAAATTCCCTTCTTTAATCAATCGGCTCTATCTCTGAAGATTCCGAGAATAATAACAAAAAAGAAAATTAGTCTGTTAAGAAATCTTTTCATCTCCGCAAAGATTTCTTGCAAAGCGTACTATAAAAACGCTCACATCTCATATTGAGGTCTGAGCGTTTTTACTATATCATCTACTATACCTTTTACTGCGCTTTAAATTTCGTACCTACCGGAACTCCTTCGATAATATTATAGAGTGCTGCCGGGTTCTTTCCATTCGTAATAATGGTGTCGATTCCCTGCGAAGTTGCAAGTGCTGCTGCCTGGAGTTTTGTACGCATTCCTCCTGTTCCGCGTCTGGATCCCGCACCTCCGGCAAGCTTGTACACTTCGTCGTCAATCTTATCAATCTCTTCAATCAGCTTTGCATCTGG
>ERZ827088.5196-NODE-5196-length-10107-cov-3.861918_pt1 | contig 10107 bp, 10 predicted proteins | sample MGYA00519922_ERZ827088 | MGnify/ENA primary metagenome ERZ827088 (study PRJEB31778, sample SAMEA3449254) | human gut metagenome | biome: human gut; feature: human-associated habitat; material: faeces | place: United Kingdom | collected 2010/2012 ... | reverse complement strand
ATATTTTCCTCTCTTGCCAGCATCTTATCTGCGTTTCCCCGGATGGTGTTGATCTCACCATTGTGCACGATCAGACGGTTTGGATGTGCTCTCTCCCAGCTTGGATTTGTGTTGGTACTGAAACGGGAATGTACGATGGCGATGGCCGATTCGTAATTTTCATCCTGCAGATCCTGGAAGAAGGAACGCAGCTGATGTACCAGGAACATGCCCTTGTATACAATGGTTCTGCTGGAAAGGGATACCACGTAGGTATCGTCGTTGGACTGCTCAAAGGTCCGGCGGGCCACATAGAGCTTTCGATCGAAATCCAGTCCCTTTTCCACATTCGCCGGACGCTTCACGAAGCCCTGCATGATGCACGGCATCTTCTCCAGCGCCTTGGTTCCGAGAACGGACGGTACGGTTGGAACCTCTCTCCAGCCCAGGAACTCCATGCCCTCTTTTTCCACAATGATCTCGAACATCTTCCGGGCCTGGTTGCGCTTCAGCTCATCCTGGGGGAAGAAGAACATTCCGATACCGTAATCTCTTTCTTCACCTAAAAAGACGCCGAGAGGTTTGACTGCCTGGGAGAAGAACTTATGTGATATCTGTAATAAGATTCCTACTCCGTCTCCAGTCTTACCTTCGGCGTCTTTGCCGGCCCTGTGTTCCAGGTTCTCTACAATTTTCAATGCGTTCGCCACGGTCTCGTGACTTTTCAATCCTTTGATGTTGACCACTGCACCGATACCACAGTTATCGTGCTCAAATCGCGGGTCATACAATCCCATGCTCTGTTGGCTCATACCTATCCCTCCAGATCCTTGAACTCGCTTGTTTGGAATTTTCAATTATTATTCTTCAGTGCAGCGTCCTGCTCTGACTTTATTGGTACTATACAACGATTTTTTTCGTATGTAAAGAGTGAATTTTTTTATTATTGTCAGATTATTTGTGAATTTTGAATTTCCGCACGAATTGTGTCTATATTTTCTCTTTTTTTTATGAAAATGCGGTCTGTGCGAACAATTTCCTTCTCACTTTTTTCAATCTTTTTTTCATGCAAATACCTGCTTTGGCTTATTACCTGCAAAATAAAAGCAGCCCATAATGGAACTGCTTTTTCTGTCTTGGCTAGACTGTAAATTTCTTCCATATACAAAATCCTGCCAGCAGACATACCGCCGTCACCGTCAGATACAAAGGCAGATTGCCGTAAAGCACACTCTGCCACTCTGGTTTCATTTCCATGAAAATGGTAGATCCATTAACCGCCGCATGGGCCAGAATCGCCGGAGGAAGCGAACCTTCCGCCTCGTAAACCCAATTCAGGTACAAACCGATCAGGAACGCGAACAGCCCCTGCACCAGATTACCGTGAAGAATACCAAAGAGCAGGGACGCGCAAACAATAGCTGCATAAGGGTTCTGCAACACCTTTTTCAGATTCCGATAGAGAATTCCCCGCACCAGAAGTTCTTCCAGGATCGGGGCCGTCACCACACTGGCCGCCACCAGAGACAGAAGACTTCCCGTATACAGGCTGTCGCTGGCCGTCTCATAGCCCGGAAACAGGGTGGGTAATGGCGTTAGGCCAATCAACAGGTTGAAGCCGCGGCCCAGGAACAGAGCACCCAGGATCGCCAGAATCAGCCGACTTATCCGGGGCTGCTTTTTCCAGGCGGCAGTTTTTCCGCTGCTGCGTGTTTTCTGCCCATCCGCCTGCCCACGAATGCGATCTTCACGATACATCCTGTAAAAAATTGGAATTTCAATGGCATTAACAGCAGCCAGCTCCCAGACTGCTTGCTCCGGAGCTGTAAAAAATTCGAAAAAGCACAATTCCAATGCCGCCTGGATTGCCATATTCAGACTCACATACAGCAGGAACGGCATGGCCAGCTCCCACAGGGTTTTACCAAGACTATTTTTCTGATCCATGCTCTTTCACATACGCTCCCGCATTTTTTCCGGCGTCCGCGCCGATGAGATTCAGAGCCTCCTGGTTGTAATGGATGCCCAGTTCATCCCGCAGATCCGCGTCAGTCAGCTCCGCCGGAAGGGTAGACACCAGGATCAGATTCTCATTTTCCTCACAGGCCGCAAGCTGCGCGTCCATCACAGCCTGGTGCTTCGCCGGGTCAGTCAGATCCGGACCAAGCTGAATCAGAAAACATTTTTCCACGCCCTGCTCCTTCATGTAGGAGACCAGTTCGGCAAGCTGCGCCTTGTATTCATCGACCGTAGTCTCCAGATTTGCATCGGCCTCGCCCTGGAACCAGACCATGTAGGTGTGATACACATGAATTTTTTCTTTCTTCATGCAGTCCTTCGCCGCGTTCAGGCGATCGGCTGTCTCCTCCTTCAGGCCTTTGGTCAGCCAGCCGTTCAGGGAAGAGCTGCCCCGGGACGCGGATACAGCCACCACCGGCACCTTCGTCTGCTCATAGTAGGCGTTTACAAAGGAGGTCACCAGACTGCCCTTGCGCTCCAGAAGCTCCGTGTCGTCCAGGGCTCCGCGATTTTCCTTCTCCCCAAATGGCTCCTCCAGCACATGCAGGGTATCCGGGTCGGTCACGGCGCGATACTCGTAACCGGCTCCTTCGGTAAGCTTTGGCGCGGCACTTGCGTCGCCGCCTGCGCCGCTCATGTTGCTCTGGCCCATAAAAATAATCAGGTCCATGCTCCGCCAGGTTTTCTGCTGATAAATATTCACGCACACCAGAAGAAGGCAGCAGAGGGCGCTTAAGAGAAAGATGACTTTTTTATTGTTCGGTACTCGGTTCATAGAATTCTCCGTTTCTTATACTTTGACCCTGTTTCACCTTTGGCTACCAGGGTTCTATTCCATATGGATTCATATTCTACAAGTATAAGCCCCTTCTTTGCCCCTGTCAAATCTTCTGTTACTGTTCACTTCGTTCACAGCAACACGCTTCGCGATGCACAGAAATTACGCATTCCGCGTAATTTCGCGCCTGAGCATCACTATTTACTCACGAAAACACAAAATGTTTTCTCTTGACTTTCTTTCCCAATTACCCTATAGTGGAATTAATCACATAGCGACAGCTAGGGGAGCCAAAGGCTGAGAATACACTTCTGTGTTGACCCTCATTACTTGAACCGGTTAGTACCGGCGTAAGGAAGCATCTTTTGTATCCCCTCCTGTGAAATTTTTCATACCTAAGGAGGATTTTTTTATGTCACTTTTTGCTACGAAGCTGGTGGACGAGTACGGCGGTACCACCTATAACCTGACGGGCCTGGGCTATGGCGCCCTGGTGGCTCTGATGCTGCTTCTTCTCATTCTGGCCTGCTACGTCACCGGAGGCAAGACCAGATTCAAAACCAAGCATCTGGTTTTCGCGGCGGCAGCCATGGCGCTGGCCATGATTACTTCGTTCCTGAAGCTTTTCGAGGCTCCCATGGGCGGCTCCGTCACCCTGTTTTCCATGCTGTTTATCTGCTGCATCGGTTACTGGTACGGCCTGCGCACCGGCATCATGACCGGCGTGGCCTACGGCCTCTTACAGCTTATCTCTGACCCCTACATCATCAGCCTGCCCCAGATGATCACCGACTACCTGCTGGCCTTCGGAGCGCTCGGACTGTCCGGTATCTTCTGCAATAAAAAGAACGGACTCATCAAAGGCTACATTGTGGGCGTCTTGGGCCGCTACTTCTTTGCCTTCCTGTCCGGCCTGATTTTCTTCGGCATGTACGCAGAAGGAACCGGCATGAGCGCCCCGGTTTATTCCCTGGCCTACAACGGCTCTTATCTGGGCTGCGAGGCGGCCATTACACTGATTGTACTGGCGATTCCGGCGGTAAATAAGGCATTTGCGCAGGTGAAGCAGATGGCGGTGGCAGATTAAACAATCATTCTTTTACACCAACAAAAAAATGCCGTGGATTCTTTTGTAGAATCTACGGCATTTTTTCCTCTTTTCGAAAACTTTTTACGACCCTGTTTCCTTCTATTTTTCCAAGGTTTTGTCACTATCTTTCTGCTGCTGCCGTTTCTTTTTGATGGTAAACCGCAGCTCCGCCTGCTTTGTGCCGATGATCATTTCCCATTGGATGCCGTCGCATTCGGTACGGTTGGAAAGGATGTCGTCTTTTTCGTAGCTTTCGGTGTCGTATTCCACCAGGATCATGCCCTTCTGACGCTCACCTCCGATGATCATGCGGTGGTCGGTGAAGGCGATGATGGGGTGCCACATCATGGGGAGGGCGTTTCGGGTGTATTCGCCGTACTGGGTGACCAGTTCGACGGCTTCGCCAGGCTTCAATTCTGCCTCAATGGCTTTCAGAATCTTCTCGCACTTACTCTCGTCCGGCTCCGGCTGCTGGCGGCTTTTCAGAAAGTACAGCATCTCTTGAGCCGTGTGCATTTTCGGGCACTGATTTTCCATCAGGCTTTCCAACTGCTCCGTAGTGAACTCGTATTCATCTTTATTCATGCGCTGGCACTGGAGGATGCAGATAAAACCTATCAGCAACAAAGAAGACACACCTGCATTCAGACCGACTCCGGCTTTTCCCATATACGCAAACCACAATTCGAAAACTATATACAAAACCATTGCCATACCTACACAGAGCAGACTGAATTTCAGGCTGGAATCGATCTGTTTCTTCCAGGCTGCCCGCTCCTGATTCAGATACTGCACCACCGTATGCAGTCCCTCATAGGTTACGACTCCGGCGTTTCCGCCTTCTGCTTTCATATCCACAGCTGAACCGCTGTCATCCGGCTGCATCTTCATTTCCCGCCTGCTTCCCTCCAGCAGCTCCTGCACCGTCACTCCCAGCACATCCGCCAGTTCCAGTAACAGTGAGATATCCGGCATCCCATGACCATTTTCCCAGCGGGAGACACTGCGGGAATTAACGCCAAGCCTCGCTCCAAGCTGTTCCTGGGTCATGCCCTTTCCCTTTCTCAGTTCCGCGATAAACTTTCCGGTTTTGATCTGCTCCATGGTGAAGTCCTCCTGCTGTGTTTTCTGATTTTATCTTAGCATAAATGCGTGCATAGGGACATGACATAGAATGAGAGTCCCCTGAAAATTAATAAAATATTGCTCTTCACACTTTTCATGATAACACGCTTGTGCAACGCACGAATTTTTGTATTGTATTTGGAATATTTTTACAGCTCCATGTGTTAAAAATCCGGAATTGAAATTGTGAACCTGTTCACATGTTTCAATCCCGGATCTCTCACATTACCTATTTATCTTACATTCTCTCCGGTGCTTCGAAGCCCAGCACATCGATGCAGGTCTCCAGCACCCGCTTGGTCAACTGCAGTACAGCCACCAGCCCTGCACGCTTCTCTTCATCCTCTTCGCCAAGAATCTTCGTCTCATGATAGAACTTGTTGAAGGCGTTCGCCAGTTCATAGATATAAGCGCAGACCTTATGGGGCGCCAGCTCGTCAAAGGCATTCTCCAGTGCGCCATTGAAGCGGGCCAGTACCAGCTCCAGCGCCTTCTGGCTGTCATTCTCTGCTGCCGGAATCCGTCCCTTTGTCAGATCGCCGCCCTGAGCCTGATACTTGTTCAGAATGGACTTAATCCGCACAATGGTGTACAAGATATAGGGTCCGGTATTGCCTTCAAAGGAGGTAAAGCGGTCGATATCAAAGACATAGTCCTTGGACGCCTGGTTGGACAGGTCGCCGTACTTGATGGCGGAAAGACCGATTTTTCTGGCAGTCTCCCTTGCTTCCTCCTCAGAGATCTCTGGATTCTCCGCGATTTTCTGATACATCTTCTCATTGATATCGGAAATCAGGTACTCCAAACGCATAACGCCGCCCTCACGGGTCTTAAAGGGCTTGCCGTCCTTGCCGTTCATGGTACCAAAGCCTAAGAATTCCAGATCCGTCTCCGGCTTCACCAGACCTGTCTTCTTGGCACAACGGAATACCTGGATAAAATGCATCTCCTGACGCTTATCCACCACATAGATAACCTCGTCCGGATCAAAGAGCTTCCGGCGCTCTACCAGGGTTGCCAGGTCGGTGGTGGTATACAGGGACGCTCCGTCGGACTTCAGAATCATGCAGGGCGGAACCTCCTTGGTATCGGTGTCTTCCTTGACGTCTACCACCAGCGCGCCCTCGCTCTCGTAAGCGAAGCCCTCTTTCTTCAGCTTCTCCACCATATCCGGGATGTAGGGCTGGGCATCGGACTCGCCCTTCCACAGGTCAAATTCTACATTCAGGTTCGCGTAATTGCGCTTCAGGTCGGTCACGGACACATTTAAGATGTGCTGCAGGATAGCCTGATAGCCTCTGTGGCCATGCTGCACCAGATAGGTGGCGTGCATCGCCTGCTCCTTGTAGGCCTCGTCCTCCTTGGACCGGGCACTGGCTGCCGGATAGATCTCCTCCAGCTCGGAAATGGTAAAGGGTGCCTCGGTCGGGTACTCACCTGTGTAATTTTCATCAAAATATACCAGATCCGGCTTGCGCTCCTTCAGCTCTGTGATAATCAGTCCCATCTGCAGACCCCAGTCACCCAGATGGATATCGCCGGTCACGTTGTGGCCCACGAAGCGTCCCAGACGCTTCACGCTCTCACCGATGATGGCAGAGCGGAGATGTCCCACATGCAGCGGCTTCGCCACGTTGGGTCCACCGTAGTCAATGATAATGGTCTTCGGATTCTCTGTTCTGTCACAGCCCAGGCGCTCATCATCTGCCATAGCCTGCAGATACTCCTGCACATACGCAGGCGCCAGCTTCAGATTCAGGAAGCCCGGATTGACCGCATTGACCTCGGAAAACAGCTCCTGCTCCTTCAAGCTCTCTGCCACCTTATTGACAATCTGAATGGGTGCGCAGTGATACTTTTTTGCGCCTGCCATAGCTCCGTTGCACTGATACTCGCACAGATCCGGGCGATTGGAAATGGTGACCTTTCCGTACTCAGCCTCATAGCCGCAGTTTGCAAAGGCTTCGGATACCGCAGCGGTAATCCGATCCAGTAACTTCTCCATACACATATTCTCCTCTTGTAAAAATCTTTTCTTTATAATGCTTTCGGCTGCGCTTCTTTACTTTCTTTCGCAGAACCACTATAATAATATCTATTATATGTAAAATGCAAGAAAAGATCAAATCTTTTCTGTAAGGAGGAACCTATGAAACTGATTTCCTGGAATGTAAACGGTCTGCGGGCCTGTGTCGGGAAAAATTTTATGGAAGATTTCAAAAAGCTGGACGCTGATATTTTCTGTCTGCAGGAAACCAAGCTTCAGGAGGGACAGATTGCGCTCGATCTGCCCGGCTATCATCAGTACTGGAATTACGCGGAGAAAAAGGGCTATAGCGGAACGGCTGTATTTACCAGAAAAGAGCCCTTAAGCGTCGCCTACGGAATCGGCGTTGAAGAACATGACCACGAAGGACGGGTCATTACCCTGGAATTTGAGGACTATTATCTGGTGACTGTCTATACCCCCAACTCCCAGGACGGCCTGAAGCGCCTGGATTACCGGATGCAGTGGGAAGATGATTTTCTCGCCTATATCAAGAGCCTGGATGAAAAAAAGCCTGTCATCTACTGCGGCGATCTAAATGTGGCCCATCAGGAAATCGACCTGAAAAACCCGAAAACCAACCGGAAAAATGCCGGATTTACAGACGAGGAACGCTCCAAAATGACAACGGTTCTCACTTCCGGCTTCGTGGATACCTTCCGGTACTTCTATCCGGACGCCGAGGGCGTCTATTCCTGGTGGTCCTACCGCTTCCGCGCCCGCGAGAAGAACGCCGGGTGGCGCATTGATTATTTTATCGTATCCGAACGCTTGAAAGACCGGCTGGAAGACGCTTCGATTCATACAGAGATCTTCGGTTCGGATCACTGCCCGGTGGAGCTGGATCTGAAGTAATTGCCTGACCTACAAGAGTTGCCACTGGCAGCTCCTTACGGATACTTCCTAGCAAAAAAGTCCTGAGCCATTGCGGTTCAGGGCTTTTCTTAAATTGAATAATTCTATTAAAATTCAACAGACATTTTATTCTATATATTGTATATCCATTACTATTGCTGATGTGTAGTACTGGGTGGTGCCATCATATACATTTTTCCATCTATCAGCTCCGCACGCTCGCCCTCCGGCAGTGCATAAATATCAGCTATGGTATAGTTTTCTTCTTTCAGTAAAGGCATTATCATACCTCCTTCACTCTTTTCTTGATTATACTGGATTATTCCCATAAAGTAAAGGCTCTGGCGGCCTGCTGCCTTATCGATTATAACTATAATAAGAAATCCCTGAAAATCAACGTTTTCAGGGATTTCATCTGAAAGCTGGAAATGAGACTCGAACTCACGACCCCTTCATTACGAGTGAAGTGCTCTACCGACTGAGCTATTCCAGCTTGCTGTGTCAGCAACTGATATTATACTTGAAAATGAAATATTTGTAAAGGGGTAATTTTAAAACATCAACACTTTCCGCAGGCCTCACAGGCCGACGGCGCGGCAGCGCAGCCGCCGAGGGCCGTCTCACGCAGCTCTGCCGGGATGCGTCTGCCTACGTTATACATGACTGCAATCATTTCGTCCAGCGGAATCAGCTGCGGAACGCCGGCCAGCGCCATCTCGGCTGAGGTAAGGGCAACAGCGACTCCTGCCGCATTCCGATTCTGGCATGGGTATTCCACCAGACCGCCCACCGGATCGCAGACCAGACCCAGCAAGTTCATGAGTACTGTGGAAGCCGCGTCCAGACAGGCCTTTGGGGAGCTGCCCATCAGCTCCACGGCAGCCGACGCCGCCATTGCAGAGGCTACGCCCACCTCGGCCTGACAGCCGCCCACAGCGCCTGCCACGGTGGCGTTCCGCATGGCCAGATAGCCCACGGCCCCGGCGTTGTAGAGAGCCTGTATCATCTCTGCTTCTGTAAAATGAAACTGCTCCTCCAGCGCCAGCAGGACGCCCGGCACAATACCGGAAGACCCCGCCGTGGGGGCCGCCACGATAAGTCCCATAGACGCATTGGTCTCCAGCACCGCCATGGCATAGGCCACGGCCCGTCCAAGCACCGGTCCGCAGAGGCTTTTGCCCTGCCCATCGCCCTGCTGCCAGTCGGAAAGCATCTTCGCCTCGCCGCCCAGCAGACCGCCCATGGAGCGTCCGGGCTTTTTTATGGGGCCGCGGGCTGATTCCCGCATGATTTCGTAGGCCTTCTTCATCCGGGCGTCACAGATCTCGCCGGTGATTTCACCTTCTTCTATCTCACGCCTGCGCATTACGTCCGAGATGCAAAGCTTCCTTTCTTCACATAATGCCAGCAATTCCTTCGCGTTTTTAAAATCCATGTTTCTAACTCCTCATAGTATCACGATTCACACCATTTTTCAGATTGGCTTCCGCAAATCGGGCTCTGACGCTGCCACATAAGCCAGCATTTTGCTAGGGCTGCACAATCATCACTTCATGCACGTTCTCATTTTCCCGCAGCTCCCCGGCGACTGCCTCCGGAAGCCGCCCGTCGGACTCCACGATGGTGTAGGCGATATCGCCCTTTCCCTCCCGGAACAACCGCATAAAGGCGATATTCACGCCGTGACGGCTGAGTACACTGGTAACGTGAGCCGCAACGCCCAGCCGGTCCTGATGAATTACAATGGCTGCGCTGTACTCGCCGGTGAAATCCACCTCCACCTGATTGATCCGGCAGATGCGCGCCTTGCCGCCACCCAGGGATTCGCCGCGGACTGTGAGCTCCTGGCCGGACCCATTTATCATATGGATGTCCACCGTATTCGGGTGCACCTCCATTTCCTCCCCGTTCGGGGTAAAGGAGAAATCAATGCCCCGCTCCTGCGCGATGGAAAAGGAATCACGTATCCGCTCGTCGTCGGTATCAAAGCCCATGATGCCGCCCAGCAGCGCCCGATCTGTACCATGCCCCCGATAGGTGCGGGCAAAGGAACCGTAAAGGATAAATTCCACCCGGACCAGAGGCCCGGCAATCATTTTCTGAGCCAGATAGGCGATTCTGGCCGCTCCCGCCGTGTGGGAGCTGGACGGGCCGATCATATTCGGACCCAGCACGTCAAAGACACTGATAAACGACATAGCGTTACTCCTTTTC
>ERZ827088.5195-NODE-5195-length-10107-cov-4.298945_pt1 | contig 10107 bp, 5 predicted proteins | sample MGYA00519922_ERZ827088 | MGnify/ENA primary metagenome ERZ827088 (study PRJEB31778, sample SAMEA3449254) | human gut metagenome | biome: human gut; feature: human-associated habitat; material: faeces | place: United Kingdom | collected 2010/2012 ... | reverse complement strand
CCGCCGTCTCCCCCGCCCTGCTGGAAAAGGCGCTCAAGACAATGGTCCCCGGCACCTACAACCAGATGAGCGTCGATCTGGATACGTCCACCAACGATACGCTGATCATCATGGCGTCGGGTCTGGCGGGCAACCCGGAGATCGTGGAGGAAAATGCGGACTATGATGCCTTCGTGGCGGCCCTGACCGCCATTGCCGAGCACATGTGCGCCGAGCACGCCGGTGACGGCGAGGGCGCGACCCACCTCATCACCTGCGAAGTGACCCATGCGCCCGACCTGAAGACGGCGCGGGCGGTCTCCCGCAGCGTGGTCTGCTCCAACCTGTTCAAGGCGGCGGTCTTTGGCCGGGACGCCAACTGGGGCCGCATCCTCTGCGCCATCGGCTACACCCCCGGCGATTTCTCCATTGACAAGGTCTGCGTCTGGCTTTCCAGCAAGGCGGGCGAGGTGTATGTGTGCGAGAACGCAGCCTACCACCCCTACAGCGAGGACGAAGCCGCCAAGGTGCTGGCAGAGCACGATATTCTGGTCAAGGTGGATATGGGCACCGGTGAGGCAAGCGCCAAGGCATGGGGCTGTGACCTGACCTACGACTATGTGAAGATCAACGGCGATTACAGAACCTGACAGGAGCGCGGAACAGATGAAAAACGAAGAAATGGCGCGGCTTTTTTCGGAGGCCACCCCTTATATCCAGAAGTACCATGGCAAAACCATGGTCATCAAATACGGCGGCAACGCCATGATCAACGAGACGCTGAAAAACGCCGTGATGAACGACCTTGTTACCCTGACGCTGCTGGGCGTGCGGGTGGTACTGGTGCACGGCGGCGGGCCTGCCATCAACGAGATGCTCAAGAAGGTGGGCGTGGAAAGCCACTTTGCAAATGGTCTGCGGGTGACGGACGATGCTACCATGGAGATCGTGCAGCAGGTGCTGGCCGGTAAGGTAAACAAGGACCTTGTGGCAAAGCTGCGCGGGCGCGGCGTGGGTCTGTGCGGCATGGACGGACAGATGCTCCGCTGCACCGAGCTGGACCCGCAGCTGGGTCATGTGGGCGAGATCGTCCATGTGGATGCGACCTTGATCGAAAGTCTGCTGGACGGCGGCTTTATCCCGGTGATCGCCACCGTAGGCATGGACGACCTCGGGCAGGCGTATAACGTCAACGCGGACACCGCCGCGGCCCAGATCGCCATTGCCCTGAAGGCCGAAAAGCTGGTGTCCATGACCGATATCGCAGGTCTGCTGCGGGATAAGGAGGACGAGACCACCCTCATCCCCGAGGTGGAGGTGACCGAGATCGAGGGCTACAAGTCCGCCGGTATCATTGCGGGCGGCATGATCCCCAAGATCGGCGGCATGGCGGACGCCATCTATCAGGGCGTGCACGAGGCGGTCATCATTGATGGCCGCGTGCCGCACTCCATCCTGCTGGAACTGTTCTCCGACCGCGGCTCCGGTACCCGCTTCTACCGCCGCAGCCACCGCGAATAAAAAGATTGCGCAAGCGAAAAAGCAGTATTATAATAGAAAAAACGCTCCCTCCGGGGGAGCGGCGCATGCGCGGAACTTCTATTCACAGGAGGTACACCTATGGATTCTGAAAAAGTCATCAAGCGGGACAACGAGTACGTCCTGCACACCTATAACCGCAGCCCCATCGTGCTGGAAAAGGGGCACGGGCTGTACGCCGAGGGCCCTGAGGGACAGAAGTATCTGGACTTCACCAGCGGCATCGGGGTGAACAGCCTTGGCTACTGCGACCTTGCATGGGCAGAAGCCGTGTCCCAGCAGGCACACAAATTGCAGCACACCTCCAACCTGTACTACACCGCGCCCTGCGGCAAGCTGGCGAAAAAGCTGTGCAAGCGCACCGGCATGAGCAAGGTTTTCTTCGGCAATTCCGGTGCTGAAGCCAACGAGGGTGCCATCAAGGCCGCCCGCAAGTACAGCGTAGACCATTACGGCAAGGACCGCTACAACGTCATCACGCTGGTCAACAGCTTCCACGGCCGCACCCTTGCCACCCTGACCGCCACCGGGCAGGAGGTGTTCCACAACTACTTCGGCCCCTTCAACGAGGGCTTCCAGTACGTCCCGGCGGGGGATATCGAAGCGCTGCGGGAACTGGTGGACCGCCACACCTGCGCCGTGATGATGGAACTCATTCAGGGCGAGGGCGGCGTGATGGCGCTGGACCCGGACTATGTACAGGCCGTGCGCGCTTTGTGCGACGAAAAAGACCTTGTGCTCATCGTGGACGAGGTGCAGACCGGCGTAGGCCGTACCGGCACCTTCCTGTGCTGTGAGCACTATAACCTCAAGCCGGACATCGTCACCCTTGCCAAGGGGCTGGGCGGCGGCTTGCCCATCGGCGCGGTGCTGATGAATGAAAAGGTAGCCGAGGGCATGGGCCCCGGCACCCACGGCTCCACCTTTGGCGGCAACCCGGTGGTCTGCGCCGGTGCCAACGTGGTGGTGGACCGTCTGGACCAGAGCTTCCTTGCACAGGTCAGCGAGCGCGCCGTACAGCTGCGCACCGGTCTGGCAAAGCTGCCCCACGTCAAGAACATTTCCGGCATCGGCTTGATGGTGGGCATCGAATTCTTTGACGTGCAGGCTGCGGATGTGCTGGCTGCCTGCCGCGAAAAGGGCCTGCTGGTGCTTACCGCCAAGACTCGGCTGCGTCTGCTGCCGCCGCTGACCGTCTCCGAGCACGAAGTAGACATGGCGCTGGAGGTGCTGGCCGAGGTGCTGGGCACGATGGAGCCGACGGCTCCGAAGGAGCAGGCATGAAAAATCTGCTGAAAATGAGCGACCTTTCCCCCGCCGAGCTGACCCACATTCTGGATGTGGCAGACCAGCTGAAAGCGGACTGCAAGGCGGGCCGCACCGCCCCGCTGCTGGCGGGCAAAAGCGTGGCGCTCCTGTTTTCCAAAGCGTCCACCCGCACCCGCACCAGCTTTGAGGTGGGCGTGTACCAGATGGGTGGTCTTGGCAACTATATGAACACCGCCGAGCTGCAGGCCGGGCGGGGCGAGCCTTTGCGGGACACCGCCCGGGTGCTGGGGCGCTACTACGACTGCGCCGTCTGGCGCACCTACCGCCAGCGGGACTTGGAGGAACTGGCCGAGCTTTCCGGCATTCCGGTGATCAACGGCCTTACCGACTACGCACACCCCTGTCAGGTGCTGGCTGACCTGATGACCATTCGGGAGCGCCGGGGCACGCTGGCAGGGCTGAAGCTCTGCTTTGTGGGTGACGGCAGCAACATGGCCAACAGCCTGATCGTGGGCGGCCTTTTGGCAGGGATGCAGGTATCCTGCGTCTGTCCTCCGGGCTACCGCCCGGCAGCGGATGTGCTGATGTTTGCCCACAAATACGGCAATGCCTTCCACCTGACCACCGACCCCGCCGAGGGTCTGCGGGACGCGGACATCGTAGCTACCGCCGCATGGAACACCACTGCCCCCGGCACTGCCGAGAGCGAGCAGCGTCTGCGGGATTTTGTGGGCTTTCAGCTCACCGGCCGTCTGCTGGAAAACGCAAAGCCCAACGCGCTGGTGCTGCACTGTCTGCCCGCCCACCGGGGCGAGGAGATCTCCACCGCCCTGTTCGAGCAGCACGCGGATGAGATCTTTGACGAGGCGGAGAACCGTCTCCACGTCCAGAAAGCCGTGCTGGCGGTGCTGCTGGCGGGCAAGTAAAACGATTTTGAATGCCCGCCGCTATCGGGTTGCGGCACCCAGCATCCGCATCGTGCCTTGGGCGGCACGCGCGTCTTGCTGGCCGCTGCCCCAACAACTCCTCCCTGTTTCCGCCGCTGGCGGCGGTCGTCGTCGTTGCACTTTGGGCATAAAGAGCGGAAAGAATATTTTGTATTGCAGTTCCGAAACGCCTGCGGGCGTTTCGGAACTGCTTTTTTATGGGGGAAAGCATACCCCCCCCCGTATCGTGATTTTGCCCATAATTTTGCGCCATTTTTTGGCAGGTGCTGCCCGCAAAAGCGCTTTATTTCCTTGAATTTTGGTGCTATACTCAACTTGGCGTTTTTGTCCGTTCCGGCTGTGCCGTTTGGGGGTATAGCCGGACAAATCAACCGACAAAGGAGAGGATATCATGAAAAAACGCATCGTGAGCATGATACTGGCGCTCAGTATGGTGCTCTCCATCCTCCCTGTATCCGCATTTGCAGATGCAGGGGCGGGGCCTTCTTCCGTAGCGACGGAAGAGACCAACAGCATCACTTATAGCTCGCAAAACGAGTATGAGGATGTTGGTACGAACTCTGAAACAAAAAATCAGGTGGTCAAGATCAAGATCGGTACGAACGGTCTGCCCAAGGCAGCAGCCGGTACCGGCTGGAGCTTTGACGAAACTACCGGACTGACCATCACCGGTACCGGCAGTGAAGATACCGAGTACATTCTGGGCGGCACGGTCAGCTGCAATGTGACCGTCAAGAATGCTAATAGTTACACGGTTTATCTGCTGGACGGCACTGTCACCGGCACACTTTTGATAGAAGCCGACAATATGTACGGCGTCTACGTTCTGGGCGGCAGCTACGCCGATGTGGAGCTGAATCTGGGCACCATTGACGGCGGCACCTACGATAAGCTGACCGAGAACGGCGGCAATGTCCGGGGCGGCTTTTTCCGCGATATCTCCGGCTTGAGCACCGACACGCAGCGGGAGGCACACAAGTTGATCCTGCCGGAGAACTGCACCCTGAACGGCCGGAAGGAAACCGGGGATATCTATCTCATCAAGAAGTATAGCTATTCCGGTGACGGGAACGATCTGGAGCTGGTGGTGGAAAGCGATACCGGCTGCAATGCGTGGGCGGTAGCCTCTACCAACGGCAGTGTCATGGCTCTGCCCGCAGGCACCACTGACTACCGTTTTACATACGGCGGCATGACAATTGCCACGGTCTCCATCAGTACATACGGCAAAACGCTCTCTGCCAGCTTCAGTGCGCTTCCGCTTTCGGACAATGCCCCCATGGAGCTGGTTCCTATGGTGCTTGGCAATGCAGAGTTGCACTTTAACAGTGAAGGTAAGCCCGACCTGACCGACGTGACCTATGTGGACAGTCTGGACACGGACGCAAAGCTGCACCGTGTTTACATGGGCAACGGCTGGGGTTATAACTGCTACCCCAACGACAGCAGCAATGAAAGCACTTTGCAGATCCTGAATCAGGGCGGCGCGGACTTCGACTTCAGCGCGCTGAGCGATGTGCCTATCAACTGCCCTGTCGAGATCACCAATGCCAATGTTACCGGCGGTGAGTTTGGCGAAAACGGCCGACTGACGATCACCAGCGGTAAGATCAGCGGCGGCAGCTTCCACAATGTCAGCGTGGGCATCAACTCGATCAATGGGAACAGTGCGGTCGAGATCACCGGCGGCACCTTTGATTCCCTGTTCTGCAATGGCTCTTGCTCTATTGCCAATGCGGTGATCCAGAGCTGCAATTTCAATACCTATGGCAATAACACCTACACCATTTCGGATACGGTTCTGGGCGAGCTGCCTGACGGCATCCAGAAGCTGCTGCCCGCAGGACAGCGGCTCAGCACACTGGTGGTGCGCAACGGCGGTGTGACTGCGATGAACGGCAGAACTCTGCCTCTTTCCACCAATACCATCTATCTGGTGGGCGCAGGCAGCGCAGAGCTTACCCTGAACACCGATGTGCTGAGCATCAACGATGCACCGGTCGGCAGCTACAACGCCAACACCTCTGCCAACGGCAAGGTGCTGCGCATTACTGGCAACAATGACGGCGCAGAAATCTTTGTGAATAAGTCCACCGATCCAAGCGACCTCAAGCCCCTGCGCATTACCGAAGAGGGTCTGCCCGACCTGACCGGCGTGACCGGTGTGCCGGTGAGCGGCGAGGGCATGACGGCTAACCTCTATGAGGGTCTGGGCTGGAAGTACGCCACCATGAAAGAGAACGGAAGGACACGCGCGGCGCTCTACATCACCACCCCGGACGGCAACCCGGTGGATCTTTCTTCGGTTACCAGCAACCCCTACCATAAGGCCATTGCCGTGGAGCAGATCACTTTTGCAAATGTGACTGTCACCGGCATCGTGGCAGAGGGCTCTGTTGGTGCGGAGAACACCATCATTCAGGACGGCACCTTCCAGAAGGATGTCTACATGGATGAAAACAGCACCATCGCAGGCGGCACTTTCCAGGATGTCGTCCGCGCTTATGGCAAGATCACTGGCGGCGCATTCAACGCTGAGGTTCAGCTGAACCAGAACAGCGAGGTCACCGGCGGCGTGTTCCACGATGTCCAGCTGCCGAACTATGCCTCGGAGAAAACGGTCATCCGGGATGCCGTGATCCTTGGCAGCCTGAAAACGGACAGCGGCAGCAAGGCTGCTGTTTCCAATACGGTAAGCTGCGGCTATATTGAAAGCAAATACCTCGCCGCCGGTCAGCAGCAGAGCAAGCTGATGATCGCAGACGGCACTGTGGATGCTGTCAACGGCAATGCCGTAGCAACAGACGCGGTTTACCTTGTCGGCAATACTGCGGTGACGATCACCTTCAGCAAGGCGGTCACGAATATCAACGGCAAGGCTGTCAGCGCTTATGATGCGAACGCACAGCTTTCCGCAGATGGCAAGACCCTGACCCTGACCGCCAAGAATGACGGCGAGCCCATTGTAGTGAACGTGGCTGCCAGCGGAAAGCTGCCCTTCTCTGCCCTGAAGGAGAGCAACTTTACGGTTAGCGGGACTCCGGAGGACCCGATCATTACCTGCGATCAGGAGGGCGTGGGTAAGTTGAGCCTCGTCTATGTGCGTACCTACGACAACAAGGAGTTCGACCACTTCCCGTCCGAAACCGAGTACGGCAGCTATAAGGTGTACATCCGTGCCGAAGAGGGCACGCTGTACGAGGGCGGTGAACTTCTGGTCGGTGAGGGTACACGGAAGTATCGGCCGACAAGCACGGACTTCCGCTTTGACCTCAAGAACGGTACTGCAAGCTACAACGGCACGAAGTATTTCGGCGATGCGGTTCCGCAGGCTACCCTTAAGTACAGCGCTACAGATGATTGGCTGACCGCTACGGAAAAAGTGCCCACCGAGGCAGGCACCTACTACGTCTGGCTTGATGTGAAGTATGACGATTACTACGACGGCGTCGTTGAACAGCTGCCTGATAGATACACCGTAGCCGGAAAGCTGCCCTTTGAGGGCTTTAAACTGGAGGACTTTAAGCCCAACGCGAATGGGGATGGCACCTTCACGCTGACCAGCCCAGAAGGCGTTGGCAAGAGCACACTTGAGTTCAAGTGCATTACCGGTGTAAACAAAGGCGTGACCTTTATCAACGAGATACCGGATGCGAACAAGTTTGGCCGCTATCAGGGAACCATCATTGCAGAGGAAGGCGAAAAATACAAGGCCGGTTCTATTGTTGTGGGTCAGGACACTGTCCGCTACACGCCCGTAGTTGAGGACTTTGACTATGATGCCACCAAGAACACGGTGGAATACAAAGGCGAAAATTATTACGATGCCGACCCGCAGATGACTCTGCTGTACGGCACCGACCAAAGCGAGACGGTTCCCACCGCCCCCGGCAGCTACGATGTGTACGTCAAGGTGACGGCGGGTAAGAACTACATTGCTGACGCCTACGCCGAGGATTATTACAGAATTTATCAGGTAGGCACCTATGTTGTGCCCGAGCAGACCAAGCCGAAGTATTGCTACTACTGGAATACTCAGGAAGGTAAGGAGTGCGAAGTGGGCACTCCGATTACCCTTGGCGTTGACAAGAAGGAAGGCAATAACGTCATCTGGAAGATCGAAGGTCTGGCAGATGATGCGTATACCATCACCGACACCGGCACGCAGATCGAACTCCAGTTCTTCATGCCCAGCAATGACGTGCGGGTGACGAACCACTATGAGCCGATCTACTACACCCTGACCGTGGACGGGAAGGAAGAACGCCGTGCATTTGGTAAGGAAGTCACGTTTACCGCACCCGAGAAGGAAGGTCACACCTTCACCGGTTGGGAGGTAGATGGCGTGCCCGAGGGTACGGACACCAGCAAGGCAACTATCACCTTCACGATGCCCGCAAACAACGTCACGCTGACCCCGCAGTACAAGAAGAACACCTACACCCTGACCGTGGATGGGAAGGACGAACCGCGTGTCTTTGATGAGGACGTTACGGTTATTGCACAGCCGGTGGAAGGCAAGACCTTCACCGGCTGGAAAGTGACCGGTCTGCCCACTGACGTGGACACCAGCAAGGCGACCATTACCTTCAAGATGCCCGCAAACAAGGTTACGCTGAAGGCAGAGTACACCGAGAACGCTCCCAAGACCTATGAGCTCAAGGTCACCGATGCACAGGTCACCCTGAAGGACGGCGGCGCTGTTGCCGACCTGACGGCTGTGCCTGTGGGCACAGAGCTCGTTGTCACCGCACCTGAGAAGGTGGGCTACACCTTCGACGGCTGGGAGAAGAACGGTCTGCCCGCTGATGCGAACATCGATGGTGCGACCATTACCTTCAAGATGCCCGCAAACAAGGTTACGCTGAAAGCGAAGTACATCGAGAACACTTCCGAGACCTACACTGTGACCATGGGCGAAGAGGTCACGGTGTACGCCGTAGGTGCAGACGTGACCGTCATTGCACCTGCAAAGGCGGGCGAGACCTTCACCGGTTGGGATGCAGTTGGCGTGCCCGAGGGTACGGACACCAACAGCGAGACCATCACCTTTAAGATGCCCAAAAACAATGTCACCCTGACCCCGCAGTATAAGAAGGATTCGACCCCCACCCCCGCACCCGGCGGTGACAGTGACGGCGGCGGTGCAGCCATTGTGGCAGTAGCCGCTGTGGGCGGCGCAGCCATTGGCGTGGGTGCCTATATCGCAGGCACCACGGCCTACCTGAAGAGCGTTCTGCCCGAGGGTATGGCCATCCCCGCTAACCGCCAGCAGCTGGCAGTTGCACTGTGGACCGCCGCAGGCAAGCCCGCTACCCAGAGCACTGCACTGTTCAACGATGTGGCAGCAGATGCCGCAGAGCTGCAGGCTATCCGCTGGGTCGTGGAGACCGGCCTGATGTCCGCACAGGACGGCAGTTTCAAGCCCGGTAGCCGCGTGGGCCGCATGGAAGTGATCCGCACTTGGAAGACTTACCAGCAGCGCGGCTAAAACCGCTGCCCCTTAACCCCTTATAAACCCGCAGGGACTGCTGCACAGCGCTGTGCGGCAGTCCCTTTTTTGCGTCCCAAAAGGGTACGCAAGGGCTTTTTTAGGGTTTTTCAGGGCGATTCGATGCATTTCAGGGGCCATTCACGCAGAATTGCTCTACTTTTGCCGCCGTTCGTGGTATACTACAAGCACAGAGCAGTGCTCTGTTCAATATGCCATTCCCGTAATTCCTATAGAGCAGAAAACCGTCCGGTAACCGCAAACCGGGCGGTTTTCTGTTTTTTACGGGTGCGTGTGGTGCACCGGGTCGTTTCAGCGCATTTGCGGGGCGATTCGTGCCCAAAACCGTCCAAAGCGGGCAAAACGTGGTACACTGGGTACAACAAAAGCGCCCGGCTTGGAGGGCGCTTGAGAAGGAGAGAATCTTATGCAAAAACGGCTCATCAGCATGGTTCTGGCGCTGAGCATGGCACTGACCGCAATGCCGCTGCCCGCCCTTGCCCAGAGCGCCCCGCCCGACACCGCCAAGGCAGCCCGCTGGGCTGTGGAGGCCGGGCTGCTGCCCGACATGGGTGAGGGCGCCTTTACGCCCGGCAAGCGTGTGACCAAGGTACAGGTCATCCGCGCATGGAACCGGCTGAAAAAGCTGGGTCTGGCGAAATAACAATTGCCATCTCCTGATCGATCCTTTCCAATAAGCGCAGCAAGGCCGTCCGGCATTCGCCGGACGGCCTTGCTGCATTGCCCCACTCGTGAAAAAGGGGTTCTGAAAAGGCTGCGCAACCGCAGCCTTTTCAGAACCCCAAAATTAAAATAATTCTTCCGCTGCAACGACGACGACCGCCGCCAGTGGCGGAAACAGGGAGGAGTTGTTGGGGCAGC
>ERZ827088.5194-NODE-5194-length-10107-cov-4.536013_pt1 | contig 10107 bp, 8 predicted proteins | sample MGYA00519922_ERZ827088 | MGnify/ENA primary metagenome ERZ827088 (study PRJEB31778, sample SAMEA3449254) | human gut metagenome | biome: human gut; feature: human-associated habitat; material: faeces | place: United Kingdom | collected 2010/2012 ... | reverse complement strand
CACCCCGGAAGTGCCCGCCAGCATCCTGCAGATGCACCCCGACTTCACTCTCGTGGGCGACGAAGAGGCCCTGAGCCTGATCTGATCGGTTCCCCAAAGCATGTTTCTGCCGCCGCACGGCCCTGCCACCGTGCGGCGGCTTTTTTCTGAGCAGGGGAATTGTAACGCGGCAAAAAATACAGTATACTGGAACAAAAACCACCACGAGGGAGGGGCGGCCAATGTTCAGCGAAGAGATGATCTGCAGCCTGAATGATCTGGAGCTGGAAGTTTATAAGTATGTTGTGCGGAACGCGGACAAGGTGTGCTATATGCGCATCCGGGAGTTTGCGGATGCCGCCCATGTGTCTACATCCACCATCCTCCGGTTCTGCAAAAAGGCGGGCTGCGACGGCTACGCGGAGTTCAAGATCCGGCTGCGCCAGCATCTGGAACAGGCAAAGCAGCCGCCGGTCAAGGACGATGTGTCGGAGGTCATCGACTTTTTGAAAAAGACCTGCTCGGCGGAGTTTGAGCAGAAGCTGGACATGCTGACCAGGGTCATCTTTCAGGCCCGGCACATCTTTTTTGTAGGCAGCGGCATGTCCGGCATCGTGGCCAAGTACGGGGCACGCTATTTTTCCAGCATGGGCAAGTTCTGCCTGTACATCGACGAGCCCCACTACCCCACAGAGAGCCGATTCGTGGAAAATTCGTTGGTGATCGTGTTTTCAGTGTCCGGCGAGTCCCGCGACACCATCGGCCATGTGATGCGCTTCAAGGAGCAGAACTGCCAGATCCTCAGCGTGACCAACACGGAAAACTGCACCATCGCAAAACTCTCGGACTATAATCTGGCCTATTATGTCACCTACGAGCGGCTGGGAGTCTACGATGTGACGACCCAACTCCCGGCCATGAGCATCGTGGAACGGCTGGGCAAAAAGCTCTACCGCTACACCTCCGAGGGCCCGGCAGCCATCTGAAAAAAGTCCAAAATAAAAAACAGGGTGTTACCTGGAAAAAACAAGTGCGAAAAAACGGCACTTGTTTTTTTATGCCCAGAAACTGCTGACAAACCACCTGCCTGCGTCTATAATGGACGCATCAGAAGTACTTCGACCGGAAATTGGATGACTTGAAAAGGTAAAGGAGAAACAATCATGGCAAAAGATTATGCTGCGATCTCCAAAAAGATCGTGGAGAACATCGGCGGAGTGGAGAACATTGCCAGCGTGACCCACTGCATGACCCGCCTTCGCTTCGTGGTGAAGGACGAGGGCAAGATCAACGACGCAGCCGTCAAGGCGACCGACGGCGTGATGGGCGTCGTGAACCAGGGCGGCCAGTACCAGATCATCATTGGCAACCATGTGGAAGAGGCCTACAACGAGGTGCTCAAGATGGGCGACTTCGGCGAGGCAAGCCAGGTGGCCCGCGGCGAGAAGAAGGAGCCCCTGACCCTGAAGAAGGTGGGCAACAACATTCTGGATGCCATCGTGGGCACCATGTCCCCGCTGATCCCCGCCATCATCGGCGGCTCCATGGTCAAGCTGCTGGTCATGCTGCTGGGCATGGTCGGTGTGCTGTCGGCCGACAGCGAGACTTACAAGATCCTGAACACCATCGGTGACGCAGCCTTCTACTTCCTGCCGGTGATGGTGGCCGCTTCTGCTTCCAAGAAGTTCAACACCAATATGTTCATCGCCATTGCCATTGCAGGCCTGATGCTGCACCCGGATTTCCGCACCATGATGGAGGCGGTCACGGTCGGCGATACCGCCGCACACTTCCTGGGCATCCCGGTGGTGGGCGTCAAGTACACCTACACCGTCATCCCGGCCCTGTGCATGACCTGGATCCTGTCTTACATTGAGCGTGCCATCGACAAGATCACCCCGGCTGTCACCAAGAACTTCCTCAAGCCCATGCTGATCTTCCTCATTGCTGCTCCCATTGCGATCATCGTGGTCGGCCCGGCCGGCATCATGATCGGCGAGGGCATCTCCGCCTTCGTCTACTTCGTGCAGGCTAAGCTGGGCTTCCTGGCTGTGGGCATCATGGGCGCCCTCTGGCCCCTGCTGGTCATCACCGGCATGCACCGCGTGTTCACCCCCACCATCCTGCAGACCATCTCCGAGACCGGCATGGAGGGCACCGTTATGCCCTCTGAGATCGGTGCAAACCTGTCCCTGGGCGGCGTGTCCCTGGCCGTTGCCTTCAAGACCAAGAACAGCGAGCTGCGCCAGACTGCTCTGGCCGCTGCTTCCTCTGCTCTGATCGCCGGCACCACCGAGCCCGCCCTGTACGGCGTGGCCGTGCGCCTGAAGCGCCCCCTGATCGCTTCCCTGATCACCGGCTTTGTCTGCGGCTGCCTGGCCGGCATGGCAGGTCTGGCCAGCCGTTCCATGGTGTCGCCCAGCGTTCTCACCGGTGTGCAGTTCATCGACCCGGCCAACCCCGGTGTGAGCATCGCCTGGATCGCCGGCATCTCGGTGCTGTCCATCGTGTTGTCCTTTGTGCTGACGCTGGTGATCGGCTTTGAGGATCTCCCGGAAGAGGAGTGATCCCCATGTCTGATTACAAACTGCCCGAAAACTTTCTCTGGGGTGCTGCCATTGCGGCCAATCAGGCCGAAGGCGCTTACAACGAGGGCGGCCGCGGCCTGAGCAACATCGACATGATGCCCCACGGTGTCCACCGCATGGAGGTCAAGCTGGGCGGCACGCCCCACCCGACGCTGCAGGCAGGGGAGTATTACCCCAGCCACACCGGCGTGGACTTCTACCACCATTACAAAGAGGACATCGCCCTGATGGCAGAGCTGGGTCTGAAGGTGTTCCGCACCTCCATCTCCTGGTCCCGTCTGTACCCCCACGGCGATGAACGGACCCCCAACCCGGAGGGTGTGGCCTTTTACCGCAATGTGTTCCAGGAGTGCCGGAAGTACGGCATTGAGCCGCTGGTCACCCTGTGCCACTTTGATATCCCCATGGGTCTGGTGGAGCAGTACGGCTCCTGGCGCAGCCGCAAAACGCTGGAATGCTTTGCCCGCTACGCCGAGACCTGCTTCAAAGAATACTCCGGCCTTGTGCACTACTGGCTTACCTTCAACGAGATCAACATCCTGCTGCACAGCCCCTTCTCCGGGGCAGGCATCGCCTTCCAGGAGGGCGAGAACCGCAGCCAGGTGATCTATCAGGCGGCCCACCATGTGCTGCTGGCCAGCGCCACGGCCACCCGCCTGGCCCACCAGTACGACCCCGCCAATCAGGTGGGCTGCATGCTGGCCGGCGGCAGCTTCTACCCCTACTCCTGCAACCCGGAGGACGTCTGGGAGTCGGTGCAGAAGGAGCAGGAAAACCTGCTCTTCATCGACGTGCAGGTGCGGGGCCGCTACCCCGGCTACGCCCGCAAGCTGTTTGCGGAAAAGCAGGTGCAGCTGCACACCGAGCCCGGCGATGACGCCCTGCTGCGGGAGAACACCGTGGACTTCATCTCCTTCAGCTACTATGCCAGCCGCTGCGTGGCGGCCAGCCTGGAGGGCAAGGCCGTGAACGACGGCAACGTGGTGCGCTCGGTGAAGAACCCCTATCTGCAGACCAGCCAGTGGGGTTGGGCCATCGACCCGCTGGGCCTGCGCATCACCATGAACCAGCTGTATGACCGCTACCAGAAACCGCTGTTCCTGGTGGAAAACGGTCTGGGTGCCCACGACACGGTGGAGCCCGACGGCAGCGTCCACGATGACTACCGCATCGACTACCTGCGCCGTCACATCGAGGCGGTCAAGCAGGCTGTGTCCGACGGCGTGGACCTGATGGGGTACATCGCCTGGAGCGGCATCGACCTGGTGTCCGCCTCTACCGGCGAGATGAGCAAGCGGTACGGCTTCGTCTATGTGGACAAGCAGGACGACGGTACCGGTACGCTGGCCCGCAGCAAGAAAGATTCCTTCTACTGGTATCAGAAGGTCATCCGCTCCAACGGCGCAGACCTCTGAGCGCTTTCCTCCGTTTCGTAAATGCAGAAAGCCGCCCCGCAGGCACCGGAAGTTCCGGCCTGCGGGGCGGCTTTTGCTGTGTGCGGTGCGCTGGACCGCTGCATGGAACTGGAAGCCATGTACCGCAAGGGCTGGCAGGACGCCGAAAAGCTGGTACAGTGGTACCGCGCTGCCAAAGCGGAAGCATAAGCCGAACACAACACGAAAGGGCCTCCCCGGAATGGGGAGGCCCTTTCTATGCGTTTACGACTTGACGTGGATCACGTTGGAAGGGAAAAGCATCAGTGCTTTTCCTTGTACTTGAGGCTGGCGAATGCGCCTGCGATGGTCAGCAGCATGCCGCTGAATGCCATGCCCAGAGCGGCCATCCAGTTCACGCCGGTCTGCGGCAGTGCGGTTGCATCCTGCACGGCGGGCAGCTCGGGCTCAGCCGGGAGGACGACCTCATCCGGGGTGGCGTCCTGCACGAGCGGCAGCTCGGGGGTCTCCGGGGTCACGACTTCGTCCGGGGTCTCATCCTCCACAGGGCCGTCCGGGGTATCGGGATCCACCGGCGGAGTGACCGGCGGGACGATGACCGTCTCTTCGCCGTTCACGGTGACCGTGCGGGTCTCAATGGAGGTATAGTTGTAGTCCACATGGGCGTCGGTGGTGGTCACGGTCTCCTTGGACACTGGCGTGGTGTTCACCTTGTCCGTGGTGCGGTAGCTGTAGCTGACGCTGCCGGTGTCGTAGCTGGTCTCGCCCTTGCCGGAGAACAGCTTCTTCAGCACCTCGGTAAAGGTGGTGTAGTGGCCTTTGCCGGTACCGGATCCGGTAACCGTTTCGCTCTTATCCTGCGTATAGGCACCGTTGAAGCCGCCGGAAGTATTTTCGCCGTAAGCCGTAGCACTCTCACTGGTTTTATGTGTGGTGGTCTGCTTGTTCAGCTCCAGAAGGCGGTTGGCGAAGTCCTGAGAGCTGCGGATGCTCAGCGGGGCGGTGATGGTCTTGATGGTGGATTCCGTCTGGCCGACGACCTTGCCCTCGCTCACCTGGGTCAGCTTGGAGATCATCAGGTCATAGCCGCCGACGTAACCCCAGGTGCCGTCCTGGCGCTTGTAGGTGCTGTTGATGCAGGTGTTGGCATCGCGGGTCATATAGCCGTAGGCGGTCAGCTCAGAGGTCTTGAGATAGACCTGATAGCCGCTCTCACCGGTGCTGTTGGTGCCAGTGGTGCCAATCTTCACAACGTAGGTGCCGACGATGGCATTGCGCTCTTTCGGGGACAAGTCCTTGGCCGTCTTGTTGCTGCCAGTTGCCTCCAGGTAGGCATTGATGGCCTGATCCTCTGCGCTGATGCCAGGGGTCCAATAGTCGCCTCTCTGACCCTGATACAGCTTGATGCTGCCATCTTTATCTTTGATGGGATCATAGGCGACAGTGCCGGTCAGCTTGTAGTAGGCGCTCTTGTCGGGGTTATTATTGGGGTCGCCGCGGTCATACTCGTAGTGGCCGTTGCCCTTGCCGCCCTCATCGTCCCAGCTGATCTTACTGTCCAGGCCGACCGTCTGGTTGCCCTTACCGTTGACCAGGTTTCCGGCATCGTAGTTCCACTCCAGCTTCAGATCCTTGCTCACCAGCACGCAGTCGGTCTGATCGACCTTACCGTCCTTGTCCGGCAGCAGATCCAGCTTGGAGCCGGAAGCAAGATCGAGGTGGCCGATATCATTGCGCGTATCCTGACGCTCGACATCCCACCAAGGGACATACTCTTTTTCGCCCTTATCGTTTGTATAGTAATACCAACCAGGCTGACCAGCAGGAGTAACCTCGATCTTGGAACCGCCCCAAGGTTGATAGTAATACTTGCTCTCCGTTTCGCCGGAGTAGTAGTTCTTCTTGGTCTCTTCGTATTTGGAACCCGCGTTGGCAACATAGGTGGAGTTCTTGGCGATCCGCTCCTGCTCCTGCAGAGCCTTGATCAGCTCATCCTTGCTCATATTTTCGGGCGAGATGGCCGTGGTGAAATACTTGATGATGTCCGTCTTCTCGGTCTTGTCCGTAACCTCCAGATTGCCGATCCAGAGTTCCTCGCCGGGCTGAAGTTTGCTCTGGATCTCCTGAATCTGCTTCCACAGCTCGTCGTATGCCTTCTCAAGATCCTTATCGTCCTTGATGATGTCGGTGACACTGGAGGAGGTGTGCACATCCTTCCGGACGGTGAGGGTCTCGCTCAGGGTGCTGTAATCCACGGTGATGGTTTCGTTACCCTTCGTGAAGGTCGCGGTCTTGCCGTCGGCGTTCAGTCGGATGCTGTCAGCGGAAACACTGTATTGGCCTGCCAGCGCGGTCTGGATCTCTTCAGGGGTCAGCGGAGCACCGGCCTGTTTGGTGAAGGTGTAGGTGGTCTTTACGCCGTTTTTGTCCTCGACCGTGCAGGTGTAGCCGTCATTGGTTTTGGTCACCTTGTCGTAGGTCTTTCCGTCCACCGTAATGGTGCCGGCCTTTTCGTCGATCGACCAGTTCTTGCCGCCGGGGATCACCAGCTTGTCGTTAAGATCCTTGGCGTCCGTCTTTGTGGATTCGGAAAGTTCGTCGATCGTCCATTTCACGCGCTTGATGCCGGAGAAGTCCATGCTGCTGATATTGATGTTATAACCTGCAGCTTTCAGCTCATCTTTGTTCTTATATTCGGGGTGCTGGTTCAGCAACTCCGCCCAGGCAATCTCTTCCTTCTCCGTATCGCTGAGGGAAGCGGACGATTCCGTGATCGTGCAGGTACGGGTGATCTTGGTGCTGGTGCCGTCGGGCGAGGTCACGGTGTCTTCCTTTTTGTAGATCGTGGTGCCCTTCTCCGGGTCGTTGGTGTCGACTGTCCAACCATCGAGAGAGGGAAGTTCACCGCTGCCGGGCTTGACGTAGGTGCCGTTGAGGGAACCGCTTTCGGTCCATGTATTCGAGCCGTTCACATAAGCGGTGCCGGTGATGACGTTGTCCGTGACATCCTTGCGGGTCTCGGTGTCCTTGCTCGGATCAGAGCTGCCCGGCTGAGGCGCAGAAACCGTTGCACCGTCATAGCGGAGGGTGACAGTATGAACATTGCCGTCTGCATCGGTATAACTGAGATTGAGCTGGCCTTTGCCGGTGGGATTGATCGTATTCAGCTGGTTCTTGAAATCATCGGTCTCCACATTAATGCCGGCGTTCTGGGCGGCATCCGTCAGAGCGGCCTTGATGGCTTCCAGCTTGGCAGTTTCCTCGGCACTCTTGATGCTTTCCTGACCGCCTTCGACCTGGCCGGGGGTCTTGGTGACCTCGGTGACCTCCACGGTGTAGCTCAAAGTCTTGCGCACGGCTTCCTTCTGATCAAAGGTCAGCTTTTCGCCCTTGTAGTAAACGCCGTTGTCATCGCCGGTGAAGCCCTCGCCCAGACGGTCGGCCAACTGCTTGTTGGTGAGCTGCTTGGTGTCTTCCGTTTTCTTGACTTTATAGGTATATTCCTTGCCGTTTGCATCGGTTTCCGTATAGACATACTCGCCGGTATCGTTGTTATAGTACTCGTCCTTGAGCATTTCGCCCAGCTTCTCCGAAGAAATCTCGATGACATCCATCTTGGTCTCGTCGGTGTTCTTGGCAGTGATGCTTGGCAGTTTAATCTCGGTGGTCAGATCCTTCTCATCAACATCCACAGTGCCCTTTTCCACCTTGAGCACCAGCGTGGTCTCAGTGGTGGTCTTGACCGAGTTGCCGGTGATCTCGTAGTAGGTGACGCGGGTGACGGTGTTGCCGTTCTCGTCGGTAGAGGTCTCTTCCTTTTTCAGGGTATAGGTGGTGTTGCCCTCGTCGTCGGTCTTTTTCTCCACGCCGTCCTCGGGGACGTCCAGCAGCTTGGCGATGTCCTCAGCGGCCATCTCCTTTTCTTCGGTCGGGCTGGTCTTTTTCAGGGTCAGGGTCTTGGAGTTGCCGTCCTTGGCGGGCTCGACCTTGTCCACGGTGTAACCGCCCAGCTTGGCATCCTTATCGGTTTTCCAGTCCGGACGCACGTCCTTGCCAAGCTCGTCGTCGAGGTTGATCTCTTCGCCCTTCTTGGTGTCGGTGATGGTAGTGGAGGAATCTGCCTCACCGGTGCCGGTGGTGGTAGTGGTCTGGGTGCCGGTGGTCTCGGTGGGGGTGGTGATGGTGGTGTTGCCGTCCTCGTCCTTGCCCACCACGGGGTCGCCCTTCTTCACTTCGGCGTCGGGGTCCACGACGGTGGTGCTGGAAGAGCTGTCGGGGGTCTCTTCCTTGGTGGCCTCGCCGATCTTGCCGTCCTTGCCGGTGGCTTCGTCCTTCTTGCTGTTGTCGATCACGTCACCCTTCACATAGGTGCCGTCGGGGTTCTCAGTCTCGTCCGTCTCGCCGGGCTCTTCCGGCTTCTCAGCAGGTTTATAGTCAATGATGATATCATCGGTATTGGTGCCGGGGCCGAACGCGGGAGCCTGATCATCTTTCTTGGCCTCATCGTTCTCCGGGGGAACAAACTCTTCCTGCTTTTCCTCTTCGCCCTCGACCTCGCCTTCTGCGGTCTTACCTTCCACAGGAGCGGGCTCGGCCTGCGGGGCAGCGTTATCCTCGACAGAGTCGGGGCCTTCCACAGCATGGGCAGCCATGGGCTGTGCAGCAACACAGGCGGTCAGGGCTACGGACATGGCAGCGAGTTTCAGCTTTTTGTTCGTCATGATTGATGGCTCCTTTCAAATGGTGTCAAGTCTTTTACGCATTACCACTGTCCCATATAATGGACATATTTCGAGGCTTGCTATCCTGCTTCCTTTATACCATTTTCTAGTGCAGGTTGTCAAGAAAAAATATGTAGAAACGCATGATTTGTGAAAATATTCCAAAGTCTGAATTGGATATTTTGCACAAATCACAAGAATTTGTTGCAGAAAAAAAGAGAAACTGTTGCGGACGTGAAATGATGCGGTTGCGGTACTGGTGCAGAGTGTGCGGATTGTTGCGGAAAACCACTTTTTGAGGGACGGAATTTCTGGCAAAGAACCGGCTGGAATTTCTCCTGCCGCCCTGCTGCAGACGAAAAAGGCCCCCGGAAACCTGCGTCTCCGGGGGCCTTGCCCTCTTACCTTATATAGGGCAGTCGGCGATCACTGCTTCTGCTTCAGCCGGGCCATGTAGCTGTCGGCGGCCACGGCGGCAGCGGTGAAGCTGTTGTTCTTCCACCAGCTGATGAGGGCGGCCACAGTGGTGATGCCGGCGGTGACCAGCTGCTCCACAGTGGTGCTCTCGATGGGCAGCACGGGCTTGCCCATTGCGCTCAGCACCTGATTGGTCAGGGCCAGCAGGAGCACAGCGGTGCGGGCCAGGGTAGCGGCGGAGATCTTGTTGCTCAGTTCCATAAATCAGTTCCTCTCTTTCATTCGTTCATGGTTCTCAAGGTCGGCGATGCGGTGGTTGGCCACCTTCATCTGCTCTTCCAGAATGGGCACGCGGCGGGCGAAATTGTTGTGCTCGCGCACCTCGCGGGTCAGTTCTTCCAGTTTGGTGTCGGTCACGGCCTGACTGCGGCTGTTGGCGATCAGCACCCCGATCAGGGTCACGGCACCGGCGATCAGGGCGGACAGGATGCTTTCCATTGGGTTCACCTCCTTCTTAACCTGTCCAGCGGCTTTTGGCGGGGCGGGTGTCCACATGGACCCAGCCCACAGCCCGTCCGGCCCGGGGCGGGTACCGGCCGATGCCGCCGGTGCCGGGCAGGCAGGTCTCTGCATAGGCGGCCAGCTGCTCCACCGGGATGCCCTGCACCCGGATGTCGGCAGCGCGCCCATACAGATGCTGGCTGTAGGCGGCCCCGCCCACGGATTTGTTGTGAGCGGCGGTGCGGTAGCCGCTGGTGATGACTACGGGGCGGCCGAAGTGGTCGCGGATCTTTTGCAGCAGGGCGGCAAGGCTGCTGTCCACGAACACAGGGTCCGAGCCATCTTTGCAGGCAAACTCGGCCACGGTGAAGTTTGCGCTCAGCTTCCGGGTGCCGTCCCGCGTGCGGGACCAGGCTTCAAGCATCGGCTTCCACCTCCGCCAGCAGGGCTTTCACGGTGCTGCGCAGACGGGCGGGCACCTCGTCCAGCGTCTTGATACCCTTGCGG
>ERZ827088.5189-NODE-5189-length-10121-cov-12.217365_pt1 | contig 10121 bp, 9 predicted proteins | sample MGYA00519922_ERZ827088 | MGnify/ENA primary metagenome ERZ827088 (study PRJEB31778, sample SAMEA3449254) | human gut metagenome | biome: human gut; feature: human-associated habitat; material: faeces | place: United Kingdom | collected 2010/2012 ... | reverse complement strand
ATTAGATTTAAGGTTAACAAAGGTTGGAGCAAGGCGTTGCTCCTTTTTTTATATCCATACCCCAGTTATTCCTTTTTTTCTATACAGATATATGAGCAATAGAAATGCCTGAAAAGTCGCTTTTACGCTTCTCTTCAGGCATCCAAATCAAAAATATAGAATAGTCTGTTTAGTTATTCATTAAACCAATCAATCTTTTTAGAGAAATACATTACGGCTGCCAATATGACAAACAGTCCCAAACTACCGGCAAGCAGAGCAAAAGTTTCCAACTGAATAAGGATGAATATATAGATATACAACACACTCAACAACCCCGACATGATAAAGGCCGGCTTCTTTTTCCGGATAATGCCTAACATATAGCCACCCACCAAACCAATGGTCAGTAATGCCGAAACCAGATAAGCGATATTGAACCCTACATGTTCGGACAAAGAAAGCAATAGACTATAAAACAGGCACAGCGCTAACCCCACCAATAAGTATTGTAATGCATGAATGCGTGTCTTTTCCATTATTTCCGTAAAAAAGATTACTGTAAACGTCAGCAATATAATAAGAATAGCATATTTAGCAGTGCGTGTAGACTGCTGATACTGTTCCACGGGTACTTTCAGATTAACTCCGAAATTAGAATCATCAATATCCCGTGCACTCGTATTCCGATAATCCACTATCACCTGCGAATAATTCCGGTTCAGATTTAAAACCTGCCATTGTGCCGAGAAATCATTTTCAGTAACATTCCGATTATCCGGCAAATAATTACCGGTAAAACTCGGCGTACCCCAATTGGCTTTCAGATTCACTTTAGTTGTTTTCCCAAGCGGACTAAAATTGATGGATTGCGAACCTTTCAATTTAATTTTCATCTCATACGGAAGTTTCTTATTCTCTTTCAAAGCAGTAAGATCGGCAACGGCATGTACTCCTGTACCTTTTATTCCCCGCCCATCCATCCCGGGTTCAAACATATAGATCGAATCATTCAACATGATGCTGATTTGCTCGTTGATTCCCCTCATATCCGTCAAGTTAAAACAGATAGCAGCTCTATCAAACCTCATCGCGTCCAGATCCACTCCGCTTTTCTTGAGCTCCTCCAGACTGAATGAGCCTTTAAAAACCAGTTCCGACTGATAAACGTTTACCTCATAAATACCCCGTTTTAAAATCTCCGTACGCAACTGTCCGTCTATAAACAATTCATCAGGAAACAGCAGTACATTACCGATACTTACCTTCTGTTTTCCATTATCCACCGACACCACAGGATATTGCAAATTGATATAAGGACCTGTTATGGTCTGTGCAAGACTCCATTTCTGGCTAACCTCTTCGATGGCATCCACTTGTGTCCGTCCGCGCTCCCTGATCATATCCTCAATCATCACCATCGGTATCAACAGCAGCAGTACCAATACGGCAATAACCACCACCTTGATTGTTTTAGAAAAACGACGAAAACATCCTGCCGGCTTCTCCATTCCGTTTAAATTCTCATTCAAATTGTCCATAGTAGAATAGCGTTTAATAAATTAATTAAGTCTGGTTTAGTTTTCTATATAGTTTACCTTCTCAAAGTGAAAGAAAATGCATTAAGTAGATTTTAACAGGCTCTCCAATGCCGCGATATGCTCTTTAAAAGCCGTTTTCCCCTGAGGTGTCGCCCGGAAAGAAGTTTTCGTCTTTCGCCCTACAAAAGTTTTCGAGCAGATAATATAGCCGAGCTCCTCCAAAGCGCGGGTATGACTCGCCAGATTACCATCCGTCAGTGAAAGTAATTCTTTAAGCGTATTAAAGTCAGCCTCATCATTCACCATTAAAACCGCCATAACCCCCAACCGTACCTTGCTTTCAAAAGCCTTATTTATATTTTGGAATCCTTCTAACATCAATCACCTGCTCCTTTCATACTGCAAATAAAACAATATACCATACAACAGATGAAAACCTCCGAATCCAATGGTCCAGAACATCAGCGCATGTCCCTCAAAGAAACAATCTACGATTCCCAAAGCAAGAAATGCGTATCCCAGCCATGCCACATTGGAATAAGTAAACTTGGATACATTCACCAGAGACAATCCGTAAAACAATAGCATCACCGAAGAAATCACCCCATAATTTTCGTGCAAGAGCAAGGCTATACAGAACAATCCGCCCACAAGTAACGGAAGCGAAAAGTTCCAAGCAGTCCGGTACGTCAATCGGCTGAATAACTTTGTTCCGGTCTTCTTCGCTTTATATACGGAAAGCACACAAGCTGTAATAACCGAAACCATCAATACTAGTGAAGCCACAACAACCATCTCCGCCAAAGAAGCCTCTGAATTGAAAACCCGACCCACCACATAAGCGCCAACGAACGAATATACACCTGCCATTACAGCTGTTATTCCACTGAGAGATACAAACTTGGAGGACTTTTCCATCAACTCCTTTATCTCATTAACCGATTCTAATGCTTTATTCTTATCCATATAAAAGTACTTTGCGCTACAAAGTAAAATAGAAATAATGAAAGGACAAAGGAAATAATAGAAAAAATGCATAAAACACGAAAAATACAATTGTACATAAATGATTCATATACAGTAGTCAAGTAATAAGAAATCAAGTAGTTAAGAAGTATACACCAAACAAGTCATTTCTACCTAACTACTTATTACTTGACTACTGACTACTTAACTACTGTATATGACTCATTCAGTACAGATGCCCCCGTTTTATTATTAAATGATAAAAAACTTCCGATAATTCAGCTTATGAGAAGCTTATCATAAGCTGAACAAGGAGTGCAAGAGTTATCTTCATCTTGGAGGCTATCAAGGCCGGAACTTCAACGGGCAGATTGCAGACTGTAGCCTGTGTTTTATCACCTGCACTGTTTTAGCTTTGGGCAAGCGGTTTTCGGACTATGAAACCATGGGAGAACTGTTCCGGGCTGAGAAAGGACAATTGCTTGCCATCACTTTGTGGAACAGAGTCTTGGCCTGCATCGAAAAACTGCCGGAATACTTGTCGGAGATATATTTGGAATGACACCGGAACAAATACTCCGGGGACTGCTGGAGAATGAAAAGGCCATAAGTGAACTGGCTGGCATAATTGAAGCCTTACGGGAAGCAAATAATGATTCAGAGAGACTTGCAGGATAACTTAATTTAGACCAAGGTTAAAAACACTGAGTACATGGAGCTTGGAAGATAAGCCACCCCTCTTCAAGCTATTTAATGAGGGGTGGAAAACTTTAGTTAGTAATATGAGAAGTAATAATCAATATTCCAATCAGTAAAATATAACTAAATTTTGTGGAAATATTGCTCAAGTCACTTTTTTATTAATATTTCCACATTCAAAAGTTAAACATCATCTATTTTCGCCACAGATTTTGAGACATAGTTCAAAAGTATAACGCTTAATATTATGAGACACAATTATTTCCTTATAGGAATTTTAATAATCATCACTTCATGCAGTGGTTACACTACAGAAGTGAAAGAAGCATTAGTCTTAGCTGGAGAGAATCGCAATGAATTAGAACAAGTTCTCACCTATAGCAAAAGAAAAGGAGATATCGCATACAAATCTGCTTGCTTTTTAATTGAGAACATGAAATATCATAAAAGCAAAAATAGAATAAATACAGACAGCACCTATCATCATTATTTTGCTAATACAGATTCACTTTACCAAATTATATTTGGTAATATGTCACTTTATGAAATACAACATCACAATGGAAAAGGCTATGATTCTATACGAAAATCCTTAGCCAAATCTTTTGATAACATAAATAAAAAGACGAAAACAGCAACACAGAACAATTTGACTGATTTACAAACTATCCATGCAGATTTTTTAATAGACAATATAGAAGCCGCTCTCAAAATATGGTTTGACAACGGATACCGATACGAAAAGGATTTCGATTTTTTCAAAGAATTCATATTACCTTATAGAACAACAAATGAAAACCCCGAACTTAATCGAAGCAAGATTCATGATATGTATATTTCAATTTTAGCCGATTCAAATTCTTTATCTATTCATGATCGACTTGAACGTTACAAAACATATGTTGAAAAATGCAGATGGATTAATAAGTACATTAAGCCCAAAAATCATTTAGGCATTTATGATTTGTTTATTTCAAAATTTAAAATGGATTGCCATAATATGACAAATTGGAGTTGTAATGTGCTTCGCTCCTGTGGCATTCCTACCGTATATGAATTTACTCCCAAATGGACAGATCGTGATAGCAGACATTTTTGGTGTGTTTCACCCGATTCAGCTGGAATATTAAAACCTTATACAGCACCTGACAACAATTTATTAGAAGACTGGGAAAGTGATATTAAATATGCTGGGAAAGTATACCGAAGAACATTTGGAGCACAAAAGGACACACCTTATTTTATTGCAGACAAAGAAGAATTTATACCAGAACCATTTCAAAGCCCATTATTGAGCGACCAGACTTTCAGATATCACCAAACAGTCACTTTGCGTATTCCTTTAAAAATGAATGTTACCAATAAGTTGGCCTATCTGTGCATGTTTACAAGTCACAATGATTTAACTCCAGTTGGATGGGGCAAGGTTGACCTGGATAAAAAAGAAATCGTATTTGAACAAGTCCCATTGAACATCTTATTTTTCCCTGTATGTTATGATAATGATACTATGCTTGAGATTTCGGAGCCTTTTATACTTCACTCCTCCAGAACAATTAACAGTATAGCTGTGCCTTTAACGAAAAATAAACAGGAAACAGCTTTAGAGGCTTCATTTATCGATGGAAAACTACAAATTGAAAATAAAGAGAATATCAAAATTGAAGAAATACAATATATAACTCTGAAATGTGATACAACTGTAAAACAGAATTTACACCTTTTACGAAAATTTCCTCCCAAAAGGAGAATGACAGCTCTACATAAAAAAATTAAAGGAGCCTGTTTAGTTGGTAGTAATCATGAGAAAAAGAATTATGACACGCTACTTATTTTACAAAACACCCCAGAGCCTTATTTGCAAGAGTTAAGATTTAGCAATAATAAAAAGTATCGCTTTTATCGTTTTATTGGAATCAATGGTCCTACCAACATTGCACACATGGAATTTTTGGGAAGCTATTCATCCAAACATAACTGCATGTTGCCTACGCCTTTACCAATTTTTTCAAAAGCAGAAGCATCTATTTCCAATACACCCACTCTTTATCGAATAAATGGTATACCATTGCGTACAGGTAGTAATCCGGAAACTGCTTTTGACAACAATTTCAACACCTATTCTGGGGCATCAAGTATTGGGATGGATTTTACTAATCCGGTGCAAATCAATTGTATTCGTTTTATACCAAGAAATGCAAACAATATGATAGTGCAGGGAGACAGCTATTTATTGCAATATTACAACAATGGATGGAAAGAATTTAAAATATTATATGCAGAACATAATTACCTTGACTTTGTAGATGTTCCATCTGCCACCTTATACTGGCTTCAAAATCTCTCAAATGGTAAGGAAGAATTGCCTTTCTTTTACCAGAACGGGAAACAATATTTTTTACACACTGATTCACTGCCTATTAATTTTCAGAACAAATGAACAAAGTTATTTCAACAGTCATCTCTTTTTTAATTAGCGGTATGGTCATTACGTCAATTATAGGCTATCCATTTAATATTTATAATTCGATTCATACATCGTCAATATTTTCCGTATCGGTTATTAGTTTTCTAATTATTTTTATCTTTATATTCCATCAGCCTAATAAAAAAACAAAATTACTTACATTGACGTATGTGTATTATTTTTTCTTGCATTTTATATTATTAAAAACAACGCCACTAATTCTTTATGGAATGCCGGATGTTTTATCTTACTTTTATTATGTATATCAATAAAAATAATAGGTAATTTAAAATATCAATATATTTATTATAGCACATTGATAGCGCTATTTATACTATCAACATGGGGTTATTTACAATTTTTCGGGTTAACTCAAAGTAACAATATTAATTTCCAAATAACTGGACCTTATCATAACCCAGGCATTTTAGGAGGAGTTATGAGTGTATTGTTAATCATTATATTGAGTGCCGCAATTCAGCTACTGCCCAAGCTACAGAAATGCAATAAGTTCTTTTACACTGTTATTTTCACTATTGCTTTTAGTTTGCCCGTTTTTGCATTAACTTCAGCCAGAGCTGCCTGGTTGGCTCTTATAACATCAATCTCATATATTTACTGTATTAATCATAAACAGTTATTATCAACAAAAAAGAAAGCTATTTACTTTTTTTGCACAATATGTAGTTTTGCACTCTTATTAGGTTTTATATATAACATAAAGCCACTATCAGCTCATGGACGTATATTGATATGGAAAGTCAGCTGGCAAATGATAAAAGATAAACCCATAAATGGATTCGGAAAAGGTGGTTTTGAGGCCAATTATTTATATTATCAAGCCGCATATTTGGATGAGAAAGCTTCCGATATTGACAATTTCGTTGCTGGTAATACACACATAGCATTCAACGAAGTTATTAGATTGACTGTAGAACATGGAATTATAGGTTTTTTGGCATACACTACATTCATCTTATTAACTTTTCTATTGCCAATGAGAAACGATGTAATAACAAACGTAAGCAAATCTATCATTTTCAATATAACTATATGGGGCATGTTCTCTTATCCCAACCAAATATTTATAATAATAACATTATTCACCATTACTTATGCTATTTTGTTGAATCGAAACAGCAACCAGCTAAAAATAAATTTAGTGCAAAAGAAATCGTTATTCAAAATAATCCAATTCAGTCTATTTGTAATAGCAATTCCAATAATTATATACATGGTGAATTGTTACAATTTATACTGTGAGTTTCATACTTATAGAAATTCATTAAAAATAGAAGAAATAGCGCGTGACACAAAATTTATACACTTTAAAGAAAAAATGCCTAATGATATTGGGATGTTAACACTTTATGCGCATATTTTACATAAACGTAAGGAGGAGGACAAGCTTCTTAAAGCTATAAATATTCTTGAAAACACCTATCCAACTCCCTCTCTATTTATACAAAAAGGAGATTTATTTCAAAGAACACAAAATATTATAGAAGCAGAAAAAGCATACAAATTGGCAGCTGCAATGATACCAACAAGACAAAAAGCGCGGTATAAGTTAGCGTTATTATATCATTCTTTAGGAAGAGAATCTGAAGCTGTATATTTAGCAAAAACCCTTTTGAGCGAAAAAGTTAAAAATTACGGCTTTGAGACGTATGAAATGCATCAAAATTTAAAAAAGATATTTCGCGAAATATTATAATAAATTATTAATTTCTAAAAAAACAACAATGAAGAAAAACTTTAAACAGTACAGGTGGTACCTTATTGTATTACTCTGTGGATTTTCTCTGTTTTTCTCTTGTACGGACGATCTATGGGAATATCAAGACAATTCCTTGCATCATGTCAAAAAGAGTAAAAACAAAAATGAGGAACTCACCATTTCAGCTGCTCAACAATGGTATGAAGCAAATTTTGCTCCAGTAGTAACAACTCGTTCCAGTTCAAACGATTCAACAAATCGCATGATGAAACCTTATTGGGAAAAAGCTAAAGAGTCAAATCGTAATAGATACGAAGTTGTAGAACTGCCTATCCGTACCAAAGGAGGACATTTGATTTTAGATGCAGAAACCGCCCAAAAATGTAAATCCGGTGAGTTTTCAAAATTTATTCGAAACACAGCTAAAATCGTAATTGAAAGAGATACTCAAACAGGTAGAACACGCAGTTTTGTGATGATATTTGTTGGCAGCTATAATTATCTCAAAAAAACTCGTAGTATGGGAAAAAACACCTATCTTTACAGACAACCAGACTTCGATGGTTCTGTTTTATTTTTTGAGATTAACGGTACTTTTGTAAACGGATGGCAATACGAAAATGGAAAGATTGTTGCAACAATAGCACCTAAGCAAAAAGAAGTAACAACCGACAGTGTATCTGTTCAGACAAGAGCTTTGGTAGAAGATTGTGAAGACCTTTGTTTCACCTATTCTGATGAAGAATGTGTCGAAGAATCATGGGCAGAAGAAGATGATGAATATGGCTTTAGCTTCGGTACCACAGTGTCATGTTACCCCATATACTATGAAGAGTGTACAACACACTGTACATATTATGATGACGGTGAAGATGAAGAAGATGATGATAATTGGTGGGATGATTATCCATCGGGGGGAAGTAACACAAAACCATCAGGGAATACCGATGATAACAAGAACGATAAATTAAAGAATTTTCCTGCATATGACCTTTTAACTGAACATTTCAGAATTGTTGCAGCGCTCGATGCCTCGAACGTTTATAAATTAATAGGTGGACTAGTTTATGAAAATTACAAGAACAATCCTTCCGCCTATTCAAATGCTTGTGCATTAAGGATCAGCTATGCATTAAATTTATCAGGAGATGCGATACCTTTTATTGCCGGTCAAACAGGTTCTGGTGACACTAATAATGATGGTATAAAAGAATGGTATTTTTATAGAGTTTCGGACATGGTTAATTACTTAAATAACACTTATGGGGATTACCAAGAGGTTTCAATTGACGAAATAAAAGGTCATAAGGGAATAATTGGTTTATCTGATTGTGGTTGGAATGACGCAACAGGGCATTTGGATATTTGGGATGGAAATAATTGCATTGACAAAATGTACCCTAATTGTCAAACAGTTTATTTTTGGGAAATTGATTAATAATAAAATATTATGAATAATAGAATTGTAACATTATTATTAGGAGTTGCCATAGCTTGCTCCTTAAGCGCCCAAGATGTTTTACGCATCTATTGCCCACATCCGGAAATGAATGAAGAAGCATGTGGATATGTGAATGAAAAAAATGAAGTGATTATACCTATAGGAAAATACCCGCGATTGTATTCACCAATTTTTGACAACATTGCTTTTGTCTCCATAAAAGGGAAAACAGGTATTTATGCAATCAACCGCTCAGAAAAAGTTTTGTTTGAAGTGTATTATTTAGATAATGGACCGGATATTGTATCTGAAGGACTATTCAGAATTATTAAAAATGGAAAAATAGGTTTTGCAGATATGACTGGAGAAGTTGTCATTGAACCAAAATTTCATTTTGTTTTTCCCTTTCAGAAAGATGGAACAGCCGTATTCAATGAAGGAGGTACACTCGTTCGCGATGGAGACTACACTCGTTATCAAGGCGGCCAATGGGGTGTCATAAACAAAGACGGCCAGATAATTGTGCCAGCTAGTTATCAAGATGGAAGAGAATCGCAGTTGAAACGAAACGGCAAATGGTATAATATTAGTGATATAATTAAATAACTAAAGTTTCCCACCCCTAAATAGGGTGGGAATATATCAGATTCTCCGATATTTTTTTGTAAATTAGCTATCCCAAACTGTTGATTTAGTTTATCGGAGTGTGACAGGGAAAATGGGCAAGACAAAATACAAGGTAAATAGTAAGCTTCATAACGCCCACGAGCTTGTTGCTATGTATAGGAGAGAGGTCAAGCAGTGCAGAAAGTATAAATGCCTGTACGTTTCATTGCGAGGTTCGATAGGCACGCAGCCTGTCCGCATCTTCCTTATAAAATACGGAAAGAATGAACATTGGAACATCCTGCTGTCATCAGATATGGGTATGAAATTCATAAATGCTTTTGAATTGTATCAAATTCGGTGGAACATAGAGGCTAAACAAGGAGTGCAAAAGTTATCTTCAGCTTGGAGGCTATCAAGGCCGGAACTTCAACGGGCAGATTGCAGACTGCAGCTTGTGCTTTATCACCTACACTGCTTTAGCGTTGGGTAAGCGATTTTCGAACTATGAAACCATGGAAGAACTGTTCCGGGCCGAGAAAGAACAATTACTTGCCATCACTTTATGGAACAGGGTCTTGGTCTGCATCGAAAAACTGCTCAAATGCTTGTCGGATGTATTTGGAATGACACCCGAACAAATACTACGGGGACTGCTGGAGAATGAAAAGGCCATAAGTGAACTGGCTGGCATAATTGAAG
>ERZ827088.5176-NODE-5176-length-10145-cov-14.078593_pt1 | contig 10145 bp, 12 predicted proteins | sample MGYA00519922_ERZ827088 | MGnify/ENA primary metagenome ERZ827088 (study PRJEB31778, sample SAMEA3449254) | human gut metagenome | biome: human gut; feature: human-associated habitat; material: faeces | place: United Kingdom | collected 2010/2012 ... | reverse complement strand
GGAAAGTCTGCTGGTTAACTCAAATTGAAGGAATTAAATGACTATCCCTAAATTATGCTGCATCCCTTGCCCAAGCGTTTGCAGGTCGTCGGGTTTATCCCATTCGACACTGCAAAAATACTATTGTCAGCGACCCTTTGCAGGGAGTAAAAAACAGCCCATTTCCTACTCCCTAAAATCCATAGATAGCGGATTCAGTATGCGGCAGCTTGTTTGCATAGGTTTTCAGCACTCCTTTCAGCGATTCATCGCTATCCTTAAAGTTTACATTTCGTGTCAGCCGCATAAAATAGAACAGACGGGAAATAAGCAACATTTTATTATAAGATACCTCTTTATCGCATCTGTGTTCATTCGCCGCACCTCGATTCGGCAATTTCAAAGCATCGAACAGATGTTTGAACTTATCCGCCGCAAAGCACATATAATAGGATGAATTTGTGAATGTCGTTGTGTAGGTAGAATGATCTATTATGCGGTAAAACTCCTTGTCTTTCCACTCTTTGAGTTTTTGCCTTAATCCATACATAACTGCTGCTTTTACATTTGGGTCTGCTTCGCGGCTCTTTTTACCCTTTACGCGGAATGTAATCTCAAAATCTTTTGAATCTCCGATATAGTCCAATATTTTGGTTAATGATTTTGGCGGGAGTTTAACCCAAAAACATTTGGTAAACTTTTCAATCGACCAATCGTAAACAAACAGCACAGCCCACCAAAATTTATTTACGTCCAATCCGAAGCCTTTAATTGTCGCTATAATATCCGTTTCCTGCAAAAACATTTCTTTTGTAAACGGGGCTTTTATCTTCTCCTGACAGACCCTATCCCAAAATCCGTCTGGAACTATTCGAGGAAAGGGCATTATAGAGAGGATGAGAGGTAAGTAGATGGAAATGAGAGGGATTTGCGCTATATCTCTATGGTTTGCGTATTGAGATAAAGAGCAGAAGATGTGGATTTATGCAGAAGTTCCGTTACCAAACCGTTAGTCCATTCCTCGAATGGTAACGAAGAGGTAGGAGAAGGTAATCGACAGAAGAGTATTCGGTAACTCATTTTTCTGCGATTACGGTTCTTATGCTCTGTACCACAATGTTTTGCGTAGCTGAAAACGCTTCAAAATCGGGTAACTTTGCCCATAAAAAGAAGCGTATGGAAAAAGACAAAATGAAGGTTTTGCTCTACCTGAAAAAGAGCGGATTGGACAAGTCGGGGCAAGCTCCAATCATGGGGCGGATAACCTACGAGCGAACTATAGCCCAATTTAGTTGTAAGCTCTCGTGCGATCCCAAGTTGTGGAACGCTCGTGAGAGCAGATTGAATGGCAAGAGCCGTGAAGCAGTGGCAACGAATGGCAAGTTGGAACGCTTGCTTCTCTCGGTACAGTCAGCTTATCGACTCCTTTGCGAGCGAGGAAAAGTCTTTACGGCAACTGATATCAAAGAGCAGTTCCAAGGAAGTATGCAAACTCAAATCACCTTTTTGGAACGATACAACCGAATGGTTGAAGATATGGCACAAAAGGTAGGCATCGAAATAAAGGCAGCGTCTTTGAATAGTTACTATACTATTCGCAAGCATCTGCAAGCTTTTATAGGGGAGAAGTACCACACGACAGATATTTCTTTCGGACAAATGGAAGAAGATTTCTTGGAGTACTTGCAACATTACTCTGTCGGAAAGTTGAGACATTCGCAAGGTTATTATCGTAAGATGGCTTTGGCGGTTAAGAAAGCCTGTCGCTTGGCGTATCATGAGGGCTTGACAGAGCGACAACTGTTTGCTCACATACAGATTGAACGAGGAGAGAATAAACAACCTCGTGCATTGGACAGAGCTTCATTGGATAAGTTGCAAGCCTTGACCTTTGAGCCGTATGAAGTGGAGTTGGAAACCGCACGCAATCTCTTTCTCTTTTCTTGCTTTACGGGTGTTGCCTATTGTGATATGGTAGTACTTAATCGAGAACACCTCTTTACGGATGATAAGGGGGCGTGGTGGCTGAAGTTCCGCAGACAAAAGACCGATACACTTTGCCGTGTGAAGCTCTTGCCTGAAGCCGTTCATTTGATAGAGCGTTATCAATCTGACGAACGAACTACGCTCTTTGCACCCATTGCTTATTCGGCTTATCTCGTCCAACTCAAAGCTCTGCAACTTCGAGCAGGTATATCTATTCCTCTTTCGGCACACGTTGGTCGCCATACTTTTGCGACCTTGATTACTTTGGAACGTGGCGTTCCCATTGAAACGGTGAGCCGAATGCTGGGGCACAGCAACATACAAACGACTGAGCGATACGCCCATGTTACCCCGAAAAAGCTCTTCGATGAGTTTGATCGATTTCTCTCTTTCACTGAAGACTTAACCTTAACCTTGTAGGAGTTATGCGCAGTACATTCAAAATCCTATTCTATATCAATAAGAGTAAGACCAAGGCGGACGGCACAACGGCAATCCTTTGCCGTATCACCATAGACGGAGCGAACGTAGTGATAACCACTGGGGAAAGTGTCGTTCCTCACTATTGGAGTGTGAAGCGAGGGGAGACAACGGACAAGAAGACCAACCAACGCCTGCAAACCTTTCGGGAAGAAATCGAACAGGGGTACAATACCTTGCTCTACAAATATGGAGCAGTGAGTGCCGAGCTTCTGAAGAACTACCTGCAAGGCATCGGGAGAACTCCAACGACACTTCTTGCCCTTAGTGGGGAAGAACTCAAAGCCCAACGAGAAAGCAAGAGCGAGGGAACGTATAGTAACAATCGGTGTTCCGACAGGCAACTTAACGCCTTTGTGCGAAGTCGTGGCGAGGAGGATATCTCCCTAACGGCTCTTGCGATAGACTTCTTTGATGATTATCGTTTCTATTTGAAGAAGGAGGGCTATGCCCTTGCAACCATAAACAGGCATTTGTGTTGGTTGAGTCGGTTGATGTACCGAGCCGTCAGTCAGGGAACTATACGCTTCAATCCGTTTGAAGAGGTGAAGTACGAAGCCGTGGAGCGCAAGCCTCGTTTCCTGAGCAAGGGCGATGTGGCAAAACTCTTGGCATTCCCGTTGCAGGAGGAAGGGGCGGAACTGAGCCGAAGAATGTTTCTTTTCTCTGTCTTTACTGGTTTGTCATTTGCCGACTTGCAGAGCCTTCGAGCTTCGCAAATCGAAACGAACAACGAGGGGAAGCGGTATATCCGCAAAGCAAGACAGAAAACGGAAGTGGAGAGTTTGATACCCCTGCATCCGATAGCGGAGCTGATACTTTCGCTTTACACGAAGGAGAATAGCAAGGAAGATTACAAGATATTCCCCGATACGATGAGCAAGGGTAAACTACTTACCCATCTCAAAGCCGTGGGCTTGGCGTGTGGAATTCGTACTCCGCTGGGCTACCACGTTGGACGACATAGTTTCGGTACGCTGACCTTGGAGGCAGGCATTCCGATAGAGAGCATCGCCAAGATGATGGGACATTCGTCCATTGCCAGCACGCAAATCTACGCCCAGATCACCGACCAAAAGATTGCAAGGGATATGGACATGTTGATACGATAAAGAAAGATGTAGGCTTAAATAGAAAAGAGTTTGCTCTACGCTAATGGAGCAAACTCTTTTTTCTTATTTGTGCGTTGAATCGATTAGTCAGCACACACCTATGTGCTGATATTACATTTCTTATTGTAATAAAAGGTGAATACTACTTTCCTTTACATAATTCAATTCTTGTCATTATATGGATGCAATAAAAATAATGAGCAACTTTCTTTAGAGAATTAGATAATTCTGTCAATAATTCCTTTTGTTGTCTGTATGCCTTTACAATTTCATTATTATCATTTTTTATAGCCAAAATAACATTTCCTCCACTCTCTTTTTCTTTCATGGATTCTTGCTGTTCAAATATCTTGCGTAATGTTTCAATATCCACTTCTTTCATTGTGAATTTCTCCAAATCCAAGTTCGGATTTTCCGTTACAGGATATCTAAAGAACGAACTTTGTTTGTCGTATTTTGCAATAATAGGAATAGCCTTTGTTATATCCTCGTATTCTTTCCAATCTCCTTTATTAGCAAGGGATTCAAGTCTTGTTATATTCTTTAGTAGCAAATCGTCTTTCCAATACCGATATAATTCATCAATCCAATGACAACTATAGAGAGGTCGCCATTTTCCTTGACTTAGGATTTTAGGCTTTGTACTCTCACAAGAATCATTCTCGTATGGGATAGATAATTTCTTATGAAAAATAATTATCAATGATTTTAATGCTAATTCGATAGAGTGTCTATATAAGAAATTAATAGGCATTTCTATAAGTTGGAAGGCTTGAATTTTATGTCTTCCTTCATCCATATATTTAGCCGAGTTATAATAAGTTTCTGCGGTAATTCCAAAACCAAAATCTAAGTGGTCTCCAGGTGAAGTTAACCAATATTCCATATACAAATAATGTGATTATTTAGCAGGGTTCAATATTTTCGTTGCAAGTTTGTAAGTGAACAGAACTTGAGGATTGGATAAATCCCATCGCTCCACTTCCTGTCTTATCAAGTCTGTGTGTTTTTTACTTATATCCCTTAAAGCGTTTCCTACGGATTTCCGAAGATATTCGCTTTCGTGTGCCTTGTGCTTAGCAATTAGAGCAATAGCCACCGATGGATTTTCCTTGAAGTATGGGCGACTTGTCCAAATCCTCAATCCCTCCGTTACAGCACGGATAACATTCGGATTATTGTCATTTATCCACTCTTCGATAAGTGGCAAGGACGCTTCATATCTTCTGTGTTTGCAAACCTCATCAAAAGCCTTTGCAAGCATTTCCTGCACACGCCAATTTTTATCGGTGCTTACTCGTGCTTTCAGAAGACAAAGCGCATCATTATTCGTTATCGCTAATCGTCCCAATATTGTTGTTGCCAACATGCGGACTTGATAGGCTTCTTGCTCGAATGCGTCAAGAGCAAATTCAAAACATTGTTTTTCTGAATAAGCAGAAAGGATTTCATTTGCTCCATGAAAGATATGCTGAAATCCATGTTCAATTTGCTGTATCCGAGTGAGGATATTGCTTATTTCCATTATTTCTGAAGCTTTTAATATATGTTCAATCGCTGTAAATCTATGAGAAAACATTGCTTGATGCCGAATGTTTTGCTATCCATTTAATTCTTACAGCAGATAAAACATCCGATTTTATTCTCTGGTTGAGCAATACTTTAAATCCACATTTTTCATAAAATGACAAAGGTGAAAAATAGGTATCTCCATCTATTTTTTTGTACAAATCATGGTCTATAACCCATCCATTTAATTCAGACTCTTGTAATTTTAGCAACTCAATCATCATTCTACCTAAACCCTTTGAATGAATGGTGGCAGATAAGATAATGGCAAACCATTGAGCATTATCTCTATAAAATTTGAAAGCCCAACCTTTTATTTGTCCATCAGATAGCTCCTTCAATAGGAAGTGTTTGGCATTGCTTAATCCATCTAAGTAGTGATTAAAGCTATTTAGAGAGGAATGAGATAGCCCTTGAGGATATTCTCTATTCCACAAGTTAATCAGGCTCTGCTTCTCATCTAAACTCAAATCTTCCGTTTCTATTAAGTTGAAGCCGTTTGAGGTAAAAAAATCACTTATATCCTTTTTCGAGGTATTCATTTTTCCATCTTTATATTACATTGTCAGAATCCATGAGGAAAAGACTTATGATGTGAATAACGCAAATGTACTTGATTTATTGCGAAAAGATACCGAGTAATCAGCAAAAAGATACCGAGCGATGGTGAGATTGCTCAGTATCTTTTGGATGACCATTCGGCAGGTTCTTTCTGTGTGGTTGCCAAACGGCAGGAAAACGCTTCTTCCAAATGCTTTATCTCCGATAGTTCTCTTGCAGTAGACTATTGATGTCGGATAGTCGATAGAGTATTTTCCCTGCGATTTGGGTGTAGGGAATAATGCCCTTGTCCCGATAGTCCTGCAAGGTGCGAGGGCTGACGAAAAGCTGTTCGCAGACCCCTCGCCCCGTAAGGTAGATTTCTCCCCCGAAGAGAGGACGGTGCGTTTGGGCAATCTCCCGAAGGCGTTTTCTTATTTCTCTAATGCCTGAGATGAGTTGCTTCATCTCGGGTGTTTCTTTGTTTACGATTTCGTGTTCCATAGTCATTGTATTTTGCGGTTGGACTTGGCAAGGCGTGCTTCCACATCCTCACGTTTGTAATAGCACTTATGTCCGATTTGGATAAAGGGTAGCACGGACGTGTCCCGATAGTGTTGGAGCGTTCGCTTGCTGATGTTCAGTATTCGGCACACGTCCCCGTTGTGCAACAGGTCGGGAACTTCGGGTTTCGTGCCAAACTCTTCTCTCATACAAAGAGCCAACTCTTCGATGCTCTTTTTCAATTCCTCCCAAGCAGAGGTATCGATGGCGGTAAATCTCATATCAAAATCGTTTTAAATTGTTGTTTTTTCTCTTTTTGATGCAAATGTACGCAGGCGAAATTCTTGTTCCTAACCTCGATGAAATAGAGGGAAACAGCAGGAAGTCTGAGGCAAATATACAAGCACAAACCACCTGTTCCATTCCCTTTTCTCTAAGTGCGTACTTGTGGCTTCGATATGGTATGAAGTGGCTCTATCGCCAATGAAAACAGACACTCATTTTTCATCCGAGGAAAAAGGATGCAGGCTTTGGCAATCCGATGAAGTCGCTTTCCGAGTCGTTCTCCTTTCTGTTCGCTCCTTTTGAGCCTTTTCGTCCCAATTTCTCCTGCTTGTGTCGTCCATTCTCGGAGCATTTCTCTGTACCTCGAAGCAACAGACACACTAACCTTGGGACTCTGTGTTCGCCTCTGTAACTTGGTTTCAGCATCCCGTTTCGGATGAAAGTTCAAAACCAAGCAAACAGAAGAAGTACGAACAATGAAAAGAACCAAGCGAATAAGAAACGCCATAGATACTTTCTTCTTTCACTGTGAAAGGAGATATACAGTGAAAGAGAAAAAGCAGAGAAAGACTTTTTGCTTTGAGTGCAAGAAAGTCCGTCCTCCGTAAGAAAAGAGCTTTTTCCTTTCACCGTTTGAACCACTCTTTTTATTCACTCAATAATCATCGAATCAACTTATGAAATCAAGATTTTACGATCTACAATACATCAAGGCGATACCGATAGCAGACTATCTGCACGCCTGCGGTATCAAGCCTGCCAAGCGTTACAACGGCTATGCCCTTTATCACGCACCCTACCGAGAAGACCCGAATGCCAGCCTGAAAGTGGATTTTCGGCAAAACCTGTGGCACGACTACGGCACGAGCCAAGGCGGAAGCATCATCGACCTTGTGATGAAGATGCGAGGATGCAGTGCCTACGAAGCAATAGCGCATCTTGCCGAAGGGAAAGCAACAACCCTCGCCCCTTCTTCCTTTCATCGTGAAGCTCACATAGGGCAGAGAAGGGACGAACAGCGACCCAATAATACAAGGCGTATTCTTTCCATCAATGAAGCGTTACCCCTACATCTGCAAAGCTATCTCCGAGAGGTACGCAAGATAGACCTTGCCGTGGCAAGCCCCTATCTCCATCACGTTCGCTATGAGGTAGGAGGAAGAGAATACTCCGCCATCGGCTTTCCCAATCGTGCAGGAGGGTATGAGCTTCGGGACGACAAGACATTCAAAGGCACAATCGCTCCGAAGGATATTTCCGTGATTGCAGGACAAGCGAACAACGCCCCTCTGTGCATTTTCGAGGGGGTTATGGACTTCCTTTCCCTTCTCACGATGAAAGGGAAAGAAGCCATTTCGCCTTTCATCGTTCTGAACTCCGTGAGTAATATCCATAGAGCCGTTGCCTATCTCCACGAGAAAGGCATCGACTCCGTTCGGGCTTTCTTCGACAACGACCCTGCGGGACGGCAGGCTCTTCAAGCTATCCAATCGACAGGCATCAAGGTAGAGGATATGAGCCGACACTATTCCCGACACAAAGACCTCAATGAGTACCACATTGCCCAAAGAACAGGGCAAAAACAGGTGATACCACCTCGTAAACGAGGACTTAGATGATAAGGCAAAACAGAGCAAACAACATTATTCTATCATCAGGTATTCAAAGATGCAGGAAATAAAATGTATGCGAATAAACGGCTTTGTTTCGATAGCTACGGCAGTTCCTCAGAACAGCAAGTTTGCAGAGCCAAACTTAGAAACAAAGCGTGCAGGCATTCACAGAATGCAACTCAACAAGAAAGAAGTACGAGCAGGGCGGAGCGGACATTTCAAGAAATGCCATAGCTCATTAGGGTATTTTCTTTACGCTGCACTCCGTTATCGCTAAAAATACCCTCCTGAGCCAAGGGGCGGTGCCCCTTTGGATACCCCTAAATCAATCTTCAAGCAATGGGCTACGCCGTTTTACATATAGACAAGGCGAGAGGAAACGACTCGGCAATGACCGCACACATAGCGCGTACATTCATGCCGAGTAACGTCGATTCCTCCCGCACACACCTCAATCGAGAGCTGGTGCAATTCCCTGCAAATGTAACTAACCGTACCGAAGCGATAGAGCATCGCATCGCCACGGCAGGTATCTACCGAAAGGTGGCACAGAACCAAGTCAAAGCCTTACGCTTTATCCTGTCAAGTTCACCAGAAGATATGGCTCGCATAGAGCAAGAAGGACGCCTGTACGAATGGTGCAATGAAACGATGGATTGGCTTCGCACCACTTTCGGGGCGGACAATGTGGTCGCAGCCACACTGCACGCAGATGAGGACACACCTCATATTCACGCCACAGTTGTCCCGATTGTCACGGGTGAAAGACGGAAAGCCAAAGAGGAAGCCAAGAACGGCAAGCGGAAGTACAAGACAAAGAAGAATAAGGTACGACTTTGTGCAGATGATGTGCTCACGCCCAAAAAGTTGGAAGACTATCAGACGAGTTATGCCAAGCGAATGCAACGGTTCGGATTGGAACGGGGCGTACACGGTTCGGAAGCCAAGCACCGCACCACGATGGAGTATTACAAGGAAGTCCTAAAATCCACGAAAGAGAAAGAGGCGCAAGAAGCAGAACTCACTGCCAAGATAAAAGAGTTGGAGAAGCAGGCAGGCAAACTCCGAATGAAAGGTACGTTTTATTCTATATTTGGCAACTCTGAACTCGACAAGGCAGAAAAACGCATCGCAGACTTGGAACAGGAAGCCGAACGACAGCGGTATCTTTCGGAAAAGGAGAAGAATGAAATCCGAAAGGAGATTGTTCTCTTGCAGGACACGGTTAAGGGAAGAGACAGAGCCATTGCCGAACTGAAAGAGACCATGCAGGTTTACGAGGAAGAGCGGAATTGGATAAAACGCTTCTTCAATGGTTTCTACCAACTCTTAAATATCCGTCTGATGCTCCGAAAGATGAATTTCTCTGATGACAGAATTGCAGAAATGTATCGCACGGAAGCTCCCCAGCGAGGTACGGCTAAAGCCTATTCGGGACTATACAAGAGAGAGTTTACGGAAAAGGGTTGTGAAATCCGCATCGCTAAGGATGAGAAGAAGCGACCGCTACTGACTATCAACGGACTTCCCGTTACCGATTGGTGCGAACAGAAATGGAAACAGCTTATCAATCGTAATCGCTCGCAACGGCTATAAAACCGAAAGACCTCCTTCTCTTTCATCGTTGTATTTCAGTTGCGACAAAACTTTTTAAGAAGAAAATCACGTAAGAACGCTCACTTTCGCTCGCAAATCTGTACCTTTGCAAGTGATAATAGTGAGCGTTCTTTGGTTATTCAAAACAGTGTGCCTCAAAGCTCTCCGCTCATTTCTAAATCGTTACCTATTCATCTATCTCTCAAGGGTAACACTCTATTAATCAATAAGATAGTTCGCAAGCGAAAAATATGCGTGGGAAAGTGTCTATGACTTCATCACCCATATAATTCCAAGAATCGGTAATCGCATATACATATTCCAACTCTTTTTCTTCTTGTTCGTCGGCTTCATAAAAGACAAATCCTAAATCGTCGGTTCTAATACTCATAATCCAAATTATTTTATTTCCAAATTTAGCGAATTTCGCTGAAAAGCCCTCATTTCGGCTCCCGATAAAGAATTCCCCGATTCATTTGTT